>Ga0105044_10007523_pt1 | contig 14996 bp, 12 predicted proteins | sample MAT01_FD_78092 | JGI IMG/M metagenome (GOLD analysis project Ga0105044, IMG submission 78092) | Freshwater microbial communities from Lake Fryxell liftoff mats and glacier meltwater in Antarctica - MAT-01 | ecosystem: Environmental > Aquatic > Freshwater > Ice > Liftoff microbial mat | place...
GGTGCTCGATCGCACTCCAACGCCGACAGAACCACGGGAAGCCGGTCGACCACGCATGCGGGATGCGCCGCAGTCCACCGACCGACAGACGCAGAAGCTGCGCCATCCCTGTGCCGACGAAACCCTTCGGCGGCATGCGTGCAACACTGCGCGCCAAGTGCGCGCGGCCGGCGGAGGGATCAACCACCAGCGCCACCAGACCCGCACGCCACAGGCCGGCCAGCAGGATGTAGAGATCGATGCCCATCGGTACGAACACCAGCACCGCATCACCCGGCACCAGTCCTGCGCCGCGGAACAACGCCGCCGCACGGGCAGAACCGTCGCTCAGTTCGGCAAAGGTCAGCGTGCGCTTTCCCGCTATGATTGCCGGGGACTGCGGTCGCGCGCGCGCCTGCGCCAACACCAGCTCGACCAGGTTCATACCAGATGCCGGGCGAAGAGCGTATAGCGGCGGATCTCCACCGCATCGTCGCCGAGGTTGCGCGAGGCGTTGCCGTCGTGCATCAAGGCGTGGACCGCGCGGCGGAAACCCGCCGCATGTGCTGCGTGCTGGCAGCGTTCCAACAACAGTTTACCAAGGCCTGCAAGTTCACGGCCGGGCAGCACCGCGAGGGTCTTGATCACCACGGTATCCACCGCCGTGCCGCGCTTGGTTTGCTCCAGATCCGGAAGCGCGAAGACGAACCCGACCGGCGCATCAGCGCGTTCAGCGATGAACGACAACCCAGGACGCAGCAACGGACGGACCTGTTTGTACATGGCGAGGAATTCCGCCTGCGGCAACGGCGTGTAGAGCACGTTGTCGCGGAAGGCGATCTCGGACACCGCGTAGATGCGCGGAAGTTCCTCATCAAAGCTCGCCAGATCAATCTCGCGAATGGTGACGCCAGCACGCGTCAGCCGCGCACCTGCCGCATCGAGGCGCGCATCATGTCCATCAAGTTTGGTGACCAACGCCGACCAATACTGCTCATGCGCGGAAAAACCTGCCTGCTGCCACCACGCCGGCCACGTATCCGGCTGATCCGGCTCGAAGGCGAAACGTGGCTCCGTACCGCGCCAGGTAAGGAACCGGTACGAGCGCCAGGTATTGCCATCCAGCGGGCCGATGGCGAGGGTGCAGCCGGCTTCTTGTAATGTGCGACACGCCGCATCAAGGGCGGCAGCGACCGCGGTCGCATCGGCCGTCGCCGCAGCACGGAAATGACCGATCACGCCTAGACGTTCACTGCTACACAGCGGCACCGTGCGCCACCACAGGCTGGCATGCACCTGCCCAGGGATGACCACCTGCGCGTCGACCCCCTGCGTCGTCAGCACCGACGGCGCAGGAGATTCCAGTCCGGAATGGACCACGAACTCCGCCGGGCGATTGATCACGACGCTCATACGGCCTCCACCAGCAGGCGCAGCGGCCGCTTCATCCGCAGCGTCAAACCCGGCAGCGGTTGCACCATCGCCCGCGACACCGGTCGCCAACGCCAGGCGCGGGCAATGATGGCGAGCAGCAGCGGTCCTTCCGTCAGAGCAAGGTTGGCGCCGACACAGGCATGCGGCCCGACGCCGAAGGGGATGTAGACGTTCTTCGCTGGCGTGGTGCGGAAACGTGCCGGCCTGAACACCTCCGGTTCATCCCACCACCGGCGCGAACGATGCATGACCCAGGGTGCGACGATGAGATTGGCGCCGGCAGGGATGTCGAAGCCACCGACCTCATCAGCGACCAGCGCCTGACGTTCGATCAGCCAGATCGGTGGATACAGCCGCATGGCCTCCTGGAACACCCGCGTGGCCACCGGCAGATTCACCTGCGCCCACGCATCGGCGTCGGCCTGCTGCGCTTCGCGACGGACCAGGTCCTGTTCCTCGGGATGGGTCGCCAACAGGTGCAGCGCCCAGCCAAGGGCGTTGGCGGTAGTTTCATGTCCGGCGATCAGCAGCGTCACCAGTTCATCGGGAACCCGCAGGTCAGCGCCGCTCATTGCGGCCGACTGCAAGGCCCCCAGCAGCGTGCCGTCACCCGCGCGGTCCTGGACCGCACCGACGATCCCGGCCACGACGCGGTTGCCGGCGTCGAACGCCCGACGACTGCGGGTGGGCAGACGGTGGGCGAGTTGCAGCGGATCTTTCAAGCGGCGCCAATGATGGGCAAGAATGCCATCCATGGCCTGAGGCAACGCCGGATCCTCGACCGCTGCGCCGAACAACACCTGGCTGGCGATGGCGCAAGTCAGCTCCATCAGCATCGCGGTCGCATCCACCTGGCCCGCATCGGCGGTGGTCCACGCCAGCAAGCGCCGCTCGGCCAGATCGCGCATCACCGGCACATGGGCGAGCATGCGCTCACGGGTGAAGAACGGTGCGATCAGCTTGCGACGTGTGCGCCAACCGTCGCCGACGGTGGTCAGCAAGCTCGATCCGGTGATGTCCACCAACTTGCGGTTCGCTGAACTGGCGCGGGTGTACCGTTCCGCCCGCCGCCACAGCACCTGCTCCAACAAGGCGGGATCGCTGACTAGGTGGTAACGCAGGTGGCCGAGACGTGCTTGCGCCACTGCGCCGTAGCGTTCCTCGGTGCGCAGCAGGAAACCCAGAACATCGGCTCTGATGTCCCACAGATTGCCGCTCAGCGGCAGACCACGCGGACCTGGAGCACGACGTGTGAGGGCCATGCCTGACTCTGCCGTCCCACCTGGGACAACGCCAGGGGGACACTCGCGGCGTCTATTCCCGTCAACTAGGCCAGTTATCCCAGTGGGCTTGGTGCCACCGGCAAATCCACTTCGTTACGCTCGGACCAGCGCCGCTGACCTTAGCGGAAGCACTCGGGGTGATTGCGCCGGATGCTGACGAACCGTCCCTGATCACCAATGATCAGGTGATCAACCAGCCGCACATCGAGCGTACGGCCGGCGGCGACCAGTCGGGTGGTGACCGCCAGATCCGCGGGCGATGCGCCGGGATCGCCGGTGGGATGGTTGTGCACTGCGATACAAGACGCCGCACCAGCGGTGAGCGCGGCGCGGAAGAACGCGCGAGGGCCGGCGTCGGTGCCATCGATATCGCCCTGCGATATCTGCCTGGGCTCGCCGATCAGACCGCTGCGAGGATCAAGCGGCAGACACCAGAAGCGTTCGTGGTCAAGCAGCACCAGTTCGCGCAGGTGCTCCACCGCCTGCTCCGGTGACGTCAGCTTCGGACGTTCGCGTCGCCGGGTGGCCGACGCGACGCGGTTGGCAAGTTCAAACGCTGCTGCCAACTCGGTCGCCTTGGCCGGACCGATGCCACGTGATTCGAGCAGCGTGTCGATCTCGCGCCGTGACAGGCCAAGCAATCCGTCGTGTTCCAGCAACAAGCGGTCGGCGAATTCCAACACGCCTTCATCGCCGCCGGTACGCAGCAGGAGCGCAAGCAATTCGATGTCGCTGAGCGCCTGGATGCCGCTGTGCAGGGCTTTCTCGCGTGGACGATCGTCTTCATGCAAGCGCGCGAGTTTGCGCACGGATTCCGCGGACGGCTTCAACAACTGACGATAGCCATCGCGCGCTTGGCCATCCCACGCTCCACCGATCAGTTCACCGGCAGCCTGGAGGCGACGGCAATAGAGCGTCGCCTCGTAGTGCGGCACGCCAGCCGCGACCAGCGCGTCGGTGCTGGGCTGATCCGCGACCACTGCCGCGTCAAGAAATCGTCGCACCGTTTCCGGTTGCAGACGCAGGGCTGATTCGAGCACCAGCGCCATGAGCTGTGCCTTTCTATTGTGGGTCTTTTGTGGGCTATTTCTTCAGCAGAACCTGCATGGCGATCACCCAGGCGATCATCACCACCAGCATCACCACCAAGATGATGATGCGACGATTGCCACCGTCGGGGAGCGGCGCGACCGCGGCGCGGGCTTGCGTCAAGGCCCCCTGCGCCGTCAGCGCGTGGCCGGCAAGATCCTTGCGCAACGTGTCGATCTCCGCCTCGGTCACCGCTGCACGTTCAGCCCGCAGGCGACGATCGAAGTTGCCCAAGGTTTCTTCCACTGCCTTGGCACTGGTGAGCGCGGTCGCGGTGCAGGACTCGGTAACCGGCGCCACGGCAGCAAATGGCTCAACCGCACCGGCTGAGGTCACCTGCTGATGCAGATCCTGGCACTGCGCCGCGGCCATCATCACCGCATGGGCCTGCGCGTAGACGGTGCGCAAGCGTGCCTGAGCGGCAGCAGCAATGGCTGCCGCCGCACGATTGCCCGTGGGCACCGACGGCGGAGGCGGAGGCTCGTAGCGTGGACCTTCCGGCAAGTCCTGCGGTAATTTCAACCAGCGCACGATGGCCGTGCCCAGCAGCAACAGCAACGCGAAGATCACCAGGCCACCGACGAGGGCGGCCATGCTGAGCGGAAGTAGTTCGGGGCCAGCGGGCATGTGTGCGGAAGGTAGATCCGCCAGGACGGCTGGCCAGAGGCAGCAAGAGCTTCGCCCTACATCCTCCCACCTCGCCCTTCTTAGCCCCCACTCCATCACACTCCATCAAGTGGCACCTTGATCTGCGACGGGTCTAGCCAAATCTGTCGCCCTGTATGGGCATGTTCTCAGAACAACACGGATCCGGCACCCTGGCGCTGACGTACTCCAGCGAGACGTTTGTCTTCTGGTGGGCGGCGCAACTCCTCGCTCTCTGCCTGCGGATTTTCAGATACTGAGATCACGGGGATCGGTATCGGCATGCTTGGCCTTCTTGCGCAGCAGGGACGGCTTCGACCGGCTTCGTCTGCTCGACCTGCTAAGACATGCCATTCCTCCTGGCACCGCACTGTACCAGATCAGCGATGCCGCCCTGCTGGAGCAGGCCATATATCTGATGTCGAACGAACGCCTGTGCGTCGGGCGTTACCGCCAACCGTTCGGTGAGATCGGTCTGCCCAAGAGTGTGCGGCTGGCGGAGGAGCAGGAGGACCGCGCGCGCGGCCTGGGGGCGGCGGCGCCGGCACACGCCGCTCCGGTTCTGAAGGACTACGAAATCGCCCGCAAGCCTGCCAATCCGTTGACCGGAGCACCTGAGCAGGACATCCGGGTTGCGGTTTTTGAAGGCACTGGATATGCGCCAAAAGCTGGATTGCCGAACGAGACCGATGCGACCTGTCCAGCGAAAAATCATCGCAGTGAAAGCACCACGACCTGCTCACCTGCCGTCAACCAATGGTTCGTGGACAAGCAGGTGGCGATGCCACGTCGCGATGAATCGCTTGGCATCATCGAAGGTGGAGGGTTCGTACGGTTCAAGACCACCGTCAAACATCTTCCCGCCGGAACACCACTCTATCGGTATGTCGACTCCGCTACGTGGCCCTGGGGCGGTTGGTGGTTTCTGGAACCGCTCAACGGCAATCCCTGCGTCTTGGCTGCCTTGCCGGAAAACAGCGCTGCCTCCGTCATGGTGCAGGCACATTTGAAAAAGGACCTCGATGTCCTCTATGGTCCGGGAGCACCGCGTTGCTCGAACAAACCCGGTGGACCTGAACAAGTGCTTATCGCACACTGCGATTTCAACCCTGCATCTGGTGACGTCCTGAAGATCGTAGGCTGAAAAACATGAACCCAACCCCCGAACAGATTGCGTCGTTCACCACTGATTTGCGACATGCGATCTCCATGCTTGGCGAAGCATTGCCAACTGCGGAGACCTACCTAGTGAATCAGTGCGGTGCGTGGTATGTACGCGCAGTGACCCAGTTTCGTCGGAGAGGCGTCCCAGTGATGGAGCAATTCCAGCAGATCGCCGCTCTTCTGGATTCACGGTCAACGTCATGGCCAACTGAGAACGAACGCTCGGACATGGTGTCCTCTTCTCACACGTTCGTCGATGATTGGCCGCTACCCGATGACGCGCCCATCACGGAGAAATTGTACCATGTCATTTGGTGTTTTCGGCAACTCGTCGAACCGCCGCCGTTGTCGCCAGATGGCCAGCCCGTGCTCGACCCCACGGCCATCGCCGCCATCGCCCGTTACCGGGAATGGCGCCCGTCCTTTGACCAAGCCCAACAGGCAGAACAGGACGCCTTTCGCGCAGCGCGTGAAGCTGCCGCACCGCCGCACCGCGCACTCCCGCACCGACCGGATCCGCCGTCATTGCTCATGGCGCGTACCCATGCCGATGGGGCGATCCACAAGGCCGCTGCGCTGCCTGCGTCGCGGCGCCCCCCGGCGGAAAACGCATCCCTGGCGTCCAGTCACCTGACGCGCGGATTGGTGGGGCATTGGTTGAAGATGCCTACCGCAGCCGTTCGCACCGACCTCGAACAGGCCGCCGATCTGATGGCAACGGCTCTGCCCAACGTTCCGCTCCATGCTTGGCTCTATGAGCAATGGCAGCACCTCGCCATTGCCATCGGTCATACCAAGCTCGTGAACGCACTGTGGTCGCTTCGGCAAGTCGACTGGGACAACGATCGTATACGCCCAGTCGATTGGCTGGTGTGTCGTATCCGCATGCTCGACCTGCTCCAACGCAGTGGTACCGATACGGAGGCGCGTGAGCTGCTGGAAAAATGCCGGCTCGGTCTGTTCGTCGAGAAACTCCCGGCAGAACTTGATCCCGATCTGCCGTTGATGCGGTGTTGGTATCACCTGCTGCGCGCCATCGTCCTGCGCGATCAAACGACTTTCGATCAGCGTCTGACCGAGCGCCAAAACTTATTGGCCGCCTATTGGAAACGTGGTGGCATCGCACCGCTTAGCCTCGTCGATCTCGGCGGTTTGGCGCTGCTGCGGACGGCCAAGGCGCGTGGCCTCCAACCAACTCCGATCGATCTGCCCTATTTGCCTGGCGACTTCATCTGACAACGCTGATCAAACCCATGTCGGCTGCCAGGGGAGAGCAGGTTCCGCCGCTGCTCACCGGAAACATTCCGGATATTCGGGATGATTCCGCCGGATGCTGACGAACCGCTCCTGGTCACCGATGACCACGTGATCAACCAGGCGCACGTCGACAGTGCGACCGGCGGACACCAGACGCACCGTCATCGGTTGTGGCGGCTCGCGTCATGACGTGTGCGGCGGCTTTGTGAGCAGTGGCTTGGATATCAGGCCTGCTGGCTCTGACGGGAAGCCACCCGGAACACCCGGAACACCCTCCACCCCTTGCCCCCCACCCCACCCCCACCATCATCCGCGCCCGTCCGCGAAGGAGCCTCGCCATGGCTGTATCTATCCGCATTCCCAGCGTGCTGCGCAACCTCACCGGTGGTCAGGAGACCATTCAGGTCATGGCCACCACCATCGATGAAGCCCTGGCGGCGGTCGAGGCGGCGCATCCTGGGATCAAGGCGCGTCTGTGTGATGAGACCGGCAAGCTTCGTCGCTTCGTCAATGTGTTCGTCGGCGAGGAGGACATCCGTTTCCTTGACGGTCAGAAGAGCACGGTCAAAGACGGCGACCTGATCGACATCGTACCGGCCATCGCCGGCGGTTGAGCAATGGCTGTTCCCGCCGCCGCAGAAGTAGCGGCACTGCGACTGGACCTGACCAACCAAGGCGTGCGCCTGGGCGATGATGTCATCGCCGCGGGGTTCGACTTGGCATTGGCCAGTGCAGGCAATGGCAACGCGTCGGAAGGTGTCGACCTGATCTTGCCCGGCGGCTGGTGCACCAACGTCTGCATCGCGCCTGGGTACGCACGGACCTCACCGTACGTGTTGGCCTTGGGCAGCAGTGGAGCACTCGAACTGCGGCATCCGCGCCATGGCATCGTCCCGGTCAGTGTGCCTGATACCGCGCGTTTCCGTCATGAACGCACGCACAGCGGCGTCAGCTGCGGTGACATCGGCGCGGTGCATGGCCGGTGGCTGGTGATGTCGCCGTTCGCCGCGCGTGATGGTGTGCAACTGGATCGCCCGCGACGGTTCCTGGGCTTGCCGCCACTGCGTCCTCTGCAGAAGGGCCAATGGACGGTTGATGAGGTGGTCGCGTGTGCTGAAGCCGCGTGGGCACATGCCGGCGCACGTCTGGTCCACCTGGAAGCCAGTCATCTGCTGCGCGACGACGGCGGGGTCGCTGACCTGTCGCCGTACATCAGCGCGCTCAAACGCGCATTGCCGACGCTGGTGTCGGTTTCGGCGTTGCCGCCAATCGACGCCAGTCAGACGCTCGCGTTGTACGCTGCTGGCTGCGACTCCATCAGTTACCACTTGCTGGCCTTCGATGCCGCCGCTGCGGCAGAGGTCGCGCCGATCCGCAGCCGCTTCGTCAGCCACGATCGTTTGATGAACGGCCTACGCGCTGCGGCACGAGTTTTTCCCCGTGGCGCGGTGTCGACCGATCTGCTGCTGGGACTCGAACCACTCGAACACGTCTCGGCGGCGCTGCCAAAACTGAGCGCCGAAGGCATCGTGCCCAACCTCGCGTTGTTCCGTCCGCTGCCAGGTGGCGAAGATGACGTGCCCGCCGGCACCTTGGTGCCGACCGAACCGATCCTCGCGCTACGCGCCGAACGTGGTGATCACCTGCGCGCACACGGCCTGTGGCACAGCCGCGTGCGTGGTTTTCCGCGGACGCTGTGGGGCTTTGAACCGTACCTGCCGTCATTCATTGATCGCGCCTATGCCGCTATGCGGCGTTCACTACGCGTGAAGGCGGTGACCACATGAGCCATGGCCTTCCCGATCCAAACCAGCCGCTGAAAATGCAGTACTTCGACTCGGGCCGCGGCTGGCTGCTCGCCCGGCGTGGCTGGCACGTGGCGGTGGTGATCATGGTGCTCACCGGCCTGGTGGGTGGTTTCATTTGGAGCAACGATCTGCCGGAGCAGGCGGCCGATGGCGGTCTCTCGCGGCTCGGTGCGCGGACGTTGGCGATTTTTCTTGCGGCAGTGGTGTTGTGGGTCACCGAAGCGGTGCCTTTGGTGGTGACCGGCCTCGGCGTGTTCGTCGCGTTGGTGGCTGGCGGCATCGGTTCACCGGCACAGGTGTCGGCATGGTTCGGTGATCGCGTGGTGTTCTTTCTGCTCGGGATCTTCCTTATCGCCGGCGCGTTGACCGCATCGCACGTGGTCGACCATGCGGCGCTCAGGTTGCTCAACGCGATCGGCACCAGTCCGCGCAAACTGCGCCAGGGTGTCTACTGGGTGGCGTTCTTCGCTAGCTTCGTGCTCGCTGAACATGCGGTCGCTGCGATGTTGTTCCCGGTCATCGCGCGTATCCGCGACGCGCTGGGACGACCACGACAGAGTTCGACTTATGTCTCCGGACTGTTCCTGGCGTTGGCCTGGGGCTGCTCGATCGGCGGCATTGTCACCTACCTGGGTGGTGCGCGCATCGCTCTCGCCATGGGTATCGCCCAGGCTAAGGGCATCGCCGTCCCCGGATTTTTCGAACTGATGGCCATGAGCCTGCCGATCGCCATCCCGCTCGGCATCATCGCTGCGATCATCCTGGAGATCGCCTTCCCCATCGATGTTCCCAATGTCACGCAGGCGCGCGAAGCGTTGGCTGAACGGCGGCGCGACCTCGGGCGCTTTGGTCCACGCCAACGCGCGGTGCTCGCTATTTTGATCGCGACCATCGCCGCGTGGGCGTATTTCGGCGTCAGCTACCTGGCACCCGTCGCGCTTGCCTCCGCCGCGGTGCTGATCGGCACCGGCCTGAGCCGATGGAGAGAAGTCGAACGCCACGTACCGTGGGATCTGTTGATCATGGAGGCCGGTGCGTTGGCGCTCTGCGCCGCCATGCAGAACACCGGCGCGTCAGTGTGGGCGGGACACCTCGCCTTCGCCAATATCGGCCAGAATCCCTTGCTGATCATCGGTGCCATCGCGCTGTTCACCATCATCTTGACCGAACTGTTCTCCAATCCGGCAGTCGTGACGCTCTTGGTGCCGCTGCTGATCGCCGCCGCGCCGTCACTCGGTTTTCAAGGCCAAGAAATGGCGTTGGTGCTCGCCGTCGCTCTGCCGTGTGGTTTGTCGTTCGTCCTGCCGCTTGGCTCGCCACCGCTCGCCATCGCATTCGCCAGCGGTGAATACAAGGTCGCCAAGGTCGCCGGCTGGGGCGTGCTCCTCGATCTCATACCGGTGCCGCTGACGATGGCAGCGTTCTGGTTCTTCTGGAGCTGACGTCTCCGCGCACGGCCCAACGGTCCCGTGACAAGCGCGGCGGTTGACGTACGACCTGCGCCATGCGCATCCATCCTCTGGTGACCATCCTGTTTGCGAGCGGCCTTGGGTTGCTGATGTTGGGGGCCTGCTCCTCGCGTGATGCCACCGAGGTCGATGAGGATGTCGAAGCCGCTGGCTTGTGGCGTGATCTGGCCGCGACCAAGACCAGCGCTGGCATGCACGACCTGGTGGCGCAAGAGATCGTGCGGTTCGCTTTCGATGAACAGCAGCTGATCGACCGTCGCACCGCGTTCGCCAACGCGGTGCTGATCGCGCGGGCCAACACCGCTGACGGCCAAGCACTGAGCGGCGCAGACATCGAACGGCTCAACCTGACCTTTACCGAGGTGCTCGCCTCGGTGCGCACGCTGGTGCCGTTGGCCGCGCGTCATGCCGAGTGGCGGCATGTGGATGACGAGGCGTGTGCCGACCATGAGCTGCCACCTGCTGGTCCTATGGTCCGGCTCCAAGGACTCGCGCTGTCAGGTGCCGCGTCGCTCGCGCTCTACGACACCTTCCTGCTCAACTGCGAACTGGTGATCGGCCACGAACCAATCAGACGCGCGCTCAACCAGGGCGACAGCGGCGTCGACTTGGCCGGTGATCAGGTCGATGCGGTGATGCGCAGTTACGTGTCCTACACCCGCCGTACGCGAGTGCACCGTTGCCTGCGCGAACTGACGCGTGCCGGCGATGCCTGGAGCAAAAGTGAGGATCCCACCTTGGCATTCCTGCGCGAACGCATCGCCACCAGTCCAAGCGGCAAGCTGCTGACCAAGACGCGACGCATCCCCTTGCATCAAGCGGCGCCCGCCGGTTGGACCCTGCTGACCTCGGACCTCCGCGAACTCGGCGACAACGTGATCGGCGGCACCTCCAAAGGATTCGGTAACGCCGTCGGACTGGTGGCGGTACGACGCGGCAAACTGCATGGCGATGGACAGCTCGAAGCGACCATTCGCGCCGGTCTGAAACCTGGCGACATCCTGTTGGAGAAGACCCCCTTCCGCCTGACCGACAAACTCATCCCGGGCCACTACGGCCACGTGGCGATCTGGGTTGGTGGCGAGGTGGAACTGCGCGCCCTTGGCCTGTGGGATGATCCGCTGGTGCAGAAACACGCGGCGGCGATCTCCGCCGGCGCTGGCGTGGTGGAAGCGCTGCGGGATGGTGTGCAGCTCAGTCCGCTGGCGCGGTTTCTCAACATCGACGACCTCGGTGTGCTGCGGGATGAAAAACTGAGCGATGATGAGCGGCGTGAGATCATCCGCCGCAGTCTGCGCCAGGTCGGCAAGGCCTACGATTTCAATTTCGATGTCGAAACTGCTGACCGCATCGTCTGCTCAGAACTGGTCTATCAGGTCTACACTGGCCTGAAGTGGCCAACCGATCGCACCGCCGGACGCTGGACTATAAGCCCTGATCAGGTGGCGAAGTGCTGCCTGCCGGGTGGATCGTTGGCCCTGGTCGACCTGTGGTGTGATGGCCTTCGTATCACCGAAGACCAGGCGACGACGCTCATGCGACTGCTGAAACATAATGCCTCAGCCGTTCCCGTCAGGTGATGTCACCGAACACTGCAAGCGGAAGGCTTGCACTGTCATGGTTGGTTCGGCATGGTGCGCGAACACCTCCAGGAGCTCCCCATGAGCGACAATCCCTACGCTTCCCCCACCACTGCTCCCAGTATTCCCGCTGCTGCCGGCACGATGCGCATTCGCCGCATCGGCGTCCTGCAGTTGGCCAAGATCATGGCGATCACCTATGCCCTGATCAGCGCTATCGTCGTCGTTCCGATGATGCTGTTCCTCATGCTGGCTGGAAGTAGCAATTCCGGCGCTGGTGTTGGCATCCTCGGCCTGCTCTTCGCCCCGATCCTGTACGGCATTGCTGGATTCATCGGCCGGGCCGTTGGTGCCTTCGTCTATAATATCGTTGCCGGCTGGTTCGGCGGCATGGAGGTCGATCTCGTTAAGGCCTGATAACCGTCAGGTGAGCATTCCCCGGTCGCCAGTGGCGACCGGGGAATAGCTGATTCACTCGCCTTGCTTGGGGGCTTCACTCGCGCTCGTGCCAGGGGTCGCAGGTGCCGGATCGGTGACGGTGATGGTCAACGTGCGGCTCTGCAGCAGCACGCCGCCAGCTCCAGAGGCGCTGTGCGTGGTGATGGTCACCGTGTAGGTCCCCAGCGTCGGGATCCACGCATTATAATTGCCGCCGCTATCACCCTTCATCGCATACGGTGCGACGCTTTCCGTCGCCGTCCCGTTTTCCGGTCCGTTCCAGGTGAACTTTACGCTGCCGACGCCAGTGACATTGGCGCGCAGGTTCAGACGCGGCGAGGCCAGCGAGGCCAGCGCGATGGTCGCACCGCTGTTCAACGGATCGAACCCAGGCACCGGCAGATCGCTGTCGGCATTCATGAGGGTCACGGTGAACGGGACGCTGGTCGCGCCGACCGTGACCGTTACCTGGGCACTGGTGGTAGTGGCACCAGCGTTGTCGTAGGCGCGGGCAGTGATGAGGTAGCTGCCCGCCGCGACGTTGCTCCAGGTCCAGTCGTAGGGCGCGGTGTTGTCGCTGGCCAGCAGTGAACCATTGGCGAGGAACTCGACCTTGCTGATCGCGCCATCGCTGTCGCTGGCGGTAGCGGTGAGACGGATCGATCCAGGCGCGACGAACTGCTGACCTGCGGTCGGGCTGGTCAGCGACACGGCCGGAGCCACGTTGCCGCCACCACCAGCGAGCGTGATGAGCACCGCCCAGTCCTGGGTCAGATTGTTCGGCGCGTTGCCCAAGCCGCGTTGCCCACCGCCGGTGATGCTCGTCACCGACCCGCTCTGCAAGGAACCACCGTTACGTGGATCAAACCACCGCACGGTGAACGAGCCGCTGACTCCGCTGAGGTCGAGGTTGGTGGTGCCGCCGCTCGGCAGGTACACCGCGTACACTGCACCGATTTTGGCAAAACCGTAGCGCACGTTGGTGTTCGACGCATTACCGACCAGGTCGTTGCGCGAGGACATCTCGCTGAACGGCAGATGCTGATCGAAGAAGCCCTTGGCGTGGCGGCAATAATCCCACCAGCGGTCGCGTGAACGAAAATTCTGAAGGGTCAGATCGGTCTCACCGGTCTGGTAACCGAAGTAACTTTCCACGCCCGCGCCACCCGCCATCAGGTTGCCCCACAAGGTCGCCTTGCGCACCTGGTCCTGGGTGATGGCTCCGCTGTAACCGGGCCAGCCCGCATCCGGCGGAATGCCAATGTCGTCGCTGCCTTGTTCATCGTTTGCCACTACCCACACCTTGCCGGCGGCGGTTGATTCGCTGATCCACTGCACGGTTTCAGCATGCACCGCGTCCCAGTTGATCTGAATCGAAACGCCGGTCAGCGCCGAAGCATTCCCCAGCAGCGGACGGTACCTCTGTTCCTGCTCCCCTGGGTAGGTGTGCAGGACCACGGGGTGGCGGTATGGATCATTCGCCGCAAAGAACTGCGCCATCGCCTGCTGCTGCGCCGTGGTCTGAGTGGTCTCCTCACCCAGGTTCCAGTTCAGCGCCAGATGGTGCGCATAACGCGCAATCAGTTCCCGGTAGTAGAGTTTGCGTTCGCGCCCCGTGTCGCCGCCATCAAGTCCCCAAGTGCCGTTGTCATTTTCCGTCTCTTGGGTCTTGAAGTGCAGGTACAGGCCACGTTGTTGCGCATGGGTGAACACCACGTCCCACTGGTCGAGCTTGGAACAGTCGTAGCGCAAACGATCGGTGTGGCCGGTGAATGGCCACACGTCCTTGCCGTCTCCACCAGCGTTGTAGGTCAGGAAGCTGAAGACGTTCTGCCCTTCGCTGGCAAGGTAGTTGAGCGCACCGATCAGGCCTTTGCCCTTGCCACCCTTCCACGACGGGTCGCTGCTGGTCCAGTCAGCGACATGCGGTTGCCAATTTTTGAGCGCGCCGTTGTCGTGGTCGTAGGTGCCGTCGAACTCGTTGTAGCCGAGGAGGTTTTCCGGCGAATCCGGGCCGACCTTCACGAACCATTCGTTGTTCCCCAGGTGGCGCAGGTACCGCGCGCCGACGTAGGCCAGTCGGCCTTTGCCGCGAAAATCGCGTCCGCTTTTGTCACTTTCGCTGACGCTGAAGCTGCCGGTTTTTCCGTGGTATGGCGCCAGCGTGCTGCCGCCGCCGTTCATCGCTACATCGGTACCGCTGCGAAACGACACCGTCCACGTCCAGGTGCCGGTCTTATCCGGCGCCAGATGTGCGCGCCACTTCGTGCCGCTGGTGGCAGAGCTTTCACCGGCGTTGCCGTCGGCGGCGAAATACCCAGGCACCACATAGGTGGTGGAGCCATTAGTGAAGGTCACGTCCATGCGTCGGTCGGTGAAAGGATTGGGCGTGCCGTTTTCGGCCGCCCACGGGCCGTCGAGCGTCAGCACGATGTTGTGCCAACGTTTGAGTTCACTGCTGATGGCGACGCTGCCGTTGCCGTCCTGACCACTGCTGGAACCACTGGTGACGGTGAACGCGCGCATGATCGCCGCACCAGCAACGCTGCCGGTGGCACCCGCACCGGTATAGGGCGTGGCGGAGAGCGAATAATTCCCGACTGCCGGCGTCCAGGGATAGTAGTTGCCGCTGCTATCGCTCTTCATCGCGTACGGCGCGGAGGTTTCGTTCTGGGCACCCGACTCGGCGCCACTCCAGACAAACCGCACGCTGCCGACCGCACCGTTGACGTTCGCCCGCACGTTCAGCTGCGTCGTCGGCAACGTTGCCAGGTTCAGCGTCGCACCGGCGGGGATCGGATCATAGCCCGCGATTGGCTGATCGGTGACGGCGTTGATGAGCGTCAGCGA
>Ga0105044_10007527_pt1 | contig 14993 bp, 10 predicted proteins | sample MAT01_FD_78092 | JGI IMG/M metagenome (GOLD analysis project Ga0105044, IMG submission 78092) | Freshwater microbial communities from Lake Fryxell liftoff mats and glacier meltwater in Antarctica - MAT-01 | ecosystem: Environmental > Aquatic > Freshwater > Ice > Liftoff microbial mat | place...
CCGCATCGAGCGTCCGCCGGAGGTGGTGCGGATGGTTTTCGATCCCACGATCCGCGCGCAGATCTCGTGCGATCAGGGCGGATGGAAAGGCAACACGCTGGAGATTCCGCAGGATCATGCCGATCACTTCATGCTGCTGGTAAAGTTCCAGCCGGGCGAAACCTTCAAGCCCGATCCTGCGAAGCTGAAGAAGGCGGCGACTACGGGCGAGCCATGAAAGCGAACGCCAAACTCCAAACGCTAAACTTCAAACGCCAACCGATGCCTCATCCCGAGACTCACTCCCGATCCGAAGCGCCGGGCCTTTGGCGTTTGATGTTTGGCGTTTGGCGTTTGGCGTTTTCTGCAATCGCCGTCGCGGCATCTGCGCTCGCCGGTCCGGACGATCCTTACGTCATCGAGGAGATCAAAGTCCCCCAAGGCATCGCTCCGGAAATCGGCGGTCTCGCTTTCAACTCCAAGGGCGAACTCGTGGTCGTCACGCGACGCTCTGGCATCCTCATCGGCAAGCCGAACCGCGACCCCTCGGCCTTTGAGTGGCGCGTCTTTTCCGATCAATCGCTGCACGAAGCGCTCGGCGTGCTCGTGGAAAAGGACAACCAACTGCTCGTCCCAACCTTTCCCGAACTCACACGCATCACCGATACCGATGGCGACGGCGTCGCCGATCAATACGACACCGTCTGCGATGCGTGGGGCTTGAGCGGCGCTTACCACGAGCACGCCAGTGGCCCGGTCCCCGACGGCGAAGGCAATTGGTTCCTAAACCTCGGCACCGCCTCGCACAGCGGCATCACCTTTGACACCACGCGCGGACGTTACTCGCCGGTTGGCCGGCGCGGGCGCAACTTCTCCAGCGTCGAATATCGCGGCTGGGTCGTGAAGGTGAAACCCGACGGCACGATGATCCCATGGGCCAGCGGCTTTCGCGCGAATAACGGCATCTGCATGAGCCCCGACGGCAGCCTTTGGGTCACCGACAATCAAGGCGATTACATCCCCACCAGCCCGCTGTATCGGGTCGAGAAGGGTAAGTTTTACGGCCACCCATCGTCGCTGGTCTGGGATGAAAATTTCGTCCGCGACAACCCACAGCGTGACCCGCTCAAGGAAGGCAGCGAGAAACTCGACGCCATGCGCACCAAGCCCGTGGTGCAGTTTCCGCACGGCATCATGATCAACTCGCCGGGCGATCCGATCTTCATCCCCGCGGGCGAAAAGTTCGGCCCCTTCGCTGGCCAGATGCTCGTGCCCGACGAGAGCGGCCAGCGCGTCCTCCGCGTGATGCTGGAAAAAGTCGGCGGGGAATATCAGGGCGCCTGCACCTTCCTCATTCACGACAACGGCCTGCGCGCCGGCAACAATCGCGTGTGCTTTTCACCCGATGGCACCGCGCTCTACGTCGGCCAGACCATGCGCGGCTGGGGCGGTCCGGTCGAAGGCCTGCAACGCATCGTCTCGACGGGCAAGCCGGTCTTCGAAGTGCGCGAGATCCATCTCAAGCCCGACGGTTTCGAGATCACCTTCACCGAACCCGCCGAGCCCACCTTTGCCAGCGCCGCCGCGCGCTATCGCGTGCAGCACTATCGCTACAAGTATTCGCAGCAATACGGCGCCCCACAGAGCGACATCACCGGCGTCGAGCCAAAGCAGGTGACGCTCAGCGCCGACGGTCGCACCGCGCGCCTCGTGCTCGGCGAAATGAAAGCCGGCGTGATCTACCAACTCGACCTCGTCGGCCTCATCTCCACCGCCAGCCGCATGATCGCGCACCCGACCGTCTGCTACACGGTGAACCGCCTGGCGCAGTAGCGCTCAAGGACCCGGGATGTCCTCGCTCCGAGTGAACGACGCTCGGGGCGAGGACGCCCCGGCTCCTTGTGAGTATTTCCCAAGACGCGACCATCCCGAGGGGTAATCTCGCCGCCATGTTCCGTGCGATTTTTCTCCCCACTTTGCTTTTCGCGATCACCTGCGTGGTGCGAGGCGTCGCCGCCGAGCCGCCGGATGTGCAGCGCATCTTTGCCGAGCATTGCCTGGAGTGTCATGGGCCGGATGAAAAGAAGGGCGGGCTCGCGCTGACTTCGCGGGAGGCGCTCTTTCAGGAACTGGAAAGCGGCGCGCGGGCGGTGGTGCCGGGCGATGTCGCGAAGAGCGAACTCATCGCGCGCATCCTCTCGAAAGATCCCGACGAGCAAATGCCGCCGAAGAAAAAGAAGCCGCTGGCGGCGGCGGAGATCGAAGCGTTGAAAAAGTGGGTCGCAGCCGGAGCGGAGTGGCGGGTGCATTGGGCTTACGCGCCGATCGCGCGCAAGCAACCGCCGCAAATTTTCAATGCTCAATTTTCAATCCTCAATCCCATCGACGCCTTCGTCGCGGCGACGCTCGACGCCAGGAAGATCAGGCCTTCGCCCGAGGCCGATCGCTTCACGCTCATCCGCCGCGTGTACTACGATCTGCTCGGGCTGCCGCCGACCCCCGCGGAGGCCGATGCCTTTGCGAAAGATGCTGCGACCGACGCCTACGAGCGGCTCGTGGAGCGCGCGCTGGCCTCGCCGCATTTCGGAGAAAGATGGGGCCGCCACTGGCTGGATCTCGCGCGCTACGCGGACTCGGATGGTTACGAGAAAGATCGTCCGCGGCCCGATGCCTGGCGCTATCGCGACTGGGTCATCGACGCGGTGAATCGCGATCTGCCGTTCGATCGGTTCACCCTCGAACAACTCGCCGGCGACCTGCTGCCCCACGCCACGCCGGAGCAGAAACTGGCGACCGCTTTCCACCGCCAGACACTCACCAATACCGAGGGCGGAACGGATCAGGAACAGTTTCGCGTCGAGGCGACCTTCGATCGCACGGAGACCACCGGCAGCGTCTGGCTCGCGCATACCGTCGGCTGCGCGCGCTGCCACACGCATAAGTACGACCGCATCACCCAGCGCGAGTACTACCAGCTCTTCGCCTTCTTCAATAATGCCGACGAGACGAAAACGGGCGTGGCCACGAGCGCGACTGCGGAAGCGGAGTATGAGCGGAAGAACGCTGCGCATGCGGCCAAGCTGAAGCACCTCACGCCCAAGCTTGCGATCGAGCGCGAGCGGCTCGGCACGCGGTTGCTCGATTGGGAAAAGGAGATCGTCCCACGACTCGCCGCCGTGGAGGGTCGCAAGGCGAAGGAGGAGCCCGCGGAAATCTACAGCGTGAGCAGCGCGGAAGACGTCGAATTTCAGCGGCTCGAAGACGGCTCGTGGCTGGCGAACAGCGACGCCAAACCCAAGGACACCTACACCGTCGCGGTCGATCTCCCGCCGGGCACGATCGGCGCGCTGCGGCTCGAGGTGTTGCCCGATGACTCGCTGCCCAAGCATGGCCCCGGTCGCGCGCAGGACGGGAACTTTGTGCTCACGAAATTTGCCGTGGCAGCGAAAGACGGCGCGGTCGCGCTGCATTCGCCCGGAGCGGATTTCAGTCAGGCGACTTTCCCCATCGCGGCGGCACTCGAAGGCAAAGCGGACAAGGGTTGGGGCGTCGCGCCGCAAGCGGGCAAGCCGCACCAGGCGACGTTCCAGTTTGTCCAGCCGGTCGAAGGCGGGCAGCGCATCACGGTGACGCTCGATCAGCAGTACGCCAAGGGTGCCTACACCATCGGCCGCTTCCGCCTCGTCGCGCTGGTCGGTGAAACGGCGGAAAGCATCGCGCCGAAAACGGTGCGCGGCTTCGTCGCCATCGGCTCCGAGAAATGGACGAACGAGACCAAGGACACGCTCGTGGACTGGCTCGAACAGACCGACCCCGTCGCGAGCCGCGTCGCCGCGGAACTGGCCACCGCGCGCGCCGCCGCACCGCCGCCGCCCATGCTCGACGTGCGCGTCTTCACCCAACGCAAGGAACCGCGTGAGACGAAGGTGCTGCACCGCGGGGAATTCCTGCAACCCGGCGATCCGGTGTCGCCGGGCACCCTCGCCGTGCTGCCACCGATCGTCGCGCGCAATGGAAAGGCGCCTGACCGGCTCGATCTCGCGCGGTGGCTGGTGAGTCCGCAGCATCCGCTCACCGCGCGGGTGATCGTGAACCAATTCTGGGCGCACCTTTTCGGCGAAGGGCTCGTGCGCACGCTCGGCGATTTCGGCGTGCGCGGGGAAAAGCCGACGCATCCCGAGTTACTCGACTGGCTGGCGAGTGAGTTCATCGCGCGCGGCTGGAGCCGGAAGGAAATGCTCCGGCTCATGATGACCTCCGCCACGTATCGCCAGCGCTCCGAGGTGCGCCCGGAACTCGCTGAGATCGACCCACTGAATACGCTGCTCGCGCGGCAGAATCGCATCCGCGTGGAAGGCGAGATCGTGCGCGACCTGCACCTCGCCGCGAGCGGTCTGCTCACGGGGAAGATCGGCGGCCCGAGCGTCTTCCCGCCGATGCCGCCGGAGATCGCCGCGCTGAGCTATGCGGGCAATTTCAAATGGACCGACGCCACCGGCGACGACGCGCACCGCCGCGGCATGTACACTTTCTTCAAACGCACCGCGCCGCACCCCGACCTCACGACCTTCGACTGCCCGGACGCGAATCTCTCCGCGATCAAGCGCGGCGTCTCGAACACGCCGCTCCAGGCGCTCACGACATTGAACGCGCAAGCCTTTGCCGAAGCCGCGCAAGCCCTTGCGAAGCGCCTGCTCGCCGAGCCGCTGGCCGACGACGACGCCCGCCTGACCCGCGCCTTTCGCCTCGCCGTTGCCCGCCCTCCGCAGCCGCGCGAACTCGCCGCGCTCCGCACGCTCCTCGCCAAAGCACGCGCCTACTACGCACCAGCCGCCGACCACGAAGCCGAGCCCGCCGCCTGGACGGCCACCGTGCGCATCGTGCTGAATACCGACGAATTCATCACGCGGGAGTAACGTCGGTGCCTTGCTCCGAATCGCGCAGCAGCCTATTTTCCAAACATGAGTACCATCGCCGAAATCGAGAAGGCCGTTCAAAATCTGAACTTGGAAGAAAAGGGAGAACTGTTGCTTCGCATCGCGGCGCAATTGCGCGCGCAAGGCGCCATGCCGGAGCCGCGCACTTTTACCCAGGAGGAAATGGACCGATGGGTCGAGGAGGATGAGCGCGAAGGACGCCGGCTCCGACAGGAGCTCGGCATTTGAATCTCTATCTGGATACGAGTGTGATTATTTCCGCCTGCCGCTCATCGACGGGAGCCGCGCGGCTGGTTTGCGACGCTGCGGGCATCAATCAGTGGCGCTTGCTGGCCTCTCCGTATGGGCTTGCGGAGCTGGAGCGACATTTGGATGCATTCACCGAGGAAGCTCGCTCGGCGTGGCGGGCTCTTCGGATGAAAATCCAAGTCGTCGAGGACATCATTGTCTTCGACAAGCCACTCGTCTTCCTCAAAACAAAGGATCGTCCAATCCTGCTGGCAGCAGCCACTTGGGCGGAGGTGTTGCTCACGCATGATCGGAGCGATTTCCACCGGCGGCTTGGCCGGAGCTTCTACGAACTGCGGATTCGGACCCCATCCGAATTCATCGATGAAATGCGTGCCGCTGCTGCGTTCCTAACCCCTCAGCCATGAACCCCCTCGACCAAGCCATCCATTCCACCCGGCGCGATTTCTTTACCACCGCGGCGAGTGGGCTCGGGATGCTCGGGCTGGCTTCCATGCTGCAATCGGAGGGGCTGCTCGCCGAGGCGGGCGCGTCTGCCGATCCGCTGCTGCCGAAGCCGCCGCACTTCGCGCCGAAGGCGAAGAATTGCATTTTCATCTTCATGGAGGGCGCGCCGAGTCAGCTCGATCTCTTCGATCCGAAGCCAAAGCTCAATGAACTCAACGGCCAGCCGTTGCCCGACTCGCTGCTGAAGAATGTGCGCTTCGCTTTCATCAAAAAGGAGACCGCGCGACTGCTCGGCTCGAATCGCACCTTCAAGAAATACGGAGAGTGCGGGATGGACTTCAGCGATCTGCTGCCGCATCTCGCGACCTGCGCGGACGACCTGCTGATGGTGCGCTCGATGCACACCGATCAGTTCAATCACCATCCCGGCCAACTCCTGATGCAGTGCGGGCGCGCGACCTTCGGCCTGCCGACCATCGGCTCGTGGCTGACCTACGGACTGGGCAGCGAGTCGCGCGATCTGCCGGGCTATGTGGTGCTGGCCAATGGGCGCGGGACGAGCGGCGGCGCATCGCTCTGGCAGTCGGGCTTTCTGCCTTCGGTGTATGCGGGGGTGCTCTTCCGCAGCCAGGGCGATCCGGTGTTGAATCTGAAGAATCCCGCGGGGCTGCCGGCGGAGCTGCAGCGCGCGGGGCTCGACACGCTCGCGGAGCTGAATCGCGCGCGTTTCGAACAGGCGCGCGATCCGGAGATCGCGAGTCGCATCGCGGCTTACGAACTCGCCTTTCGCATGCAATCTGCCGCGCCGGAACTCATCGACCTGCAGGGTGAAAAGCCGGAGACGCGCGCGGCCTATGGCGTGGACCGCGAAGACCCGAAGCTCGCGGCGAGCCGCGGCGGCGGCCCCGGCCAGTATCGCTCCTTTGGCACGAACTGCCTGCTCGCGCGGCGGCTCGTCGAGCGCGGCGTGCGCTTTGTGAATGTGATCCACGCCTCGTGGGATCATCACTCGAATCTCGACAAGGAACTGCCCTTCAACGCCGGCATGGCCGATCAGCCGATCGCGGCGCTGATCAAGGATCTGAAAGAACGCGGCCTGCTCGACGAGACGCTGGTGGTCTGGGGCAGTGAATTTGGCCGCACGCCGCTGGGCGAGAATCGGGCGGGCAATACCAAGAACGTCACCGGTCGCGACCATCACCCGAATGCCTTCACGATCTTCATGGCCGGCGGTGGGATCAAAGGCGGCCAGGTGTACGGCGAGACCGATGAGATCGGCTGGGGCATCGTGCGCGATCCCGTCCACATCAATGATTTTCACGCGACGCTGTTGCACCTCTTCGGCATGGATCATCTGAAGCTCACGCATCGCTTTCAGGGCCGCGACTTCCGGCTCACGGATGTGGCGGGGAAGGTCGTGAAACCCTGGCTGGCGTAGCGCGGGAAGCCTCGGGAAAGAGAACCCGGGGCGGGGGCGCCCCTACTCCTTGCTCGAGTCCAGGCCGTCGGTGAGCCACTCGAGATTGCACCGCGCGACGGTCAGGCGATCGCCGGCGAAGTTCGCCTTTTCCGACCGGCCGTAGAAACAGAGGATCGTGCCGCTTTTCGTCACCGCGAGATCGCTGTAGGCGCTGGAGCCCGACTCGACCGACTTCGACACCGCCCAGGTCGCGCCTTCGTCGTAGCTGAGCTTGATCGAGACATTCCGCCGGTCACGATTCCTGCCGGGCTCGGCTTTGCCGTCGGCGCGTTCGAGGTTGTCGGGATTGGAGAAGAGGAGGCGATTGGCGCCATGGAGTTGCTTGAGCGAATAGCGCACGAGCGCGCCCATGCAGATCGGTTCGAGCAGCGCGTCGTCGAACTTCGGCGTGCTCCAGCCGGTGGCACCGTCTTTGCCGATCACCACGAGGCGGCGGTGGGCCGCGGATTCATTGCGCACGTTCAGCATCACGCGACCGTCGGCGAGTTCCGCGACCGCGGTTTCGTTGGGATTCACCCAGTCCTCCGTGCAAGGCACGGCGATCTCCCCGGCCTGCCAGGTCTGGCCGTGATCGTCGCTGTAGATCGTCGCGGTGATGGACGGGCGATGGGCATTTCCCCCGGTGCCGGTGGAGAGCCACACCGGCACGACGAGGCGTCCGTTGCGGAGCTGGATGCCGTGGTTCGGCCCGGTCGCGAGCACCTTCCAAGCGTAGGTCGGGCGAAACTTTTCGAAGGTGTTCGTGATCTCCACCGGCGTGCTCCAGGTCACGCCGTCGTCGGCGCTGCGCTGGTAGAAGCAGCGCAGATATTCCAGGCAGAAGAGCATGTGGACGGTGCCGTCGCGATCGGCGATGAGCACCGGATTGTTGTAGGTCACGTCCTGCGGATTGACGCCCTTCAGGCGCAGCGCGAAGGGGTTTTTCTCCTTCGCTCCCGGCACCGTCACGATGCTCTGCGGTGGGCTCCAGGTGCGCCCCTCGTCGGCGGAGCGTCGGAGCAGGACGTGGATGTCGGCCCAGTCCCCGCTGGTGCGCCGCGCTTCACACCAGGCGAGCACCGTGCCTTGCGCGGTCACGACGAGGCCGGGGATGTGATAGACGCGGTAGGCGGGATCGTCGCCGACGGTGAAGAGGTCGATCTTCTCGAGAAAGGGCTCCGCCGCGTGGAGCGGCGTGGCCGGGAGCGCGAGCGCGAGGAGTGCGGCGAGGAAGCGCAGCGGGAGGGAGCGGGCCGGGGAGCTGATTTTCATGCGGGGCTGAGGTCGTCTTTCCATGGAGCCAAACGACACAACGGGGTCCGTCGCCGGCTGGGCCGTGTATGCACGCAGCGCGCGGTTTTGGCGAGTGCGGCGACCAGACCGCGCCTCTGAGCACGCGGCGCGGGCGACGAGGCCCGGATCAGGACGTGTCTGGCACTTCGCAAGAGGGCCATCTCTGTGGGCCAGAGGCCCGCGACATGCCAGCCCAGGGCAACGCCCTGGGTTCCTGCGCAGGAATGGAGAAGCCCTGAAGGGGCGGCACAACCGCGATGGCGCGAATGTGTTCCGCCCTTTCAGGGCTCGCACGCTTTCCATCGGGAACCCAGGGCGATGCCCTGGGCTGGCTTGGGTTGGGCCTTTAGCCCGCATGCACTGCCCGTGCGCCAAGTGCAGGCCGCTGGCTACGCGGGGTTCTGGCGCAGGATCTCGGCGATCACTTCGTCGGTGCTGGTGCCTTCGGCTTCGCCTTCGAAGTTCAGGATGATGCGGTGGCGCAGGGCGGCCAGGGTGGCTTTGGCGATGTCGGCGCAGGCGACATGGTAGCGGCCGTCGAGCAGGGCGTAGATTTTCCCCGCAAGGATGAGGGCCTGGGCGCCACGCGGGCTGGCGCCGTAGCGCACGTACTTCTTCGCGAGCGGCGTGGCGTGGGGGTCGTCGGGGTGCGTACACAGCACGAGGTCGATGGCGTAGGCCTGGACTTCGCGGGCCAGCGGCACGTCGCGCACGACTTCCCGCAGGGCGAGCACTTCCTGCGGATCGTGGAGGGCATTGACGATGATCGGCGCGCTGGCGGTGGTGGTCCGTTCGAGGATCGTGTGCAAATCCTCGGCGGTGGGAAACTTCACCTTCAGCTTGAAAAAGAAGCGATCGAGCTGCGCTTCGGGCAGGGGATAGGTGCCTTCCATTTCGAGCGGATTCTGCGTCGCGAGCACGAGAAAGGGCTGCTGCAGCCGGTGCAGGGTGCCGCCGACGGTGACGTGGTGCTCCTGCATGGCCTCGAGCAGGGCGCTCTGCGTCTTCGGCGTGGCGCGATTGATTTCATCGGCGAGCACGATGTTCGCGAAGATCGGGCCAGGCTGAAAGCGGAAGCCTTTCCGGCCCTGCTCGTCCTCCATGATGATGTTTGTGCCGACGATGTCCGCGGGCATCAGGTCGGGCGTGAATTGGACGCGGGAAAACTTCACGTTCACCGCCTCGGCGAGGGTGCGCACGAGCATGGTCTTGCCGAGGCCGGGCACGCCTTCGAGGAGCACATGGCCGCCGGCAAAAAGCGCGACGAGCACGCCTTCGAGGATGTCGTCCTGGCCGACCATCATTTTGCACATCTCGGTGTGGACGCGCCGGAAGACGGTGCAGAAGTTTTCGACCTTGGCGGCGTATTCGGACATGCGGGTTGGAAAGTTGGGAGTGGAGTGGCGCGGTGGGCGGAAAGGTGTGAGCGGTCCCGCGGCGCCACTCAACACTCAACTGGCGACTTACTCCCGCGGTCGGATGGCTTCGAAGTAGCGCTTGATGAAGAAGCGGGAGCCGAGGGGGATATTCTCCTGGAGCACGGCCTCCTGGGCGGCGGGCGCCATGGCTTCGTAAAGCTCCTGGTAGCGGCGACCGGCGCGCGAGGCGTCGCCGGCGCTGGGCAGGAACTGCTGCAGGGTCTCGCCTTCGCCGAGGCGGCCGGCGAGCTGCTGGGCACGCGCTTTTTTCCCCGCCGGGTCGCGCTCTTCGCCGAGCGGAGATTCGGTGGTGCCCTGGTCTTTCTCCGAGCCGGGATTGCCCGCCGGGAGCTGGCGATCGCCGGGCTGGCCCGGCTGGCTGCCGTCGGCCGGGGCAAAGGACTCCATGGTCGCCAGGCCGCGGCCCTGGTCCCGACCAGTCTGCGGCTGTTGCCCCCCGCCTTCGCCGTTCTTCATGTTTTGCAGCGCGGCGAGCAGCGCCTTCATTTCCTGCTCGGTCATGGGGCGTCCGCCGGGGCTGGGTGGAGCGTCCTGGGTCTTGCCGCCACCCATCTTGCGCAGCGCCTCGGCGAGTTGCTTCATGGTCTGGCTGGCGGCGCCGCCCTGTTGCATCTGCTGGCGGAGCTGCTGCATCTGCTCGGAGAGTCGGCGCTGGTCGGCGAGATGTTTGAGCGCCTGTTCGAGCGCCTGTTTCACCGCTTCCGGAGTGCGCTCGTCCTTGTGCTTCGCCATTTCGCGCAGGGATTTTTCGAGTTCCTCGGCGGCCTTCGCGAGGTCGCCACCACGCAGGGCTTCGGCGGCGGCCTGCGTCTTCTCGGTTTGCCCGAGGGCCTGGGCGAGTTCCTGCATTTCGCGCGAAGCCGAGGGCTGCTTCTGCATCTCGCGGACGAGCTGTTCCAGCTCGGAGATCTCACGCAAGGCGGCCTTCTGCGCATCCTCGGCGCTCGAAGTCTCCGCGCGCAGCCGCTCGGCCCGGCGGCGCAATTCCTCCGCCATCTTTTTCAGCTCCCCGGCGTCGGTCGCGGCGCCCTGCGGCTCGATCCGGCGCGCGAGGGCTTCGAGCTGGCGCGCGGAGTCCTCCACCGCGGCGCGCGCCGCCGCGGCCTGGAGCGCGCGCGCTTCGACCGCCATCCGCGTCTCCCACTGGAGCAGGGCCAGGGCGAGGGCGGGCACGAGGAGCCAGGGCAGCCGCGCCGGCACGCGCAGCCGCGCCTGGGCGCGGAAATCCGTGCGCGCGGCGAACTCGGTACACTCCTGCACGGCGAGGGCGCGCGGTTCGCCGGCGGCTGTGGAAAAGGCGAGCGCGGTCAGCAGGCGATCGCGGGTGCCGGCGGCCTGATCGAGCCAGCGGGCGACCACCCCGAGGGTGGGTCGCCGCCGGAGTGTCGCGAGTGCGGCGACGACGAGAGCGGCGGCCGCGGCGGCGAGGGCGAGGCGCGCGTCCCACGGCTCGCCGGTGCCCTGGAGGCGCCGCCATGCTCCGAGGACGACGAGGCCGGCGCCGGCGGCGAGGAGGTGAAAGGTGAGCCGTTCGAGGAAAGTCTGCGCGACGATCCGTCGCCGTACCCCTCGCAAGCACCGCAAGACTGGTTCGATCGGCGAGGGAGTTTTCAAGGCGGCGCGCGGAAGCTAGCAGAGCGCCGGGTGAACGCACGCGCCTTGTCGCACACCCCGGCCCGACCGCGTTTAATAAAAAGCGGTGCATGGACCGGAAGAATCGTCCTCCGGCTCCTGCTCGAATCGCGCCGAGTAAGAGTAGGAGTAGGAGGACGAGGACGAGGACCGTATGCGGCCCTGGCAGCAAATTGAATCACACCCGGCCCGACCTTGCCGGCGCCGGGTGCGGCTCCTATAACCGCCGCCGTGAAAATTCTTTTCGTCTGCGGCGGGCTCGAGACGGGGAGGGACGGAGTCGGCGACTACTGCCGGCGGCTGGCGGCGGCAGGGCGCGAGCGCGGATGGGAGCCAGCGTTGCTCGCGATCCATGATGCCCACATTCCGTCCCGTGAACCCATGCGCGCGACGTGGAGTGGGATCCCGATGCTCCGCCTCTCGCGTCGGGAGGCCTGGGACGTGCGGGAGCAGGGTGCGGCGGAATTCATCGCCGGGCACCGGCCCGAGTGGGTGAGCCTGCAGTTCGTCGGCTACGCGCTGGAGCCGAAGGGCGTCATTTTCCGCTGGGTGCCGCGGCTCACGGCGCTGCTTTCCGGACCGCGCGTGCATCTCATGTTTCACGAGATCTGGGTCGGGGCCTCCACCGAGTATGGCTTGCGCGACCGGCTCCTCGGCGCGGTGCAAAAGCTCGGCATCCGGCGTCTCGCGCGCCGGCTCAGGCCCGACGCGGTGCATACCTCGAATCACGCCTATCAGCGACTCCTCGCCGGGATCGGGGTCCGCGCCGGGCGCCTCCGCCTCCCGGGGAATATCCCCGTCCCCCTGCCCGACCCGGGGCGCGCGGTCGGGGCCCCGGTCCGCAGGGAGGACACCTGGGTCGCCGGGGTCTTCGGCACGATCCATCCCCGCTGGCAGCCCGGGCCGTGGCTGGAAGAACTCCTCGATCTGGCCGCGCAAGCGGGGCGGCGCCTGGAGATGGTCCGCTTTGGCGAAAGTGGCGCGGGTGGGGCGCGCGTGTGGGCGCAACTCCAGTCGGACTTTGGCGATCGGCTGGTGCTGAAAAATCTCGGGGTGCGGGACGCGGATGAGATCACCCAACTGCTGTCCGATCTCGACTTCGGCATCGCCACGAGCCCGTGGGCGCTCATCGAGAAAAGCGGAGCGACCGCGGCTTTCCTCGATCATGGCCTGCCGGTGCTCGTGACGCGGGACGATTGGCAACTCCGGACCGGATACACTCCCGAGCCCGCGGGCGATCCGCTCCTTTTCCGATCGTCCAAAGCACTCGTCCGGGCGCTGGCGTGCCGGGCCGTCCCACGCGATCGGATCGGCGAGGTCGCGCAGGCGTTGGAGCGCGATCTGGCCGCGTGCTGAACCTCCGCGCGAAGGAAAGGCCGGAGCGTCAGTAGCCCTTGCCCCGCAGGTCCTGATATTTGTCCGGCAACTGCGGGATGCGGCGGAGGAAGGAAGACGTCCCCACTCCGCGCGCCGGCGCATCGGCCGGCAGCGTCGTCTCCGCCACGATGGGCGGCGCGGCTTCCGGGAAGGTCTTGATCGGCACGGCGACGAGGCGCCCGCCGCCGTGGTCGAGCACGCGGCGCTGGGCGATGAACTGCGTGGGATCCCAATACACGCTGAAGTCGCGCGGGAAACTGCTGCGAAACATCCCGACCCGCAGATCCTTGCGCATCTCGAAATGCAGATGGGCGGGATACATCCCGCGATTGGAGCCGATCGTCCCGATCAGCTCGCCGCGGGTGACCTGCTCGCCGAGCGTCGTCTTGATCTCGTTCAAGTGCCCGTACAGCGAGTCCACGAACTTCAACCCGCCCTCCTCCAGGTAGGCGTGGCGGATGATGACCACATTGCCCCAGCCGACTTTGTAATCCTCGGCAAAGACGACGATGCCATGGCCCGCCGCGGTCACCGGATCGCCGAGGTCGGTGTCGCCGCCGCCCGCGCCATTCCAGTCTTCGCCGAGGTGTCCGTTGGGCCGGTAGCCGCGCGCCTTATAGTACTTTTTCGCGCCGTCGAGGCCCACCGGGAGGTCAAAGCCGTCCGCCAGTCGCACGTCGGACGTTTCCTGAGCACGGAGCGCAGGAACGCAGAGGAGCAGCAGCATCAGCAGGGAGTGCAGGACCCGAGACATGGGGAGGTCGGGCGAGTGTACCGGTGCGCCGGGCGGTGGCAACCCCGCAAACCCGACCGGCCAGGGCCTACCGCGACCGCGGTCCCCGGCCGCTCAGGGCACCTTTTCCGCCGTCGGCTCCTTCACCCGGAAGAGCTTGAAGAATTGATTCCGGAAGACGCACTGGAAAGCGCCGCTCCCGAGTTCCTGCACCTCGGCGTCCTCGGCCAGGGCGAGGAGCTTCGCGCGCAGTGCGGGTGGCGCCGCGCGCAGATCGTCGGCCGAGACCTGCTCCCGCGGCCGGCCGCGTTCGTGCATCGCCACGCCCCAGGGAGTCTCCGGCACCGCTCCGCCGAGCAGCGGTGCGTAGGCCTTCACCAGCCGCGACCCGCCTTCTTCATCCGCGCCGTCGGTCACGATCCAGCGCACCCCGAGCCGGCGCGCGATCGCTTCGGCCTCCGCGGGCGTGGGCGCGAGGAAAAAGCGGGCCGTCTCCAGCGTGCCCGGCAGAGCTTGGTGGGAGCTGCCCGCCACGCCCGGCTGGCGGGACCAGTACGCGAGCGCGGGCGAGAGCCACCAGGGTGCGAGGAAGGCCTCCTTTTCTCCCGTGCGCATCCGCTCGGCCACGGCGCGCAATTGCACGCCCTCGGTGTCGTGCAGTTCGCGGGCCGCCTCGGTGAGAGGGTCGGGGTAGAGCGTCGCGTCCCAGGCGCGGGCCACGGGCCAGAGCCCGAGCAGGAAAGCCGTGGTGCCCAGCCAGGCCACGGGCCGCCCGGGGCCCGGAGGGGCGCCACCAGGCTCGCCGCGCGACCATGCGCCGCGCAGCTCCTCGAGGCCGGCCAATTGCCACGGCAACGACATCGCAAAGACCAGCGCCAGGCAGTAGCCCCAGCGCACCTGCCAGAGCGTGAGCGCGAGCAGGACGAGCAGCAGGGTGAGGATGGCCGCCGCTGGATGGCGCAGCGCGGATTTCTGCCCCCGTGCAGCCAGCCCGAGCGAAAGCGGCGCGAGCACCGCGGTGGCGCCCAGCCACTGGAGGAGCGTCGCCGAGCGGAGATCGAGGTGGCGCAATTCGCCGATGGTCGTCTGCCACTGGGCGAAAAGCGCGCGGGTCGGCGCGTCCGGCCACTCCACCCGCCAGCCATCGATGAGCCCCGCGCCGAGCAGCCCGGCGCCAAAGGCGATCCATCCCGCGCGACACTCTGGAGCGGTGAAGCGGCGGCGATCCCCGATGCCCCACAAACCGAAAACCAACGCGAGCAGGACCACCGGCTCATACAGCGAGACCCAACACGCGAGCGCCCAGGTGCAGCCCGCCACCACGCTCCAGCCCCGGAGACGGGGCGATTCAAGGTGGGACGCCCCGGCCCCCTGAAACGCCGCGAGCAAGCGCCCCTCCGCACCGAGGGCGACGGCCAGCAGCAGGAGTACGAGTGACTGATGATCCG
>Ga0105044_10007528_pt1 | contig 14991 bp, 13 predicted proteins | sample MAT01_FD_78092 | JGI IMG/M metagenome (GOLD analysis project Ga0105044, IMG submission 78092) | Freshwater microbial communities from Lake Fryxell liftoff mats and glacier meltwater in Antarctica - MAT-01 | ecosystem: Environmental > Aquatic > Freshwater > Ice > Liftoff microbial mat | place...
ATTCGAGAGGAAGCTGTTCGAACGGTTCAAAAAAAGAGATCTGAGCATCTCAATCAAAAGGCAAGCGAAGTCGCTGAGTCCAAACTGGACGAGAAAAAAGTTTTAAATCCGGCGGTTTTTAAGTCCCCGCCTGTTCAACTCGCTTCTACGAAGTCGGACGACCGCGCTCCGGCTCCGGTGGATATCATGATTGAGCGAATCGGAAACGATGAGTACTGGTGTCGCGAAGGAGTCGAGCCTCGCAAAGAGACCAAGCCTGTTCGCTGTTATTATTCCGCGGCCTGCTACGGGTGTACGGGCTCTACCGTCATTCCTCCTGACTCTCAGGATGTTGTTCCGTTTTGTGACAATGGAAGGCAGTCAGAGATTTTTAGTATCGAATGCTGCCCGAGCTCGGCATCTGGCGCTGAGATGGAATGTCCTTCTGCCAGAGAATGTCTTCATGCCGATGCGGTTCCCGAGTCCTATTGTTCCTGCAATAATCGTCCGGATTGCCGATACGTAGATATCGCCAATCAGATCCAATGCGTCTGCATTCAAAACTAGCTTATCCTTTGAGATTTTAAGCCTTTACACGGACGAGCCTTCTTCCTAGTTTTGCGGCTTATGAATACTTTTTTTGTGGGTTTTCCTTTGGCTCTTCAATTGATTGGTCAAAGTTCGCCGGCGCCTCAACAAAGTCCGGCAATGACGATTCTAGGAATCGTTTTGATGTTCGCAGTCTTTTTCTTTTTGATTATTCTTCCCCAGGGACGAAAGGCAAAAAAGCACGCCCAGTATTTGAGTCAGCTTAAAAAGGGTGATGCCGTTGTCACTCAGGGGGGGCTTTACGGTCGAATCGTAGGTCTCACCGAAAAGGTGGCAAGTCTCGAAGTGGCCTCGAAGGTCTCGATCCGAGTTGATCGAACCTCGATTGTCGGACCAGACCCCTTTGCCGGAGCAGCAACTCAAGATGGAGGCAGTACTACGTGAATTCCAAAATTTGGGTCGTCCTAGGTGTCTTTCTTCTAGCTCTATTTCTTTTGATCCCTTCTTTCATCCCGCAAGACTCTCCTTGGGGAAAGTACTTTCCTGGCCAACGCATTAATTTGGGTCTGGATCTCAAAGGGGGGATCCATATTGTTCTTGGCGTAGATGTTCAGCGAGCGTTGGACGTGGATATGGATAAATATGCCAAGGCACTTGAACGCCGTCTCGAAGAAAAACAAATTCAATTTGCGAGTGTAGAGCGCTCAACGTCAGAGCGAGCAATAAAAATTTCTGCACGCAATCCTCAAGATTTGCCCGCCCTAGAAAAAATTCTGCGCGATGATTATTTTGGAGTCCTGATCGCACAGACTCCCGATATTACCCATCTTCATATTACGTTCGATCCACAGCACGAAGAAGCTTTGGTAAAGATGTCACTCGAGCAAGCGCGAGAAGTTATCCGAAATCGAGTAGATGAATTCGGCGTAGCGGAGCCCACGATTCAAATTCAAGGTGAAGACCGTATTGTTGTGCAACTTCCTGGTGTGAAGGATCCCGAGCGCGCGATTCAGCTGATTGGAAAAACTGCGCTTTTAGAATTCAAAATTGTGGACGATCGATTAAATCCTGCTCAGCTGGATTCATTGGTTGAAAAAGTACGGCTTCAAACTGGTTTTAAAAATAATTTCACACGTGATGAGCTAGAAAAATTAAATCGAGCTCTTATTAAAGATCTGCCAGTACAAACCATCATTTCGTTTGAGCGGACTCTGGATCCAAAATCAAAAGAGGCGAGTTTGCAGCCCTTTCTGTTAAATGCAACCACCGAGATTACGGGTCAGGCACTCGAAGATGCCATGGTGACATCCGACCCTACGACTCAGCGCCCGCAGGTAAGTTTGAGATTTAATAAAGAGGGAGCGGAGGCCTTTGAAAGAATTACGGAGGCGAATACTGGAAAGCTCCTGGCAATTTTATTAGACGGAGTGGTAGTTTCTGCTCCCGTTATTCGAGAAAAAATCCCTGCCGTGAGTGCGGGGGCTACCATTTCTCTGGGCCGTGGAAATATTCAAGAAGTTCAAAAAGATGCACGAGATCTTGCTCTGGTTCTTCGTTCAGGAGCTCTGCCAGCCCCGGTTGAAATTTTGGAGAACAGAACCGTTGGAGCGAGCTTAGGAGACGATTCGATTCGCTCAGGTCAACTCGCAGCCATGCTCGGCGCCGCTCTGATCATTCTCTTTATGGCGGTCTACTACCGATGGAGTGGGGTGCTTGCTGATATCACTCTCGTCATTAATATTGCGATGGTACTGGCGTTCATGGCGCTTTTTCAGGCGACTCTTACGATGCCGGGAATCGCGGCTGTTGTTTTGACTATCGGAATGGCGGTGGACGCCAATGTCATTATCCTGGAGCGGATTCGAGATGAATTGAGGCTCGGTAAGAAAATTAGGACAGCTGTTGAGGCAGGTTTTGCGGGTGCTCATACAGCGATCTTTGATTCCAATTTAACCACCCTCATCTCTGGTTTGGTTCTCTATAATTTTGGAACAGGTCCCATTCGAGGTTTTGCAGTGACTCTGATGATCGGGCTCGTTGCTAACTATATTGCGGCTATCTGGTTCTCCCATTGGATTTTCAACTGGTATTTGGACAAGTACCCAGTGAAGCGACTCTCTATTTGATTTAAGGAATTATTCTTATGTTTGAACTTCTTCGCACGAATACAAGATTTCCGTTCATGAAATATCGAGTTCCGATGGTCATCTTTTCCCTGGCAATGACGGGCCTCGCTCTATTCTTTATTAAAGATAAGGGATTCAATTATGGAGTCGACTTTTCGGGAGGGGTCCAAATGGTCCTTAGCCTTCCCGAAAGTCTTAAGGCTGATGCCGAAAGCCTGCGACGGAATATGAATGCCATTGGCGTTGAGAACGCGAGTGTTCAGGCTTACGGAACTGCCTTCGACGCCAAGCCAACCGATTTCATTGTTCACTTTCCCGCTGATTTTTTGAACGACGAACTGACGATCGCGAAGCTTGAAACAGCTCTTGCTCCCTACCGAACGTCAGACTTGCAGGCAGGAGACAAACTTGCCGCGAAATTTAGATTCGTAGGACTTGAGAAAGCCTATTTGACCCTGAGTCGCTCCGTTGCCATAGAGAGTCTTCGAAAATCTTTAAATGCGGTTAATTTTGGAATGATGGACTTGTTGGAGGTCACTCCCTTTGGCCAGACAACGGAGATGGAGTATCAGCTCTCTTTTGCAGGGATTGGAAAAGTTGTGACAGATGGCCTGGCAAAACAATATTCGGTCACCGGCCAAGATGAGATTAAAGCGCTAAAAGTTGATTTCGTGGGAGCCAAGGTGGGATCTGACCTTCGAATGGCCGCTGTTTTGAGTTTGATCATTACAGTTTCTCTGATCTTTCTTTATATCTTTATACGATTTGATTTGGTTTACGCGCCTGGCGTCGTTGTCGCTTTGATTCATGATGTTTTGCTTGCGGCCGGATATTTTGCGTATGCAGGTTTGGAGTTTGATCTGACCACAGTAGCGGCGCTGCTGACTCTCGCCGGCTATTCAATCAACGACACTATTATTGTTTACGATCGAATTAGAGAAGTTGCTGGAACTCTCAGGGGCAAGGCGTTTGCGGATATTATCAATATTGCAATTAACCAAACGCTTGCGCGAACGATCATTACTTCGACCACAACATTTTTAGCAACTCTCGCTCTTTGGGCTGTGGGTGGACCGGTGATCCACGGATTTGCCACGACCTTTTTAATTGGCATTATCGTCGGCACTTATTCTTCTGTTTTTGTGGCGGCTCCCATTATTCTTTGGATGCACAAAGCTTTGGGTCATAAAGAAACGGGAGCCGGCCGAGCAGCCGCGTAATTGATGCTAGGGGGGATTCACGATTCCTTTTTGAAGGACTATCCATCTCTTCTGCGTGAGATACTTTGGAGCCGTGGCTTTCGTGATGAGAGCTCAGCGCGCAAATTCTTAAGTCCATCGCTTGCAGACTTTGTTTCTCCGATGGGTCTTCTGAAAGATCTGGATTTAGCCGTCGCCATTCTTTTGAAAGCTCGTGAATTGAGAGACCAGATTGTAATCTTTGGGGATTACGATGTGGATGGGACGACCTCGACGGCTTTGCTGGTCACGGGTCTTCGGCATTTGGGATTTTCAGTTTCGAGCTTCATTCCGCATCGGATGGAAGACGGATACGGCGTCACAAAAAAAGCAGCAGAAAAAGTAATTCAGAAGTTTCCGGATGCCAAAGTGATTGTGACTTGTGATTCAGGAATTGCCTCGCACGAGGGAATTGAGATTTTAAAATCTCGAGGCCTCTCGGTGATTGTGACGGATCATCATGAAGTTCCGAAGCATCGAGTGGCTGCCGATGCAATATTGAATCCTAAGCAGCTAGGCTGCCAGTATCCGGATAAAAAGCTTGCGGGCGTAGGTGTTGCATTCTTATTGCTGACGGCGTTAAGGCGTGCGCTGGATGCACGAGATTTTTCCCTTTCTCAGTTTTTGGATCTAGTGGCTGTTGGAACGGTTTGTGATGTGGCGGAACTCACGGGCGGAAACAGAATTTTGGTAAAGCATGGTCTTCCTCGAATTTCTGAATCCAGTTTTCGCGGTCTGAAAGTTTTAGCCTCGCGAGCGTCAGCAGAACCCCGAGCCATGAAAGTTCGAGATTTGGGATTTTTTATCGGACCGAGGTTGAATGCTTCAGGTCGACTCGGAGACCCTGAGCTAGGACTCAGATGTTTGCTTGCCGATGATTTTTCGATGGCCGTAAAATTAGCTGACGAGCTTGAGAAAAGGAATTTTGAGAGACGAGCCCTTCAAGACATTCAAGTGAAAGATGCTCAGGCGCGTGCTCAGAAGTTTTTTGAGCAGAGTCCCCAGTCGGTAGGAATTGTGGTTGAATCCCCTGACTATCATTTGGGAATTGTGGGCTTAGTAGCTTCTAAGCTTTCTGAATCTTACAAGAGGCCCGCTTGTGTCATGACCAAGGTGGTAGATGAACACGAACTTGCCTTCTTTGGCGAAAGTCGAAGCCTTTGGAAGGGATCCCTTCGAGCGCCGCTCGGGTATCATTTGGCCGAGGCTCTGAATGAGATTCGTGCCAAAAAACCGGATCTTTTGAGATCAGGGGGCGGTCATGCGCTGGCGGCTGGGATCGCTATTGAAGAGGAAAATCTTGTGGAATTTAAGCAGGCCTTCGCTGAGGCTATCGGTCAGCAAGTCAGACGGGAAGTTTCGTGGACCGCCGATTCTGTTTATCGAGGCGATACGAGTTTGGATGGTATTTTGGATTATTTAGAGCCTCTGGGTCAGGGAAACCCGCCTCCCTTGATTGAAGTGAGGGACTTTCAAGTAGACCAAGTTCAGTGCATGAAGGAAATTCATATGAAGGTGAGGGGGCTTAAAGCCTCAAAAAGATTCAGTCTTTTGCAATTTCAGAGTCCTTGGGTTAAGATTTTGGAAAAGTTGGCTCGTGAAGAGGGGCCGCTTCATCTCGATTTTCTGGGGGAGCTCAGCGAGAATGAGTGGCAGGGTAAGAAAACAACTGAGTTTCTCTTAAAGGAGATCTTAGATGTTCGAGTGAAGGGGAGATCACAAAATGTCCGACCGACTACTGGCGCAAAAATCGCGGATGAAATCCGCGAAGTTCAAAGCCTTTCATAAACGGGAAGATATTCGCATTCCGATTCAGCTCAAAGTGAATATGGAATATCCAAACGATCATTATCTTTTTGAATATTCATCAAACCTTTCGCAGAGCGGAATTTTTATTCATACGGACGAACCATTGAGTCCAGGTACACATGTGCATATGGCATTTGCCTTGCCCGATCAGCACGAAATTCGCACGCGTGGAGAAGTAATCTGGGTAAACGATGATGAAGAGGCAGAACCGGGAATGGGCATTAAGTTCATGGGCCTCAACATCGAAGACCGAGAGCGAATTTTGACGGCTATCAAAAAAATTGCCATTTTATGATATCGATTTTATTTTCAATTTTTTTTATTGCGCAGACGCCCGTGATTGTCGATGGGCGAGGTAGCGGCGCAAGCCATGAGGCGCCCAAGGTCTTCGTAGAGCCAGGTACAGAGACAATCGCGGGAACACCCGAGGCTTCTTTGAGAGCTGCTCATAGAACCTGGGAGCATGCCTGCACCAAGTGGAAGAATGAAATGCGACGTTTGAATGGACGCAGTTTGATCCAAGTGAGCTGTGGTGTGCCAAAACGATCCGAAGAAGTGAATCAAGGCCAAAGAATTTACGTGTATAAGAGCGCCGCAAAGTTCAAAGTGCGAGTGATTGGAAAATAAAGAGCCTTCATCCGTTTATCATATTCCCATTCTTGTCGAGGAAATCTCGAATCTTTTGGCGTGGGAAAAATCTGAGCGAATCATTGATTTAACTGTGGGCGGCGGAGGACATCTTCTTGCTCTTCTTTCTCAGTTTCCAAGGCCTACCGAAATTTGGGCCAACGATCAGGATCTCGAAGCCATTGCAGAAAGTAAAAAAAAGCTTCAGGCATTTGAGCCGATTCATTGGGTTCACGGAAATTTCAGGGACATTCGAAAGCTGACTTCAGAAAAGTTTGATCGAGTTTTAATTGATCTTGGAGTGTCTTCTCATCAATTGGATGATGCGAGCCGGGGATTTAGTTTTCAGAAAGAGGGTCCCCTCGATATGCGGATGGATCAAACGCGTGGGATGCCCGCCAGCGAATGGCTAATGCAGTGCGACATTACAGAATTTGCAAATATTGTTTATGAGTACGGAGAGGAACGCAGCTCGAGAGTTTTTGCCAGACGCTGGGCAGAGGCACGAGGAGCGCTGAAGGGACGGGATTTGACCACAGCCGCCTTCGTGCAAGCACTAGGCTTTAATTTTAATTCTAAGAATCCCCAAGGTCGCCATCCTCTGACTCGCGTCTTTCAAGCGCTTCGAATTCATCTCAATCAGGAATGGCAAGCCCTCGATGAAGTGCTGAATCTCTTGCCGGATCTACTTTCTGACAAAGGCCGCCTGAGCATTTTAACGTTTCATAGTTTGGAGGATCGTAAGGTAAAATGGGCGCTGAGAGGGAAGTTGAAGCCAATCAACAAAAAAGTCATACAGGCTGGCGAAACAGAGTCGAGAGCTAATCCGCGCTCGCGTTCTGCAAAGCTGCGCGTTTACGAAAAAATGCAGACGGAGGAGCTGGAGTGAATTTATCCAAATTTATTCTAGTTACTTTGCTGGCAGGCCTCGTTTTTTACAGCGTGGGCATGATCATCGTTCGAATCAAGATGACTGAAACCGCCTATGAATTCGAGGATCACAAATCTAATCAGCGCGCTCTCGAAGAGGAGCAAGTCAGATTGAAAATGAAAATTTCGGAAAGACTTTCCGTTTCTAAATTGAAGCTCAAGGATTTCTCCGAGCCCACTCCAGAGCAAATCATCGAAATTCCACTACCTCGAGGAAATGGAAAATGAAGTCACGCGTTCGCTCGATGCTGCTTTTTTGGATTTTGGCCATCGGATTCATGGGGGTGGTGGCGAGAGCCATTCAGATTCAAGTAAAGCCTGACGTTCGTTTGACTCGATTTTCAATGAGCAAAGAAAAACTTTCTGTTCAAAGCCAAAATGAAAACCTTATTAATTCGCGCGGAGCCATTCTGGATCGAAATGGTCGTGAATTCGCACTCTCGATTGTTACCAAGAGTTATTTCGCGAATCCAAAAATCATCAAGGATCCTCTCAAAGTCGCACGTCGCTTGAGTCCAATTTTAAAAATCCCTGCTTCAAAACTTAACAACCTTTTGTCCCAAGATCGCTATTTTGTCTGGCTCAAACGCGAAGTGGACGAGGACACGGCTCGCAGAATTGACGATCTTGAACTGGACGGAATTTACACTCGAAAAGAAAGTAAAAGAGTCTACCCGCAGGGTGAGCTCGGCAAGGCTGTCGTAGGAGTCGCAGGACGCGATGGCCAGGGCCTTGAGGGAGTAGAGAAAGCCTACGATAAGTTTTTGAAAACTGCCGATGAGGGAAATTCGCTTGGCTTCAAAGATGCACTCGGACGCCTTCTTTTGTTTCGAGACTTCGATAAAGAATGGTTTGAAACTCCCAACGTTCTTCTCACTCTCGATGCGAGACTTCAACGCATTGTCGAGGAGGAGTTGAAGGCGACTTTGGTCGAGAGAAAAGCACAGAGCGCGCAAGCCGTGATGATGGACCCACGTACAGGGGAGATTTTGGCTATTGCGAGTTTGGACGGAGAAAGAAGCGATCAAAATCCACTTCGAAACCGAGTGATCTCGGATTTATACGAGCCAGGAAGTACATTCAAAGTTATTTTGGCCGCAGCGGCTTTGGAGCATCTGGGGATGACGGCTTCGTCCCAAACATTTGGAGAGAATGGAGTTTTCCGTGTCGGCAATCGAGTCATTCGCGAATATCACGGCAAGAAGCATCAGTGGCTGAGTTTGCAAGAGCTCCTAGAAACTTCCTCCAATATTGCGTCTGCGAAAATCGGACTTAAACTCGGCCCCGAGAAGTTCTATGACACGATTTTAAAATTTGGGCTTGGCGAATCCACTCGAATTGATTTGCCGGGCGAAGCGAGCTCATGGATTCGAAAGCCTTCGGACTGGAAGCCGATTGAAACCGCCAATATCAGTTTTGGACAGGGGCTTGCGGTTACACCTCTTCAGATGATTCGCGCGGTTTCTGCGATCGCGAGTGGAGGAGTGCTTACTACGCCTCATATTGTTTCGAATGTTCTTGCTCCCAAATCTCGCTCCAAGGATTCTCAGATTCGCTGGAAGCCAGAGCTTGTGACCAAAGAGATCTACTCATCCGAAAAGGCTAGAGCGCTGACCGATATGCTTGTTCATGTCACTGAGCCTGGATCCACGGGTGCAGCCGCGGCGATTGCTGGCTATCAGATTGCGGGAAAGACTGGAACCGCTCAAAAACTAGTTGAAAAGCCCAACGCCCGAGGAAAAATGGTGAAGACTTATTCTCTGGATCATTCCGTGGTGAGCTTTGTGGGCTATGTTCCCGCTTATGATCCTGCCTTTGTGCTTTTGATTATTTATGATGATCCTAAGGGTCGAGCGAGCGGAGGAAATACAGCAGCCCCCGCCTTTCGTCGGATTGCGAGCAGAGCGCTCGGAGTTTTGGGAATTTCGCCTAATCGTTCAAAGCCCGATCAAGAAATGGCTTCGGAAACTCCTTCTAAGGCGATTGAAGGCACGAGGTATGTGGGCAAATCATTTCGAGCTGTTTTGAAGGAGCTTCAGACTTTGCCAACTGAAGAGCGAGCGATGGTTGATCTCATCGGCTACGGCTTTGCTGTTCGAGAAGAGCTTGTGGACGGGGGCAAACTGGTCGTTTACTTTGAATGACCTATGTCTTCAATTGCCCTTTCGACCTTCATTGGTGTCCTCAAGAAAAAGGAGCTTTGGGTTTCAGGTGAGGCTTCTGGTGATTTTCTTCACTTGATATCGGATACACGACAACTTTCGAAGCCGACAGAATCTAAATCGACACTCTTTTTTGCGCGAAAAGGCCCCACTCGAGACGGTCATGAATTTTTAAGTGAGCTTCATTCCGATGCGGCGATTGGCTGTTTCGTTGTCGAACGAATTCCCTCTGATTGGAAGCCAAGCCTGCCCGTGATTTTAGTAAAGGACTCCACAGCCGCCATGGCCACTGCTGCAAAGATTTTTTATGGGGATCCGAGTTCTCAGGCCTTCACAAGTGCGGTGACAGGAACCAATGGAAAGACGACGACGACTTTTTTACTTCAGGCTTTGATGGCGCAAATGGGACTTCGTGCTGGTCGAATGGGAACGATCGAGACCGAATTTGAGGGGATGTCTGTTCCGGCCGAATTGACCACCCCTGATTTTAGTCAAATTCAAAAAATATTTTCTGAGTTTAAGGCGAAAGGGGCTTCGTCATTTGTTTTTGAGGCAAGCTCCCACGCTTTGAATCAAGGAAGACTCCAGGGCTTGGAGTTAGATGCTGCGATCTTTACGAATTTAACGCCTGAGCATTTAGATTATCACCGCACGATGGAGAACTATTATCTAGCCAAGAGGAATCTTTTTTTGGATCTGCTTTCGGGAAGTCAGAAAAAGCGAAAATTCGCAGTGATCCCTGATGATGGTAGTTTTGGCTCGAGATTGGCCGATGAAGTCAGTCTCAATCCAAGCATTGAGTTGATTCGCTGGGCGCATTTGAAAAAGGCTGTTCCCCAGACACGCTTCATTTTGGAATCTTGGAAAACGGATTTAAATGGTTCGAGTCTGCGGATCATCGATCTCTTAAAAGCGGGAAAGCATACGTTTCAATCGAAGCTCGTGGGTGGCTACAATGTGGAAAATTTGATGGGAATGATTTCGCTGGGGTTGGGTTTGGATTTAACCCCGATCGAAATTCAATTTGCGCTGGATCGAGTAAAGGCTATTCCTGGCCGTCTTGAAAAGGTGACGGTGGATGCTGAGACCGCCCATATATTCGTAGACTACGCGCATACGCCAGATGCCCTCGAGAATGTCTTGATGACCCTGCGCCCTTTGACAAAGGGAAAGTTGAAGGCCGTCTTTGGATGCGGGGGAGATCGAGATCGAGCTAAGCGTCCCAAGATGGGAGCCATTGCTGAACTCTACTGCGACGAAATTTTTGTGACATCGGACAATCCGCGAACGGAAGATCCTGATTCGATTATTCAAGAGATCCTCAACGGACTTCAGCGCATTAAGCCCGTTCATATTGACGCAGACAGAAAACAGGCAATTCGAAAAAGTATGGAAAACTTAAGCCCCGACGATGTTGTGCTGATTGCTGGTAAGGGGCACGAGAATTATCAGATTCTTGGAACTCAAAAAATTAATTTTGACGATCGAGAAGTCGCACGAAATTACCTAGGAAATAAGTGAGCTTAGTGAGAGCATAATCGGGAATGCTCTTTTACTTTTTGCACGAGTTTTTCTCTGAACATCTTGTTTCAAATCTCTTTCGCTATATTTCATTCCGGGCGCTCTTGGCTGCAGTATTTTCATTTCTCTTTGTTGTCCTTCTCATGCCAAGACTCATTCGATTGTTGTCTAAACTCAGCGTTCGTCAGGTTGTTCGAAATGACGGGCCTAAGACTCATTTAAAAAAATCAGGTACTCCCACGATGGGAGGAGTTTTGATGGTCATGGGTATTCTATTGAGCACGCTTTTGCTTTGCCGACTGGAGAATACCTATGTGCTCATTTCGATCTTTTCACTCTTAGGATTTGGTGCTGTAGGATTTTTGGATGATTACTTAAAACTCACAAAGAAAAATCCCAAAGGTGTGAGCTTTCGAGCCAAGATGATCACGATGGGGCTGCTCTCGATCGCCGCCGCTTTTTGGATGCTTGAGAGTACGTCCGTCGAATCCAAACTCGTCATTCCATTTGTGAAAAACTTTTCGTTGGAACTGGGAGCTTTTTTTTATATTTGGGCCTTCTTTGTCGTCAATGGAGCGGCGAATGCCGTGAATTTAACGGATGGTCTGGACGGACTGGCAATCGTGCCGATTATGACGACGGCGCTCGTACTTTTAGTGACGAGCTATATTAGCGGGCATTCTGGTTTCGCCTCCTATTTGTATTTTGATTATCTTCCAGGAACGGGGGAGCTTTCGATCATTCTCGCAAGTGTTGCGGGAGTGGGGCTGGGGTTTCTTTGGTACAATGCGCATCCGGCTGAGGTTTTTATGGGAGATGTCGGGAGTCTTTCGCTGGGAGGTCTATTGGGGACCATTGCACTTTTAACTCATAAAGAGCTGGTTCTCTTCATTGCGGGCTTTTTATTCGTGATGGAGGCAATTTCTGTGATTCTGCAGGTGGGGAGTTACAAATCCACGAAAAAGAGAATTTTTAGAATGGCCCCGCTTCATCATCATTTTGAGCTCGGAGGCTGGCCCGAATCAAAAGTGATCGTAAGGTTTTGGATTCTTTCGATTCTGTTTGCGTTGATCGCGCTCAGCACACTAAAGATTCGTTAGCATATGCAGTCTCTATTTTTAGGTCTTGGGAAAGTGAATCGCTCACTAGCCGAGCATATTTCGGGTGAGAAGATCGCAGTGGTTGAGGAGAAAGATTCCAGTGAGCAGCCTGTGGTCCGTGTTTTCAAATCCTCAGGGTCGGAACCCTTTGTTGAAACTCAGAGCATTCCAGGAGATTTTGATTCGTTAAAATGGGAGACTTTTCTTCCGGCAGAAGTCTTTGTTTCTCCGGGTATAGATCCAAGGCGGGTATTCTTTAAGCAAGTCTCAACTTTTGAAGTTCGGGAATTGGATTTTTTCTGCCGTCATTTTTCTGGAATGAAGATTGGAATTACAGGAACCGACGGGAAGTCGACTTTTACGACATGGCTTGGCGAGGTTCTGAAAAGAAGTCTGCCGCACAAGAAAATTTTCGTCGGAGGGAATTTGAGTCCGCCAATGACGGATGCCCTGGAACAGGGTTTTGATGGTGCGGTCCTTGAGATTTCGAGCTTTCAAGCCGAGCGTTTAAAATCCGCACGTTTAGATGCCGGTATTATTTTGAATCTGGCGTCGGATCATTTGGATCGCTACGATTCAATCGAGAAATATTTTGACGCCAAATGGAATTTGCTTCGGAGGTCCAATTTGGCATTCTTCCCATCGGATATTGAGGTACCCGCGGATTTGACGATCAAGTCCCCATGCAATTTTGAAAATTCTGAAAGTATAGTGACGGTCCTGAAGAAGATCCTACCGGTATTGCTGAAGAGCATGGGGGGCTCTGACTCGCCCTTGCCTCCTCAGATTTTTGAGGATTTGCCGCAGCTTCCTCATCGATTAAATATTTTCAAAGATTCCATCGGAGCAGTTTTTGTCAATGATTCAAAAGCTACGACAGTGCATGCAGCGACCTATGGGCTTTTAGAAATTCAGAAGCAGGTCGCAAAAGTTAAGTTGATTTTAGGAGGCCGTCATAAGGGGGACGACTTTAGTGAACTGGCAGGTGTTTTAAGGCCTCAGGATGAGGTCCTTATTTATGGTGAAGCTGGATTTTTGATTGAAGAACATTTGGTCGGAATCAGCCAAAAAACCCGACGCTACCGGACTTTGAAGGAACTCTTAGAGGTCGAATTGTCCAAGGTTGTGGCCGGCGAGGCACTCCAGCTTTCGCCAGGATGTTCGAGCTATGACGAATTTTCAAATTTTGAAGAGCGCGGAGACTATTTTATTCAACAAGTGAGGCGCATTCGGTTATTCTGAAGGCGTGGGATGGGGAGCCTCGCAAGCTAAGAATCAACGTGAACGGAATTTTTTACCCGCTGGATTTTCGCAGCGACCTCTTTTTCTCATTGGCCTTGTGCTTTCCGCCTTCGGCCTTCTGATCATTTACTCTTCCTCGGCTGTGATGGGGCTGCAAAAATACGGCGACTCTCTTTTTTATGTAAAAAAGCAGGCGGTCTTTTTGGGACTGGGTTGGCTGCTTTATTTTTTGGTCGCTCAAATGCCATGGGTCCGACTCGCTAAACTTCGAATGCCTGCTCTGCTTGTGGCGCTTCTACTTTTGATTGTGGTTTTGATTCCTGGAATTGGCCAATCAGCTGGGGGAGCTCAGCGCTGGATAAGTTTGGGCTTTGGGCAATTTCAGCCCGCAGAACTTTCGCGTCTGCTTCTCCTTTTTTATATCGCAGCCACATTGACCGTGAGGGCTGATCGATTGGATTCCTTTAATCGGGGGTTTTTGCCGCTTTTGCTCGTGACTGGATTCATGATGTTTCTGCTCATTCTTCAACCTGATTTCGGTTCGGCCATGTCCGTTTTTACACTCAGCGTGGCCCTCTGGTTTGTGGGTCGAGTGCCGCTTCCCTATATAGGAGGCATTTTCATTTTGGCCCTTCCAGGCGTGGTTTTTCTCATCATGGGATCTGGTTATCGAGCACAGCGAATGATGACTTTTCTCAATCCGTGGGCTGATCCCCAAAAGTCAGGATTCCAAGTGATTCAGTCTTTTGTGGCCTTCTACAATGGGGGCTGGACTGGTGTTGGTCTTGGCAATTCTCAGCAGAAATTATTTTATCTTCCTGAAGCGCATACGGATTTTATTTTGAGTGTTCTAGGTGAAGAGCTGGGAGTTGTGGGGCTCATCACTGTTGTAGGGCTTTTTTTAAGTCTCTTGTGGATTGGGTCTCGAATCACTCGAGCTCAGATGTCCAATTTTGGATATTATTTGGCTGCAGGGCTCACTCTCTTTGTGTGCCTCCCTGCCATGCTCAATATGATGGTGACACTGGGAATGCTTCCGACAAAGGGTTTGCCGCTTCCGTTCTTTAGTAGCGGGGGAAGTTCTCTTCTTGTTTCTCTTATTGCTCTTGGTATGCTTCAAAGTCTGCATGCACGACGCGACGAAGATCCCGTTCAAACCTAAAGGCAATGCTTCATGAACATTTTTATTTGCGGAGGTGGAACCGGCGGTCATTTCTTTTCTGGAGTGGCAATGGCTGAAAAGATTTTGGATCGCAATCCGAGCGCAAAGATTATCTTCATTGGAACAAAAAATGGAATTGAAGGACGGACCAAGCTTGAAGATCCTCGAATGAAGGTTCTCTTCATTTGCGCCAAAGGCCTTAAGGGAAAGGGCCTCGGGCAAAGACTCTTGGGCGTGGGATATTTACTTTTGGGCTTTTTGCAAAGCCTTGGTTTGCTCGTGCGATATCGGCCCAAAATGATTGTAGGAGTGGGAGGTTATGCTTCAGCTCCCACAGTTTTTGCAGGATTTTTACTCCGATGGCTTTTTCGGTGGAAAGTTTGGGTTTTGGATCAGAATTCGAGTCCGGGTTTAGTAAACAGAATTTTTTCAAGGTTGCCACTGCTTGCGTACTCAGCGTTTGAGTTTCCGCGCTTTCAATTGGTCGATTTACCACTTCGAAGGGCCTTCGAACAAGCCGCTGCACATCCGCAGAAGGCTCACTGG
>Ga0105044_10007530_pt1 | contig 14990 bp, 5 predicted proteins | sample MAT01_FD_78092 | JGI IMG/M metagenome (GOLD analysis project Ga0105044, IMG submission 78092) | Freshwater microbial communities from Lake Fryxell liftoff mats and glacier meltwater in Antarctica - MAT-01 | ecosystem: Environmental > Aquatic > Freshwater > Ice > Liftoff microbial mat | place...
TACCTTCACCATCACGGTGACAGACCAGCAGGCTCCGAGTTTTGGAACAACCTGCCCGGCCAATCAAACCTTTGTGGCAAATATTAATACTAACTGTAGTTATACTTACACTTGGACGCTTCCAACTGCTACCGACAATTGTGTGTCTCCCACTGTGACATTACCTCCAACCTTTACTCCCCTGAACGCTACGGTAGCGCCTACCGTCACAAGTAACAACACCGGCACCTTCAACGAGGGAACTACACGAGTGATTTACACGGCAACAGATGGTGCAAGCAATACCGCTACCTGTAGTTTTACCGTCACCGTTACCAATTCCACGCCCCCTGCTATCACTTGCCCGGCCATCCAGCCAGTAGTGGTAAGTGCAGGACCAAGTACTACTTGTACCTATACATTGGCAGCAATTGCCGGGGTCAGTACCACCGCAACTGCTCCTTGTGATCCGGGAGTCATCACTTATCGGAACTCGTCCGGTGTGCTGCAAACTATCGGGATTTCTACTTTCCCGCTGGGACTCCATACCTTGACGGCTATTGCCACAGATGTATCCGGAAACAGCAGCACCTGTGCGGTTACGATTAGCGTAGTGGATAATCTGGGACCACAATTAACGCCTTCTACCTGTCCCGTAAACGTAACGGTCAACAGCGACGCTGCGGCTGCCTGTGGGGCCAATGTAACCTGGAACTCTCCGGTTTGGGTGGACAATTGCAGTACGCTGATTTATTACAACCGAACTACCACGCCAGTAGGCCCTACGCCTGCTACCGCTACATTACTCACTACTAATGGGGGGGGATTCTTCCCGGTAGGCACTACCACGGTGAATTATGTAGCAAAAGACGGCCCGGCGGTTACAGCCAATCTTGGTACGCCCTGTGGTTTCACAGTAACGGTAATAGACGACGATCGTCCGAGCATCACCAATTGCCCGGTTTCTCCTGTGACGTTGAGTACAACCCATCCGAGCTGCAATGCCATGTATACGTTGCTGGCACCAACTGTCACGGACAATGGTTGTTCTACGAGTGCTTATATCATCAGCTATACCATTTCGTCTCCAAGCACAGCATCCGCACCTTATCCGATTGCTACTATACCGCCTAATGTAACACTGAATCAAGGCAACAACACGATCACGTATATTACATCTGATCTCGCAGGCAATACCACGTCCTGCATAGTAGTCGTTCAGGTAAAAGATCAGCAAGGGCCGATTATCAGCTGCCTTGGCTTGTCGCAGATCGTAGTGACCGCATCCTGTACCGGAGTACCTACCTCCTGGGCAGACATCACCGGAATGGACTGTACTTTACCCACCACCGTCAACGCCCCGACAGTGGTTAGCACAACGGGTGCTATTGCTCCGGTTTTGAGCGGTACACCAGCAGCCCGTACGGGTACTTTCCCGGTAGGTGTTACTACCCTGCAATATACGGTGTTGGATAATGCTTCACCTGCGAACAGCAGCACCTGTGTTTTCACGATAGATGTAAGGGAGAATACGGCGCCGACAATCACTTGTCTGGCTGTAACACAAAACTTCCCGACAACGACGGGTTGCAGCGCTACCATCACCTCGGCTATGCTGACGTTACCTACTGTGTCTGACAACTGCCCGGCAACGCCGACCCTGACGATCTTATCGCCTACTTTTCCGCAGACACTTACTACCTCCAGCGGAACGGTAGCCGTCACTTGGCGCGCAACGGATGCTTCCGGCAATACGGCTACCTGTGTCCGTAATATCGCTGTGACTGACCAAACGCCACCAACCATCAATTGTGGCGTTGACATCATAGTGAATACCGCTTCTTGTTCTGGTATTAGTTCGGTTAGTGTAGCATTACCAACAGTAACTGCTACGGATAACTGTACACTGTCTTTGCCAATAGTCTCCCTCCTGACTGCCATACCCGGTACTTATCCGATGGGTGCAACAGTATTAACTTATCAGGCGACAGATGGAGCCGGTCTTACTGCTACTTGTACCAAAAACGTATTCATACGCGACAATCAACCACCCGTTATTGTCTGCCCGACCAATCTGACGATCACCAACCCGGGTTCCTGCCCGGCTTCTGTACCCATCAGCCCACAGTCTATCACAGATAACTGTGTAGCCGTCAACTATGTCAGCAGCAATCCAACCGCTTTATTCATTTGTGGAACCACCACGACAGTGACGTTTACTGCTAATGACTTAGGTGGCAATACGAGTACTTGTGCAGTGAATGTAACGGTGAATAATCCGTCTGCCTGTACGCCAACCGCATCTCCCCTTGCTGCAACAACTGGTCAAACGGTCAACCTGAGCGATATCAGTGGCGTTTCCTTCGCACCACTCAACTGCTGTACCAGCCCGACTTTTGTCTCCGTACAACTGACGGCCGGCCCCGGCATTCCGCCGACAGTCAACGTGGCAAACCCGGCTGCTTATACCTTTACCACGGCGGGTACTTACACGGCTACTTATACGGTGAGCTGCGCAAACCTGCGTGGAACCCGGGATGCTGAATCGGTCGGTAATATTACCTTTACGCGTACCATCAATGTAACCCTGCCTTGCAATCAGACCGCTCCGGCGATCACTTGCACGGCTCCTACCACTATCAATGTTACTTTAACCGGTAATAACTGCTCGGCTTCGGCTGCTAACATAAATTGGGGTAGCGTTAATGTGGGCGATGGTTGTGTTTCAGGTACCATTAGTGGCTTGACGGGTACTTTGGGTACGATCACGCTTTCCAATAATGCTCCCGGCTCTTTTGCTTCCGGTAGTAGTACTTTGGTGACTTTTACCGCTACGAATAACCTCGGTACGGCTCAGTGTCAAAAGCTGGTGCAAGTAGCAGCAAACCCAAATTGCAATGTCGCACCAACGATTACGATCAATACCTGCCCTGCAGATGTTACGGTGACAGAGGGAAGCGCTACCAGCAGCACACCACAATTGCTGGCGGGTATGCTGACACACAACTGTCCGTCTGGTACGCTGACCATTACGAATAATGCCATTGACCAATTCCCAACGGGTATTTTTGATCAAGCTGGTACGTATGATATTACCTGGACGGTAGTTGTATCTGGTTGCACCGCTACTCCGGATGAATGTTTTCAGGAAGTGACGGTGAATCCGGTCTCTGTTTCTGGTTGTGCATGGACTGCTTCAAACAAAGAAATGGTGTTAGCCAATCCCGGATTGAGCATTGATGCGGCCGCTACCGGTGACCGTTTTGGTACCAGTGTGGATGTGGAAGGCGACTGGGCCGTAGTGGGCGCTCCGTGGGAAGACGACGGTGCTGCGAACAACAATCGTGGTGCAGCGTATATTTTGCGCAGGGATGCTTCTCCGGTGAACAGCTGGAGTATTGTGAAAAAAATCAACTTAGCAAATGGTGTTACCCAGGATGTCTTTGGCGAAAGTGTGGCCATTGATGTGAATGGCAATGGCGTTCCAACGGTGGTCGTTGGTGCCCGTGGCCGCACTGGCAATACTGGTGCGGCGTACATCTACAGCCAAAATCAGGGCGGTGCCAATGTATGGGGCTTAGTAGCGTCCTTAGCGGCCGGCAATGGCGCTACGGGTGATGCCTTTGGTACTTCCGTTGACATTGATGGTGATATAGTAGTGGTGGGTGCTCCGGGTGAAGACTCGGAAGATGCTCCTCTCCGCACGAACAACGGCGCGTTTTATATCTTCCGCCAGAACTTCGGCAACTGGGGACAGGTCGGTACTGCTCGCCGCGATGCTTTGCGCAGCGACAACGATAACCTCGGAGCCAGCGTGGCCGTGGATTTGAATGGCGCAACTGCCGGATTTGTGCTTGCGGGTGCTCGTCAGCCGGCACCACATCCTACACAACAAGGCTTTGCCCTGTTGCATGGCCGCACGGCCGCTGATGTGTTCGCCCAAATTGGTGCAAAAATGGTAGCATCGGATGCTACCGTAGGCGATCAATTTGGCAATAGTGTATCGGTAGATGGCAATACTGCCGTCATGGGTGCCTTCCGCGATAACCCACTCGGCACAGAAAGTGGTGCTGCATATGTATTTGAACTGACGACGTCTTCCCATTCGTTCTCTCAAAAATTGCTGGCTTCCGATGGAGTAGCGATGGATCAGTTTGGCGGGGCAGTGGATATTGACGGTAATAACATTGCAATAGGTGCTCGCAACGTAACGAATAGCGGTATAAGCCGCGAAGGTGCTGTCTATCTCTTCAAACGTACTGGTGCTCCGGTAGATCCGTGGGATGAGATCAATAAGAATGAACCCGCTGATGGTTCTACCTTTGACTACTTCGGTACTTCGGTAGCAATCAGCGGCTGCACGATGCTGGTGGGTGCGCCCACGCATACGACTTCTGACCTCGGTGCTGCGTACTTTATTGATTGTGGCTGCGTGAATCCGCAACTGCGTCCTGCTTTTGTAACGGCGCAAAACCGCACAACACCTAAAGCGGAAATTATTGACCTGACGAATGGCTTTACCGCCCGTTGTTTCCCGAATCCGACTTCGGATATGATGAACATCGAATTGGATATGTCTGAAGAAACGGAAGTGGCCATCGCTATCGCGGATGCTACGGGCCGTTTGGTGAAAGAGGTATTCAATGGTACCGCTACTCCCGGCGCTCGTTTTACCTGGGACAGCGCTGCACATCCGGCGGGTTTATACTTTGTTCGGATTACTGCCGGTACCAACCGCAAGGTGGTGCCGGTGAGTGTGATCAAGTAAGGTGATACGGAAATGCATTAATTGAATGGTGATAAGTATAATTTTTATAAAAAAATCTGCGCTGTTACCATTCAATTAATGCATTTACCCGTGAAAATGGACAGAAAGTTTTCATATTTTTTGGATGGAAATTTTGGAGATGATAAATTGAGCGCCGCATTGGGGAAACCCGATGCGGCGCTTGTCGTTGTGTAACGTAGGTCGGGTCATCCATGCCCGACCACATCAGGTTTACCGCACCCTCAATTGTTGTCCCAATTTTATGTTATCATCTATCATATTATTTAGCTGTTTGAGGCGCGGTACAGTAAGCCCATACTTGCGGGAAAGGCTGTACAAGGTGTCGCCTTTTATGACTAAATGATAACCATCGGGTACGTTGACGGGTGGCGCGATGACGGGTGTTGGATTGGCGGGAGGTTGCCACGTTCCACTGCCGGATTGGCCATTATTGGCATAAGGGTCGGTTGGGAAGGGCGTATCGGTAGTGGAAGGGCGGGGTGGAAGTTGGGGTTTCACCGGCTCCGATACCGGAAGCGGTGGGGTAGGGGTAGGTTTATTGCCTTCTCCTCCGTCAATTATAAAGGGCAGGTCTTCATCAGTAGCAGGTCGGCTGTTTGGGTTGTTGGTATTGGTTGGGTTGTTTGGGTTATTGGGTTGATAAACGGGTTTGGATGGGTCGAATTTTGGTAAGGGGGTTTCGCGTACCCGTACAGTTTGGGCAGAGCGGCCTTTCAGTCGAATTTTTTCGCCGGTTGCTGGTTCCTGATCGCCGGAAAGCCCATTTTTTTCTCGCAATTTTGATAATTTTAACCCGTATAATTGTGATATTTCGAACATACTTTGCCCTTCTCGCACAAAATGTTCGGCATCGCGCCCGCGCCATCTGCTGCGTTTGGATTGGATGTAAATGCGGGTATTATCGGCCAATTTGATGCCGGGTGGGTAGTGGCGTTCGTTGTAGTCGGCCACTTTTTCTGGTTTTAGGCGGTACCTGCGGGCAATATCGTCAATGGTTTCTCCATTTTGGGTGAGTACTACTTTGACATCATTGACGCGCCCGATGCGCTGCACCGGGGAGGTGGATGCCGGGATGACCGGAGGCTTGGTGCCGGGGGGCAGCGGGGTAGTGGGGTTGGCTGGGTTGGCGGGAATGCCTGCTGCATTGCCGGGGTGGTCAAAATTTTGGAGTTGATACCGCTCAATCAGGTTGATGAGTTTGTCGGAGTAATCTCCTGCGGTGGCGTAACCAGAGGCTTGAAGCCCACGTGCCCACGCTTTGTAGTCGGTGCGGTCTAAGTTGAAGAGGAAACCATAGCGGTTGTATTTCCTCGGGTCGCGGAGGAATTCGCTGTGGTCAAAAAAGCTTTGCCGGGGATCATCGTATTTGCGAAAACAGGATTCTATGAGTCCTCCATTGGCATCGCGATCATCGTCTTTCTTTTTTACGGATTTGCCCGACCAGTTGCTGCTGCACTTGATTCCAAAGTGGTTATTGGCCGTTCGCGCCAGTTCGCTATTGCCAGCGGCACTTTCCAATATGCCTTGCGCCAGCGTAATGCTGGCTGGTATTCCGGCGCGGTCCATTTCGGCTATGGCAGCATCCTTAAATTGTTGAATATAGTTCATTTGGCTGTCACCGGATTTATATTCAACGGGTGCTGCGGCGGTTTCTTTTTTATTGCTACCGGGGCTTCGTAGTGTTTCACATCCTGTGGCTGTTAGAAACAGAATGCTCAAAAAAATGGTTTGGTATTGTTTTATCATAAAATATGTTGTTTTTTGAGGTTGTAGAACGTTGATAATTGAAAATTTGTTGTGAATTGAGTGATTTGCCTATGTGGAACGGGGTTCTAAAAAATAATTTACGCTTTTAAACGTTAAATTTTTCTCAAAAAGCGCATTCGCACTCATTTGTACACAAATATTGCGTTTGTGTATTTTCCTCACTGCCCGCAAACTGACTAACCATACTTTTCGTTGATGAAACGTACACTGATTTTATTCATTGCCCTGCTCGCCCTTGTCCGGTTGAGCGCCCAGTCTTCTACCGTTTTCACAGAAGCCAACCTCTCCTATAATCGGGGGGTGGATTTTTTTAACCAAAACCTCTATGGATTAGCGCAAAAAGAGTTTCGTGCGGCTATGGATTTGCTGCGGCCAGCCAATGAGCCGGAGTGGAAGGCCATTAAAACCGATGCGGAATTGTATCATGCCAAATGTGCGGTTCGCCTTGGCCAGCCGGAAGCGGAAAAAATGGTGCTGGATTTTCTGCGCGAACACTCACCTTCTCCGGTAGCGAGTCAGGCGGCGTTGGAGATCGGCGATTTTTATTTTAACAACAAAGAATACGAAAAGGCGCTGACTTACTACGATATGGCCCCGGCCACTTCCGGCCCCGCCCGCGATGAGATACAGTTTAAGAAAGGCTATAGTTATTTTGTCAGCAAAAAATTCAGTCAGGCCAAAGGTGCATTTGGGGCGATTAAAGAGAACACCCGGAGTACCCGCTATTACGATGCCAATTATTATTATGGCTGTTGCGCTTTTTTTGAAGGCAAATATGATGAGGCGCAAAAAGCCTTTACCCGTTGCGAATCTTCTGATAAGTACAAGCAGTATGTGCCGTATTATGTGACGCAGATATATGCGGCCAAAAAGCAATACGATCAGGTTATTTCCTACGGCGGTCTAAAAGCCCAAAACAACGATATCCGTAACAAAGCTGAACTCAACCAATTAGTAGGGCAGGCTTATTATGAAAAAGGAGATTACAAAAAGGCGTTGCCTTATTTGGAGTTTGCCGTGAAAAACGGTGCCAACCTGCGCCCGGCCGATTATTATCAAATAGGCTACTCCCAATATCAAAACGGATTTTACAAACAAGCCATAGAAAATTTTGAACAACTCACCAAGCAAGACAGTTTGTTGGGTCAAAATGGTCTTTATCACCTCGGAGATTGTTATATTCGCACCGGCAATAAATTTGCGGCGCGCAATGCTTTTGGCCAGGCTTCCAGCCTCAATTATGACCGTTCAGTAAAAGAAGATGCCCTGTTTAATTATGCCAAGTTGAGTTATGAACTCAAGTATGACCGTGATGCGATAGAAGCACTGCAAAGGGTGCCGGTGGGTTCCAAATATTATGAAGATGCACAGGCGCTGATGAGCGAGGTTTTTCTCAATACCCGCGATTATGACCGGGCTGTTTCTACGCTCGAAACGGTGAAAAACCGCACCCCGCGTTTGAATGAAACCTACCAAAAGGTTGCCTATTACAGAGGTGTGCAGTTGTACCAGAACAATCAAAAAGACGAAGCCAGAAGGTATTTTAATAAATCGCTGGAGGTGCCATCTGATCGGCGTATTGCTACGCTATGCTCTTTTTGGATGGGGGCAATTGCCAATGAAAGTGGTGAATTTGCTGCCAGCAAACAACATTTGAATGCTTTTATCAATCAGGCAAAAAACTATGGAGATTTGCCGGAAGAAAGCAATTTGGCAATGGGCAGTTACATTCAAGGGTATAATTTTTTGAAAGGAAAAGAGTACAAGAATGCCCTGGGCTATTTCAAAACTGCCGTAGAGGGGATCAAACGCAATGAAGATCGCCTGCGAAGTGATCAAATTAAAAATGGTGTATTGAGCGATGTTATTTTGCGTGCCGGTGATTGCCATTTCAAACTCAATCAGTATAATGAAGCCATCGCTTATTACAACGATGCTATCAACCGAAAAGAAGAGGGTTTTGAATACGCATTGTATCAAAAGGCCATTATTAGGGGTTTGCAAGGGCAACCTGCCGATAAAATCGTCGCATTGGAAAATTTAGTGGATAAATACCCCACCAGTCGCTTTACGGATGAGGCCTTGTATCAATTGGGTTCCACGTATCAGGATTTGGGCAAATTTGATCAGGCGGTGCAGCCATTGCGTAAGTTGGTGCAGGATTTTCGAGGGAAATCCGGCCTGATCAATCAGTCTCTGCTGCGTTTAGGTCTTATTTCCTACAATCAGGGCAATACCAATGCTGCCACTAACTACTATAAACAGGTGTTTGCCAACAACCCCGAAGCGGCGGAGGCGAAAGATGCCCTTTCTGCTTTAGAAGAGATATACGTGAAAGACCTCAACCGTCCTGATGAGTATTTGGCATTTCTGGAGACCGTTCCGGGGTACAATATCAACACGGCTTCGAAAGACAGTGTCATTTATCAATCGGCTAATATCCAGTTTCAAAACGGCAAATATCAAATGGCTATTGAAGGTTTTACCAATTATTTGGCCAAATATCCTACTGGTCGCAACGCGTTGCCGGCGCTGTACAACCGGGCTGAATCCTACGCTCAGCCAGCCATAGGGAAATACGGCATAGCGCTAAAAGACTATGCGGCGGTGGTGGCGCGCGGCCCCAGCAAGTTCTACCCGAAAGCAGCGGAAAAAGCGGCCCTGATTGCGCTCAACACGGAAAAAGATTACGCACAAGCGTTTGAATTTGCACGGAAATGGGAAGAAAATTCCGCTAATAATAATAGTCGTTTTGATGCACAATTGACGGCGCTGAAAGCTGCGTATTTTACCAATAACTCTGTGTCGGTGGAAGAGTATGCCCGTAAAATCAACGCTTCCGGGTCGGCATCAAAAGACCAGTTGGCTACGGCCAATTTCTACCTCGGTAAAATGGCTTATGATAAAGGAGATTTAGGGAAAGCGTATCCTGCCTTGCTGAATGTCACACAAAACAGCACGACGGAAGCGACGGCTGAAGCCTATCACTATGTGGCACAAATTCTTTATAAGCAGCGAAAATATCAGGAAGCAGAAGAAATGATTACCAATGCCAATCAGGCCAGTGCGGGCTACGACGACTGGATTGCCCGCAACCTGCTGCTGCTCTCGGACGTGTATTTCGATCAGGGAGATAAAAACAGCGCATCTGCTGCGATAGAAGTGGTATTGGAAAACTATAAAGGCAATGATGATAAAATACTGGCTGCTGCCCGTCAAAAACAAGCGCGTATTGATGGGAAAGCACCGGCACCCGTGCAAAACTCCACCAATCAAAAAGGGATTAAGAACCTGTTGGAGATGGAAGAAGGCGGCGGAGGTAAATAGTTAAAAAAAACCTACGGCTGAGTAGGTCAAAGTAAGCGTGGCAAATGCCGGTTCAAGATACGATAATTGGCCATGTTTATGACAATTGTGTAATCAATCAATCAATAGAATTATCATCAAATTTGTTAAAAAAATATGTTTTTCAATCATAAATCCTTGTTGACTGCGGCCTTCTTTTTTGCTGCAATTGTTACCGCTGCCGCACAAAAAACGCTTCCAAATGAGAGTGTAGATGTCACAAAAGATTTCGATGTACGTCTGCTCGAATCGAATAAGGTCAACGTGATACCTACTTTGCCCGCTTTGGACACTTCCACCAAACGTCAAAATTATGTGGTGCCGCCCAAACCATTGACGGTCACGTATGATGCGCCAAAACTTCGCCCGGTAGGGGTAAAAGCCGGAAAAAAAGAAGAAATTTACAATGGTTATGTCAAATTAGGCGGCGGGGTACCGACTTCCCTCTATGGTGAAGGCGGGTACAGCCTGCGGCCCAATGACCAGTTTGACGGAAAAGTGTGGCTGCGCCACCAACGGATAGACGCGGGAAAAGCCGTGGAAAACCAGGCAATGGCCAATACGGATTTGCTGGTATCCGGTAATTATTTTTTGCCGCAAAATATGGCGGTAGAAGGCAAAGTAGGCTACAGTGCTGACCGCTACCACTTTTATGGTTATGACCGCGACAGCTTGTCTTTCGATCGGGAGGCGGTGCGGCAGGATATTAAAATTTTGGATCTCGGTGGCCGTTTTTACAACAGCGAGCGCACGGATGCGGATTTGAATTTTTCGATTGCACCAAAATTTTACCTGCTCAACGATTATTATTCCAACAAAGAAACTGGCTTTGACTTTGGCATCACGGCTTCCAAATGGTTTGCAGATAAACACCCGTTGCGCCTGACGATCCGTACGGACCTGACCCGTTACGAGGATACTGCGACCCAGAAACTCAACAATATCTACCTGCAACCGTCTTTCACTTTTCATACGGACATCCTGAAGCTGAAAATCGGCGGCAATTTTGCCAGTAACCGCGATGTATTCAGTATTTTCCCGGATGCGGAATTGACGCTTAGGGTATTTGGCGACGGTATCCAGATATTTGCCGGCGCTAATGGTGACCTGCGAAAAAACACTTACCGCACGATGTCGGAGTACAATCCATTTATCCAAAGCCGCCTTTCCGAACTGCGCAATACCAAAATTAGTACTTACTTTGGTGGTGTGAAGGGCAATTTGGGGTGGTTGGATTATAACGGTCAGGTATCTTATTCGAAAGCCTCCGATTTGGCTTTGTACCAAACGGCGATTGATGATCGGGGTATTGCCCGTTTCCGCACGCTCTACGATACTGCCAACATTTTCAGTCTTCAGGGTACGGTGAAATTCTCGCCCATCCAAAACCTGACCATCAGTGGTACGCTCAATCAGAGTGTATTTACTATGAAAAACGAACTTCACGCGTGGGGATTGCCCGGATTGGAAGGTAATTTTAGCGGAATTTATACCCTGTTGGATGGTAAAGCCAGCGTGAAAGCAGCCATGTATATTGCGGATCGCATCAACTTGCGCAATGAAACGGATGTGGCAGACAAAGGCGGGGCGCTCTTAGATTTTAATCTTGGTGGCACCTATCGTTTCAGTAAAAATTTTGGTGCTTTCTTGGATGTGAACAACCTGCTGAACAACCGCCGCGAGCGCTGGTTTCGCTACCCGATGGTGGGGACGAATGTCTTGGTGGGTATCACGGCGCGGTTTTAGTGGCGCGTAAATGAATTAATTGAAGGGTATGTTTATGAGTTTTTTGTAAAAATTTATAAACATACCCTTCAATTAATTTATTTACGGATAATGAGGACTTCAGACTTCAGACTTCAGACTTCAGACTTCAGACTTCAGACTTCAGACTTCAGACACAAGACTTCAGACACAAGACTTCAGACTTCAGACTTCAGACACAAGACTTCAGACTTTAGACACAAGACTTCAGACTTCAGACACAAGACTTCAGACTTCAGACTTTAGACACAAGACTTCAGACTTTAGACACAAGACTTCAGACTTTAGACACAAGACTTCAGACTTCAGACACAAGACTTCAGACACAAGACTTCAGACTTTAGACACAAGACTTCAGACTTTAGACACAAGACTTCAGACACAAGACTTCAGACACAAGACTTCAGACACAATATACAAGACAGGTATAAAACACCAAAACACTAAAACACCAAAACATTACCAATTTTTATGGTTAGCGAAATATTTATCAACCATTTCGTGATCTGGTGGCTCAAAACGAAACGGGGATTGCTATTCGGATGCTGCATGATCTGTTGAAAAACAGTCCAAAATTGGATGAAGCCATCCTGCAATCTGCCCAGCACCATGACATTATGCAGCAGGTTAGGAGCGGCTTGGTCAACAATGAACAAGCTAATTTAACCAAAAATCAAATAAGAAGCAGCATATTGGCGCTTTTGAAAGACATGGAAGAAAATAATAGGGTAGAAGGGGGCGGCATGAAAATAACAGACAAAGAAGTAGCAGATGAGTTTGAAGAAATTACTCAAAAAATCAAAACAAATCGGGGTGCCGGGACATCAGAAGGGCTAAAAGGCAAAAATGCCAGCGATTTGGATGAGCAGGAACTCAAACGTTTTTTCAGCCGGGTTCGCACAGAAAAGCGTTTTTCAGATACAGGAATTGATACGGCGGATTTGTCGGTACAACAAAAATTACTACGGTTGTCCCTGGCTGAAAACGGGCATTTGCACAAAGGAACTTTTTTTTGTTTGGGCCAGATCAATCAGATAGAATCCATTAGTCACGCTGCCACTGAATCGAAATTTGCTATTTTTAAGGGTACTACTCGCAACCATTTTCTGGTATTGGAGACGGTACGGGGAAATTTGATACAGCAATATGAAAAAATGCTCCTGTTGCTGCAACAACACATCGCCTTGCGTCGGGATGTGCTGAAAAGCGAAGATACTTATGCGATCCCGTTTATTGCCTTTAAAGAATTGGTAGCGAATGCTTTTATTCATCGCAGCTACGATTCCGACGTGCAAAGTACTATACAGGTAGAATTATTTGATGATCGCTTAGAAATTAAAAGCCCTGGTTTGTTTCCCGACAACGTGGATTTGGATAATATTGAACTGTCTTTTATCATCAATCCTGTTGTTGCCGCCATTTTTTTCCTGTATGGACACATTGAAAAATCCGGCACAGGCATTAATCGTGCAAAAGCGGCATTGATGCAACAAGGTATGAAGGCCCCCTTGCTTTTTCAGAATCCGTTGCAAAAATATGTGAAAATTACGATATTTAAAGGGGATGAGCAATGAGTAATCCTATAACTTGCTCATAATCAATTAATAAGAAAGAACGGAATCCGCGTTTATTTCCGCCCCTGTTCTGTCCGCCCTGATCAATCCTGTAATTTAAGTTACTATGGCTTAGGAACGGTGTCAAAATAAAGTATCAATTTTATCTGATTCCTTTTCACTCAAATTGCCCATCTTTTTGTTTAAATAGCCCCACTATTAGCCCAAAAAGATCGTTATTTGAGCAAAAACTAATCTGCCCAAGTTTAGTACTTTACGCTGACATCGTTCCTTATTTAAACTCAAATAAGCCCTCTTGACTTCATCTCTAAATATTTATTAATGGTATTCAGCGTCAAATCCTGTGGCTTTGTCAGGATGGCCTGAATGCCGTATTGCCGTAGGATAAAGACCATCTCTTTTTTATCGTGTAAAAATTTGCGGGCAATGGTTTGTCGGTAAATATCGGCGGTGGTCTCCGCCGGAGCAATTGCCATCGCACGAATCTCGGTGTTTTCAAAAAATACGACCACGAGCAGGTGCTTGCGTTGCAACCTTCGGAGCGCAGGCAACGCCCGCTCCAAGGCGTAGCGGCTTTCAAAATTGGTGAATAAAATCAGCAAAGAGCGCGCACCGATGAGTCGTTGTGAGGCTTCGTACAATAAGTCATAGTTGGCTTCGACTGGTCGTTCTTTCTCCCGATACAGGGCTTCGGAGATGCGGCGCAACTGTCCGGTGTCGCGTTCGGCTTTCAAGGTAGCGCCCATCACATCTGAGAAGGTCAGCAACCCGGCCTTGTCCTGCTTTTTCAGGATAATATTGCTGATGGCTAAAGTGGTATTGATCGCATAATCCATGAGGCTCAACCCTTCAAAGGGCATACGCATGACGCGGCTTTTGTCAATCACACAATATACCTGCTGGCTGCGTTCGTCTTCGTATTGGTTGACCATGAGGGACGACCGACGGCCGGAGGCTTTCCAGTTAATAGCCCGAAAATCGTCACCCTGAATGTAGTTTTTTATTTGTTCAAATTCGTAGCTGTGCCCAATGCGGCGTAATTTTTTGATGCCCGTTTCGTGCGCAATTTGGCGCATAGCCCGCAATTCATACCGTTTCATCTGGATAATAGACGGATAAACGCTGACGGATTCCGCCTGCTCCAATACGATCCTTCTTTCCACCAATCCGATACGGGTTTTTATAAAGAGGTTAATATTGCCAAACGTATAAACGCCCCGGCTCAATGGTGTCAGGGTGTACTCGATCAGGAAGGGCACGCCGGGGGGTAAATGGATTTCCTTTTCAAAATCCCGGCGTTGGAATTGATGTGGCAGTTCGTCAATGACCGAGCACCTCAAATCTAATCGGGTTTGATTTTCCATGGAGATTTGTACCGGATTGGGGTCGCTCAGGGAAAACACGAGGCTCATTTTTCTCTCGCATTTCAGCTGTGGACGGCGGATGAAAAGGATGGTTATATCTGCAAGGGTCAGGACTGTTGCTACCACAAAAAACGTGAGTGCTAGCGGATACAGCACAGCAAAGGGATAACTAAGGGCAAATAAAGCCACTACAGCGCCAAAGAGTTGAAAAAAGCGATTTGTTAAGTACATTTTTTTAGACTTCAGACTTCAGACATCAGACTTCAGACATCGGACACAAGACTTCAGACACAAGACTTCAGACTTCAGACACTAGACTTCAGACTTCAGACTTCAGACACAAGACTTCAGACACAAGACTTCAGACACAAGACTTCAGACACAAGACTTCAGACTTCAGACTTCAGA
>Ga0105044_10007534_pt1 | contig 14987 bp, 17 predicted proteins | sample MAT01_FD_78092 | JGI IMG/M metagenome (GOLD analysis project Ga0105044, IMG submission 78092) | Freshwater microbial communities from Lake Fryxell liftoff mats and glacier meltwater in Antarctica - MAT-01 | ecosystem: Environmental > Aquatic > Freshwater > Ice > Liftoff microbial mat | place...
ACGCCCTATACGCCCTATACGCCCTGCGCGCGCTGGCCGATGCGGCGCTGGCCCAGCTCCGTTCTACAAGCCCCGGCGCAGTGCTGGTCACGCCCTCGGTGGCCACCGCGGCCGAGCTGTTGGCAGAGCTCGCAACCGATCGCGCCGACCGCTGACGGACGTGTGTCAGGGCTGACGTTTGCGACTTACGACCAGCGGCTGGCCAATGCAGCAGTCGCCGTCGGATTGCCTCTGGATCCGTTGCTAGTGTGACACCGTTGCTGAAGCGGTCCCCCCTCTTCAGCCGCGCAATCGAGTCACCGAGTCCAATTGACTGCGCATTCCCGCCGATCGAGAAGTAGATCGGCAACCCGACGCATTCTAAATCGAATCCGGAATCGACCGCGACGCTGACCGCGCCGGACGCAACGGTACAGCGTTCACCACGCGCGCGTCATTCACGACGTACGCAAAGCGTACCGCATCACGCGGCACAAGCACACGCGCGCGCCAGCTGTCATCGGAACCACGCGTCAACGCCGTTATGCCACGCTGCCACGCGTTGAAATCACCGATCACGGTGGCCGAACGCACGGCCGGTCCGCGCAGCACAAACTCCACGATGCGCAGCGTGTCGAGCAACCGTTCACCGACGCTATCCGCACGCGCCCCACCCTCGTGAACCGGCACCACCGAATCACCAAGAATGAACGCGGTCGTCTCCAGCGCTCCGCCTCCATGACGCTCGTCCAGCCCGCGCAACGAGATCGCCGCGACGAACAGCGCCACGAGCGTCATCCCACCAAACGGCGTCAACAGACCCCGACGTGTCCATCGTGACGCGCGCATCGGTGCCGAGAGGACATGCGGCGAGGGTTCACGCCGCACACGGTCCATGATCGCCGTACGCTGCGCCGCAAGCCGTGATGCCGATCGCGTCGCCGAACCCGGTGCCGGATGGCGCAGCGCGTCAATCACCCACGGCGATAGCGACTGTTCGTCCCGTTCACGCATGCAAGTGCTCCGAAAGCAGCGCTCGCAGCTGAGCACAGGCCCGCTGCACGCGCATTTTGAGGGCGGAGACGCCAACTCCAGTGATCGTCGCCATTTCGTCGTAACTCAATTCGTCGGAAAAACGCAGCACGATGGCTTCACGATGCGCGGCCCCAAGTCGTGAGAGCGCCAGCGCCAGTTCATCGTGTCGCGCGGCACGCTCAATGGCTTCGACGGCATCGTCGTGCAACGATTCCGGCAATGGGAGCGATGCAATGCTCGTAGCATCGGGTCCGCTCCAGCGCCGAGCACGCGCCGCGTTGGTGCGGCACCGATTCACAACGACCCGCAGCAGCCAAGCGCCAAACCGGTCGCGCTCGCGGTAGCTGCCCAAGTGCCGGTACGCGCGGACGAACGCTTCCTGTACCGCGTCTTCGGCGTCGTCAGCGTCGCCGAGCAGATGCGTCGCTACACGCAGGCACCGCGCATGATGCCGGTCGACGAGAAGCGAAAAAGCCTCCGCATCGCCGGCAAGCACGCGTCGGACCACCTGCGAGTCCGATTGCCTGTCTGTTGGTGGCTCCGGCGGAGCGTCCGATGTTGGCATGCCGACTAACCCTGGGAGACAACGGAACGTCACATCGCGTGCGGGTCTGCCATGGAACTTGCGGCGGATGGAGCCTAACTTCGTGCCATCGCCCGCCCTGGAGAACCGCCGATGACCGACCGATACACCGCACCGCCCGCGAAGCTTCCCCCGTCGGAAAATTTCAGCAAACGGCCGTTCCGATCGCTGATCGGCGTCTTGCTCCTCTCGGCTGTGGCGTGCCGCGTGCCGACTTCCGCACGCACCGCGCCGACGACCGCTGGGCGGACCGACGCGCCGAGCACCGTGGCCGTCCAGACGATATCGAAACTTGGCGACACGTTGCGTTCACTGCCGCTTTCCGCCGAAGTCCGGGCGCGCTACGAACGCCAGCTCGCGGAGGCTCGACGCGCGTATGAGCATACGCCCACCAACCCCGATTCGATCATCTGGTACGCGCGTCGACTCGGCTACCTCGGCCGGCTTCGCGAATCGATCGAAGTGTATGGACGCGGCATCGCCTTGTATCCAGACAATGCATGGTTCTATCGGCATCGCGGACACCGCTACATCTCCGTGCGTGACTTCGATCGCGCCATCAGCGATCTCGAGCAGGCAGCGCGTCTCGTCGCAGGAAAGCCGGATGAGGTTGAACCTGACGGGCAACCGAATGCGCAGAACACACCAATCGGCACACTGCATTCGAACATCGACTACCACTTGGCACTCGCGTACTATTTGCGCGGCGATTTTGCAAAGGCGCTGCCGGTGTATCGTCGTGATTTGTTGGACGCCCGCAACGATGATCGTCGCGTTTCAACTACACATTGGCTGTACATGAGTCTGCGTAGGCTTGGTCGCGATGCGGAAGCGCGCGAGGCGCTCACGCCCATTCGTCGCGACATGAACGTCATCGAGAACGATGCGTACTTTCGACTCGTGAAGCTCTACAAAGGGCTGCAGTCAGCGGACTCGGTGTTGACGATGGGTCCGAACGGCGAGATGTCCGTGACAGACGCGACTGCAGCGTACGGCCTTGCCAACTGGCACCTGTACAACGGTCGAAAGGCCGATGCGGAGCGACTCTTTCGCCGTATCGTGGCGGGTGGCCAATGGGGCGCCTTCGGTTACATCGCTGCAGAGGTGGAGCTTTCGCGTCTGCAGAGGTGAGACCGAAGTGATTATGAGCGTTTGTGCATCTAGGGCAGAGTTTGCGGGTCCCGCAAACGAGTGGCCCCGATGCAGGCTTGGAAGCGCCGACATCGGGGACCGTCTCCCGGTAAGGAGAACCTTTGCCAACGGAACTACTGCAGACTTCGCTTCGCTCGTGCTGCCACCGTCAGCAGCCATGCACACGCGTATCGTGTGAGCGCATGTAGCCAACAGCGTACGAGGTCACCGTCAGCGCCACGTCATTTCAACGCGACCGCGTATTCCTTACGCGAGAATTATGTGCGATCTGGCTCACTTCGTCAGTATTTATGGCAGCAGGAGTCGTGCCAGCTTGCATTCCGCACGTTTTCGTGCGCTTTTAGTCGGCGCGTGAAGCGAGCACGGCTCTCACATCGCCGAGCGAGCCGCCGACCGCGTGCACCGCAACGAGCGCGTGGTAGACGAGGTCAGCCGCTTCTTCGGCCGCCCGTGGGCGGTCGCCGTCAACGCAGGCCACGGCGAGCTCCACCGCTTCTTCACCAAGCTTCTTCAGGCGCAAATTGCGGTCGCCGAGCAATTTGCGGGTGTAACTCGTTGACGCGCTTTGGTCCGCCGAACGCCTGGCAATTGTCGCGTCGAGCGCGCTCAGCGCATCCGCGGCGAGAGCAGCGTCGCGGAAGCACGATGTCGTCCCCTCGTGGCATGCAGGGCCGGCGGGATGCACCAGCGCCAGAATCGCATCGCGATCACAGTCAGCGGTGAGTGAGACCACACGCTGCACGTTGCCGCTCGTCGCGCCCTTGTGCCAAAGCCCGCGCGTGCGCGAGGTGTAGTGCATCTCACCGATCGCGATCGTGCGTTCGAGAGCATCGCGCGTCGCATGCGCAACCATCAGCACCGCGCCACTGTTTGCATCCTGTGCGACAACCGTCACAAAGCCGTTTCCTTTGCTGAAATCGAGCGAATCGAGATCGAGCGCGATGGCGGGCGACGTCATACGGCTCCTCCGTGGGTTGCGTCGAACAGAATTTCGCGCGCTACCGATGCCAGCAATGCGTTTGTGGCGATGATGCTTCCGCCAAACGCGGTGTGCTCGCCGCTCCAGGAGGTGAAGACACCGCCAGCTTCGGTGATCATCGGTTGTATCGCGGCTGCGTCCCACGGATTCACGATGTCATCCACCATGATCTCCGCGCGTCCGGTGGCGAGCAAGAGATATCCGTAGCAGTCGCCCCATGTACGCACCACGCCAGCGCGTGACGCTAGTGCGTGCCACTGGGCCCGACGCGACGGACGTTCGAGAAAGAGATCGTCGGTGACAAGCGCCGTCGCATTCGACAACTCACTCACGGTCGATACCTGCGCCCGCGATCCGTTCCACCAGCATCCTTCGCCGGGGGCGGCGGCAATGAGTTCGTTCACCGCCGGATAGCAAGCCGCGCCCGCCAACACGGTGTTGCCCTCCGTACACGCGATCAGCGTTCCCCAGAGTGGTACGCCGCGTACGAACGCTTTCGTGCCGTCGATCGGATCGAGAATCCACTGACGACGCGCTTCGGGCCGGACCGCGCCGAACTCTTCACCTTGAATGCCGTCATCAGGAAATCGTTCGGCGATCCATGCGCGCGCGGCAAGTTCGGCTTCCCGATCGGCAATCGTGACCGGCGATCCGTCACCTTTCGTTTCGACATTCACCGGACCGCGATACCACTGCATCGCGACCCCCGCCGCAAGCTGCGCGACGTCAGACGCCGCTTGCAACAAGGTCGATGGATTCGCCGCGGTTTTCGTGTTGCCAGTCGTGTTGCCGGTCACTTTGTCGCTCATGCTGCCACCTCGAGAATTGCGCGCACCGGCAGTCCCGCTGCGGTCATCGCCTGCTTGAGCGCGCGCACGGTCGTCACACCATCGTGCAGAATGCCGGCGACGAGCACCGCATCTGCACGGCCGTCGACCACGGCCTCAACGAGATGCGAAGCGACACCCGCGCCCCCCGAGGCGATCACCGGCACGTGCACCGCATCGGCGACGGCACGGGTCAGCGTGAGATCGTAACCTGTGCGTGCGCCATCGCGATCGATGGACGTGAGCAGAACTTCGCCGGCACCGCGCTCGACACATTCCTGCGCCCACGCCACGGCTTCCAGCGGCGTCTCTTCACGGCCGCCCTTCACCCACACCTTCCACACACCATCGGCGTTTCGCTTGGCGTCGATACTCGCCACCACACACTGCGCACCAAAGCGATGCGCCGCTTCACTCAACACTTCGGGGCGCAGGACAGCAGCTGAATTGAGCGACACCTTGTCGGCTCCGGCGCGCAGGGCGCGCGCAACATCATCGGCCGTACGCACACCGCCGCCAATCGTGAGCGGAACGAACAACCGTTCTGCGGTGCGCCGCGCGACATCGAGCAGCGTGGCGCGCTCTTCAGCGCTCGCGGAGATATCGAGGAAGGTGATTTCGTCGGCGCCCTCGCGTTCGTAGTGCTCCGAAAGTGCGACGGGATCGCCAACATCACGCAACCCGACAAACTGCACGCCCTTCACCACGCGTGACCCCTTCACATCCAGGCAGACAATCAGACGTCGTGTGAGCACGTCAGCTCTCACGGACTTCGAGGTGCACTGCGCCCTTGGTGCTGAACACCGCACCCGACTCCGCCAACGCCTGACGCAACGCGAAGCCAAGTCCTTTGAAGGCCGCTTCAACGATGTGATGCTTGTCGCGTCCACGTATCACGCGCACATGCAGTGTCGTCTTGGCGTTATCCGCGAACGACCGGAGAAAGTGATCGTAGAGCGGCGACGGTAGCGGCCCGCGATAGTACGGGCGCCCACCGATGTCGAGCACCACCTGCACCAGCGCGTCGTCCATGGGTACCGTGCGCTCGCCATAACGCGCACATCCAGCCGGTGCATAGGCCGCCACCGCTTGCCCCAGTGCGATTGCCACGTCTTCGATGAGATGATGACGCAGGTCGCCGGTGGCCTGCACGTCGAGATCGACACCGGCATAGCGCGCGAACGCAACGAGCATGTGATCGAGAAACGCATCACCGGTCTCGACACGCGCGGTGCCCGTGCCGGCTATGATCGCAATGCGGATCTGCGTTTCTTTCGACTCGCGAATGACGACGGTCATGCTCCGAATTCCTCAGCAAGACGACGCGCATCGAGCGCGCCAGTGTAAAGCGCCATCCCGAGCACGGCGCCCGCGAGTCCACGATGTTCGAGCGCACGCATGTCTTCGAGCGTGGAAACGCCGCCCGAGGCAAACACCGGCCACGCGCTCGCTTCTGCTACCTCTTCCATCAACGGGAGGTCGGTCCCTTCCATCTTCCCTTCGAGGTGTACCGCCGTGACCAGCACACCGGCCAACGGCAATGCACCCAGCTCCTCCACAAAGTCGATCACATTCAGACGCGATGTCTCAGCCCACCCGCGCGTGACAACCAACCGCTCGCGCACGTCGGCCGCGATGATCAACCGACCGGGAAACCGATTGGCCATCTCCCGACGCCAGTCTTCGTCTTCGATCGCGCGCGTGCCGACGACAACCCACGATGCACCATCGTCGAGCAGCCGCTCGATCTGCGACTCCTGTCGCACACCACCGCCAACCTGCACCGGCACGGTGCTCTCACGCAGAATTTCGCGGATGATTTCGCCATTGGTGCCGCGTCCCGTCGCGGCATCGAGATCGACCACGTGCACCCGCTCGAAGCCAAGTCGCGCCCAATCACGCGCCACGCCAATCGGATCGTCAAGACGCACGCGCTCGTCTGCATAGTCGCCACCCACCAACTGCACGCAGTGGCCGCTACGCAGGTCTACCGCTGGAATCGCAATCATCCCTGCTCCACTTGTTTGTTTGAGAGTGGCGTTGACACCGTCGCACGCAGGCGTGATGCACTGGCGATGAACGCGTGCACGAAACGTACGCCCGGCACGCTCGACTTTTCCGGATGGAACTGCGTGCCCACGATATTGCCGCTGCGCACCGCCGCCGCAAACCGATCGCCTTCGTGCTCACTCCAGGCAACGACTCGGTCCTCCGCGCCTGCAGCGGCGCGACAGACGAAGCTGTTCGCGTAATACGCGACTTCGAGGGCCGAGTCTTGCAGCAACGGCTCCCGCACATCGTCCAGCTTGTTCCAACCGATCTGCGGAACGCGTTGCGCGGTGAGTCGCGTAACACGTCCGGGAATCACGCCGAGCCCCTCCCCCGGGCCCTCATCGCTTGCGTCGAACAGGAGCTGCATGCCAAGGCAGATGCCAAGACACGGCAGCCCATGCACCAACGCAGCGCGCATCGCGTCGCGACCGGGCGCCAAGCGCTCTGCAGCGGGCGTAAACGCACCTACGCCGGGAAGGATGAGCGCATCGGTCGCAACGACGGCCGCCGCAGGATCAGTATCCACCCGCACCGACGCACCACTCAACTCGAGCGCCTTCACCAGCGAATGCAAATTCCCTGCGCCGTAGTCGAACACCGACACAATCATCTCACTCGACACGCGCAAACTCCCTTCAGCAATCATCCGTTCACCTCGGCGATAGACGGAGCCAGTGCGTCGAGTACGCGTTGCATCAACGGCCACGGCCCGACGCTGATTCGCAACGCATCACCAACATACGGCAACGCGGGAAACGGACGCACGGCAACGCCACGCGCTCGGAGGGCCTGACCAACCGCCACGCAGTTCGCGACCGGCACGCAGAGAAAATTGGCTGACGACGGCATGGGCGCGAGACCCATCGCGCGCAGTGCATCGGCCAGTCGCTCGCGCAGCTGCACCGCCAGCGCGACATGTTCGTCAACCCAACCTCTATCATGACGCAGTGCCGCAAGCGCCATCTGTTCGGCCATCGAGTTCAACTTGTACGGCCCCCGCGACTTCTCCACTTCCATCACCAGCTTGGGGTGACCGATGGCATATCCGACGCGAAGTCCAGCCAGCCCAAACGCCTTGGACATCGTACGAATCACCAGCACGCGATCTGACTTGAATGCAAGATCGGCAGCCGATTCACCAGCAAACTCCGCGTACGCTTCGTCGATGAAGACAACGCCGGTTGCCTCATTCACCACACGCTCAAGCGACTCGCGCGGCATCATGGCGCCGGTCGGATTGTTGGGCGAACAGAGATAGATCACCTTCGCGCGTGTCGCGAGCAGTGCGTCGATATCGGGCTGATGCGACGGCAACTCCGTCAGCCCTTCGTACTCAAGGGCATTCATGCGCGCAAAAATCGGGATCATCGCAAACGACGGTTCGGGGCCCGCAACCATATCGCCCGGCTCGCCAAATGCGCGCATTGCCGAATCGAGAATGTCGTCCGAGCCGCAACCAGTGACGATCATGTCCGATGTGACGCCCACGTACTTCGCAAGTTCTGCCTTCAGCTCGGCAGCGTAGAGCGTCGGATAGCGCGTGACCGCCGACACCGCGATCTCGCGCATCGTGCGCTCAGCGGTAGGCGGAAGCCCCCACAGATTGGTGTTGTCAGTCAGATCAAGATCGATCGGCGCTCTCTTGGGATCGTAGAGCGGCACCGCATCATACGCGGCGCGCGCGATCGCCAGACGGTCTAGTGACGCGTGCGTCATACCCGCACCTCTGCGGCATCGGTGCCCACGTGGGCTGCATCACTCTCCGACAACGCTTGCCACGCGCGCGCTGCAGCCGCGTGCCCCGGCAAGCCCTCAGAGTCAGCAAAGCGAGCGACGTCTTCTGACAGGCGCGCGGCGGCTTCTGGTGAAACGCGCTGCCACGTGGTCCATCGCACAAAGTCGAGTGTCGACAAGCCTGAGTAGCTGCGCGCGGCACCTGCGGTGGGCAACACGTGATTCGCGCCCGTCATGTAGTCGCCGAACGCCACCGAACTGCTCTCACCGACAAAGATCGTTCCCGCGTTGCGCAAGGATGCGAGGGTCTTCGCACGCACCGATTCACCAACGATGAGCAAAAGATGTTCGGCGGCCCACGTGTTGGCGAATGCAATCGCCTCCGGCAACGTCACCACCGTCACGATCGCGCCGCGCGCAGCGAGTGCCGCCCGCACGATGTCGCCGCGCGGCGCGACTGCGATCTGCGCGACCAGCGCCTGCGCGACAGCCAGTGCGAGTGCATCGGCACCCGAACCCGCAAGCACGGCAATCACTGCGGCGTCTGGATCATGCTCGGCCTGCGCCAACATTTCGCGCGCGATGGTCTCAGCACTCGCCGTTTCATCGGCCAGCACCAGCAACTCACTCGGCCCGGCTGGGGCATCAATTGCCACATGCGCCACCAGCTGCAACTTCGCTTCGGCGACGTAGGCATTGCCCGGACCAACTACCCGATCAACCTGCGGCACCGACTCCGTACCAAACGCCATTGCTGCAATTGCACCGGCGCCGCCGATCGCGAACACACGATCCACGTTTGCCAGCGCCGCTGCCGCCAACACCACTTGCGACGGCACTCCACTGGGGCCGGGCGGCGAGCATACAACGATCTCGCCGACACCAGCGACACGCGCAGGGATCGCGCCCATGAGCAACGAACTCGGATACGCGGCGCGCCCACCAGGAGCGTAGACGCCAACGCGCCCGAGTGGATCGGGGCGCCGGCCAACGACAACACCCGGTTCCGACGACACCTCGGTTTCGTTCGGCATGAACGCGGTGTGAACCGCGGTGATGTTGCGTGCCGCTCGCTCGAGCGAATTCCGCAGCTGCGGATCGAGTGTGTTGAGGGCCTGGTGCCAGTACTGACGAGGCACTTCCAACTGCTCGATCGTCACGCCATCAAAGTCATGCGCGAATGCACGAAGTGCGGCGTCGCCTTCATGACGCACGCGTTCAATGAGCGCCGCGGTTCTCGCTCGCACCGTCGGATCGGCGGTCAGCGTTCGATCGGTGATGACGCGACGGGTGTCCGCGTCAAGCGCCGTCAGCGGGCCGCGGGCCCGCAGGACGAGCGGTACGCTGTCGTTGGGCGTCGTGTCAGCGCTCATGGCACTGAACGCTCGATGCGCGTGACGAGAATGCCTTCGCCGCCGAGTGCGCGGAGTTGGGAGATGGTGCGATAGATCTTGTCGGCGCTGACAACTGCGTGGACGGCCACAAACTTGCCGCCGTTGGCGATGTCGATGATCGTCGGTCCATTCAGCCCAGGCAACACAGCGCGGACCGCATCCATTGAATCACGCGGCACATTGGCCATGAGGTAGCGTTGACCGCGGGCGCGGATAACCGAGGCAAGTGCCGTCACCAGATCTCCCAGTTCGGTTTGGCGCGATGGGTCGCCACCTCGCGGGCCTTCGACGGCCGTGACCAGATGGGCGCTGGAGAGCAGCACCGTCTCCACTTCGCGCAGGCCATTCACGCGCAGCGTCGATCCGGTCGAGGTCAGATCGACCACGACATCGGCGATGCCCAAGTGGGGTGCGATCTCCGCCGCCCCTGACACCGGCACGATTTCGACCGGCCGACCGCGTTCGGCGAAGAAGCGGCGCGCAATCCTTGGAAAGACCGTCGCGACCCGGGCCGGCTTCTCGGCGCTTCCGATCTGGTCGACGGAGTTGATGCCGGCGTCGTCTTTGGCGGCAACCACCAACCGGCATTTCCCGAACCCCAGGTCCAAATGAGAAACGAGCGGCCGTTCCGATTCCGAGACCAGGTCCCAGCCGGTCACCCCGACGTCGGCGGCGCCGTCGGCAACGAACTCGGGGATGTCTTGGGCCCGGACAAAAATGGCTTCGAATTCACCTCCTAAAGACGCGGTCAGGGATCGTTCGCTGGACGAGCGGACCTCGAGTCCGGCGTCGTTGAACAGCTCACGGGTGTCTTCACTGAGGCGGCCTTTGTTGGGCAGCGCAATTCGCAACATGGGTAATCCGGTGGTTCGCGAGGTGTATGGAGCTGAACGATCGGCACGAAAAAAGCCCGTCCTGAGAGGGGACGGGCCGAGTGACGGTCTGGGCGTTGGGGCTAGCTGATTACGCTGGTTGCCCGCACACGCTCATCGCGCCCCGACCCGTCGGGCCGTGACCGTGATGTGCATGATGGTGGCGGGTGGCTGGTGTGCGCATGATGCGGGAGGGTAGCCGTCGGCCGACGGCTCGTCAAGCAGGTATTCTGCCGGAGTTTGCGAAACGGACGGCTCGTGAATAACTTCACAAGGCTCGCAGGGCCCTGCGAGTAGCAGGGCATGTCTCTGTTGATGACACAATTTCGATCAGGCTTTGGAGGCCTCTCGACATGAAGTTCTTCGGTAAGGCAGTGTTGGCAAGTGCAGCTCTCGTGCTCAGCGCGTGCGGTGGCGACAAGGCGGCTCCGGCAGCCGATTCGGCCGCAGCAGCACCGGCAATGGCAGCTCCGGCTCCTGACGCAGCAGCTCCGGCAGCTGGCGCGATGGCCCCGATCACGGGCACGACGCATGAAGTGAAGATGATCGGCGACGCAAAGGGTTACCGCTTCGAACCGGCCGACATCACGGTCAAGGCCGGCGACGGAATCAAGTTCGTGCTGGTCTCGGGTGGCCCGCACAACGTGGCGTTCGATGCGACGACTCTGTCGGCTGCGGCCAAGACGGTGCTCATGGCGAACATGCCCGAGCAGGCCGGCGAACTCTCCGGCAAGATGTTGCTGAACGCCGACGAGTCCTACACGATGTCGTTCGCTGGCGTCCCGGCTGGCACGTACGACTATCATTGCACGCCGCATCTCGCGATGAACATGAAGGGCAAGATCACGGTCCAGTAATCGGATCGTTTTGCAGGGGAGTGCGGGGGCTGGCGCTGAGCGTCGGCCCCCGTGCTCGTTTCACGACAGGAAGGATGAGTCGATGAATGCACCGCTGACCGAACAGCAGCCCCCACGCGAACAACCAACCGGTTCTTCACGCCGCATCAGTGCCGCAGGTCCAGCGTGGATTGCGACTCGGGCGCGGAACGCGTCGCGACGGGTGTGGCCCATCGCGATCGTCGGCGCACTCGCAGTGCTCGCGACCTTGCTCGTGCTGTTGCTGGTACCGCGCGAGGCAGATCGTGTAGTTCGCGAGCAGCTCGAGCGGATCCCAGCGGCCCTCGACACGCTGCCAATCGCGGAGCAGCTCACAGCGATGACCGCGCGCGGATTGGCCCGGCGTCATGTGGACTCGGTTCGGACCGCGGCGCGCATGAGCGCCACCAACGTGCCGATCGCAGCCGACGACACACTCGATACCGATCTTGTGCAGCGCATCGCGCGTGCCCGCGAAGTGCCACTGGCCGAGAGCTATCTCGCTCTCGCCGAAGCCCGAGCGCTGCGCGGTGATGAACGTGCGCGTTCGATCGCCGACTCCATTGAACAGGTGGATGGTGAGCGTGACGCGTACGCTGCACTTGGCGGCGCCGACGCACGGTACGCTGCACTCACGTCGCAACTGGCGACACTGGGGCAGCGACTGGTGCGCGTCGCGGAGGCGCAGGGTGGGCGAACGCGTCCGCTTTCCTTGCCGACGGCTGACAGCGCGTCGGCCCTGGACGCGTCGTTGGCTGACAGCGCGTCGACCTTGGACGCGTCGTTGGCTGACAGCGCGTCGACCCTGGACGCGTCGCTGGCTGACAGCGCCTCGACCCTCTACGCGACATTGGCCGACAGCGTGGAGCGCTTTCGCCAACAGCTTACTGCGGTGCGTCTTACAAACGCTGCGCTCGAAGGGCGTCGAGCCCAGGTGCGCGCACAACTCGGCGTCTCGGTCCCTCCGTTTGCGATGTTGTTGTCTGCGTTGGCGTTGGGGTTGAGTATCGGCTATGGCGTGCAGGTGTTGCGTGAGCTGCGCCGACCAACGGTAGGCGATGAAGTCGAGGTGGAGCGGATCACGAAAACGCGGGCGGTCGTGCAGCGTGCGATGAGTGGGGGGCGCTCAGGCAGTGTTGGCGGTCGCCGAAGCGGCGTTGCACTGCCGGCGATCATTGCAGCAGACGAATGGTCGTATTCGCCGCTGCACTTGGCGTTGACTGGCGTTGGCGATGCTGCGCGCGTGGCGGAAGTCATCGCCGAAGAGCCACGGTTCGCCAGTGTTGTCGCCATCAATGTTGCCACCGTTGCGGCGCGTGAATCGCGAAGGACGCTTGTGGTCGAAGATCCGGGGGTCGCGCAGCTGTTTGACGCGTTGCGGCGTCAGCCCACGCGTCCTGGCGATTTGTCGCGTGAAGTGGCGAGTTCGTCGTCGATTACCCCGATCTTGCTCGAGCGCGACCTCACCATCGATGTGCTCTCGGCGCGAATGCCGGCTGAAGCGCGAGTCCGTGCGATGGACCGCTACGATTTGACGCTGGTGCCGTTGGGCGGGCGAACATCGGCTGATCTCGTGGATACCAGCGCGGAGGACGTGGTGATCTGTGTGCGATTGGCGGCGACGCCGTTGAGCTGGCTGACGGCTGTCACGCAGCGGGCCCACGCGCGACGTCAGCGCATCCGTGCAGTGCTGCTCTGGGTCGGCGAACTGCCGACTGGATAGTGGGCGTGGGCGTGGGGCCTCACCAGCTCGCACTTTCTCCCTCCGCGCACGTCGGCTACTGTCCCCACCATGTGGGCTGACACACTGCTCGTGCTCGAGCGAGGACACCTGTTGCGGTTGGCGCTGTGGGGTGGCGCCAGCGTGCTGATTGGCACCCTGCTGCTCGGGTCGCTGATCATCCGGCGTGCCGACGCACCGCTGCTTCGCCATTTCGCGATCCAGACGGCCGCGTGGGGGGCCGTCGATCTGGTGATCTGTGCGTCCTCCTGGCGCGGGCTTGCGCTACGCGACTATGCGGGCGCACAAGCGCTGCTGAACTTTCTCTGGCTCAACACCGGGCTCGATGCCGGTTACGTCGCCGTGGGAATCACTCTGGCCGTCGCCGCATGGCGCTGGGGTGCGAAGGCGGGCGGCATCGGTGCGGGGCTCGGCGTGATTGTTCAGGGGCTTGCACTTTTATTGCTCGACGTGCGTTTGATCGTCGTGATCGGGCCAATGCAATAGTGCGTTGGTAGACTGTTCCACGCGTCCCGTTTTGCGTGCGGTGGCTCGGTCGCGATGCTTGGTGGCGACGCTCGTCTGCACTTTTTCACTGACCGTATCGGACTACGATGGAACCTGCGATTCCTGATCTGCGCGACGTACCACGTGCCGAAGCGTATGCGCAACTGCACGCGATGCAGGCGGTGCTGCTGGAGGGCTCAGACGACCCAATCGCCGCCATGGCGACCATCAGCGCCCTGCTGCATCACGCGTTCGGGCATCTGTGGACGGGCTTCTATCGCGTGGTCACTCCCGGCGCGCTGCTGAGGGTGGGGCCGTATCAAGGGTCGCTTGGCTGCCTCGATATTGCCTTCGGCCGTGGGGTGTGCGGGACGGCGGCGGCAGAGCGACGCACGGTGGTGGTGGAGGACGTGCATGCCTTTCCGGGGCACATCACCTGCGATCCACGTTCACGCAGTGAGATTGTCGTGCCCGTGTTTGACGGGCATGGCGCGTTGATTGCGGTGCTCGATATCGACTCGGGTGTGCCTGCGGCATTCGGGGAGCAGGACCGTAAAGAACTCGAGTCGCTGGTGGCTTGGTTCGCGCGGACGACGTATGTTCCGCTCCCAGCATAGCGCCTTCCCCGATCCCGACCCTGCGCATGACCGGCTACTCCGATCGGATCAACCACGCGTTCGCGTTCGCAGCCAAGCATCACGACCAGCAGGTACGCAAAGGCACGAAGCTGCCGTACCTCACGCATCCGGCAAACGTCGCGCTGATTCTCGCGCGATATGGCTGCAGCGAAGACACCATCGTCGCCGGGGTGCTGCACGATGTGGTCGAGGACTGCGTCCGCGATGGCTGGACGCGCGAAATGCTGCAGGAGCGCATCGGGCGCAAGTTCGGGAGCGCCGTGCTGGAGACGGTGCTCGCGGTCAGCGAACGGCGCATCGATGACGACGGCGTCGAGCTTTCGTACGACGATCGCAAGAACGACTATCTCGAACGCCTGTCGCTCGCGTCTGAAGACGCGCTGTGGGTGTGCGCGGCAGACAAAGTCCACAACGCAAATTCAATTCTCTCCGACTTGCGTCGCACGTCGTTCCCGGAGACGGTGTGGGGGCGTTTCTCCGTCGACCGCGACGGGACGGTGCGCTGGTATCGTCGCGTCGGAGTACGTCTGCGCGCGATCGGATTCGCAGCGTCGATCGTTGACGAGCTTGATGCCGCTTCGCGCGATCTGGATATCGCCGGGCGGGGATGACCGCGGATACGAACTGACGCGGGCGGACC
>Ga0105044_10007536_pt1 | contig 14985 bp, 10 predicted proteins | sample MAT01_FD_78092 | JGI IMG/M metagenome (GOLD analysis project Ga0105044, IMG submission 78092) | Freshwater microbial communities from Lake Fryxell liftoff mats and glacier meltwater in Antarctica - MAT-01 | ecosystem: Environmental > Aquatic > Freshwater > Ice > Liftoff microbial mat | place...
CGCAGGTGATCGTCCCGTGGAACCCGGCGTTCAACGCCATGGCGTACGTGCTCGGCGGCAAGGGCTACGCCGGCGACGAGCGCCGCCCGATCCGGGACCACCAGCTCGTGGTGTTCGGTCCCGCGATGCCATCACCGTCGGTGCCACCGACGCCCAGAGCGACGAGTTCCGACCTGGTCAGTGCGGACGGCGCCGCGTGGCGGCGAGCCGGCCGGGGCGTCATGACCTCGACGCGTAGGATCGGATCGTGACGCCATCCGACACGACGCCCGAGGCCCGCGCCGTGCTGCTCGACGTCCATCGGCGGACGGACCCAGCCGAGCGCATCCTCACCGTGTTCGAGATGACCGCCGCGGCGGAGGCCATCGCCCGAGCCGGGATCATGGACCGGCACCCCGACTACGACGAAGCGGCCGCCGAGTGGGCGCTGCGGCGCCAACGTCTCGGCGACGAACTGTTCACCGCGGCATGGCCGGCGGCCCCCCTGCTCGATCCGTGAGGGACGTCGCGCCGATGCGAGCACTGGTCTCGTTGCTCGGTGAAGCCGGGGTGCGGTACATGATCGTCGGATCGATGGCGAGCACGTACTACGGCCCCCCGCGAACGACCCAGGACATCGACGTCGTCGTCGAGCTGACCGCGTCGAGCTTGTCGCAGCTGCTCGGTGTGGTCGATCGCGACCGGTACTACGTCGCCGAGGACGCCGCGGCCTCCGCCGTGGCGAAGGGCGGCCTGTTCAACATCATCGACCTCCGGACCACGTGGAAGTTCGATCTGATCATCCGTCGCGACCGACCGTTCAGCCGCGAGGAGTTCGCACGACGGCGGTCGGTCAGCATCAATGGGGTGCGCGTCGAGATGGCGTCCCCGGAGGACACCGTGTTGTCGAAGTTGGAGTGGGCGAGCGCGGGAGAGCCGGACCGACAACTCCGCGACGCTGCCTCGGTTCTCGAAGTGGTCGGCACCGCCATCGATGATGCGTACCTCGATGTATGGGCCGAGGACCTCGGCGTCGCGGCGCTCCTCGAGCGAGCGCGCCATCTCGCCCGGCCCTGATCACGGTCCGGGCACGGCGTCCTCGAAGCGGCCCTCGGTTCCTCGACTCACCAGAACACCCGGCGGGTGTCCTGGAAGGCGAACAGGCCCCGGATCGGGAAGACAACAAGGCGACGACCGACCGGTCGGGGCTTGGGAACCTGCCGAGTCCCAACTCGCGACCCACGTCACACCGCTCGATCGGCGCCGTCCCCGACGACGGGACGGCCGGCCCGCAGGGTGTCGGTGACGATATAGCGGGGTCGCCACGACGGGTCGTAGTAGGTGTCGATCTGGTCGCGGGTGAGCAGGGTCCGTGACGGCTCGAACCGAGCGAACATCCGATGGCCCGGGTACCGGGGACCGACGAGACGCTCGGCGGACTCCGCCTCGACCGGTGCGACCACGTTGAGCCCGAGCGACGTGTAGCCGTGGTCGCGCAGCCAGGCGATGGTCTCGATCAGGAGGAGGTGGATGACCCCGGCCGGCGCCCCCGACGGCGCTCGATCGGCGACGTCGAGCGAGTAGCCGCCGATGGTCGGCGCAGGGACGTAGTGCACCATCGCCACCGGCTCGTCCGAGCCCGGCCCGAAGCACACCGCGACGACGGTCTGGTGGTCGCGGGCGTCGAGCACCCGGCCCACGTTCGTGGTGGCGCGGTGGTGGCTGTGGCGCGACGTGGCCTCCTCGGCCAGGTCGACCAGCCGTTCGCGCAGCGGCGACTCGACCTCGTGGGACCACCGGATCTCGACCCGGTAGCCGTCGGCCGCGAGATCGGCGACCACGGCTCGGAGCCCCACGCGCTCGGGTGCCTCCAGATCGAAGCGGGCGCAGTCGAGGATCGCCTCGTCACCGATGTAGACATCGTGGAGCCCCGCGGCGTGGTAGATCGGCAGCCAGCTCGACACCGCGCCCAGCACCGCGATGTCCCAGTCGTGGGTGTCCGCGTGGTCGAGCGCGCTGGCCCACACCGCGACCCGCTCGTCGGGCGGGCAGATCGGGTCCGGGGCGATCAGCATCGTGGACTCGGCGACGGTGTAGGAGATGAGGCCCTCCCCGGCGAACAGGTGCGACTTGTCGTCGCGCAGCGCGGTGTAGTCGAGGGTGTCGCCGCCGAAGCGCTCGACGATGTCGAGCGCCCGGTCGTAGGTCGTGGGGTCGACCAGGTTCGCCCCGGCATCGGGGTGGCTCGCCCGCCGCAGCATCACGGCGAGCAGGACGATCGTCGCGACCGCCAGCGCGACCCCCGGGCCGCCGACCCCGTCGGTCGTCTCGAACACGACGGCGAGCAGGGCGACGGTGGCCAGGGCCGAGATGGTCACGACAACGGCGAAGGTCCGCCACCGGCGCTCCCCCGAGAAGCTGACCCGGAAGTAGTTGCGCTCGACGATGAAGAGGACGGCGACGGCGACGTTGATGATCCCCTCCTCCAGATCGATCCCCTTCACGAGCATGGCGGCGGCGCTCAGCGCCAGCAGCACGGTGGCCGCCAGCCACGCCGCCCGGTAGCCACGGCGGACCCCACGGGCCAGGCCCACCAGCGCCACGGCGATCACCACGGCGAGCACACCGGCGGCGCGTGGGAACCGTCCGGTGACGACGACGTCGATGATCTCGAACCGGTCCAGCAGCGAGCCGAGGAGCGCCGAGAGCACGTTGATCGCCGCGAGGAGCACGAGCAGGCCGGCGGCGCGCCGGCGCACGCGACGGGTCTTGGCGAAGTCCCCGAGCCGAGCCGCATCGATGGGCCAGGTCGAGCCCGAGGGCAGGGATGCGACCACCTGGGGGGTGTCCGGGGTGTCGCGCTCGGGCTTCATCACGAACCGCTCGAGCGCGGACTCGACCGGCAGCGGCGTGTCGCCCAGCACCAGGTGCACCTCGAGCTCGTCACCGGCCCGGAGCTCGACCCGAGCGCACCGCCGCACGCTGGTGAAGGGTCGCGGCAGGCCGAAGCGTGCCGGCCGGGGACCGAGCACCTCGACCCCGCACCCGCTGTTGGCGTAGAAACCCGGGCCCACGACCGAGAGCTCGGGCGAGTGGGTGTGACCGGCGATCATGCCGGAGTAGCCGAGCTCGACCATGCGGGCGGCCCGCTCGCGGGTGGCGGCGTTGTGGGCACCGATGCCGGAGCGTTCGCCGATCTCGGTGTTGGCCAGGACCCGGTGCACCCCGAGCATGGTGACGAGGGCAACCACCGCCACCAGCACCACCAGCACGATCATGGCGACGCCCAGGCCGTACAGCCAGCCCACGGCATGGGCGTCGAGGAGCGCCTCGACGCCGGGGAGGAAGGCGATCAACCGGAGGGCGAAGGCGGCGAGGAACGGGATGGCCAGCCACCAGATCCGTCCGACCAGGCTGCGGTAGAGGAGCCGGGACCCGACCATCTCCCCGGCCTGGGTCGGCTCCGACAGCCAGGTCAGACCGTCGAGCAGCCCACCGGGCTTCACCGTGCGATCGAACTGCGGGAGCACCTGGCGGACGACGTGATGGCCCGTGGGCGTGTCGATCGGTGACCGGGGATCGACGAACGCGTTGTACGGGTCGTCCTGGTTGCCGTGGACGACGTGCACGCGCTGGTCGCCGGCGCCCGTCTCCAGCACGAGGTCCGCGCTGAGCGCGAAGAGGGTCACGCCGAGGCGCTCGGCGAGGACGTCGGACATGGTGGGGTCCCACGCGATGTTGCCGTCGTGGTTGCCCGACAAGACGATGACGGTGTGGTCGGCGTCGGCGGCGAAGGCCCGAACCGTGTCGGCCCACTCGTGGTGGGCGTCGAGGATGGCCCCGATCGGTGCGACCGGGTCGTGGAGCTGCTCGAACCCGTCGCCGGCGATCACGAAGGCCCCCGGCCCCTCCCACTCGGAGAGCACCCGGATCATCTCGGCGCAGGCGCCCCGCGACGCGACCGTCATCGTGCCCGTCAGGTGCAGGTCGCTGACGACGACCGCTCGCCCGTCCCGGGGGATCGGGACACGGACCCGGTCGTGGACGCGCTCGAGGTGGGGCGAGCCCCGAAGGGCTTCGGCGCCCGGCGCCAGCCCGCCGTCGCCGGCACCGGCGAAGACCCGGCTCATCGACGTCGCCGTGCCCGGGGGGACGGGCAGTGGGACGGGCGGCGGGACGGACGCCTGCGACATGGGCCTGAAGGTACCTGGTCTCAACCGGCGGCCGTCACCCGCCGGTGCACTCCTGCGGGAGGGGATCGGGCATCGGGGTGAGCCCGAGACGTCCCGACAACCACGGCAGCGTCAGCTGGAACGACCGCTTCCAGACGTCGAAGTCGTGCCCGCCCGGCATCTCGCCGACGCAGGTCTGGATCCCGGCCGCCCTCGTCAGCTTGGCCAGCTCGTTCTGCGCGGCGGGCGAGACGGTGTCGTCGACCCCGGATTCGAACCAGACCCCGAGGCCGGGGAACTGCTGGGTGGGCAGGATCTTCGTCGGATCGTGCTCGTCGTAGGCCTGTTGGCTGCCACCGAAGAGGTCCCGCAGCGCGTCACCGGGCGGGTCGAGGTTCGGGCGGAGGTCGCCGGAGTAGTCACCGACCGCCACGATCTGGTCGGGGTGGCGCAGACCCAACATCAGCGAGCAGGTCGCGCCCGTGGACAAGCCGACGACCGCCAACGACGTCGGCCCGGTCGCCACGTCGTACTGCGATCGCATGTGGTCCATGACGTCGGTCATCAGGTAGGTCTCGACGTTGCCCCGAGGGCTGTCGACGCACTCGCTGTCGCCCTCGGTCGATCCGCTGATGTCGGGGGTGACGAGGATCGGCGCCTTCCCACCGTTCGCCGCGGCGAACGCATCGGCGGTCTGGTCGGCCTCGGCGCCCTGGGTCCAGTTGGCGGGATCGCCGGGGGACCCGTGCAGCATCATGATCACCGGGAGCTGGGGGCGGGGATCGGCGAAGTACGCGGGTGGGAGGTACACGTACGCGTTGCGGGCCACGAACCCCGACTTGGTGCCGGGGATGCTCACCTCGACCACGCTGCCGCTGGGTGGGAGCGTGCCCGTGTTCTTGACCTCGTCCTCGCGGTTGGTGATGTCGCCGGCATCGACCTGGTTCTCGGCCACCTTGCCCGTGACGGCACCGAACGTGGGGTAGTACGCGTACTGGGCGTTGATCACCTGGCCCAGGAGGAGCGCCGCCACCGGGATGGCCAGGATCGAGGCCACCCTCCCCCCGGCGCGCTCACCGGGCCAGCCGACGATGGCGGCGAGCACGCAGAACAGCACGAGCCCGGCCCAGAGGTAGAACGTCGCCGGGAACTCGTAGTTGACGAGGCCGAAGACCGTCTGGAGCAGCGCGAGCACGCCGGTGAGCACGACCGCTCCCGGGATGGCGACCAGCAGCTGGCGCCGCCAGATACCCGACCGCCACCCGAGCCCGAGGACGACGAGCAGCGCGGTCAGCCCGTAGAGGACGAACGGCACCCAGCCGTCGACGACGGAGATCTTGTCGAGGTCCACCGAGTACATCGTCGTCATCATCGTCCTCGTCGTCGTCGTCGCCGTCGCGCTCCAGGGGTCAGGTCGGGTTCAGGTCGAGGCCGGGGGGCGCAATGGGGCCGGTGCTCAGTTTGCGGCCTTCGCGGGCCGGGCCATGTCCACGCCGATCTTCACCCAGTCCACGAACGTGGCATCGGGCATGTAGGCCCGGGCGATGGCGATGCCGATCTCGCCGAGCGCGGTCTCGCCGGGGAAGATCAGGTACATGGGGTGGAACACGGGCTGGAACTTGGCCTTGAAGGCGAGCAGGGATCGGAACCCGTAGTAGGGCTCGAGCGTGTCGCCCAGGAAGTCGAGCAGGCGCTGCAGGATCTTCTCGTCCCCGCTCTCGTCCATCCGTTCCGGCGCCTTCGCCAAGGGAGCGGCCGAGAGGCTGATGAACTCGAAGCCCTCATCCTTGAACTGCAGCGCCGAGGCCCCGATCAGGTACTCCATCACGGCCCGGAAGCCCTCGTCCCGACGCCGCATGAGGTCGACGGTCCAGCCCACGATCTCGCCCTCTCGCGATGCGGGCATCCATGACGTGAAACCTGCGACGGTCTGGTCTGCTTCGACGGCGAGGTGCAGGCGCACCTCGGGGTCGTCGGCCTCGGCCAGGGATCCGAGGGTGAAGCCCATCTCGGGCAGCGACTTGTCGTCGACCCACCCGGAGCTGATGACCCGCAGCTGGTCGGCGAACACCGGTCGGGCCTCGGACCAGTTCATGATCTGCAAGCTGATGTCCTGCTTGCCCGCCTTGTTCATGGCGGTGCGGACGTCCTGCCAGGCCTTGCCCTTGAACTCGAGGCCTCGGAGGGGCACGACGCTGTCCTCGGCCACCTGGATCGACTTCCACCCGACCTGGGGCGCCAGGTCCGCGGTGCCCTGGCCGGCCGCGAACAGGCACGGGATCCAACCCCGGTCGAAGCAGAACCGGTCGAACTCCTGCATCGCGACGAGGCGCTCGCCGGGCGGTCCGATGGGATCGGCGAGGGCCAGGGCCACCGTGCCCACGACCCGGTAGCCGATGGCGGTGGAGCCCGACGACGACAGCCAGATGGTGTTGCCCGGCCAGGTGAGCATGTAGTCGATCGACGACACGCCGTTCGACCGCAGCAGGGCCCGGATGCGCTCGTTCTCGTCCGGCAGCGGCCGGGCCGTGCGCGAGGAGTAGGCGAGGCCGATGAGGGTGCCCAGGATGACGATGAGCCACACCGCGCCGATCGAACCGACGAACCACCGGGCGGCGGTGGTGACCGGCTCGATGTTGTTCGTCGTCGAGAACACGAGGCGGGTGGCCCACTCGCCGAGCATGTCGACCGGGGTCGCCATCGGCTCGAAGTCGTCCTTCAGCACCGCGAACCCAACGACGGTGTAGGCGAGGAGGGCGAACGCCACCATGAGCAGCCGGCGACCGGCGCGGCGGAACGCCTTGCGCCGGGACCGGGCGGTGAAGGCCCGATACGTGGCCAGCAGCAGCACCAGCTGCGCGCCGTAGAGCACGAGATCGGCCGTGCGCTCCGCGCTCGGGCGCACCGAGATCACCGAGACGAGCGCCAGCGCGGTGAGGGCGGTGACCAACCCCCAGGCGACCCGATGGCCACGTCGGAGCGCGTCGGCGGCGAGCATCATCACGATCGAGCTGACGGCGAGGGAGAGGCTGACCCCGGCCGAGTGGTACACCCGGCCGTCGGCCAGGAACGGGCCCCCGTTCCCGGGGAAGATCGACTCGATGAGGTCGGATACCGCGAGCACCGCGATCACCAGCGCCACGAGCGAGCGCTGGCGTCGTTTGGTGATCGAGATCCGCGGACGGCTGGGGGCCCGCCCGAGCAGGATCGGACCGAAGAACAGGCCCATGAGCCAGGCGAGCAGGTGCTCGACATCCCAGAGGAGGCCGGAGTTGATGACCATGGCGAACAGGTAGGCGGTGACGGTGACCCGGATCCGGGTGCTCCAGGCCGATTGCATCGTGGCCGTCAGGGCGCCGAACGCGGCGAAGCCCCCGGCCGAGATGCCCAGGTCGGTCGCCGTGCTCAGCGACGACGCCCACTGCCACCCCGACGACTCGAAGCGGAGCAGGAAGAGTGATGTCGCCACCGCCGCGGCGGCCTGACCGACGATCACGACCACGAAGGTGCGCCAGTGCCCGACGCGCCGTTCATAGGTGCCCGCCGCGCCCACCAGGAGGGCGAGCACGGGGACGTAGAGCACGAAGCTCGGGACGAAGAACGCGCCGGTGAACGGGGTCCACCACTTGCCGTCGCGCAGCGGCGGGAGCCCGTAGGCCACGTCGTTGTAGAGCGACGAGTCGGCCGAGAGGTTCCGCCAGAGCGACCCCGACACCACCGCGGTGACCATCACCAGGGCGACGATGGCGAAGGTGACCGGAGCCGAACGGATGTAGCGCAGCACACCCGCCGCGGCGACGGCGATCCGGCCCGGCTCCTCGGGCGCCTCGTCGGCCTCGTTCGTCGCCGCTCCGCCCGTGGGCGTCGCGACCTTCGGTCCCTTCGCTCCCGGGGCCTTCGCCTTCGACGCCTTCGCGTCCGATGCCGTGGCGCCCGATGACTTCTCGCTCGGGACCGTCGCCTCGGGCGCCGCGGGTGACGGGGGGTTCCCAGGCGTGGTGGCAACCGGGGGGGCGGTGCCGTCGGGCGACGCCGGCGGTGCCGGGGTCACCGGTTCGGTCGACTCGTCAGCCACAGCCCTTCACCGCCCCTGCAGCCACGGTTCTCCCGCGCCCCCGCCGAAGGTTCCGGGACCACCCGGCGACCGTTGTCGTGCTCGGTGGTCGACGTCGACGTCACTGACGATGCTCTCCCTCGCTGATGCGCTCGGCACCCGAGGGGACCGACTCCGTCGACGCTTCTCCGAGATGGTGGAGGGGAGAGGATTCGAACCTCTGTCGTGCGGCGAACCGCCTGCTCTGCCAGCTGAGCTACGCCCCCCGAATTGTCCCGTGACCGTAGCAGCCACGACGTCCCCGGACGGTCCCAACCGACCGCTCGACGAGGGCGCGCGACTACGCTCCGCCGGACATCGATCGGCTCGGGTCGGGCCGCGCGGCGACGAGGGGGAGACCGATGGACTGGACGCTCGACGACGTGGAGGATCGCTTCCTCCAGCACATGGAGGCCGAGGGACACACCCGGATCGACGGCCACTCGGTCCTGTCGCCGACCCCCGACGTGCTGTTCACCACGGCGGGCATGCACCCGCTCACGCCGTACCTCCTCGGCGAACCCCACCCATCGGGCCGCCGGCTCACCGATGTGCAGCGCTGCGTCCGCACCACCGACATCGACGAGGTCGGCGACAACTCGCACCTGACCATCTTCGAGATGCTCGGCAACTGGAGCCTGGGCGACTACTTCAAGGAGACCTCGATCCCGTTGTCGTTCTCGGTGCTCACCGGGGACTACGGCATCGACCCCGGCCACCTCTACGCCACGGTGTTCGCCGGTGATGACCAGACGCCTCGCGACAACGAGGCACCCGACATCTGGTCGCAGTGCTTCAGCGACGCCGGGATCGACCCCGCGGGCCACATCAACCCCCTCGGCCACGACGACAACTGGTGGTCGAACGGTCCGGTCGGCTTGTGCGGACCCGACACCGAGATCTTCGTGTACGTGGGGAGCGAGGCGACCCCGACCTTCGCCGACATCCCCGAGTTCATCGAGATCTGGAACAACGTGTTCATGACCTACGACCGGGCCGAGTCGGGCGAGCTGCGCCAGCTCGACCAGCGCAACATCGATACCGGCATGGGGGCCGAGCGGTTGCAGCTGTTCCTCAACGGTCACCGCACGGTCTGGGACAACCCGGAGCTCACCGAGCTGCTCGACGGTGTCGCGTCCTCGCTCGGCGTTGCCACCGGGCCGCTCGATGCCGAGGGCGTCCGCTCGCTGCGGATCGTCACCGATCACCTGCGCGCCGCGCTGGCCATCGCGGCCGCGGACATCTATCCGGCCGCCAGCCAGCAGGGGTACGTGCTCCGTCGACTGATCCGTCGCTCGGTGCGCCACGCCGAGCTGCTGATGGGCACCGAGGATGGCCTGGCCACGAGGCTGCACGAGGCCACCGGCGCGGTGGCCGACATCCAGGGAAAGCGGTGGACCGAGCTCGCATCACCCACCGGCGACGGCGCGCTCGAGGTGATCGACAAGGAGGTGTCGAAGTTCGCCAAGGCCCTCCGCAAGGCGGTCGACCACCTGCACGAGGACGCCGAGGGCGGCGCCACCTTCGACGGGGCCATGGCCTTCAACTGCGCCGACACCCTCGGCTACCCGGCCGAGCTCGCCGCCGAGGAGGCGGCCCGGATCGGGATGACCGTGGACCCCACCTGGCCCGAGGTCTACGAGCAGCTCCGCGAGGAGCAGCGCGAGCGGTCCCGGAAGCACTGAGGTCGTCGTGGTGCCCCGACGTCGGCCGCGCCGTGACCTCGATGTCCGTCCCGCTCAGTCGGCGACCGGGAGCCGGCGCGCCCCGCCGGCGGCCTCGAACTCGGCGACGTACTGGTGGGCGACCCGGGCGATCGCCTGACCGACCCGCAGGTAGTCGTCCTCGGTGAGGTTGGCCAGCGACACCCGCACGGACCACTCGGGCCCCCGAAAGCCCCCGCCGTGCAGGAGCACCACCGACTCCTGCTCGGCCAACCGGAACACCATGTCGATGGGCTGGTAGTTGTCCCCCAGGAACCGGGCGAAGTCGGGCCCATGGGTCTCGTCGGCCCACAGCAGGATGTCGAGCTCGGCGTAGTACCCGGCGCGCAGGGGGTCGTCGGGGAGGGTGACCCCCATGCCCTCGCACAGCCGGGCGAAACGCTCACGGAGGATCTCGCGGATCCGCGCCTGGTAGGCATCGTCCCCGTCGAGCAGCGCCGCCAGCGAGAACAGCGCCATCTGCACCTGCTGAGGTAGGGACAGGCCGGCGGTGTGGTTGAGAGCGACGTGGCGGCTGTCGGCGACCATGCGCGCGATCAGCGGGAGCTTCTCGGGTTCGAGCGTGATCGACTGGTAGCGCGTCGCCAGCTCCGCCTTGGCCGCATCGGGGAGCCCCGCCAGGAGCTTGTCGAAGACGTTCTCGCGGTGCATCGCCACCACCCCCAGGCGCCACCCCGTGCACCCGAAGTACTTCGAGAACGAGTAGACGCCGATGGTGTTGCGGGGGGCCACGGCCATGAGCGACCGGAACCCGGGGACGAAGGTGCCGTAGACGTCGTCGGTGATGACGATGAGGTTGGGGTTGTGGTCCCGGATGATCTCGGCGATCCGCTCGAGCGTGCTCGGCCGGACCATCACCGACGGCGGGTTGCTCGGGTTGACGAGGAAGAAGGCCCGGATGCTCGGGTCGGCGAGCTTCTGCAGCTCCTCCTCGGGGTACTGCCACATGTTGAGGCCGTCGTCGTCGACCTCGGACGCGTGGAGCATCACGACGTCGAACGTGTAGCGGGGCAGCTCGGGGATCTCGAGGTACGGCGTGAACACCGGGACGCCGAGCGCGATGCGGTCACCCGGCTCGAGCAGGCGGTTCGCCGCGAGGGTCTCGAAGATGTAGCACATGGCCGCGGTGCCACCCTCGACGGCGAAGAGGTCGAACTCGCCCTCGGGCGGGTCGCCGCCGCAGAGCTCCTTCATCAGGTAGTCGTTCACGACGCGCTCGACCCCGGGGAGCATGCGGTCGGGATCGGGGTAGTTGTCGCCGATGATCCCGTCGACGAGCTCATGGACCCACGCATCGGGATCGAGGCCCTCGCGGGTGAGCCCGTAGACGATGCCGTGCCGCAGCAGCTCGTTGCCGAGCTCGTCGGGGTTGCGGTCGAGGAAGGCGTCGAGGCGGGCGGCGATGCCGGCCCGCTCGGGCATGCCCCCGATGCCGGTCTCATCCCACACCCGGCGCGACTCGTCCATCGCGAACCGGCCGAGCAGGAAGAACGCGTCACGCGGGGTCGTGGCGACCCAGTTCGGGTTCCCCCGCCCGGCGTTGAGGAGCAGGTCGGCGTGGCGGTCAACCACGAGCTCGATCAACCGGGACTTCAGCTCGAAGGGGCTCAGGTGCTCGAGGAGCCGCTCCTCGTCCCGACCGATGTGGGCGTCCTCGGACACCGTGACCTCCCCGTGGACGTTCCCGGACCCCGCCAGGCCCTGGTCGGGCGCCCGATCGCCTCGCGACGGACATCGGACCGGCTCGTGGCGTCGAACCTACCAGTGCGACGACGGCCGCCGGCAGGGTGGGCGCGGTCGCGGTCAGCGCTGCGCCCGCGACCGACCGAGAGAGATCGGCCGCTCAATCCCGCTCGCTGCGGCCCAGGAGGTCCGACTCGAAGCCGTCCAGCAACCGGTCGAGGTTGCGCTCGAAGCGCCCGTCGTCACGCTGGTGGTCGGTGATCGCCATCCACGCCTGCTCGAGGCCGAGCGAGTCGACGAGCGCCGAGAGCTCCGGGTAGTCGCCGGTGGTGAGGAGCCTGGTGACGTACGCCTTCATCGCCGTATCGATGCCGTCGTCGTGACCGAGGTCGTGGCGCTCGTTGAGGCAGTACCCGAACACGTACTCGTCGACCGCGGTCACGATGTCGAGCCGGTCAGCGAGCGCGAGGTCGAGCGACGCCACGGCGGCGAGGGTCTGATCGAAGTGGCGGAGGCTGTTCGGACCCGGCGGCGGATCGTCGGTGAGGTCGAGGAGCCACGGGTGGCGACGCATGACGGCCCGGGAGCGCCGCGCGATCTCGATGCACGCGGCGCGCCACTCCGCGGGGAGCGACTCGCCGGGCGGCAGCACGATCTCGCCCACGACGGCGTCGGTCACCAACGTCATCAGCTCATCCTTGGTGCGGACGTAGTGGTACAGGGTCATGGTGCCGGCGCCCAGCTGGGCGGCCAGGTACCGCATCGACAGCGCGTCGAGGCCCTCGTCGTCGGCGATGCGGATGGCCGCTGCGGCGATCTCCTCGCGGGTGAACCGCGGCTTGCGACCGGCGGGGCCGTCACGGGTCCAGACGTCGAGGTGGCCGAGGTACCCCGCCAGGCGATCGAGCTTGGCCGCCTGCTCCTCGGCGCGCTCGGCCAACCGCTCCAGCTTGGCCGCGTCGGCCGCCAGGACCCCGTCGACCTTGGCGACAGCCCGGCCGACCGTGCTGCGGGCCCGGTCCACGTGCCCCGCGCTCTTCGTACGCGCGCTGTCGGCCTTCGTCGCGGCCGCGGCCATCTTCGCATCGGCCTCGAGCGCGACCCGCGGCGTGGCGGCATCGGTCGGCGGGGCGTCGGTCTGGTCGCCGCGACTCTTCCTTGTCACGTCGTACATCGTACTGCTAACGTTAGACGTACCATGTACGACCAAGTAGTACGCCATACGGACACCGGATCCGGCGAAGCCTCCGGGGTCACCGCCGCCGGTCTGGGCAAGCAGTTCGAGGAGCTGTGGGCGCTCCGCGACCTCGACCTCGCGGTCCCCGCCGGCACCGTGCTCGGACTGCTGGGCCACAACGGTGCCGGCAAGACAACCGCCATCCGCATCCTCACCACACTGTCCGCACCCACGACCGGGTCAGCCACCGTGGCGGGCCTCGACGTCGTCCGCAACGCCGCCGACGTCCGACGGCGCATCGGTGTCGCCTCCCAGCAGGCCACGGTCGACGGGCTCCTCACCGCCCGCGCCAACCTCGAGATGGTGGGCCGGCTCTACCACCTCCCCCGCGCCGAGGCCCGGCGCCGGGCGAACGACCTGCTCGAGCGACTCGACCTGGTCGAGGCGTCGGACAAGCTGGTCAAGACGTTCTCGGGTGGCATGCGCCGGCGCCTCGACCTCGCCGCCGCCATCGTCGCCCGACCGCAGGTCCTGTTCCTCGACGAGCCCACCACCGGACTCGACCCGCGGAGCCGCAACGACCTGTGGGACATGCTCCGCGACCTCGTGAGCGACGGCACGACCGTGATCCTCACCACGCAGTACCTCGAGGAGGCCGACCGTCTCGCCGACGACATCGTCGTGCTCGACCACGGGCGGTCCATCGCCCACGGCAGCCCGACCGAGCTCAAGGCCCAGATCGGCGAAGAACGGGTGGACATCACCGTGCGTGCCGAGGACGAGCTGCGCACCAGCGCCGACGCCACGGCGGCGGTCGCGTCGGGGCCGGCGACCGTCGACCTCGGTACGCTCACGGTCACCGTGCCCCTACGAGCCGGGGTCCGCCTCATGGACGTCATGCGCGCGCTCGACGCCGCCGGCGTCGATGCCCTCGACCTCAACCGTCGTCAAGCCACGCTCGACGACGTGTTCCTCACCCTCACCGGCGAGAAGGGCACCGATGACGACGACGCCGTAGATCCGACCCGCTCGCCCGAAGAGGTTCCCGCATGACCGCCACATCCACCGTCCCGACCACCTCGGATCCGCCGCTCGCCGATCCCCTGGCGGTACCCCCGCGGCGTTCACCGGTCCTCGACCTGTGGCGTGACTCGATGGTCTACGCGGGCCGCAACATCGCGCACATCCGCCAGGTCCCCGAGAAGCTGCTCGACGTCACTTTGCAGCCGATCATGTTCGTGCTGCTGTTCGCCTTCGTCTTCGGCGGCGCCATCGCCGTCGATGGCAGCAACTACCGCGAGTACCTCATCGGCGGCATCCTGGTGCAGTCGCTCGCCTTCGGCTTGATGGGTCCGGCCACCGCGATCGCCACCGACCTTCGGGAAGGCGTGATCGACCGCTTCCGTTCGCTGCCGGCCTCACGCATCGCCTACCTGGTCGGGCACTACCTCGCCGAGCTCGCCGGCCTCGCGCTGTCGATCGTCATCCTGCTCGGAGCCGGCCTCGTCGTCGGGTGGCGGGTGCACTCCGGTCCGGTGATGTTCCTCGGTGCGATCGTCCTGCTGCTGCTGTTCGCCTCGGCGATGATCTGGGTCGGTACGGGCATCGGGCTCTCGGTCCGGTCACCCGACGCGGTCATGGGCGTCGGATTCATGGTCGTGTTCCCGCTGACCTTCCTGTCCAACGCCTTCGTGCCGCTGGAGACGCTGCCCGGCGTCCTGCAGACGATCGCGGCGTGGAACCCGGTCAGCGCCGTGGTCGCGGCCGTCCGCGAGCTGTTCGGCAACCCCAACCCTCCGCTGGCCGACCCGATCTGGCCGCTGGAGCACCCCGTGATCGCCTCCTTCGGCTACTGCCTGCTCATCCTCGCCGTCGCCGTGCCCTACGCCCTGCGGAAGTACCGCAGCCGCACCAGCGACTGATCCTGATCCCGCAGCGGTCCGGCCGGCCGGCCGGGCATCACCGCGGCGCGGCGGCGATGATCGCTGCGAACGCCGCCGGGTCGGTGACGGGGAACAGATGGCCCGAGTCGACCCGCACGATCGTCACGAGGCCGGGCAACCGGGCCGCCATATCCTCCTGACGCTCCGGGCGCACGGGCCGGTCCTTTGTGTTGAGCACGTAGGTGACCGGTAGGTCGGAGAGCGCCGCCCACGA
>Ga0105044_10007541_pt1 | contig 14982 bp, 10 predicted proteins | sample MAT01_FD_78092 | JGI IMG/M metagenome (GOLD analysis project Ga0105044, IMG submission 78092) | Freshwater microbial communities from Lake Fryxell liftoff mats and glacier meltwater in Antarctica - MAT-01 | ecosystem: Environmental > Aquatic > Freshwater > Ice > Liftoff microbial mat | place...
CGGGGCACATGGTGATGAAGCCCGGCATGTTTTGGTTTTCGCTCCCGAGTCCGTAGGTCACCCATGAGCCCATGCTCGGGCGCACCAGGCGCGACTCGCCGCAGTTCATCAGCAGGAGCGAGGGCTCGTGGTTCGGCACCTCGGCGCGCATGGAACGGATGACGCACATGTCGTCAATCGACTCCGCCGTCTTCGCGAACAGATCACTGACCTCAATGCCGCTTTTCCCGTATGGCTTGAAAGCAAATGGCGATCTGAAGCCCGCGCCGGTCTTTCGCTCGGTGCTCAGGTGATCCATCGGCAGCGTCTTCCCGTGGAATTCGGTGAGCTGCGGTTTTGGATCAAAGGTGTCCACATGCGACGGCCCGCCGTTCATAAACAGGTGGATGACGCGCTTCGCCTTGGGCGCGAAATGCGGGGCTTTCGGCGCGAGCGGATTCAGGTCGGAGGGTTCGGCAGCGCTGACACCCAGCGCTTTTCCCAGGACGCTCCCCAGCGCGAGTGCGCCCATCCCCATCCCGCACCGGTTCAGAAAGTCGCGGCGTGTGGAAAAATGATCGGCGAGTCGTGGAGCGTGATGGGACATTGGGAAACGGCGGTGACTTTACCGCGAATCAACCACCGGCGAGGGAACAAAATTAGCGCAGCAAAAAGCGCTTCGGCCGGAATGGCCGAAGCGCTTTGCAAAGAGAATCGTATCGGGTGTTCGCGTCAGTTCACCGAGGCGGGTGTCGGATCGACATTCACGCGGCGACCTTCACGGTCAAAACGCACCCGGCCATCGACCAGCGCCCAGATCGTGTAGTCGGTGCCGAGGCCGACGTTTTTCCCCGGCAGGAACTTCGTCCCGCGCTGACGGATGATGATATTCCCGGCAATGACGGTCTGACTGCCGAATTTTTTCACGCCGAGACGTTTGCTGACGCTATCGCGTCCATTCTTGACGGAGCCTTGACCTTTCTTGTGAGCCATAAAATCGAGTGAGTGAGGGTAAAAGCGGAGCGTGAAATCAGGCGGGAATGCTTTTGATCTTCAAGCGGGTGAGATGCTGGCGATGGCCAACGGTGCGGTGGTAGCCTTTCCGGCGGCGAAACTTGAAGTTGATGAGCTTGGGCCCGCGGAACTGTTCGACCACTTCGGCGACGACTGACCCGCCCTTGAGGTCCTTGCCGATGAGGATGCTATCGCCTGCGCCGACGAGGAGGATTTCTGAAAAGATGGTTTCTGCGCCGGGCTCGCCTTCGAGCTTTTCGACTTCGATCACATCACCCTGGGCGACACGGTACTGTTTGCCACCGGTTTTGAAAATTGCGTATGCCATAGATTGCTGGTTGGAAAAAAGGAGCGGGAGACTGCCATGCGTCCCAAAGGGTGACAAGGTGTATTTTCGCTGTTTTTCCGATCTCCGGAAAAACCCGCGCCACAAGCGCGCTATGCCCCCAAAAGCCGATGCCTATGGCTTGGGCGCCTCAGGAATTGGAGTCGGATCGAGATTCGGCGTCGGCAGCGGCACCGTCGGGACCGGCAGCGGCGCGGGCGAGCTATACACCGACGTTGTCTTGGTGCGGACGATCGAGGTCACGGCTGCTTGCGATGGGGTCTTACGGTTCGGGACGACGAGCCGCGGCGGCTTCGCGCCCCACGCGGGGATGTCCGCCGTGGCGATGCGAAAAGCCTCGGTCCGAAAATTGGTCGAGGCATTCTGCTGGCCGTAACCGATGTCCGTCCAATACACCGGCACGTAGCGGTAATTGACGGTGTAGCCCTTGGCGTAGTAGCGCTGGGTCGGACGAAAATACAAGGGCTCACGCTGGCGATTGCCGTCCCGTCCGTAACTTTCGCTCCGGTAAGACCGGTCCTCACCTCCATACCACGGGCGGTAAGTGCCATAGCCGGGATCATCGTCGTAGGCGGAAGCGACCAGCGGCAGGCCAAAGACGAATGCGGAACCGACAGCGGCGAGGAGGAGGGATTTGTTCATAAGGTCGGGTAGGGTTCGCTCTGTCTGCCACCGATGCGCGGCGGCGTCCAGCCCTCGTTTCAATCGCCGCCGAGATAGGCCGCGCGGACTTCCTCGTTCTCCCGCAGCGCGGCTGACTTATCTTCGAGAATGATCCGCCCCGTCTCCAGCACGTAGCCGTAGTGCGAAACCTCCAGCGCCAGATTCGCATTCTGCTCCACGAGCAGGATCGTGAGGCCCAGTTCGCGATTGATCTCCACGATCTTCTCAAAAATCGTCTTCACCAGCAGCGGCGCGATCCCGAGCGACGGCTCATCGAGCATGAGGCACTTTGGCTTGCTCATCAGCGCGCGACCGATCGCCAGCATCTGCTGCTCACCGCCGCTCAGCGTTCCCGCGGTTTGCTTCTCGCGCTCCTTCAGCCGCGGGAAAATGCCGAAGATGTAGTCGAGATCCTTCGCCATGCCGGCCTTGTCATTCCGCAGATACGCACCCATGCGCAGGTTTTCCATCACGGTGAGGTTCGCGAAAACCATCCGCCCCTCCGGCGACTGCGCGAGCCCGCGCGCCACGATCCGGTGCGGCGGCTCATTGGTGATCTCCTGACCCTCGAAAGTGATCGTCCCCGACTTCGCCTTGACCACCCCCGAGATCGTCCGAAGCGTCGTCGTCTTCCCCGCCCCATTCGCGCCCACGAGCGTCACGATGGTTCCCCGCTCCACTTTCAGCGAAATGCCATGCAGCGCGCTGATTGAGCCGTAATTCACCGCGAGGTCGTTGATTTCAAGCATCCCGCAGCAAACCAACCCCCGCGAAAAAAGGAAAGGCCCCAGCTCGGCGCCGATGCGCTACTTCGAGTTGGAAACCACGTCGTTCAGCTTGAAGATCGGCAGGAACATCGCGATGACGATGCCGCCGACGATGACGCCGAGGACGACGATGAGGAGGGGCTCGATGAGGGAGGTGAGCGCGTTGGGCGTCGCCTCGATTTCCTCGTCCCAGAAGTCCGCCATTTTTTCCAGCATGGTGTCGATCTTGCCGGTCTGCTCGCCGGCCCCGACCATGCGGACGAGCATGGGCGGGAAGATCGCTTCGCGGCTCAGCGCGTTCGTGAGGTGGTCGCCTTTTTCCACGTCGGACGAGACGTGCTTGATCGCTTTTTCCACGACGTAGTTTCCGGAGGTGTCGCCGACGATGGACATCACCTCGAGGATCGGCACACCGGCGCGGATGAGCTGCGCGAACGTGCGGGCAAAGCGGGTGAGACAAATTTTGTGAACGAGCGGTCCGAAGATCGGGAGCTTCAGTTTATACTCATCCCAGATCTGCCGTCCGCGCTCCGTCTTGAGGAAGGTCTTGATGCCGAAGATCGCGCCGCCAATGAAGGCGACGATGAAGTACCAGTTGCCCCGGATCATCGCGCTGAGATCGAGGAGAAACTGGGTGGGCGCGGGGAGTTGCGCGCCGAAGTCGGCGAAGATTTCGCCGAAAACCGGGACGACGCGGACGATGAGGAAGGTGGTGATCGAGAGCGCGATGAGCAGCACAATGATCGGGTAAGTCATCGCGGATTTGACCTTCTTCTTGAGCCGCGAGGCGGATTCGAGAAAGCACGCGAGGCGGTCGAGAATCTCGGAAAGCAAACCGCCGGATTCGCCCGCTTTCACCATGCTGGTGTAGAGCCGGTTGAAAACGCGGGGATGTTTTGAGATGGCCTCGAAAAAAGAATCGCCCTGCTGCACGAGCGCGCTGACTTCGCCGACGACGCGGCGCAGACCGGCCTGTTTTTTCGGGTCGGCCTGCTCGTAGAGCGCGGTCAGACCGGAGACGAGTGGAAGGCCGGCATCCACCATCGTGGCGAGCTGGCGGGTAAAGAGCACGAGATCGGTTTCGGTGATCTTTCCGCGCGGGGCGGTCACTTTGGATCCGGCTTTTTGCTGGATCGAGAGGACCATCAGGCCGCGCGTCATCAGCGTGTTGATGGCGTTGTCTTCGTTCAGGGCTTCCTGGACGCCGGCGATGGTCTTGCCAGCCGAGTCGCGGGCGGAATAAGCGAAAGTGAGCATGCCGGAGGAGAAAGCACGCCCGGTGCCAGCGCAGCGTGGCACTTATTATTTCTGGCATGCCAGATCGGAGGCGGCTGGGAGAAAAGTTGGAAATCCCCCTTGCCATGCGCTCTTTCTTTCCCATAGTGCGCCCCTCACAAAAACAAAGAAGATATGACCGACGTTCAAGACATCACGGCGCTCCGCATGCACGACAAGGACACGGGCAGTGCGGACGTGCAAGTGGCCCTCCTCACCCAGCGCATCAATCACCTCACGGAGCATTTCAAGGCGCACGCCAAGGATCACTCCTCCCGCCGCGGCCTCCTCCTCATGGTTGCCCGCCGCCGCAAACTCCTCGATTACCTGAAGCGCTCCTCGCTGGATCGCTACAAGGCCGCGATCGAGAAACTCGGGCTGCGCAAGTAGCTCTCACGGATTTTCGGAAATTGTTCGCCCGCGATGTTCTCGCGGGCGAACTCTTTCAACCCTTCACTTTTCCGCGCGGCAATTCCGCCGCACGGACTGCAACCCCAAACAAAACCGGCACCACGGGGGATTTCAGATCTTAGATTGCAGATTTCAGATTGGAGGACGCGCGGCGACGCGTCCGGCCAATCTGAAATCTGAAATCTTCCATCTGAAATCCGAGGTTTGGTGCCACATCCACACCACAACAGAACATGAGTATCCAAAACGTCACGGCGCAAATCGGCGCCACCTCCATCACCATTGAAACCGGCAAGCTCGCGCGACTCGCGGACGGCGCCGTCACTGTCCGCACGGGCGACACCATCATCATGGTTTCCGCCGTCTCGGCCACCACGATCAAGGAAGGCCAGGACTGGTTCCCGCTGACCGTCGATTACCGCGAAAAAGCCGCCGCCGTGGGCAAGTTCCCCGGCGGTTATTTCAAGCGCGAAGGCCGGCCTTCCGAAAAGGAAATCCTCACCTGCCGCATGACCGACCGTCCGCTGCGGCCGCTCTTTCCGAAGGGCTACCTCTACGACACGCAGATCATCGGCGTCCTCCTCAGCGCGGACGCGGTGAATGATCCCGACATGCTCTTCATCAACGGCGCGAGCGCCGCGCTGATGGTCAGCGACATCCCGTTCGCCGGCCCCGTCGCCGCCGTGCGCGTCGGTCGTGTTGATGGCGAGTTCGTCGCCAACCCGACCCACGAAGAAATGGGCCGCAGCGACCTCGACCTCGTCTATGTCGGCACGCAGAACGACGTCATCATGATCGAAGGTGCCGCCGACCAGCTTCCCGAAGAGGAGTTCGTGAAAGCGCTCCATTTCGCGCACGGCGAAGCCTCCAAGCTCATCGCCGCGCAGATCGACCTCGCCGCCCGCGTGGGCAAGGCCAAGCGCCAGGTCACGCTCTTCACCGTGAAGGACGAGCTGATGGAAGTCGCCTACGCCGTCGCCGGCGACCGCATCGAATCCGCGATCTACAACAAGAGCAAAGTCGCCCGGCAGAAAGCCATTGCGGCGCTCAAGGAAGAGGTCAGCGCGGCCATCGTCGCAAAGTTTCCCGAGGCCTCGAAATTCGAAGTCAGCCAGGCTTTCGACTATCTCCAGAAAAAGGCCTTCCGCGTCTCCATTCTCGACAAAGGCAGCCGCTGCGATGGCCGCAGCGCCGACCAGATCCGCGACCTCAGCGGCGAAGTCGGTCTGCTTCCGCGCTCCCACGGCTCCGCGCTTTTCCAGCGCGGCGAAACGCAGGCTGTCGCACTCGTGACGCTCGCGCCTTCCGACGAAGCCCAGGATCTCGACGGCTACACCGGCGGCGAGAAGTCCAAGCGCTTCATCCTGCACTACAACTTCCCGCCGTTCTCCGTCGGCGAAACCGGCCGCACCGGTTCGCCCGGTCGCCGCGAGATCGGCCACGGCGCACTCGCCGAGCGCTCGGTCGCGCCCGTCCTCCCGAGCGTGCAGGATTTCCCGTACGCCGTCCGCGTTTCGTCCGAAGTCATGGAGTCCAACGGCTCCACCTCGATGGCCTCCGTCTGCTCCGGCGTCCTCGCCCTGCTCGACGCCGGTGTGCCGCTGAAAAAGAGCGTCGCCGGCATTTCGTGCGGCCTCGTCACCGAGTTCAGCGAAGGTGGCCACCTCGAGCGCTACACCATGCTCACCGACATCATCGGCAGCGAAGATCACTTCGGCGACATGGACTTCAAGCTCTGCGGCACCGACACCGGCGTGACCGGTTTCCAGCTCGACCTCAAGCTCCCCGGCATCTCGCTGAAGCTCATGGAGGAAGCCGTCTATCGCACCCGCGACGCGCGCATGAAGGTGCTCGCCGTCATGGACGCCGTCATCGCCGCCCCGCGCGCCCAGATGAGCCAGTACGCCCCGCGCATCGAGACCATCCGCATCCCCGTGGACAAGATCGGCCTCATCATCGGCCCCGGCGGCAAGACCATCAAAGGCATCGTCGCCGAGACCGGCGCGGAGATTAACATCGAGGACGACGGCAGCATCCACATCTACTCGTCGAGCGCCGACTCGCTGTTCCGCGCGAAGCAGATCATCGAAGGCATGACCAAGGACATCGAGATCGGCTCCGTCTATCAGGGCCGCATCGTCACGATCAAAGAGTTCGGCTGCTTCGTCGAAGTGATGCCCGGCAAGGACGGCATGGTCCACATTTCGGAGCTCGCGGACTTCCGCGTGAACCGGGTCGAGGACATCCTCAAAGTCGGCGACCTCATCTGGGTCAAGTGCATCGGCGTGGACGAAAAAGGCCGCGTCAAACTCAGTCGCAAAGCCGCCATGCAGGAGCGGGGCGAAAGCATGGGCAGCGCACCCGCGGCGTCCATGGAGCGCGGCGACGGCGGCGGCGAGCGCCGCGAGTACCGTGGCGGCGGCGATGATCGCGGAGGCCGTGGTGGCGACCGCGGCGGCCGCGGTGGAGATCGCGGCGGCGACCGTGGCCCGCGCCGCGAAGATCGCGGCGGCGAGCGCGGCGGCTATCAGGGCGGCGAGCGCCGCGAGCCCCGCGTCGAGCCCGCCGGTGGCGAGCCCCAGGCGCCGCGCCCGGCCTACCCGGAATACCGCCCCGGCGATAACGCCCCGCAACAATAACCCGCCGGGCAAGTAGCCCTGTCCTTCAATTCACGAACCGCCGCCCCGCAAGGAGCGGCGGTTTTTGTTTTTTGAAAGTCGCTGAGCCTTTAGCCCGCTCGCATCATCAAAGGCGCGATCGCGGAACTCCGGGGAGCGCGCGCGTCCCGCATGCTGGTTTTGGCGTCCCGCCACAACGAACTTCCGAACCGTGTCGCTTCTGAAGGCGCGAACGCATTCTGGGGCCACGCGTTGGGAAGTTCGCGAAGGCCGGACGCCTTCGCCAGCACGCGGGACGCGTGCGCTCCCCGGAACACGCAACGACGCGTCCAAACTGAAATCTAAAAGCCCACGCCGTCGTTGTGCCGCACACTTGCACCGCAGGCGGGGCGCATCTAATAACGCCGCCTCGCGTGTTCCGTTTTATCCCCCGAACTCTTCGCTGCGTCCTTCTCCTCGCCGTCACCATGGCGCGGGCTTCCGCCGCGGTGGTCATCAATGAAATCCACTACCACCCCAAGGACAAAACCTCGCCCTCAGAGTTCATCGAGCTTTTTAACTCTGGCCCGGCTGAGGTGGTGCTCTCGGGATGGCAGTTCGCCGAGGGGGTGAAGTTCAGCTTTCCCGAAGGAACGAAGATTGCCGCCGGGGGCTTTGTGGTCATCGCGAAAAATCCGGCGGCCTTCAAAACCGCCTTTGGCAAAGACGCGCTCGGCCCGTGGAAGGGCAAGCTCAAGAACAGCGGCGAGGCGCTGATCCTCGTGGACGCGAAGGCAGCCGTCATGGACAAGGTGAAGTTCGACACCGGCTTTCCGTGGCCCACGGCGGCGGATGGCGAGGGTGCCTCGCTGGAACTCCTCAATCCCGCGATGGATCACCTTGCGGGCAGTTCGTGGCGCAGCTCCGGTTTCATCCCCGGCAAGACCGAGGTGGGCAAACCGACTCCCGGCGAAAAAAATTCGACGGCGGTGGATGTCGCCCCGCCGAGCATCAGCGCCATCGGCCATGCGCCGCTCCAGCCGAAAGCCGGGGAGCCGGTGCGCGTCGCCGCGCGGGTCATCGCTCCCGGGGGTGTGAAAAGCGTGACCCTGCTCTACCAGGTTGTGGAGCCCGGCAAATACGTGCGCAAGACCGACCCGGCCTACGAGAAAGAGTGGACTCCCCTGCCCATGCGCGACGACGGCAAAGACGGCGATCCCAAAGCCGGCGACAGCGTTTTTTCCGCCGTGCTCCCCGCCGCCATCCAGGCGCATCGCCGGCTCATCCGCTACCGCATTTCCGCCGAGGACGCCAGGGCCCAGGCCGTGCGCGTGCCCTACGCCGACGATGCCTGCCCAAACTTCACCTACTTCTGCTCCTCCGGCGCGCCGGTATGGACGGGCTTCCCCGGCAAGCCCGGCGAAGGCCAGCCGCTGCTCTTTCCCGCGACGCTCTTCACCACCCTCCCCGCGCTCACGCTTGTCGGCATAAAAGACGACGTGGAGAAAAGTCAGTGGGACGGCGGCGCGAACAAAAAGGACTTCACCGGTGCGCTGATCGCGGATGGAAAAGTGTATGACCACATCGAGTTTTCCAACCGCGGCCAGGCGAGCACGAACGTCTGCGGAAAAAACAAATGGGGCTTCAAATTCAATCCCACCCGCGAGTTTGAGATCCCCGAAAAGGCCGGCGACAAAAAGCCGCGGACCTCGAACAGCCTCTCGATGAATGCCTGCGCCAGCCCGTGGGTGCAGACGAATCGCGGCATGGCCGGTCTCGATGAGGCGCTGAGTTTTCGCGCGTACGAAATCGCCGGCGTGCCCAGCTCGCAGTGCCGCTACGTGCAGTTCCGCGTCATCGACGGCGCGGAGGAAGCGCCCAAGGATCAATACGCTGGCGACCTCTGGGGACTCTACATGCTCGTCGAAGATCCCGACGGCTCCTTTCTCGACGAGCGCGGCCTGCCGGACGGAAACATCTACCGCATGGCCGGCGGCCCCGACAAAAAGCACCAAGCCGCCAAGCAGCCCAAGGACAAGAGCGACGCGGAATCTTTTCTCGGCAAAGTGCGCGGCGGCGCGGACGAAACGTGGTGGCGCGCGAATCTCGACCTCCCCGCCTACTACAGCTTCCACGCCATCTCCCGGCTCGTCGGCAATGTCGATCTCCGCGAAAACGAAAACCACTTTCTCTATCACGGCGGGGACAACCGATGGGTCGTCATCCCGTGGGACCTCGACATGATGTTCATCCCGAAGTCGCACCAGAGCGGCCGCGTCGATCAGGCGAAGTGCCTCGACGTGCCGGCGCTCCGCACCGAGTACCGCAACCGCTGCCGCGAAATCCTCGATCTTTTCTGCGACGACCCCAGCCCGCGCGGCGGACAGTTTGCGCAACTTCTCGACGAATACGTGAGCATCCTCCGCCCGCCCGGCCAGCGCCTCGCGTGGCCGGAACTCGACCAGTGCCTTTGGAACTTTCATCCGCGCACCGCGGACAAGGGCGCCTTCTACCGCAACCCCGCCCGCGGCGGCCCCGATAACAACTGGGACCGGAAACTTGCGACGCCCGACTTCGCCGGATTTGTGAAGTTCATCTTCGACTTCGTCTCGAACACCCGCCCGCCGAACGCCCCGTGGAAACTCGATGACGGCAACCCCGCGGGTTACGGCTACGGCTGCCTGGTCGCCGATTCGGAATCCGCGGACCTCCCCGACCGCCCGAAGATCAGCTACGCCGGCCTGCCGGGCTACGCCTCCAACGCGCTCGCGTTCACGACTTCCGATTTCTCCTCGAAAAAGACCCAGTTCGCCGCCGTGCAGTGGCGGCTCGCGAGGATCGCCGCTCCCGGCATTCCCGGCTACGAAGCCGGCCACCGGCGGCATTACGAACTCGACGCCGACTGGGTTTCCGCCGACCTCGCGCCCTTCAACGCCGCGCTCCGCCTCCCCGTCAATCTCGTGAAACCCGGCCACACCTACCGCGCCCGCGTCCGGATGAAAGACAACGCCGGCCGCTACAGCCGCTGGAGTGAGCCGCTCCAGTTCACCGCCACTCCGCCGGCGGGTGCGCCGGTCAGGCCGGGGACATAAGCGCCCGCGCGGGCGGGGTGAAAAAGGAGCCGTTTGGGAGTTTGATTGACAGCCATTTCCCGCGCCTTACTTTCGCAGCCCTGAATGGGTCTGGGCAGGTTTCCAGCCTCATTCGCCACCGCATCTTTTCCCGCGCTTACAGCCCATCGGTATGTCCCAAAAAATTCTGGTCATCGACGACAGCCTGGCCACCTCGAAACTGACCGAGACAGTCATCGCCCAGAGTTTTCACAATATCGACGTGCTCGTCGCCCAGCGCGGGGCGGAAGCCTTCGAGCGCTTCCACCTCGCCCAGCCCGAGCTTATCCTGCTGGACGAAACCATGCCCGACATGGACGCCGAGGCGATCTGCTACCGGCTGCTCAATGATCCTGCGACGGCCAAGGTGCCCGTCGTTCTCATGGCCACGAATGGCAACGGCGACAGCATCGGGGACCGCTACTCCAACGTCGTCAAAGTGCTCGCCAAACCGGTCACGCTCGATTCGCTGACCGAAGTCGTCGGCGCGACTCTCGCCAAGGCCAGGCCCGGTGCGAACCCCGCCCGGCAGCTCCTTTTTCACGATCCGTCGCACACCGTCTTCAGCGGTCATACCGCCTTCTTTTCCCTGCGCGCCGCGCTGCAAATGGCCTCCGGCGACCGGCTCACCGGCGTGCTCCGCTTTTTCCTCAATCGCAACCCGATCGAGCTTTTCATCAACAAAGGCCGCTTCCTTTTCGCCACCACGCGCAACGTCCAGCTCTACTGTCGCGAGTCCCCGGCCATCCTCTCCTCCACCAGTCTCGGCCTCATCATGGAGGCGCAAGGGAGCCAGGCCGCCACGGGTTGCCCGCTTTTCCTCTACCTCTCCTCCCGCAACGGCTTCCCCCACGACGACGTGGTGCAGATCGTCCGCGACCACGGCATGCGCGTCTTTTCAAACCTCTGGACGGCGGGCCGCGTGACCTTTGAGTTTGCCGAGCTCACCCAGTTTCCCGAATACGTGAAAAACTTCCCACCCGGCGCGGAAGACCCGGACAACTGGGTGCTCGGCAGCCTCCGCCATGTGCGCTACGAGAGCCTCATGGGCTCGCAGCGGCCCGACCCGAATGGCAGCCCTGCCTACACCCGCAAAGGCTACGAGCTGGTGCAAAAGCTGAAGCTCAACGATGTGGAAGCCCGCTTCGCCACGGCGATCAACGGCTCCGAGTCGCTCCAATCCATCGCCAAACGCATCGGCATCCCGCTCAACGACGCGCTGCTTATCGTCTTCCGTTTCGCCGCCCTCGAGATCATCGACTACTGGTCGTCAAACGTGCTCGCGCTCCCTTCCGGCGGGCCGGCGGCGGCGTAGGACGGGATACGCACACCGCATCAGGTCATCCTCAGCGGAGCGGTGGCGGAAAGGCGGGCGCAGCGCAGCCGAAGGAGCCCGCCCATCCACGGGCCGTGTCGTCCAGAATTGCCGGGGTCCTTCGACTCCGTTCCGCGCCACCTTCGCCCACGGCGGAACTCCGCTCAGGATGACCCGGGTTGCAGCGGGTTGCCCTCCGACCGCTATTTCTTCCGCGAGTCCCAGGCGGCCCAGAATTGCTCGGCGGTGGTGTCAGGACGTTTGGTGGCGGGGCTCCAGACGTGGCCGAGGTAGCGGAGTTTTGGAAGTGGCCGGAGGGATTCGATATAGTTGATCTTGGGGGGGATAATGACTTCCTCCAGCTCGGTAAAGCCGGTCAGAGTGCGGCAGTCGAGAAATCCCGTCCCGTTCAGGTGGACGATTTTGAGCGGCGCGCCTTCGAGGGGGCTGAGGTCCCAGACGCGGGTGGCGCTCGCGCGGAGTTCGCAGATGGGCTGGCCACGGAGGGGGGTAAGATCGCTGATCGGCAGATTCGTGATCAGGACGATGATCTGGCCTTCGGGGGTCTGGGAGACGGCGTCCGGCGGCAGCACTTTCGGACAGGCGCGCTGGAGAGCCGTGCGGACACCCGCTGCGACGGAAAATTTCGGCGCAACCTCGCTCCAGAAACCTGCCACCGGAATGATCTCCGGGGCGCGCGCGTCCATTTTAATCCGGCGCAGCGTGGGATGCTCTTTGAGAAAAGCGCAGTCGATGGTCTGCGCGGGAAGGTGGAGTTCGTGAAGAGCGGGTAACGCTCCGAGAGGCGTGATATCGAAGATGGAAGCGCAGCGCTCGAGGCTGACATAGCGCAGTTTCGGGCAGGCACGCAGCGGAGCAAGGTCGGAGACGCGGGACTCGTTGATGGACAGCTCTTCGAGCGAGGGGACGGCGAGAATCGAGACATCGGAGAACGCGCAACTGTTGGCGTAAACGAGGCGCAGCGGGGCGCCGCGGAGAGGGCTCAAGTCGGTCACGCGCACCCCATTCATGGAGAGATTCTCGAGCGGCATGCCGGTGAGCGGGCCCAGATCGACGATCTTTGTTTCGTTGAGATTGAGCCGGCGGAGTTTCATCCCGCGCAAGGGCGTGAGGTCGGCCACCTTGGTACTGGTCAAAGACAGCGCGGTGAGGTGACTGAGTTTCTCGATGCCAGTGAGGTCGGTGACGAAGGCATTTTCCAACTTCAGTTCCGCGATGGGCAGACCCTGGAGCCTTCCCAAGTCCCCGACCTGCAAATGGTGCAAATCCAGCGAGAAGCTGCCGCTCGCCAGGCGGCTCAGCCGGGCGTCGCTCCAGCCGGGCTGAATCGTGTATTCCTTGATGCGGGCGCGGATGGCGGGCTCGGCGCTGGAGCTGACTTTTCCGAGCATCGCCGCGAGCGGTGCGGCCTCCACATGCCGTCCCTGGCCGAGGAGTTGATCCACGAGCCGGGCCTGGATTTCCGGGTTGAGCGGACCGCCGCCATTGTCGGCCAGCAGTTGCCGGCAGATGCCGATGTTCTTCAATGCCACCTCATCCCCCCGCTTGAGCGCGAGGACGCGTTTGTACGCCGCCGCTGCCTCATCCAATTTCTGCGCTGCCTGGAGGGTGTTGGCGCGAAAGCGATGGTAGTCCGGGTTGTCCGGCGCGAGCTGGAGGGCGAAGGCGATCTTGTCCAGCGCTTCGTCGAGTTTCCCCTCATCCACGAGGCTGCGAGCCTGGGCCTGAAAGGTGGGGGCGGTGCCGCGGAGCTGCTCGAGTGCGGCGGCCATGCGGCGCTGCGAGACGAGGACGGTGATGCCAAAGGTATTGATCAGCACGAAGAAGACGGCGACGCAGGCCGCGAGGGCTTTGTTGCGCAGCACGAGCAGCCAGAGCTGGCGGCCGAGTCCGGCGTGCTCGGCGGTGGTGGCGAACCCGCCCTGAAACGCGGCCAGGTCCGCCTGGAAGTCCTCGACGGTCTGGTAGCGATCCTGCGGGCGCATCGCGAGCGCCTTCATGGTGATGGCGCTGAGCGCCTCGGGCACGCGGCCGCCGGGCAGGTGCGGCTTGCCCTTGCCGGCCTTGCCGGGCGCGCCCTTCTCGGCGGGCGCTCCCTTTTTCCCGGTCCCGAGGACGCGCCGTGTCGGCGTCACGGGCGGCGCGGTTTTTACCTTGTCGAGGATCTCCTCCACGGTCGTGCCGTCGAAGGGAAACTCGAGCGTGAGGATGGTGTAGAGAATCGAGCCGAGGGCGAAAATGTCGCTCCGCGCATCGAGCGAATCCACGTCGCCGCGGGCCTGCTCGGGCGACATGAACCCGGGTGTGCCCATGATCGCGCCGGACAAGGTCGCGAAAGGATTCGCGCCGCCTGGCGTGGAGATGATCGTGGATTTCACGTTCACCGAGCTGCGCCCGCCGGCCTCTTTCGACGCGCCGGTGGGCTTCACGAGCTTGGCGATGCCCCAGTCCATCACGAGCACCTCGCCGTAGCGGGCGATCATCACATTCTCCGGCTTGAGATCACGGTGGATGACGCCCTTGCTGTGCGCGAACGCGAGGGCGTCGCACACTTTTTGGAAAACGGTGAGCAGTTCGGCCAGCGGATATTTCTGCACCGTCTGCGGGACGCCCTGCCCCAGAAGCTGGAGGATTTTTAGCAGGGTGATACCCTTCACCAGCTTCATGGTGTAGAAAAGTTTGCCCTCTCCATCGAGCCCCAGCTCATGCACGGGCACGATGTTCGGATGCTCGAGCTGGCCGGTGATCTGCGCCTCCTCGATGAACCGCCGGAGGTCATCGGCCGTTCCTTCCGTGAGCATCACTTTCATCGCCACCGAGCGGCGGATGGTGGCCTCGCGCGCATCCAAGATCGCGCCCATGCCGCCTTGCGCGATCATCGGGCCAACCTCATATTTTTGTCCGCGGAGAAACTCGTCCGGAAGCAGTTCCGCGAGAGCATCCGAGGCTTCGGCTTTTTCCTGCCGATACGGAATCTCCAGGGTCAGGACCCCGAGCTGGGCGCGGGAGCCCGGCGGGAGGATCGTGAGTTCGCTGATGGCCTGGCCGTTGACGAAAGTGCCGTTGCTGGAGCCGAGATCTTCGATGAAGGCCTGACTTTCCTCGATGACCAGCCGCGCGTGCTGCCGCGAAACCAGATCGCCAATGACGTGGAGGTCGGACTCATGCCAGCGGCCGATGACGTAGGCGCCGGGGGCCAGGAGACGGCGAAGGATTTCTTCGCCGTCGCGCGTGAAAAGAACCTCTGTTTCGGCGGCGGGCATACCGTCCGCGAGGAAACGTCCCCGTGCGCCGGAGTGTCAAGCGCGCAGCGCGCGTGGTGCCGGGTCGCGCGGGCGGGACGCCCGTGCCACCCGGCACGTTATACGATTTTCACAGTCCCTCTGCCGGAACGGGAGGCGGGTTCCCAAGGAGTCGGGGCGTCTCGCCCCGAATGGTCAGGAGAACGGGGCGGGACGCCCCGGCTCCTTGCAGGTTCTTGCGC
>Ga0105044_10007542_pt1 | contig 14981 bp, 15 predicted proteins | sample MAT01_FD_78092 | JGI IMG/M metagenome (GOLD analysis project Ga0105044, IMG submission 78092) | Freshwater microbial communities from Lake Fryxell liftoff mats and glacier meltwater in Antarctica - MAT-01 | ecosystem: Environmental > Aquatic > Freshwater > Ice > Liftoff microbial mat | place...
CCTTCTTCGCCGCCTCGCTGGTGTCGAGGGAGATGGTGGCCGTCGGCAGCATGGTGAGCTCCGAGGAGGACACGGCCACGCCGCCGTCCTCGAGGGCGGTGCGCACGGCATGGAGCTCGGAGGCGCCGGTGGTGATCCGCCAGGCGTCGCCGTCGTCGGTGATGTCCTCGGCGCCGGCATCGAGGGCGAGGAGCATCAGGTCATCCTCGGCGGCCTCTCGGTTGGCCATGACGATGCCCTTGCGTTCGAACTGCCACGCGACGGCACCCGGCTCAGCCATCGATCCCCCGTTCTTCGTGAACAGGTTGCGGATCTCGGCCCCGGTGCGGTTGCGATTGTCGGTGAGCACATCGACGAGCACCGCGACCCCGCCGGGGGCGTAGCCCTCGTAGGTGATCGGCTCGTAGATCACGCCCTCGAGATCGCCGGTGCCCCGCTTGACCGCCCGCTCGATCGTGTCGATCGGCACGGACGCGTCACGGGCCTTCTGGAACATCGTGCGGAGGGTCGGGTTCATGTCCGTGTCGCCCCCGCCCTCACGAGCGGCCACCTCGACCTGACGGATCAGCTTGGCGAAGAGCTTGCCGCGTGCGGCGTCGGCCGCGCCCTTCTTGTGCTTGATGGTTGCCCACTTGGAATGGCCGGACATCAGATCCCCCTGAGGAAGTGGTCGTGGAGCCGAAGGTCCTCGGAGAGCTCCGGGTGGAAGGCGGCCACGGTGACGTGGCCCTGACGGCACAGGACCGGATGGCCATCGACGGTGGCCAGCACCTCGACGTCGGGTCCGGCCCGCTCCACGAAAGGAGCCCGGATGAAGATCGCCCGAAACGGACGATCGCCGAGATCGGCGAGGGACAGGTCGGCCTCGAAGGAGTCGATCTGCCGACCGAACGCGTTGCGTCGCACCGAGATGTCGACGGCCCCGAAGCTGCGTTGATCGGGGCGGCCATCGAGGATCTCCGCGCCCAGCAGGATCATGCCGGCACAGGTGCCCAGCGTGGGCATCCCCGCAGCCAGGCAGGCCGCAAGCGGGTCGAACAGACCGGCCGATTCCAGGAGCATCGACATCGTCGTGGACTCGCCGCCGGGTAGCACGAGGGCGTCGACGTCGGCCAGCGCCTCCGGACTGCGCACCTCCGTGGGCTCAGCGCCGAGCTCGCGCAGACACCGAGCGTGCGCGGCGAAGGCACCCTGCAGGGCCAACACGCCGACCTTCACCTGGGGGCCTCGCTACTGCCATCGTCGGCCAGCGTAGGAGCCCGACGCGGGACCTACCAGCCGCGATCGGCGAAGGTGGTCTCGAGGCCGGCGATCTCCAGCCCCGGCATGGCCGAACCGAGGCCACGCGACACCTTGGCGACGATGTCGGCATCGGTGAAGTGCGTGGTGGCCTCGACGATGGCCTTGGCCCGCCGGGCCGGATCGTCGGACTTGAAGATGCCCGAACCCACGAACACCGATTGAGCTCCGAGCTGCATCACCAGGGCGGCATCGGCCGGAGTGGCCAGCCCACCGGCGCAGAAGAGCGGCACGGGCAGCTCGCCCGTCTCGGCCAGCTCCTGCACGAGTCCCACCGGAGCCTGGAGGCGCTTGGCCCAGTCGTAGAGCTCCGCCGAGTCGGCCTGGGTGATCTTGCGCACATCGCCCAGGATCGAGCGCAGGTGGCGGACGGCCTCCACCACGTTGCCCGTGCCGGCCTCGCCCTTCGAGCGCAGGAGGCAGGCGCCCTCGCTGATCCGCCGAAGCGCTTCGCCGAGATTGGTGGCCCCGCACACGAAGGGGACGGTGAACGCCCACTTGTCGATGTGGTGGGCTTCGTCGGCCGGGGTGAGCACCTCGGATTCGTCGACGTAGTCGACGCCGAGGGCTTCGAGCACCTGCGCCTCGACGAAGTGCCCGATCCGAGCCTTCGCCATCACCGGAATCGTGACGACGCTCTTGATGCCCTCGATCATCTCGGGATCGGACATGCGGGCCACCCCGCCGTCACGGCGGATGTCGGACGGCACCCGCTCGAGTGCCATCACCGCCACGGCTCCCGCGTCTTCGGCGACCTTGGCCTGCTCCGGATCGACGACATCCATGATGACGCCGCCCTTCAACATCTCGGCCAGTCCTCGCTTGACGCGTGTCGTGCCGGTCTCGTGGGTGATGGGGCGGGAAGCGGCGTCGGCCATGGGGTCGATCGTACCGCCGGCCCCCCGCAACCTCGACGCCGATTCGACGGCCGATCCGTCAGAGGCGGGACGCGCCACCGGCCGGAGGAAGCGCCACCCAGGTGCGCCCCGGCGTGAACAGGATGGGGTTCCCGTCGACGTCGGTGTAGGTGGTGATGGCCTCGAGGGCCGGCTTCTGCCAGCGGCCCTGCACGATCCCTGCCCTCCCCGTCCCGCCGCCCGTGAGGATCCAGACCTCACCCTCCCCCACGGTTTGGGCCTCGGGGATGGGGGTCCCGAACTGGTCGTTGACGTCCGTGCCGACGTAGGACACGAACTGGATGACGACGTTGGCCGGCGCCACCTGCACCTCCGCCGCGTCGACGTGCGGAGTGCCGGCCTGGGTGCGGGCCCAGCCGGTGCCGTTCCATCGGTACTCCACGGGTGCGCTGCCCGCTTTCGATCCGAAGTTGATCCGCACCCCGACGGCGTCTTCCAGGTGGGCTGTCTCCGTGTCGTCGGGGCGGAACGGGAACAGCGCCGGGGGTGGGGTGGCACCCTCGGCCCCGAGCGCCTGCAGGGTGGCGGTGGACTTGAGCATCAGGTTGCTGGGCGCCGACCGGCTCGACTCGCGGAAGTACTCCCCGGAGCGCGCGTCGTAGCCCACGTCGACGAGGTTGGCCGCGCGGATTCGCTGCGCAAACGTGGCGTTGGCGCCGCTCCAAGCGAAGTACGGCCGATGGAGGGACGCCACGATGGCGATGTCTGACGTCCGTGCCGACCGCACCGGACCTACCGGCACCGAGTCGGTGGAGTGGAAGATGGCCAGCAACCGGGTGACGGCACCCTCCACCCGCTCCTCGTAGACGACGTCGGCTTCGTTGATGCCGACCTGAGGCCGGGACTTCGGCTCACCGTTGTCGATCTTCACGACGAGTGCGGGCCGCCCCAAGCGGTCGTCGTAGTCGCCGGGCAGACCCGTGAGCGGCGCCACCGGGAGCGGGATGGCGGTGGTCGTGGTGGGCGCCGTCGTGGTGGGCGCGGTGGTCGTGGTGGCGGGAGCGGCCGCGTCGTCGCCCCCGAGGAGCGCAAGGCCGACACCACCAACCACGACGACCCCGGCAACCACGGCGGCCGCGATGCGCTGATGGCGGTTGTTGAGCACGCGAGCCCCTACAGCTCGCGGAGCAGCGCGATGCGCTCCTCGATCGGCGGATGCGTGTCGAACATCCGGTTGATCCTGGCCATGCGACCAGCACTCTCATCGAGAGCCTGGGGCTGCTCGATCCAGAGGTGAGCCGTGGCGTGGGAGGTGGATCCGACGACCGTGTAGTCATCGCGCAGCTTCTCCAAGGCCGAGATGAGACCCGGTGGGTAGCGGGTGAGCTCCACCCCCGATACGTCCGCAAGGATCTCCCGCCTGCGGCTCACCGCCGCCTGCATCACTCGGCCGATCAGCGGTGAGAAGATGAGCAAGAAGAAGCCGAACACCGCGAGGAGCGCCATGATGCCACCGCCACCGCCATCGTTGGAGTTGTTGCGGCTGCGGCCCATCCCGAACCACAGGAACCGCACGCCGATGTCGGCGGCGATGGCGATCACTCCCACCATCGTCACCGCGAGCGTGGACACCAGGATGTCGTAGTTCTTGATGTGGCTTAGCTCGTGGGCGAGCACCCCCTCTAGCTCCACTCGGTTCAACTTCTCGAGGAGCCCGGTGGTGACGGCGATGGCCGCGTGCTTGGGGTCGCGACCCGTGGCGAACGCGTTGGGGGATGGATCCTCGACGACGTAGATGCGCGGCTTCGGGAGCCCGCCCGCGATGCACAGACCCTCCACGATGTTGTGGAGGCGGCCGTACTCCTCCAACGACGCCGGCTGAGCCCGGCTCACGCGCAGCGCGATGGAGTCGGACTTCCAGTACGCGAAGGCCGCCGATCCACCCGCGATCAACAGGGCGAAGATCCCGAAGTAGGGACCCCCGCCGATGAGGAGGTTGAGGGCTTGGAGCACCGCCACCACCAGGATGACGAAGGCGACGATGATGAAGATGGAGCGGCGCTTGTTTTGGGCAACCTGGTCGTACACGCGGGGGTCAGGGTCCTTCGGATCAGGGTGCGGCGGGAGGCGCGGGAGGCGCGGCCGCGAAGTCGACCGTGACGTTGCCGCGGGCGGCGTCGTCTACCTCGAAGTACTCGCGCTCGGCGAAGTTGAACCGACCAGCGATGGTGTTGGCCGGGAACGTCTGGATCTTCGTGTTGTAGCGAACGACGGAGTCGTTGTAGAACTGCCGCGCGTAGGCGATGCGACCCTCCGTGCCGGTGAGCTCCTCCTGCAGGTTGAGGAAGCTCGCGCTGGCCTCGAGGTCGGGGTAGGCCTCCGACAGCGCGAACACGGACTTCAGGGCGCCGGTGATCATGTTCTCCGCGGCGGCTTGGTCCTGCGGGCCCTGGGCAGCCATGGCCGTGTTGCGCGCCTGGATGACCTTTTCGAGGGTCTCGCTCTCATGGGCGGCATAGCCCTTCACCGTCTCCACGAGGTTCGGGATGAGGTCGTAGCGCCGCTTGAGCTGCACATCGATCTGCGCCCAGGCGTTCTCGATGCGGTTGCGCAGCGCCACCAGGCCGTTGTAGGTGACGATCACGTAGCCGACGAGCACGACCACGACCACCAAGATGATCCAGAAAAATGTCACGACTGCTCACTCCTCGTCGTAGGTGCGCCCACCCTAGTGCTGCACCGCGTCGCCTCGGATGCGCCTCAGCGGGCCAGTACGCCCTCGTAGATCTCCACGTAGCGGTCGGCCAGATGGGCCATCGACAGCTCGTCGGCCCGGCGCCGACCGCCGGCAATCAGGGTTGCCCTCAGGCCGTCGTCGTCGAGGAGCCGCTGCAACGCCTTGGCCAGTCCCGTCGCGTCGCCGACCGGCGCCAACAGTGCGTTCACACCGTCGGTCACCACGTTGCGATGCCCAGCGAGATCCGAGGCCACGAGCGCGCACCCCGCCGCCATTGCCTCCAACAACACCATTCCGAACGACTCGCCCCGCACCGACGGCGAGCAGTACACGGTGCAGCCACGCATGCGGGCACCCCGCTCAGCATCGCTGATCCGGCCCAACCACTCGATTCGGTGATCGCCCCCGAACCGCTCCCGCAGCTCGGCACTCTGCGGCCCGTCGCCTCCCACCCACGCGCGGATGTCGCCGGGCAGCTCAGCGAAGGCTTCGAGGAAGACCCCGAGCCCCTTGCGCGGCTCATGACGACCCAGAAAGAAGATGGTGGGGGCCTCGACCGGATGAGCCTCCCCCGACGCGAAGCGGTCCACCTCGACACCGTTGAACAGCAGCTCGTAGTCACCGCCCATCGCCCCTTGGGCGAGGGCCATGGCATCGGGAGACACCGCGCACCGGTAGTCGAGTCGACGGGCGAGGCGCTTCAAGGCCCAGCCCATCACGCGGTAGCCCGCGCTCTCCCCCGCCGCATGGAACGTGCCGACCTTGGGCGCGTCCGCGAACAGCGTCGCCGTCATGCACGGACCGGGCGCGATCGGCTCGTGCAGGTGCACGACCTCGAAGCCTTCGTCTCGCAACGCTCGGATCGTGCGCAGCTGGGCCGAGGGGTCCGGCGCCAGCGGGGCGACGGACCCGTTGGCGGCGGTGGGCACACTTCGTCCCAACGGCGTGACCCCCGCGTCGGGCGGCGGACCGTCGCACGGACCGAGCACGCGCACCTCGTGTCCCAACGCTCGCAGCGAGCGCGCCAGCCCCAGCACCTGCCCCTGCACACCACCAGGAATCGTCAAGGAATAGGGGCAGACCAATCCGATGCGCACCGGGCAAGCCTACGTCCCCGCTCTCAACGGGCTTCCCTTGTGCCTCCCTGGCCAGGATCGGCCCATCGCTGGGGTCGAGGGCAAGGGCGCAGCAAGCACACCGTGCCAAGACTCGTGCAGCCAGTGGCCCTGACTACGGCCAGGCGCACAGAGCTCCCAGCGGCCGGGAGGGGGAGTCTGAGGGGGACCGCTCCGCGTGTCCCTAGCTCGAGCGAGGAGCTTGCTCCGAGCTCGAAACCCGATCTGATGGCCAATTGGGTTGGAGCAGGTGCCATTGGTCGGGCGCCCGGCGGATCAGGCCTTCGAGCGCGTGGGCGAGATCCTGGGTGACGCGTTGCACGTCGTCGCGGAGCTTCCCGCGGCGACTGGTGTCAAGAGGCGGGAGCACCACGCTGCGCCGAGTGTTGGGCCCGTCGAAGTAGATCGCCGTGGGCAGGAGAGCCGCGCCGGTGCGCAGGGCCAGGGTGGCCGGACCGCCGGGGAGGGTGGTTCGTTCGCCGAAGAACTCCACCTCAGGACCCGTGCCGGTGAGGTCGCGATCGCAGAGCAGCGCCAAGGTGTGGTTCGCCTTGAGGGCTCGGGCCGTCGCCGCGCCGGCCTCGGGGCCGAGGGCGACGATCTCGAACCCGAGTGATCGCCGCAGCTCCACGAACCACTCGAACAGCTCCGGCGGATCGATGCGCTCGACCACCGCGGTCACCGGCCGCTGGTGCACCTGGGTGACCCAGAACCCCGACCACTCCCATCCTCCGAGGTGGGGCATGGCCATGATCGCCCCGTTGCCCTGGTCGAGCGCGGCATCGAGCAGCTCCCAGCCATCCGGCACGAACCCGGCCGCGATCTCATCTGCGCTCATGCCGGGCAGCCGGAACGACTCCTCGTAGTAGCGCGCGTAGCTGGCAAAGGTCTCGTTGACGAGGCGTTGCAGCCGGGGGCCCGAGAGCGACGGATCGACTCGACGGAGATTGCGCTCCACCTGCGCACGCCGCTCCCGTGCGACGTGGCCGACGAGCCGACCGATTCCACGGGCTCCCGCCGCGGCCACCGGGTGAGGGAGGGCACGGGCGAACCGCGCTGCCAGCTTGTAGGCGGGGGTGACGGCGTCGACCACAACGACGGTGGTGGTGGGCTAGCGGCGCGTGGTGCGCTGCCGCCGGCGCCAGGCCCGCTCGGTGGGCCGCGCCGCCCGACGGGTCTTCCACCGGCTCGTCTGCACCGCGGGTGCGGCGACGCTGGCCTGCTTCCAAACCTTCACGAACCGTTGCCCCGCCGTGATCAATGTGAGCACGAGCATCACCCAGAGGATCGGGATGAGGATCGAGTCGAACAGGAGGCCGATGCCGAGCGCGATGATCCGCTCGGCGCGCTCCATGAGACCGCCTCGCGCGTCGAAGCCGAGCGATTCGGCCCGGGCCCGCTCGTAGGAGATCAGCATCGACGCCGCCAGCACGGCGAGCGGGAGCACTGCGATGCGGCCGGAGTGCGTGGTGGACAGATGCCAGGCGACGCCGCCCAGGAGCAGCGCGTCGGTGACTCGATCTGACACCGAGTCGAAGAAGGCCCCGCGCGGACCGGCGGTGCCCGACGCCTTGGCCACGGCGCCGTCGAGCATATCGGGGAGCGCACAGAGCACGAGGAGCAGGAGCCCCGCTCGCAAGGCACCGTTCGCGATGGCCAGCGATGCGGCGGCCGCGATCACCACGCCGGTGGCGGTGAGGTGGTCGGCCGTGATCCCGGTGCGGCGGATGTTGGCTCCGACCGGCTGGAGGCCCGCTTCGAAGCTCGTGCGCCAGCGTCCGTCGAACATCTGGTTCCCTCAGGGTCGGCTGTCGAGTGCTGGCGAAAGGGTACCCGGAGGCGTGCTCACATTGCTGCATCGCGACGCAGGGCCCGCAGGATCCCGCCCCAGCGGGGGAACAGCAGGTGGTGAGAGGCGCCCTCGGACAGGTCGAGGACGGCGTTGGCGAGGTGGGATACGAGCCACGACCCCACGAGAGGGGGCGACACGCCATCGGCCCCTCCGTGGAAGGTCCGCACGGCGGTGCTGATCACGGCGAGATCGAGGCCCGGCTCCAGCTGCAGCTCGAGGTCGTGGCGCAGACCGGCTGTGCCCTGCGCCACGCTGGCCGCGAGCCCGCGTGCGAGCTGGGCGGCGGCGCCGGGGACCGTGGCCAGCTCCTCGCGGCCCCGCTCCCCCGCTCCGTCCAACACGTGCTCGAGCGCCAGCTCCGGATCGAGCGGAAGCGGGACGAGGAACGGGGCCACCTCCACCGCCAGCTCGGCGGGAGGCAGCTCGAGGGCCAGCTCGACGAAGGCCCGCCGCTCCGGCCCCAGCGACGCGACGAGAGCGGCGTCGCGGTAGGCCTCCACCGGCGGGATCGGCGCCACGAGCCCGAGGGCCCCCACGCGATCCCCGAGCACGGCCGCCGCCGCCAGCGCGCTCAGACCCCCCGAGGACCACCCCAGGAGCAGTGTCTCCGAGAGCTGGAGGTGGTCGAGCAGCAACGCGATGTCGTGGCCCAGGCTCACCAGCGTGGCGTCGGGGTGGGGGTCGCTGGCCCCCGTTCCGGGGCGATCGAGAGCCACCAGCCGCACCCCCTCGGAGGCGGCGATCCCGTCGTCGGGGTGGCGGGAGAGCCGGGAGTCCGGGGTGCCATGCACGTACACGAGCGGCACGCCATCGGGAGCACCGACGTCGTCATAGGCGAGTCGGCGCCCATCCGGCAGGACGATCACCGCCGGCTCGTGCACCCGCGCAGCGTAGGACCCCGGTGGCGGCAAGGCAGACTAAGCGGATGGACCCTTGCGACGACTGCTGACATGCCCACTCGACCTCCGGCCGACGCCATCGTGGCCCTCCGCTCCATGGGTCGTCGTTGGAGGGAGCTGTTCGCCAACGACGGTGAGGCCCCGGCCGCCGACGACCTCGCGCACCGGATCGGAGCCGACGGACTTGCCGCCCTCGATCACCTGATCGCGAGCACGCGCGAGTTCACCCTTCTCGGGCGAGCCCTCGAACAGACCCTCACCGAGGACCACCCAGTGCTCCATCCGGCCGTAGCCGATCCCGCCGCCCGCACCTGGGGCGACGCCACGGGCACGGTGGAGGAACGGTTGGCGGAGCTCGCCTGGGAGGCGGATGCGCTCGCCGACCGAGCCGGGCGGGTGACCGCCGACGAGTGGGGTCGGGCGGCCCAGGTCGCAGGCCACGACGCCACCACCAGCGCGCTCGGCGTGCTCTGGGACGCCGTCGACAGCGCGGTCAGCCACCTCCAACGCGCCGAACAGACCCTGCGCGAGGTGGGCGGCCGCTAGTGGTCCTCTAGACAGGAAGCTCTAGATCTCGGGGGTGCGCACCTCACGCGGGGACAGGTCAGACCAGTCCTCAGGGTTGTCCTCTACGAAGTGAGCCACGATCGCCCCGTCTACGCCGTCCACCAGCACGAGGCCTCGCTTGAGGGGGGGCTCTTCGGCGGAGTACAGGAGGATGCGCCAGGTCGGCTTGCTCCGCAGCCCCCGCCAGCCCAGCTGAGCGGACGCATGGCCGATGGCGAAGCCCACCTCGCGGGTAGCAGCCACCAGCGCGTCTCGCTCGTCGACGTCGAGGTTCCAACCCGCCACCAGGTGGTAGCTCCCCAGCAGCACGAGCAGGATGCCGGCGCCGACGAAGCCACCGTTGATGAGCGCGCCGTCGTCGCCGAGGAGGAGGCCGACCAGGAGGCAGGCGGCGCCGATCATCAGGTACAGGTAGCCCGGCACCCGGCGCCGGTTGTTGTTCGGGAAGACGTAGGGGCCGACGTACCCGGCGGCGTCGAGATCCTCCGGTAGCTCGTCGGTGACGTCCGCGTCCGTGGTGGTGTCGTCGGCCATCGTGGGGATGACCGTACCGGTGGCCGCCTCAGGCCGGCCAGGCGACGCGGATCCGATCGGCCGCCTCCGCGAGGCTCACCGGCAGCACACGGGTCTCTGCCGCCACGGCAATGAAGTTGGCGTCGCCGTTCCATCGGGGCACGCAGTGCACATGGAGGTGGTCGGACTGGGAACCCCCGGCGGCCTCCCCCAGGTTGAGACCGACGTTCACGCCCTCACAGTCGAACGCGGCCCGCAGGGCCCCGACGGCGTCGCGCACCGCCCCCCACAGCTCGGCGTGCTCGGCCGAGGTGAGGGCATCGAGGTCGGCCACGGCGCGCTGCGGCAGCACCATCAGATGGCCAGCGGTGTAGGGGTACAGGTTGAGCAGCGCGAAGCAGCTGGGCCCCTGCCAGACCACCCCCGTCTCGACGACCCCGTGCTCCTGCGATGCCGCGAAGATCCGCTCGAACAGCGAGCGACCGTCCGCCTCCGCCGAGCTCGGCAGCGTGCGGCTGTCCGTCACCTGCCCCACGTAGGCCGACCGCCACGCCGCCCACAAGTGGTCAAGCGGCATGCGATTCACCGGTTCTGTGGACGCACACGGTCGGTATGCGGACGTGAGCGTCCACAGAACCGGTCAAAGCTTGGCCGCGACTTCGGCTGCGAGACGTTCGGCGAAGGCGTCGACGTGGATGTCGCGCTCGGGCTGATCGGAGCCACGGGCGTTCACGCCGACCGTGCCGGCCTCCACATCGCTGTCGCCGACCACGAGGATGTAGGGCAGCTTCTCCAGCTTGGCCTTGCGGATGCGACCGCCCAGCGGTTCGTCGGCCTCGCTGAGATCGGCACGGAAGCCATCCGCCTTCAACCGATCGGCCACGCGGGCCGCATAGGCGTGGTGATTGCTGCGCACGGGCAGCACCCGCACCTGCACGGGCGCCAACCACGCCGGGAAGGCGCCGGCGTAGTGCTCGACCAGCACGGCGAAGAACCGCTCGATCGACCCGAACAGGGCCCGGTGGATCATGACCGGCCGGTGACGCTCGTTGTCGGCACCGATGTAGTCCAGCTCGAAGCGCTGCGGAAGCTGGAAGTCGAGCTGGATCGTGGACATCTGCCAGGTGCGACCGATCGCGTCGCGCGCCTGCACCGAGATCTTCGGGCCGTAGAACGCGCCACCGCCCTCGTCCAGCACGAGGTCAAGGTCCTTGGTGGCGGCGGCGGCTCGCAGTGCGTCGGTGGCTTCGGCCCAGTCGGCGTCGCTCCCGACGAACTTCGTGTCGGGCTTCGTGGACAGCTCCAGATAGAAGTCGTTGAGGCCGTAGTCGGCCAGGAGGCCCAGCACGAAGTCCAGGAGCGACGCGAGCTCGGTGGCCATCTGCTCCTTGGAGCAGAAGATGTGGGCGTCGTCCTGCGTCATGCCCCGCACGCGGGTGAGGCCGTGGATCACGCCGCTCTTCTCGTAGCGGTACACGCTGCCGAACTCGAAGGTGCGCATCGGCAGCTCGCGATAGCTCCGCAACCGCGAGCGGAAGATCAGCACGTGGAACGGGCAGTTCATCGGCTTCAGGTAGTAGTCCTGGCCGCCCTCGCCGCCTTCATCGTCGAAGTGCATCGGCGGGAACATGCCGTCGGCGTACCAGTCGAGGTGCCCCGACGTCTCGAACAGGCCCGCCTTCGTGATGTGCGGCGAGTTCACGAAGTCGTAGCCCGCTTCCTCGTGCCGCTGTCGCGAGTAGTCCTCCATGAGACGACGGACCAGGCCGCCCTTCGGGTGGAAGACGGCCAGGCCGCTGCCGATCTCGTCGGGGAAGCTGAAGAGGTCGAGCTCGGCGCCCAGCTTGCGGTGGTCGCGCTTGGCCGCCTCCTCGAGTCGTTCCAGGTGGTCCGCCAGCGCCTTCTTCGAGGGCCAGGCTGTGCCGTAGATGCGCTGGAGCTGAGGGTTGCCCTCTTGGCCGCGCCAATAGGCGCCAGCCACGCGCATGAGCTTGAAGTGGCCGAGGTGCTGCCCGGTGTTCGACACGTGGGGTCCACGGCACAGGTCGATGAAGCCGGGGTACCCAACGAACGGAGGGTCCGCCTTGGGCTGGGCCGGGGGGTTCTCGTAGGTGCGAACCGACTCCGACGATGACGTGTCCGACATCGGATCGGTGCTGGCGTCGTCGATGATCTCGAGCTTGAAGCGGTGCCCCGCGAACACCTCGCGGGCCCGCTCCGCCGACATCTCGTCGCGCACGAAGGGCTGGGCCTCCGCGATGACCTGGCGCATCCGCGCGTCGATGCGGTCCAGATCCTCCTCGAGGAACGTGCCACCGTTCGGGAGCTCGAAGTCGTAGTAGAAGCCATCCTCCACGGGGGGCCCGATCCCGAACGTGGCGCCGGGGTACAGATCGAGGACCGCCTGCGCGAGGACGTGGGTGGTGGAGTGCCGGATCGTGAACAGACCCTCCGGGCTCTCCCCCGTGATGATGGCCACCTCGTCGCCGTCGGCCAGGCCCGTGTTGAGGTCGCATGCCTGGCCGTTCACCACGGCGATCACCGCCGCCTTGGCCAGACGGGAACCGATCTCCTGGGCGAGTCCCGATGCGGTGGTGCCACTGGCCAACGCACGCGTCGAACCATCGGGCAACCGGATCAGGATCTCGTCGGACATGGAGGCGGAGGGTACCGGAGCCCTGCCGTCGGCCCGAACCGGGAAACGAAGGTCAGCCGCGAGGAGCGAGGACGTCGGCACTCGAGCGGCGAGGAGCCGGCTCGCCGCCATTGGGCGGACTCCCGGGGTCGCCCACGTGGGCTTCGGCCTGGCTGGGGAAGGTCTCGGCCTTCTTGGTGGCGTACTCATCCACGTAGTCCTGGCCGGTGAGCTCGCGGATCTCGTACATGACCTCGTCGATGATCTGGCGCAACACGAGGCGATCGTCCAGCCGATCGGCGTAGCGGCTGACGTCGATCGGACGCCCGAACCGCACCTCGGCCCGCTTGAACGGCTTCGGAAGCTTGGCATCGGGCGGCTGGATGTCTCGCGTGCCGACGATGCCCACCGGCACGATCGGGGCGCCCGTGCGCAAGGCCAGCCGCGCGGGGCCGGTGTGGCCGCGGTGGAGCCGCCCGTCACGAGCCCGCGTGCCCTCCGGGTAGATGCCGAAGAACTCCCCGCTCGTGATGACGCGGGCCGCCGTGTTCAACGCCCGCTCCGACGCGTTGCCGCCGCTGCGATCGATCGGGATCATCCCCATGGCGGGGAAGATGTGCTTCGTCTTCCACGAGTCCATGTACTCGGCCTTGCCCACGAAGGTGATCCGGCGCGGGAGCACGAGCGGGAGCATGAAGGAGTCGATCACCGAGGTGTGGTTGGGGCAGAAGATGGCCCCACCGTGCACCGGAAGGTTTCCACGACCCGTGACCTTTACGCGCCAGAGCGACTTGAAGATCGGCGAGAGGATGGCCTTGGCCACCGGGTAGAGCTTGCCGAACTCACGCTCGGTTGACTGGTCCTCCCCCACGGGGCGGAGTCTTGCACGGCCGGGCTACTACGCGACTCCAAGGCGGGCTGCGGCCTCGCTCACGCCGTCGCCGGCCGCCACCGCAACGTCGATGGCGGTCACCGCGGTGGGCCCGTCGAGGTCATCGTCAAGAGCGGCACGGGCGGCGGCCAAGCCACCGCTGCCCTCACCCGAGGCCCGCCAGCGGTCGAGGCGCTCGGCCGCCCGGGGCATCCGCGTGTCGTCCCACTCCCAACCCGTGCGGTAGTGGTTCTCGATGATCATCAGACGGATGGCCATCGGGTCCCACTCCTTGCGGAGCTCGGACACGAACACCAGGTTGCCCAGGCTCTTCGACATCTTCTCGCCGTCCATCCGCACCATCGCCTGGTGCATCCAGTGGCGCACGAACGGCTCGCCGGTGGCCGCCTCGCTCTGGGCCCGCTCGCATTCGTGGTGCGGGAAGATCAGGTCGGCACCCCCGCCATGCAGGTCGATCGTGGTGCCGAGCTCACGCAGGGCGAGGGCGGAGCACTCGATGTGCCAGCCGGGGCGTCCCGGGCCCCACAACGTCTCCCATGACGGCTCATCGTCCAGCGAGGGCTGCCACAGCACGAAGTCGAGCGGGTCGCGCTTGTTCGGGTCGGCGATGTTCCCGCCACGCTCCGCCGCGTAGTCGAGCATCTGCTCGCGGCTGTAGCCCGATACGGATCCGAAGTCCGCCACCGACGACACCTCGAAGTAGACCGCACCGCCGGCCTGGTAGGCGTGCCCGCGCTCGAGCACCATCCCGATGAACCCACGGATGTCCGCGATGGCCGAGGTGGCTCGAGGCTCGCTCCACGACGGGATCAGCCCGAGGGCTTCCATGTCATCGTCGAAGCGGGCGGTCTCGGCGGCGGCCAGGTCGAGGTAGTGCACCCCGAGCTCGCGAGCCTTCCCGAGGATCGAGTCGTCGACGTCTGTGATGTTGCGCACGCAGCGCGTGTGATAGCCGCGATCGCGGAGGCGCCGCTGCAGCACGTCGTACCCGACGTACACCGCCGCGTGGCCGAGGTGAGCGGCGTCGTAGGGCGTGATGCCGCACGTGTACATCGTCACGGTTGGCCCCGGCTCGAAGGGGATGATCTTCTGCCGGGCCGTGCACCACAGCCGCATGGACCCCCCGTCGGCGCTCATCGGGATGCCGTCACTCCGGGATGCTCGTGAACTTCACCGCAACGCGTGTCTTGTAGCGCACGTTCAGCTGCAGCAGCACGGCGGTGAAGGACTCGATGGGTGTAGCCAAGGACAGCTCGCCACAGTCGAGCGGACGCATGTGGGGGATCTTGGCCACGAGATCGGCCGTGATCTGCGTGGCCTGCGGGTGGTCAGAGCAGATCAGCACGTCGCTCTCGATGGGGTTGTCGAGATCACCGAGCTCCTTGGCCGGCACGTGGTGGAAGCCGGCGGCCACGAAGCTCTTGGGCAGCGCCGCCTGCACGCTGGCCGCCACCGACCCGCGAGGCGGCACCAGCGGCTGGAACTCCTTGCCGATCCTCGTCAGCGCGTTGGCCATGGAGATGACCACCTTGCCGCGCAGGTGACCCTCGACCTGCTGGGCCGTCTGGGTGGCGCCGTCCCACGGCGTGGCGATCACGATGACATCGGCGTCGGC
>Ga0105044_10007543_pt1 | contig 14981 bp, 8 predicted proteins | sample MAT01_FD_78092 | JGI IMG/M metagenome (GOLD analysis project Ga0105044, IMG submission 78092) | Freshwater microbial communities from Lake Fryxell liftoff mats and glacier meltwater in Antarctica - MAT-01 | ecosystem: Environmental > Aquatic > Freshwater > Ice > Liftoff microbial mat | place...
ACCGCAACTGGTCCTTCGGGTGGGGGGGCCTGGGCGCGAGCCCCACCCCCAGCAGCGACACCTACCGCGGCCCCTCCCCCTTCTCAGAGCCCGAGTCCGCGGCCATGCGCGACTTCATCAGCGGCGAACCCCGCATCCGCGCCACCATCGACTTCCACAGCTACTCCCAGCTCATCCTCTCCCCGTGGGGCAACATCCCCGACCTTCCCCCAGAGGCCGTCCTCTTCGACGACATCAACGCCCAGCTCGTCGCCTCCATCGCCTCCGTCAACGGCCTCGTCTATCGCGCCGGCCCCACCTACGAGACCATCTACCCGGCCTCCGGCGGCGCCCTCGACTGGTCCTACGGCGCCCGCGGCCTCTTGGGCCTCTCGATCGAGCTCCGCGACCTGGGCGAGAACGGCTTCATCCTCCCCGCCGACCAGATCGTCCCCACCGGCCAGGAGAACCTCGCCGCGGCCCTCACCCTCGCCGAGTTCGTCACGCCATCACTTCTCTACACCCTCCCCGACGGCGTTCCCGAGGTGGTCGACACCCAGATCGGCGCGACCTTCCGCGTCTCCGCCGTGCCGGGCTCCCGCACCCGCGCCGCCAATCCGGTGTTGCACGCCCGCGTCGGCCTCTCCGGACCCTTCACCCCCATGGCCATGAGCCCGCAGGCCGGGGCCGTGTTCTTCGCCGCGCTCCCGGCCGTCGCCTGCAACGGCGTCATCGAGTATTACGTCGAGACCCCCCTCTTCGGCGGCGGCGTCGCCCGCTTCCCCGAAGGCGCCGCCCTCTTCTCCTCCCGCGGCGTGGGCATCCTCGCCGGCTACGCCGACAACATGGAATCCAACTCCGGTTGGACCGTCGGTGCCCCCGGCGATGCCGCCATCCGGGGCCTTTGGGAGCGCGCCGTTCCCCAGGCCACCGCCGCCCAGCCCGGTGCCGACGCCTCCGACCCCGGCACCCAGTGCTGGATCACCGGTGCCGCCGCGGGCTCCTCGCTGGGTGACAACGACGTCGACGGCGGCTCCACCACCCTCACCGGTCCGGTCTTCTCCGGTCTCCCGGCCCTCCCCACCAACGTCCGCGAGACTCGCCTCTCCTACGCCCGCTGGTTCTCCGACAACCAAGGCGCCGCCCCCAACGAGGACATCCTCACCGTCTCCCTCTCCAACGACGGCGGCGCCACCTGGATCCCGATCGAGGCCGTCGGCGAGGATGCCGGCGTCTGGGTCCGCCGCACGTTCGTCATCGAGGACATCCTCTCCCCGACCGCCGCGATGCGCCTCCGCTTCGTCGCCACCGACCGTCAGTCCGGCTCCATCGTCGAGGCCGGCGTCGACGACGTGGCCATCGAGGTGATCGGCTGCGAGCCCACGCTCGACTTCGACGGCGACGGCGACGCCGGCACCGACGCCGACATCGAGGCCTACTTCGCCGTTCTTGGAGGCGCCCCTTGCCCCACGGGCACCTGCGCCTCCCTCGACTTCGACACCGACGGCGACGCCGGCACCGACGCCGACATCCAGGCCTTCTTCCTCGCCATCGGCGGCGGCTGACATCCCTCGCGCGGAGCCGCCCCCTGACGGGCGCGGCTCCGCCGGAATCGAGTGGTGCCCTCTTCGCGCCCCTTCCGAACTTCCTCGGCCTCCTCCGTGTCGAAGGAGCGCAGCGGAGGGAATTACGCCTTCTTGACGACCGGGAGGGGGCGGTAGGAGCCTTCGAGGATGACCTTGCTGTCTGCCTTCATCCACCCCTCGAGCAGGCCCGCGTAGACGCTGCGGAAGTCCAAGGTGTGCTTGAGGTCGCCGTCGTCGAGGTCGCGGAGGGAGGGGTGCTGGCCGATGACGCCGGGGCGGACCATCGGGCCCACCAGGAACATGGGCGCGGCGGTGCCGTGGTCCGTGCCGTTGCTGGCGTTTTGGCCGACGCGCCGACCAAATTCCGAGAAGCTCATGGTGAGGACGCGGGCGTCGTTGCCCTGGGCCTTGAGGTCGGCGTAGAAGGCCTTGAGGGAGTCGCCGAGCTGGTTGAGGAGATTGCCGTGGCGACCCTGCGCGCCGCCCTGGCCGGCGTGAGTGTCGAAGCTGCCGTGGGTCACGTAATAGACGCGGGTCTTGAGCCCGGCGCGGATCATGCACGAAACCATCTGGAGCTGGCGGCCCAGCTCGGTGCCGGGGAAAGCGCTGAGGGGACGCTGCGCTACGGCCTTGCGGATGAGGTCGCTCGAGACTTGGGCGTCGAGGGCGGTGCGAAGGAGGAAGGACGCGTTGGAATCCGGGCGGGGCGTGCCGGGCTCGGTGAGCGAGGTCATGGGACCCGGGGCGCCGCGGCGGTTGAGGCCGTCGTAGGGCGAGCGGAGGTTCTCGTGGATGTCGAGCCCGCTCCAGCGGAAGAGCTCGGCGGACTCGAAGCTCACCGGCTTGATCGAGCTGCCGTCCATCGCGAGCGGCGCGGTGCGGCCGATGGCGATGCCGGGAGGGCCGGCCGCGGTGTCGCCGGGGCCGGCGGGCGGGCCGCCCGCGAGGGTCGCCGTGCCGCTCTCGCCCTTGCCGAAGCCGCAGCACTCGGCGTCGAAGTACCGGCCGAGCCAGCCGTTGCCGGTGGCGGTGGTGTCGGCGGTGTGCCAGATGTCCATCGACTTGAAGTGCGAGCGGTTGGGGTTGGGGTACCCCACGCCCTGGATGATGGAGGCCAAGCCGTCGTCGTACAGGTCCTTGAGGCCGGTCAGCTGGGGGTGGAGCCCGACGCCGTCGGCCTTGGAGAGCTTAAGCGCGGCGGACTCGGGGATGGCGATGCCGGGGCGGGCCTTGTAGTACTCGGGCATGCCGAAGGGGACGACGGTGTTGAGGCCGTCGTTGCCGCCCGAGAGCTGGACCACGACGAGGATGTGGTCGTCGGGAACGCCCGGGGCGGAGGTGAGGCCGCCCAGCGCCGCGTGCATCGCGGAGGCGGAGGAGGAGAGGAACGCGGGGATGGAGGCCGCGGCGGAGGCGAGGAGGAGGCCCGAGCGCATGAACTCGCGGCGCGTGTAGGGGTTTGGCTGCCAGGTCGGACGGGTCATGGGGAGGCTCCGCTTCGCGGGTAGGGCGCGGCCGGTTCTTCAGGGGGGCGGGCGGTTCAGCAGAGTTGGTACTCGGGCATCGCAGTGGCGAGAAGGAGGGCGCCGACGGCGGCGCCGCGGTCGATGGCCCCGCCGCGGGCCTCGATGAACTTCCAGAGTTGGTCGCGCGCGCCCGGGGGCGTGCGGCCCAGGGTGACGCGGAGGGCGGCGTCGATGAGCGCGTCGGGGGAGCCGGGGGTGCCCGCGGGGATCAGGAGCGGGAGGGGGTCGTAGGGGGAGTCCTCGGTAGTGTCGTAGCCCTGGGGCTTCTTGCCGGTGAGGAGGAACGCGGCGATGTTCTGGCGGACGAAGAGCGTGGAGGTGTTGATCCACGAGCGGCCGCCGTCCCACCCCTTGACGCTGGGCGGGTGGAAGAGGCGCTGGCCCATGAGGTCGAGGGCGTCGTTGAGGATGGAGAGGTCGCGGACGGGCGTGCCCAGGCTGCGGACGGCGCCGACGACGAGCTGCACGGGACTCTTGATCTGCTCGCCCATCACGCGCGGTTCGTAGAAGTGCTCGCTGAGGAAAAGGGCCCGGAGGACGGGCCTGATCTCGTAGCGGCCGAGGTAGAGGGTGGAGGCGAGGCGCTTGAGGACGGCCTTCTGGGCGGGGTCGGCGGGCTCGCGGCCTCTCTCGTCCATGGGAATGTCGGCGACGAAGTAGGCGTAGAGCTTGCGGGTGATGAAGGCGGCGCAGGCGCGGCGGGCGAGGATGGCCGCGACGAACCCCTCGCCGTCGAGGTTGCCCTTCCTGCCCAGGATGGTCTTGCCGCCAGCGTCGTGGTTGCGCCGGTTGAACTCGAAGTCGTCGTCCTTGAAGGTGTAGCCGGTGAGGGCGCGGGCGCCCTCCTTGATGTCCCCCTCGCGATAGTTGCCCACGCCCAGGCTGAAGAGCTCCATCAGCTCGCGGGCCAGGTTCTCGTTGGGCATCCCCTTGCGGCTGTCGTTGTTGTCGAGGTAGGCGATCATGGCCGGATCGCGGATGATCCCGGCCAGGAGCGTGGCGAAGGAGCCCGAGGCGTTCCTGCGGAAGAGGCGGTTCTGCTGGTACACGTGCCAGCTGTCCTCGATGACGCGGTAGTTGGTGGCGAAGTGCCCGTGCCAGAAGAGGGTGAGCTTCTCCTCGAGGGGGCGAGGGGTCTCGATCATCCGCCGCAGCCACCAGCGCTGCAGGTCGACGACCTGCTTGCGGTCGGCCTGCTCGCGGCGCTGCCGTTCGGCGCGGGCCTGGGCCAGCACGTCCTCGTTCTGGCTCCGGCGGGCCTGGGCGTAGAGCCTGCGGTCCTCCTCGGTGGGAGGGTGCATGATGTCCTTGTCGAAGGCGCCGGCGGCGTCGTCCTCGTAGGGGATCTCGGCGAAGCCCAGGAGGTGGTCGACTGATCTCTCCGGGCCCCACTCCGCGATCGTGGCGATCTGGGCCTCGGTCGCGCCGAAGCCGGCCCGCCAGAGGAGGTGCCGCGCCTGCGCGGCTCCGAAGGCCGCGCGGGGGAGGGGCTTCAGCGAGGGGCTGAGGTCGTCGTCGGCGGGGTCGGCGACGGGTTCTGGCTGAAGTCGCATCGTTGACCCTCTCATCGGGACGCCCCCGAGCAGAACGCGAGCCGGGGAATCGTATTGCCCGTGTGGTGGGTCTGACCAAGCCTCCGGCGCGAGCCGGAGGGGCCGGTAATCGCACACGTCGCCTGGCGGGTTCTCGGCTTTGCGCCGTTCGGAGGCCGCCGCGCACGGCGTGCGCGGACCGGGACGATGTCCATCAGTCAGTGCGACTGTCGGCCCCTCCGGCTCGCGCCGGAGGCATCGACAGGCGCTTTGCCATGACGGTCGCGGCGGTGACGACGGTGAGGAGGAGAGCACCGTTCGCCTGGTGCGCCGTGCGGATGAGGGCCTGGGCGATCGACGCCGCCTCGCGCTCGCGCCCCCCGATGAAGAACGCCACCCAGCCGAGCAGGAACTGGATCCCGACAACGGCCACGAGCCACCATCCGCTGGTGGCCAGCGCCCGCGCAAGGGGCGCGCGGGGGCCGTCGACCATGGCGCGGCGGACGCCGATCGCCATGAACCCCGCGACGGCGACCAACGCGAGGACGAGGAGCGCGACCACCGCGTGGGTCCAGAGCGCGTGCGTCGAGCGGGTGTGACGGTACAGCGCCCCGAAGACGAGCTGCAGGAGGACGGCGTGGAGGGCCGAGGTCACGACGACGCGGACGCGCTTCGGGACGACGGCGCCATCAGGACCGTCCGCCGCGGCCCCGAACGCGGGTGAGAGGAACGTCGCCAGGGCCACGATGCCGGCGAAGATGACCTGCGCCGAGATGCCGTGGATCATCGCCATGGCGCGGCTGTCGGCCAGCACCCGCGAGCCGCCGAGGACGCCTTGGAGGCAGATGAACGCGAAGATGCCGACGGCCCACGCCTTGACCCACCGGCGGCTCTCAACGGCGAGCGTCCATCCCATCAGAGCGAGCGTCGCGAGGCCGACCAGAGTGCCGAAGAGGCGGTGGCTGTGCTCTAGGAAGATGTCGGTGGCCGCCCCGGTCAGGGGATAGAGGAACATGTTCGACCCGAAGGTGTTCGGCCAGTCGGGGACGGCCATCCCCGAATCGGTGCTGGTGACGAGGCCGCCCACGAACAACAGGGGGGCGGCGCACGCCGCGGCGGCGACGGCAAGTCGGAAGAGCCACGGTGTCGGCACTGTGCCGGAGCGGCCGATGGCGTTGCCGAAGAGCCCTCCGACGCCGCCGAGAAAGGCCCCGGTAGCGAGGAAGCCGGCGATGATGAGGGGCGCGGCGGGGCTGTCATCCCCCAAGTGGGCGATCTTGGACCCGAGCAGGAGGAGTCCGACCGCGGCGGCGAGGAGCCCCCCCCCGAGGCCGACGACCGGGCCGCGAGCGGGACCGGCGGCGGAACTGGACCATGCCGCGGCGGCGACCCACGAACCCGCGATCAGGAAGAGGCTGACCGGGCTCGCCACCCCTGTCCAGGGGATGTGGGTGATGAACCATGCCGTCCAGACGACGGCCGAGATCATGAAGCCGCTCGCGGTGATGGCGAGGAGCGTCGGGGCGTGGCGAGGGGATGGTGGGAGGGCCGGGGCGGCCGAGATGGTCATGGAGCGTTCACTCACCCGGGTGGACACGTCGAAGCGCAGGCTGAGAACCTGTCTCAATTGCGGTCTGACAGGAATCAGCCCTTGACAGCGTATGCTCAGAGTGGACAAATTGCGGTCTGGCAGCAATTCGCGATGATGGGTCGGCAGAGGGGCGTGGGACGGCTGGACCGAGGTGAGGGCGGCGTGCGGGGATTCCCGGACGTGGCTCAGGGACGGGCCCGCGGCGGGCACGGGGCGAGCCCGTCGTGGGCGGCCAAGGAGGCGGGCGGTGTCGGCGATCTTTCCCAAGTGGACGAATGTGCTCCCGACGGTGCTCGCGGTGGGGGTCCTCGGGGGCCTCACGAGCGTGGTCGGTGGGTTCTGGTACTACGCCACCCCGAGCTTCTTCGACGTCGGCTACATGCCCAACCAGCCCGGCGGCGGGTTCAGCCACCAGATCCACGCCGGCAAGCTGGGGATGGACTGCCGCTACTGCCACACGAAGGTCGAGAAGAGCCCCGAGGCGAACATCCCCAACGTGCAGACGTGCTACGGCTGCCACGCCCCGGGGCAGCTGGCGGTGTACAACGACTCCGACACGCACAAGGCCAAGACGGCCTTCGTGCGGGACGCGTACAACGCGGACGCGTCGATCCCGTGGCGGCGGGTGCACAAGGTCCCCGACTACGTGCGGAACTTCCCGCACCACGCGCACGTGAACGCGGGCGTGTCGTGCTATTCGTGCCACGGCCGCATCGACGCGATGCCCGTCGTCTTCCAGGCCCACCCGCTCGGCATGGCGTGGTGCCTCGACTGCCACCGGGCGCCCGAGGAGAGCCTGGTCCCCAAGGACAAGATCACGAGCCTGCAGTGGGTGGCGGACCACCTCGCCGAGCGCAAGGCGGAGGGGCACGCCAAGATCGACGCGGCGAAGCTCCTCGAGACCCTCGAGGCGGCCCCCCCCCAGAACTGCGGCGCCTGCCACTACTGAACCCCGAGCGAGCACCCCGACCGGACGGCCAGCGGGCCGGACGCGCACGACGACACGAGACGAGCCCACCATGACGCAGCTGGATCAGTGCCCGTCGACGATGAAGGGCGAGAAGCACAAGCCCGGCAAGGCCGACCTGGCGGCCGTCCCTCGCGACGTCTCGGCCGACCTGGCGCGGAGCGCGGGGACGGTCAACGGACAGGCGGCGTGGCGGAGCGTCGACGAGCTGGCCGACGACGCGGGGTTCCGCGACTTCCTCGAGCGCGAGTTCCCGGCCGGGGCGTCCGAGCTGCGGCTGGCCGAAGAGGCGGACGGAGCGGACGCCGCGAGCGGGGGGGGGGCCACGCGGCGCGACTTCCTGCGGGTCATGGGCGCGTCGATCGCGCTGGCGGGTGCGGCGACGGTGCCCGGGTGCCGCCGGCCCAACCACACGATCATGACGTACTCGCGGGTGGTGCCCGAGGAGATCATCCCCGGCAAGCCGCTGTACTACGCGACGAGCATGCCGCGCCCCGACGGCGGGGCGGAGGGGCTGCTCGTCGAGACGCACGAGGGGCGGCCGACGAAGCTCGAGGGGAACCCGCTGCACCCGGTCAGCGCCGGGAAGATCTCGTCGTGGGCGCTCTCGAGCATCCTCGGGCTCTACGACCCCGACCGGCTGAAGTTCCCGACGTACGCCAACCCGACGCGGGGGCGGATCGAGGCCACCTGGGACGACTTCCGGACGTGGGCCGGCGGGAATCTCTCCGCCTTCGCGACCAACGGCGGTGCCGGCCTCGCGTTCGTCGTCGACAAGCGGCAGTCCCCGGCATGGCGGGCGGTGACGGCGCGGCTGCGGGCGCGGTTCCCGAACGCGGCGTGGGTGCCGTACGGCCCCGGCGAGTGCGCGGCGTCGATCGAGGGGACGCGCCTGGCCTTCGGACGCTCCATGCGGGAGGTGCCGACGATCACCAAGGAGGGGACGCGGGTCGTCCTCTCGCTCGACCGCGAGTTCCTCTCGCGGGAGCCGGGCGAGCTGCCCAACCAGCGGAACTTCGCCGCGACGCGGCTGGTGCTGGGGCCGAGCGACTCGATGAGCCGGTTGTACTGCGTCGAGAGCGGCTTCTCGCTGACGGGCGGGCAGGCGGACCACCGCCTGCGGCTCGCGCCCTCGCGGGTCGCGGCGTTCGCGGTCGCGCTGGCGGGGTATCTGCTGCCCAAGCTGGGCGCGCCGGACGCGGGCGGGCTGTTCGGGGCGCTGGGCGCCACGATGCCCGAGGGGAACGCCGCGAGACGGTTCATGCAGGAGTGCGCCGACGACCTGCTCGCGCCCGAGAACCGAGGCAAGTCGCTGATCCTGGCGGGAGAGTCGCAGCCGCCGGCGGTGCACGCCCTGGTCGCGGCGATGAACGCGGCGCTGGGGAACATCGGCGTCAGCGTCGTCTATCACCCGCTGAGCGAGGACGAAGCGGCGGATTCGCTCGCGGGGCTGGGCCGGCTCGCGGCGGCGATGCGGGCGGGGGAGGTCGACACACTCGTGTGCGTGGGGACCAACCCGGTCTACGACGCGCCCGGAGACCTGGACTTCGCCGAGCTCTTCGCGGCGGTGCCGAGGACGATCACGCTGTCGGTGGACAGGAACGAGACCGAGGCGGCGTCGACGTGGTCGCTCAACGCCGCGCACTACCTGGAAAGCTGGGGGGACACCGAGGCGATCGACGGCACCGTCGCGCCGGTGCAACCCATGATCGCGCCCCTCTACGAGCCGGCGCTGAGCGAGCTCGAGTTCCTGGCGATGCTCGCCGAGCCGGACCCGACGGCGAGCGTGGACGGCTTCGCGCTCGTCGGCGTGGCGTGGCGGGCGGCGTATCCCGACACCTCGGCGTCGGGCGGGTTCGACCGGACGTGGCGTCGGGCGCTGCACGACGGCGTTGTCCCCGGCACGGCCCGGCGTCCCGAGGCCCCGACGGTCGATCAGGGCGCGGTCGCGCGGGCGATCGGCGCGATGCGGCTGCCGGAGGCACCTTCGGCCGATCGGTTGGAGGCATGCTTCGTCGTCGGGAACGTAGGCGACGGGCGCTACGCCAACATCCCGTGGCTGCAGGAGCTTCCCGAGGTCGGCACGCGGACGGTCTGGGACAATCCGGCCCTCCTGAGCCCCGCCACGGCGAAGGCGCTGGGGCTCGAGCCGGCGGGGTATTCCGAGGGCGATCCGAGCGCCATCTACACCAAGCCCAAGTATCCGCAGGCGCGGCTCGCGACGATCACGATCGACGGGCGGACGGTCACGGCCCCGGTGTGGATCCTGCCGGGGATGGCCGACTGGACCGTGCAGCTGACCCTCGGGTATGGCCGCACCGTCGCGGGGCGCGTGGGCGACGGGGTGGGCGTCAACGTCTACCCGCTGCGCGGGAGCGCGATGGGGGGGACGAACCGGGCGGCGTGGGGCGCGACGGTCGCGCGGGCCGAGGGCTCGTACATGATCGCCAGCACGCAGAACCACTGGTCGATGGAGGGGCGGACGAGCATCGTCCGCGCCGTCGACCTGCCGGCGTTCCAGCGGCACGGCGCCGAGGTGCAGGTGGTGATGGACCACTTCTACGGCACGCGGGCGAACATCAACTTCGCCGAGCGGCTGGGGGAGCTGGGCCACACGCCCCCGACCAAGAGCATCTACGACAACCCCTTCAACCGCTCCGACGCCGACCCCGACCCGGCGAACGTCGACGAGGGGAACAGGGACTATCGCGGCAACCCGACGCCGCCCGCGTACACCCAGCGGCCGCAGTGGGGGATGACGATCGACCAGACCACGTGCACGGGGTGCGGGGTCTGCACGATCGCGTGCTACAGCGAGAACAACATCCCGGTGGTGGGCAAGAAGGAGGTCGCCAAGGGGCGGGAGATGTCGTGGATCCGCGTCGATCGGTACTTCACCGGCGACGTGCACGACCCGGCGTCGATGCTCCACCAGCCCGTCGCGTGCGTGCATTGCGAGAACGCGCCGTGCGAGACGGTGTGCCCGGTCAACGCCACCGTCCACGGCCCCGACGGGCTGAACTACATGACGTACAACCGCTGCATCGGCACGCGGTACTGCGCCAACAACTGCCCCTACAAGGTCCGCCGGTTCAACTTCTTCGACTACGGCGTGGCCAAGTTCAACGGCGACTACCTCGGCCACGACCTGATCGACAAGGTGGGGGCGTTCATCCCCGGGCAGGAGGGGATCACCGGGTCGGGGGCGCACAACACCATCAACCCCAACCTCATCCCGCCGCGCCTCCGCGAGAAGATCGACGAGATCAGCAAGATGCAGAAGAATCCGGACGTCACCGTCCGGTCTCGCGGCGTCATGGAGAAGTGCAGCTACTGCATCCAGCGGATCAACGCGGCCAAGGTCGAGTGCAAGCTTGCCGACATCAAGGGCCCGGACGGGCGGACGATCGTTCCCGACGGCTTCTTCACCACGGCGTGCGCCCAGGCGTGCCCGTCGGGGGCGATCAGCTTCGGGGACATCCTCGACGAGGCCAGCGAAGTGTTCAACCGCCGCTCGAACGCCCGCTCGTACGCCCTGCTGGGGTACCTGAACACCCGCCCCCGCACGACGCACATGGTGCGGGTGATGAACCCCAACCCCAAGCTGGTCGACGCCGCGCGGCGGCATTCGTGGGACGACCCCTTCCACCACGCCCCGGCCGCCCACGGCGACGGGCACGAGGAGGGCGGGGCCGGGCACGCGGACGACGACCACGGGGGCGGCGTCGGCAAGGACCGCGAGGCCCCCGGGGGCGACGCGGGGCACGGGCCGGCGTCCTTCCGCTACGACCGGCGCAAGCTCATCGAGGATCGCGGGTACGCGGGCAGCCTCCGCGTGCTGTCCGCGCCGGGCGGGGCCGCCACATGACGACCATCCACCCCGACCAGCTCACGGCGCAGCGCCTCGCGGGAGTGATCCCGAGCCGGCTCCCGGACCGGCCGCTGGACCCCGTGACCGGAGACGGGACGCTGATCGACGACCCCGCGGTGCGCGCCCCCCTGGTGCTGGGGGGCCACTCCTTCGGCGAGGTGACCGACATCATCTGCGGGTACACGGAGAACAAGCCGCCGCGCTGGTGGCTGCCGGTCTTCCTGCTCTCGGCGAACGTCGCCGGGCTGGGCGGACTCTTCATCCTGTACCTGGTCATCACGGGGATCGGGACGTGGGGGCTGTCGAACCAGGTCGACTGGGCCTGGGACATCACGAACTTCGTCTTCTGGATCGGCATCGGGCATGCGGGGACGCTGATCTCCGCGATCCTGTGCCTGCTCAAGCAGAAGTGGCGGACGTCGATCAACCGCTCGGCCGAGGCGATGACGATCTTCGCGGTGATCTGCGCCGCCACGTTCCCGGGGATCCACATCGGGCGGCAGTGGATGGCGTGGATGCTGTTCCCGATCCCGAACTACAACGCGATCTGGCCCAACTTCCGCTCGCCGCTGCTGTGGGACGTCTTCGCGGTCTCGACCTACGGCACGGTCTCGCTGCTCTTCTGGTTCATGGGGATGATCCCCGACTTCGCGACACTGCGCGACCGGGCCGACCGGCGGCTGCGGGCCAACCCGCAGGGGGGGCCGTCGGTGCTGCCGTTCGTGCCGGTGCGGGCCGACCGGCTGCGGGCGTTGATCTACGGCTTCCTGAGCCTGGGGTGGCGCTTCAGCGGGCGGCACTGGCACCGCTACGAGGCCGCGTACCTCATCCTGGCGGGCATCTCGACGCCGCTGGTGCTGAGCGTCCACTCGATCGTGTCGTTCGACTTCGCGACCTCGATCCTGCCGGGGTGGCACACGACGATCTTCCCGCCGTACTTCGTGGCCGGGGCGATCTTCGGCGGCTTCGCGATGGTGCTCATGCTGCTGATCCCGGCGCGCGAGCTCTACCCGCACATGAAGGACTTCATCACCCTTCGCCACCTCGAGAACATGTCGAAGGTGATCCTGACCACCGGCATGATCGTGGGCTTCGCCTACTCGATGGAGTTCTTCATCGCGTGGTACGGCGGGAACGTCTACGAGCTCTTCGCCTTCGAGAACCGGGCCTTCGGGCCCTACTGGTGGGCCTACTGGACCATGATCTCGTGCAACGTGATCTCCCCCCAGCTCTTCTGGTTCAGGAGGTGCCGCACGAGCCCCGTGATCATCTTCCTGGTCTCCTTGGCCGTGACCATCGGCATGTGGTTCGAGCGGTTCGTCATCATCGTGACGAGCCTCCACCGGGCCTTCCTGCCGTCGGAGTGGCACATGTTCCACCCCTCGCTGGTGGACATCGCGATCTTCGTGGGCTCCTGCGGCGTGTTCCTGATGCTCTTCTGCCTCTTCCTGCGGTTCCTGCCGGTCTTCGCGATGGCCGAGCTCAAGGCCGTCATGCCCCAGGCCTCGCCCCACGCGCACGGGCACGACCACGCCCACCCCAGCCGCGCGAGCGTGGTGGGGGCGCACGGCGATCGGCGCGGTGATGCCCCCGGCGATCCAAACGGCCACCCGGCCCCGCCCCCCCCGACGGGAGGACACTGACATGGCCCTCTTCGAACGCCCCCGCACGGGCAGGATCTACGTGACCGAGACCGGCGAGACGATCCACGGCATCATGGCCGAGTACGCCACCCCGGCGGACCTCTATCACGCCTCGGAAATGGTCCGCGACGGCGGGTACTCCCGCTGGGACGCCTTCACCCCCTTCCCGATCCACGGGCTCGACGAGGCGATGGGCGTCGGGCGGACCATCCTGCCGGTGATGGTCGCCGCGGGTGGCTTCACGGGCGTCGGCCTCGGCTACCTGATGCAGTGGTGGATGAGCGCGGTCGACTATGAGATGGTGGTGCAGGGCAAGCCGCCGGGAGCGTGGCAGGCGTTCGTGCCCATCACGTTCGAGATGGGCATCCTGTTCGCGGCGTTCACGACGATCATCGGGATGCTGGCGCTCAACGGCCTTCCCCGCTGGCATCATCCCCTTCTCAAGAAGGACCGCTTCCTGAGCAGCAGCGACGACCGCTTCTTCATCTGCGTCGAGGCCCAGGACCCGGCCTTCGACCCCGACCGCACGCGGGCACTCCTCGAGGGCGCCGGGGCGACGAGCATCGAGCTGGTGGAAGAATGATGATGAACGCCACGAACACGCCTCCACGCCTCCGCTCGGGCGCCGCACTCCTGGTCGCCGCGCTCGCCGTCGCGGCCCTCGGCGGCTGCCGGGGCGACCGCTCCGACGCCCCGCCGCGCCAGTTCTTCCCCGACCTTGACGACCAGCCCAAGTGGCGTCCGCAGACCAAGAGCGGCTTCTACGCCGACGGCCGCGCGATGCGGGTGCCCGTTGAGGGGACCGTCGCCTTCGGCCGCCAGCAGTTCGTCACCGACGACGACTGGGCCGGGCCCTTCATGCAGGGGCGCGACGACCTGCTCAAGGCCGACGGCCTCTTCTACGAGGGGCGCGGCGAGGACCAGCAGTACGCCGAGCGGATCCCCTTCCCCGTCGACGTCGACATGGTGAAGCTGGGCGAGAAGAAGTTCAACATCTACTGCGCCGCCTGCCACGGCTACTCGGGCGACGGCAAGGGCATGGTCGGCCAGCAGTGGTCGTACCCGCTGCCCAACTTCCACGACGCCAAGTACAAGGACCCCAGCCAGCCCCAGGGTCGCGACGGCTACCTGTTCCACATCGCTCGCTACGGCGTCGTCGGCCCCGACGGGGCCCAGAAGATGCCCCCCTACGCCCACGCCATCGACGAGCGTGAGGCCTGGGCCGTCGTGTCGTACATCCGCGCCCTCCAGGCCACCCGCGAAGGGACCGTCGACGACGTCCCCGAGGCCCAGCGCCCGGCGATCGAGCGGGGCTTCGCGGCGAAGGCCGCCGCGGCCCCCATCGACGCGCCGCCCGCCGCGCCCGCCGCGCCCGCGGGCGATGCCCCGTCGCCCTCCACGCGGCCCCCCGCCGGAGGTGCCCCTCAGTGAGCCACATCACCGCCGACACCCCCGACATCCACGCCCTCTCGGCCCCCGTCCACCCCCAACTCAACCGCGCGAACATCGAGTTCGCCCCGGGCGTCGGGCGCGGCCTCGGCCTCGGGTTCCTCGTCCTCGGCGCCGCCGGCATCATCATCGCCGCGGCCCTGGGCTATCTCGGGATCGGGAACGTCTGGGCACGCCAGGCCTTGGCGTCGTACCACGTGGGCACCATGTCCGTGCTCGCCATCTGCCTGGGCTCCGCCTTCTTCCAGCTCATCTTTCACCTGCTCAACGCCGGATGGACGGGGACCGTCCGCCGCCAGTTCGAGAACGTCTCGAGCTTCCTCCCTTACGCCTTCCTGATGGTCGCCGCGACGCTGGTGGTCGAGATCGTCACGGGCGGCCAGCTCTTCTCCTGGCTCAAGGACAGCGCCAGCACCGACTACCTCCTCAACAAGAAGGCGACGTACTTCTTCCTGAACCAGACCCTCGAGCCCGGCAACGCCCCGTTCCCGCTCTTCTGGGTCCTCCGCGCCGTCATCTACGGCGCGTTCTGGACCTTCCTCTCCCGACGCCTGATGTCCCTCAGCCTCGAGCAGGATCGCACGGGGGATCGCTGGCTGACGGCCAAGGCCCGGCGCTTCAGCGCCTGGGCGCTTCCGCTGTTGGCCCTGACCACCGCCTTCGCCGGCTTCGACTGGCTGATGACGCTCGACTTCGCCTTCTTCAGCACCATGTGGGGCGTCTACTTCTTCGCGGGCGCCATGTTCGCCGCCGCCGCGACCGTCACCCTCGTCCTCGCCCTCCTCCGCCGCGCCGGCAAGCTCGAGGGCGCGGTGACCGAGGAGCACTTCCACGACA
>Ga0105044_10007548_pt1 | contig 14977 bp, 9 predicted proteins | sample MAT01_FD_78092 | JGI IMG/M metagenome (GOLD analysis project Ga0105044, IMG submission 78092) | Freshwater microbial communities from Lake Fryxell liftoff mats and glacier meltwater in Antarctica - MAT-01 | ecosystem: Environmental > Aquatic > Freshwater > Ice > Liftoff microbial mat | place...
CGCTCGGTCTGCCGGTCCTCGGAATCTGCTACGGCATGCAGCTCATGGCGCATTTCCTCGGCGGAAAAGTCGAACGCGGCGCGCGCCGGGAATATGGCCACGGCCAGTTGAAGCTCACACACCAGTGTCCGCTTTTCGGTGGACTCGGGAAGTTGATGGACGTGTGGAATTCCCACGGCGACAAGCTCACGAAGCTGCCCCGCGGCTTCCGCACAGTGGGACGCACGGATAATTCGCAGTTTGCCGCCATCGAGGATCCGAAGCGGCGCTTCTACGGGCTGCAATTCCACCCCGAGGTCGTCCACACGCCGCGCGGAAAGGAATTGCTGCAAAATTTCGTCTTCGAGATCTGCGACGCTCCGCCGGACTGGACGATGGGATCTTTCATCGACGAGACGTGCGAGAATATTCGCAAGCAGGTGGGAAGCGACCATGTCGTGCTGGGCCTGAGCGGCGGCGTGGACAGTTCCGTGGCCGCGGCGCTGCTGCACAAGGCGATCGGGGATCAGCTCACGTGCGTCTTTGTAAACAACGGCCTGCTGCGAGCGAATGAAGCGGAGGCGGTCCAGCGCATTTTTGGGGAGCATTTCCGCATCCGGCTGAAGTACGTGGATGCGAGTGCGCAATTCCTGAAAAAGCTCAAAGGCGTGACCGAACCCGAGCGGAAGCGGAAGATTATCGGCTACGAGTTCATCCGCGTCTTCGACGATGCCGTGACGGAACTGACGCGCGGCCGGACACGCGGCGACGCGCCGAAATTCCGCTGGCTCGCGCAGGGGACGCTGTACCCGGATGTGATCGAAAGCGTGGCCATCGCCGGAAACCCTGCGGCGCTCATCAAGAGCCATCACAACGTCGGCGGACTGCCGAAGAAGATGAAGCTGAAGCTCGTCGAGCCGTTGCGGGAGCTGTTCAAGGACGAGGTTCGCGAAGTCGGCGCGCAACTCGGCCTGCCAAAGGAAATCGTCCAGCGCCAGCCCTTCCCGGGCCCCGGCCTCGCGGTGCGCATCCTCGGCGCGATCACGCCCGAGCGTCTGCGCGTGCTGCGCGAAGCGGACACCATCGTGGTGAGCGAGATGAAAGCCAGCGACTGGTACTACAAGGTGTGGCAATCCTTCGCCGTGCTGCTCCCCGTGAAGAGCGTGGGCGTGATGGGCGACGAGCGCACCTACGAGGACACCTGCGCGGTCCGAGTCGTCGAAAGCCAGGACGGCATGACCGCCGACTGGGTGCGCCTCCCTTACGATCTCCTCGCGCGCATCAGCGGCCGAATCGTGAACGAAGTGAAGGGCATCAACCGCTGCGTCTTCGACATCACGAGCAAGCCGCCCGGCACGATCGAGTGGGAATAGGTCGGGCCCCTCGGAACGCGGGATCATCATTTGGTTCCCAATCCTGTCCCCAAATTCGCCAGGCCCGCGTACTTCTGGAACCAAGATTCAGATAGCCCGAACGGGCTCGACGTCCCCTGCCCACGGCACCCTTTTCACTCGCCATCGCTGAGCGAGCAGCGCTTCATGCGGAAGGCGCTTTGAATCCGATGTCTCCCGCCAATCCTGAGGTTCTTGTTTTCGAAAATGGCGAGGTGCTCGCCCGGTGGGCGCTTGCTCCCGGGGAATACGGGTTGGGTCGCGCGTCGCGCAATAAACTCAAGCTCGTCGCCAGAGGCGTCTCGCGCGACCACGCGCGAATATCGGTCGTCGCGGGGGAGGTGTTCTTCGAGGATCTCGGCAGCCGGTACGGCACGCCCTTTGAAGGCAAGCCGATCGCGGGGTGGTTTCTCATGAAGCCAGGGCAGCAACTCCGCATTGGAGGGCTTGCTCTGGAGGTCCGCGAACCTGCCTCCTCCCCGGCGCCGGAACTCCCGCAGGCGACGCTCCCGCCTCCGAAGCAACCGGTTCCGCGCGTGGTAACGGCGCGAGCCCCGCTCGCCAGACAGCCATTGAAGGAATTGCAGCTCGACGGCACGCCCGCCACGAATCTCGTGCCGCTCATCGGTCTGCCCCTCGAGTCTCTCACGCTCGATGAACGCATCTCGGACCTCAGTGCCCTGCGCGGCCTTCCATTGCGCGAACTCGATTTGCGGAACCACACGCGCATTCGCGATTTCCGGCCGCTGCTCGAGTGCCGGCGTCTGGACATCGTCTATGTCCCCGAGAATGCCGACATCGACTGCCTGCGTGAGCATCCGTCGCTGAAGTTCATCGCCATCCGCGACCCCCGCTCTCCGAAACCCAATGCGGTGGATGGCCCCACTCTGGTTTTCTATTTCTGGCAGAAATACGGTCCCCTCATGCGCCAGCGCAAAGGGCAGGCATCCACCGACCCCGCCGCCCGCTGATGCCCGACCGATTGAAGACGGGTGCCGGGTGGCGCGAGGTCAGTTCACTTCGAGTTCGGCTTTCGCTTGCTCCCAAGGGATCAGCGGCTTGCCGCCGTTATCGGCGATCGCTTCCTCCAAATCGCGCAGATCCTCCAGATCTTGGAGGCGTTCTTGCAGCCGGGCAACGGTCTGGATCAGCGAATCAATCTTTTCGAGGATGGCGGCTTCACTCATAGGCTTCCTTGCGGTCTTCGACTGCGGACACCTGAATCCCATCTCCTGCCAGTGCAAAGGGGACGCGATGCGAACCGACGCGCAGACGGTACCGCTGCCCTTGGGCTTTGAGTTTGGTCACGTCGCCCGCAAGATTGTCACACATGGTTTCCATCCGCCGCCCGATGTTCCGGCGTAGTTCCTTGGGCAAGGCGCGCAACTGTTCCCGAGCTTTCTGGCTGATCTCGATTCGGTAACGCACCTCCCCATACTTTTGGTTTGCGCGCCACCCGACAAGCACACTCCTGCCCGGCGGGAGGCGCGACCATGATCAGACCGGGATTTTTTTAACCCCTCGCCGTTTTCAGCGCGTTTACTTCCCCCAGCTTTTCTTCGCACTCGCAATGGCGCTGGCGGACATCGGCCAGCGCCATTGGGTCGTGAAGAGGTCGCTGAGATCCTTATTGGCGGCGGCGCTGGCGGCGAGGATGAAGTTATCGATGCCGTCCTGCACTGCACGCTCTTAGCTTCCGGACGTTTGCCGACTTCCTGCCACAATTTCGCATTAAAGGCCGGGCCGCCGTTTTCCTTGCACAGCCGCAGGCAGAATGCGGCGAACAGATCGGCGGCGCCGAGTTCCGCAGGATTCAAAGTCGCTTTGCCGATGGCGAGGGTGTTGCCAAAATTCAGCTTTGGGTCGGCGAGATAAAGCTCCAGCATTCCGTCGATCGCCTTTCGCAAATCTTCGGCGCTCTTCCCCTTCATCGGCGAAAGCTTGATGCCAATACGCTCGACCGCCAGTGACCGCATCAGCACGCAGTAGCCGGACCTGAAAGCATCGATGGGCGTAGCTCCGCTTGGATTGAGCTGGGTGGTGTAATACCAATTATTGATTCCAAACGCTCGAAACCAAACCGCGGGGTATTCGCCGCGCTCGGCCACTCCGTTGTAAAAGGCACGGAAGTCCGCAGGCTTGACCCAGATTTTGGCATGGCCGATCCCCGTCGTCCAACTAACCGTAACCGTTTCATCCTCGGCGGTGGAGGCGAAGGTCATGGTAGTCTTTTGTCTTCGCAGGCTCGCGGTCTGTGGTTTCGCGGAAAAACTCATAAACCTTGTCGAGAGTGCCCACGAGTTCTGCCATCACTTTTGGGTCCAGATCTTTGGCCGCCGAGAGCACCTCGACGCGGGTGCCTTTCCAAGCAAATCGATCAAGCTTCATGCCCGCCTTGCTTTGGTAGGCGATCTTCTCCGGACCCGGTGCGACGTCCAGCACGCATCGGAAGCCGCTCCCGCGTTCGCGAACCCCGGATGCGAAGTTACTGCGGTCGGACGACACCAGATAGCCGCGGAAGGATCCAGACCACGTGCCACCCCGCAACACACGGCTCGTCCCAGCAGGGTTAAACAAATCCTCACACCACTCCCGCACGTTGCCTCCGAGATCGTAGATCGCAAATTCATTCGGCGCAAAGGTCCCCGCTGGCGCGGTCGTCGCGTAGCCATCCGCATAGCCCTCCACCCATTGGTCGTTCGGAAACTTCTCGTGAAATGCCGAGTCCGAGTAGTTTCCTCCTTTGCCATTCCATGGCGGGAATTCGAGGCCCCACGGGTAATCCACCTGGTTCTTGCGGTTCCGATCCGCCGGCGTCGCACCGGTCTCGGGCGGCAATCCCACCGCGCGGCTCCACTCCCCGTCGGTGGGCAGCCGGTACTTCATTCCCACCGGCAACCTCCCTTCCTTGCTCTCTTTTTCTGTCAGCCATTTGCAGAATGCATTCGCATCGTCCCAGTTCACACCGCACACAGGGTGATCGGGTTGGTGGCCTGCAGGCACGCCGTCCTTCTCCTGCTTCGTCCACGAGTCGTCCACCTTGTTTGCTTTCCCATACTCGGCGTAATCCTTCACGCGCGTCTCCCAGATGGAGAAAAGAACCTTCGTGCCGGGCACGGGGACGAACTTCATGCCGAGGGTGTTCACGAAAGGCGCGTCCTTCGTCGCGGCTGCCAAAGTAGTCGAGGGCTTCAGCCCGTCTGGGCGTCCCGTCATCGCAGGAGGTTCTGCGCGCTGAAGCGCGGGACTACTTTGGTTCGCCGCCTGCTCCGCCTCGGAAAGCTGTCCCTGCTTTTTCCACGGCGCAAAATGGACCAGCGCTCCCACTGCCGCGCACAGCGCAAGCACACCGCCCACGATCGCGCCCACGGGCACTCCGCTCTTCTTCGCTGCCGGCCTGCCGGCGGCCACGGGACGCCGTGCCACGGGAGTCGGCGAGCCGGCCAGTGCGTCGAAGGCCCGACGCAGATCCGTCCTCACCTCCTCGTGGCTCTGCTGCCGCGCAGGCGGATCCTTCTGCATCATCTTCAGGATCACGTCCGCAAGCGCCGGTGGGCACAGGGGGAACGGGCTGCGGATCTCCGGTGGCGGCTGCGTGACGTGTTTCATCATCACGGTCATGGCGTTGTCCCCGGCGAAGGGCGTGTGCCCGCTCACCAGATGATACATAAACAGCCCCCATCCCGCCCTGGCCGATGCGCTCGATGACTTCAAATTCACCAAGCATTCGGCCTTCGAGACTCATGCCCGAAGGCTATTGAAAATCGAGTCTCTAGCGAGGCTCTTGCAAAACCTCAGCCGTAAGAGGGCGAGATGCCTTCACTCCTCTGAGCGATGACGCCGCGCGTCGGTGACCGTGGAGGTTTTGCAAGAGCCTCTAGCGCCAGCGAATTATCCCCGGCGGTGGAACGACGGCTACTGGTCAACTTCTGGTGGGGCACTTGCCGACGTTGCGGCGAGGACGACGCGAAACCCCATGCCGTATGGGGACGGTCGGGCACGAAGTTCGCGCTGGGCAAGGCATGCACCCGTCATTGTCCTACCGCTGGTGCCGCGGCGTTCACACCGCTCATCGGGTAACGACTTACTTCGTCCCATGCGAGTTGCTGGAGCAGGCGATTCATCTCCGTGGCCGAACCGCTCTTCCTCCGGCTGAAAGTCACCGCGCCCAGACAGAGCCGCAATCCAGCGGATGCCCCACCGCGACGGTCTCACGTAGGGCCGCCGCAGTTCAAAGTCAGCCCCCAAGGGCGCTCAAGGCATCCCACGGCTCCAAAAAAAGATCCCCCGAGGCCGTGGGCTCGTGGGTTGTCCTCAAAGTATGAAACCCCGCCTTTGCTCCAACCGCCACCCGCTTCACACGGATCGTGGATCTCTCGGGCAGGTCGGTGCTGGCCTCGTCGTGCCAATCGGAGGAGTGCTTGCGTGATTCTGACGATCTCCAAGCGGGGCAGGGTGCGGCTCAGTCACAGATGTGGAATCCTCGTCTGCCTCTCGGTTCTCGCCGCCCGAATTCTCGCCGCCGATGCAGCCGTGCCCGCGTCAGTGCAAAGCCCCGGCCTGGACCTCAACGAGGCTGCTGATCCGCGACCGGATTTTGTCCACGATGTTGCGCCTTTGCTGAGCCGCTTCGGCTGCAATGGCTCGGCCTGTCACGGCAAGGCCGAGGGGATGAATGGCTTCAAGCTCTCCGTCTTCGGCAATGATCCGCTCGCCGACCACGACGCCATCACGCGCCAGTCGCGCTCGCGCCGCATCACACCCGCGGCGCCGGATGCCAGCCTCATGCTGCGCAAGGCGGCGGGCGACGTGCCCCATGCGGGCGGTGTGCGGATGAAGCCGGACTCGCGGGAGTACTCTGTCTTGCGCGCGTGGATCGCGAGCGGTGCGACCTACGCGGCGAAGGATCGCAGCGAAATCACCAGGCTGCACGTCGAGCCGGAGCAGAAGGTCATGGGCTTTGAGCAAACGCAGCCGCTCCGTGTCATGGCGGAACATGCGGATGGCACGAAGGCGGATGTCACCTGGCTCGCGACTTTTCATTCGAACAACCCTGTGATCGCCGAGGTGGATGAAAGCGGCGGCGTGAAGACCGGTTCCTCCATCGGGCAGGCCGCGGTGATGGCGCGCTATGCGGGGAACATCGCCATCTTTCAGGCGACCCTGCCGCGTCCGGGTCCGCAGGTCGCGGGCGCCGAGGAGAAGAGCTTCAACGCGATCGACGATCTCGTGCAGGCAAATCTGCGCCGCATGAATCTCCGCGCATCCGGTCTTGCCGACGACGCGGAGTTTCTGCGGCGCGTGTATCTCGACGTGGCGGGGCGCCTGCCATCCGCGGATGAAGCGCGCGAGTTCCTCGGCAGCACGAGCGATGGCAAGCGTGAGCGATTGGTCGAGACACTGCTCGACCTCCCGGAGTATGCGGATTTCTGGGCACAGAAATGGTCGGACTTGCTCCGCGTGGACCGGCTCGCCCTCGGTGCGCCAAATGCCTTCGCCTACTACTCGTGGATTCACGAGGCGGTGGCGCAGAACAGGCCGCTGGACATTTTCGCGCGCGACCTGCTCCTCGCCGAAGGGCCGCTGACCGAGCAGCCGGCGGGCTATTTTTTGAAAGCCTCGAAGAAGTCCGGCGAACTCGCGGCCACGGTGTCGCAGGTGTTCCTCGGCATCCGCATCACGTGTGCGGAGTGTCATCAGCATCCGTATGACCGCTGGACGCAGGGCGACTACCACGGCATGCGGGCGTTCTTCGAGCAGGTGAAATACAAGAAGCTCGGCGGAACGACTGCCGAGGATGTTGTCGAGGCACTGGTCGTCGAGGGGAGTCCCGAGGTGAAGCATCCGCGCACGAAACAGGTGATCCACGCGCATGCGCTCGGCACCGCGATGCCGGAGAAGGCGCCCGAGGGCGACCGCCGCGTGGCGCTCGCCGCGTGGCTCACGGCGTCGGACAATCCGTGGTTCGCCCGCAATCTCGCGAATCGCTTCTGGGCGCATTTTTTCGGCCGCGGCCTCGTGGAACCGGTGGACGACGTGCGCGCGACGAATCCGCCGAGCAATCCCGAGTTGCTCGATGCGCTGGCGAGAAAGTTCGTCGAGTCGCGCTTCGATGCGAAGGAGATGATTCGTTTCATCACCGCGTCACGCGCGTATCAGGTCGCATCGAAGCCGAACCAAACGAACGAGGCCGATGCGCAGAATTTCTCCCGCGCGCTGTTTCGCCGGATGCCGGCGGAGACGCTGCTCGATGCGGTGTGCGGCGTCACCGGCGTGTCGGAAAAGTTCACCGGCGTGCCGGAGGGAACACGCGCGGTGCAGCTCTGGGACAGCCAGCAGCAGCATTATTTCCTGAAGCTCTTCGGGCGTCCGCAACGCATCACGCCGTGCGAGTGCGAGCGCGCGACCGGAGCCAGCATCGCGCAGGCGATGCACCTCATGAATGCGCCGGGCATCCAGGCCAAGCTCACGCACCGCGGCGGCAGCATCGAGCGCTGGGCCGCGATGCAAGATGACGCTCGGATGATCGAGGACGTGTATCTCACGTGCCTCGCCCGCATTCCCGACAGCGCGGAAAAAAACACCGCGCGCGAGTATCTCACATCGCATCCCACGAAGCGCAGGCAGGCCGTCGAGGACCTCGTCTGGTCGCTGCTGAACAGCCTCGAATTTGTCTTCAACCACTGAACCCCATGAGCACCACATCACGAACCTTCTGCGACGGCATCACCCGCCGCAATCTGCTGCGCGTCGGCGCGGCGGGCGCGCTCGGCATGAACTTCGGCCTGCAACAACTGCTGCAGATGAAAGCGCTCGCGAACCCGGTGAAGAGCGACACGAATTTCATCTTCGTCTTTCTGAAAGGCGGCCTCAGCACGATCGACACGTTCGACATGAAGCCCGAAGCGCCCGACACCGTGCGCGGCCCGTTTCAGGAAATGCGGACGACAGTGCCCGGCATCCGCATCTGCGAGCACCTGCCGGATATCGCGGGCGTGATGGACAAGTTTTCGCTCATCCGCAGCTTCACTCACAGCAACGCCGGCCACGGTCCCGCCGACCACTACATGCTCACCGGCTATCATCCGACCGCCGCGTTCAACGGCGGGCTGAAGCCGAACAACCAGCACCCGTCCATGGGCTCCGTCATCGCGCACAAGCTCGGCCCGCGCGGCAGCGTGCCGCCGTATGTCTGCCTGCCGACGATGCACAACAGCGCCAGCTCCGCCTACCTCGGGCCGAATGCGGTGCCGTTCGTGATCGAGGCCGATCCGAATTCGCCGGGCTTCGAGGTGCCGGATCTCCTGCCACCGCTGGAAGTCGATGCGCAGCGCATCACGGACCGCCGCGGCCTGCTGGCGAAGGTGGATCGCTTTCAGCGCAGCATTGAGCAGAAGGCGAACGCGGGCGCAGGGGAACTCGGCGTCTTCGCCGAGCGCGCGACATCGCTGATGACTTCGCCTGAGGCGAAGCGTGCATTCGACATCCACGCCGAGCCCGAGAAACTGCGCGACGCCTACGGCCGCACGACTCTGGGCCAGAGCTGCATCATGGCGCGCCGTCTCATCGAGGCCGGCGTGCGCTGCGTGACCATCGAACACAGCAACTGGGACACGCACTTCCATCAGTTCCCCTCGCTCAAGGACGATCTGCTGCCGAAGCTGAACGCCGCGATGGCCACGCTGTTCCGCGATCTCAGCGACCGGGGAATGCTCGGCAAGACGGTGGTCCTCGTCACCGGCGAGTTCGGCCGCACGCCGAAGATCAACAAGGAATCCGGACGCGATCACTGGAGCCGCTGCTTCACCGTCGCGCTCGGCGGCGGCGGGATTCAGGGAGGCCGCGTCATCGGCAAGAGTGACGCGATCGCATCGGACCCCGCGGAAGATCCGCACGGGCCGGAGGACTTGTGCGCGACGGTCTACCAACTCATGGGCATCAATCCCCACGACGAGATGCGCACGCCGGAAGGCCGGCCGGTGATGCTCACGAATTCAGGCCGCGTGATCAAGGAGCTGCTGTGAGGGGGAAGGGTGAATGACGAATGACGAATGACGAATGACGAATCACGAATGACGAATGACGGAATGGGTATGACAGCCATCACAGCATCGACAGGACGCGAAAGTCGGAAATCCATCCGCCGTTCGTCATCCGTCATTCGTCATCCGTCATTCGTCATCCGTCATCCGTCATTCGTCATCCGTCATTCGTCATTCGTCATTCGTCATCTCTTGGCCGCGCTGCTGCTCACCAGCGTCTCCATCGCCGAGCCGCCTTCCACGGCATTCATCTTCCCCGCCGGCGCACAGCGCGGCATAGGGACCGATTTCCGCGTCGGCGGATACTATTTCCACGGCGGCGCGCAATTCACGATGGAAGGCGGGGGCATCACGGCACCGGCCGAGATCCGGGAAGTGCCGACGATCTGGTTCGCGGGGCCGATGCTCATCGAGCCCGCGTCACAGAAAGGCGAGGACTACCCGAAGGATCATCTTGGCAGATTGAACGTCGCCAGCGACGCACCGCCCGGCACGCGCATTTGGTGGTGCCGCACTTCGCAGGGCAGCACGCCTTCGATGAGATTCGTCGTCGGTGAACTGCCTGAGATCACCGAGCGCGAAATGGATGGCGCGCCGATCGCACAGGACGTCACGCTGCCGGTCACGATCAACGGCCGCATCTTCCCACGCGAGGATGTTGACCTGTGGCGCTTTCACGCGGGCACGGGCGAAGAGATCCGCTGCGAAGTCGTGTCGAGAAGCCTCGGCTACCCGCTGAAGGCGGTGCTCACGCTCACAACCGCGACCGGCAAACCGATCAGCGGCATTCAAAAGCACACCAGCCGCGCAGGTGATCCCGGTCTCTCATTCACCGCTCCCGTCGATGGCGACTACCAGATCGCGATCCACGATATCGCATACGGTGGTGCGCCGAATCACGTGTATCGGCTCACCTTGCAGCGCGGGCTTGCGCCAGCGGCAGCGCTCCAGCCCCTCGCGTCGAATGTGCTCACTTTGCCCGCCAGCGTGAACGGCTGCATCGCGAAGCCCGGTGAAACGGACGGATGGCTGGTGGATCTCGCGGATGCCCAGTCCGTCTTGCTCGACATCGAGACAGACAAGGAACACGGGCGGCTGGACTCCGTGCTCTCGATTTTCAGCGCGGACGGTGTGTCGCTCGGGATGAACGACGATCGCGCTGACGGCCAGAGCGACTCCCGCCTCCACTTCACCGCCGCGAAGGCGGGCCGCCACATGGTGAAGGTAACCGACCGTTTCGCGACGCGCGGCGGCGATGACTTCGGGTATCGGCTTCGTGCCACAAACAGCGCTGCGGCGGATTTTGAACTCACGCTCGCGAGCGACGCGGTGAATGTGGTTCGCCAGACCGATGGCGACACCGCCGCTGATCCGAAAGCGAAACCGAAGCCCGCCAAGGGCACCGGTCTCAAGGTGGATGTCACCGCATTCGGTGCCATAAAGTCTGACATCACAATCGAAGTCGCCGGTCTGCCAGCAGGAGTCGCTGCCGAGAAGACGGTGATCAACTCGAAGCAAAAGTCCGCCGAGATTTTCTTCACCGCGCCACCGCAGACTCCGCTGCAGCTCGCTCGCATCACCGTGCGCGGCACCGTCGAGATCAATGGCGCGCAGGTGATACGGGATGCAAACGTCGCAGGCAGCGGGCGACGCGATGTCCGTCTCGCGATCGTCCCAGCGGTGCCGTTCAAGCACGTAGGTGAGTATTGGGTGACAAACGACCAGCCCGCGGGCGCGACGATGACGAAACACTTTAGGCTGGAACGCGGCGGCTTCACTGGCCCGATCACCGTACAGCTCGCCGACCGTCAGGGTCGCTGCCTGCAAAATGTCACCGCAGCGCCGCTCGTCCTGTCGCCGGATGCGACGGAGTTTGACTACACCGTGCTGTATCCGCCCGAAGTGGAACTCGGCCACACCAGCCGCATCCAGTTGATGCTCGTCGCCGGGATGACCGACTTCGACGGCAGCCGACACACGATCAGCCACACGACTTTTGGGCAGGATGATCAGATGATCTCCGTAACATCGGATGGCCTGCTGCGGATCGTGCCGAGCGAGGGAACATTCACCTTCACGCCCGACGGCCACGCCGCGGTGCCCTTCACGATCAAGCGCCACCCGAAACTCGCGAACCGTCCGCTCCGCATCGAACTCGAACTCCCCGCACACATCCGCGACGTATCCGCGCAACCCGTCGAACTCGCGCCCGACGCCGCGGGCGGCGAGATCCGCCTCGACTTCGGAAAAGCTCCCGGCCCTTTCAACATGCCCGTCACCCTGCTCGCGCGCACCACGGACAAAGCCTCCGAGCCCCACATCGCCGCGGCGAGAATCAAGCTTCTCCCGGCGCTCGACGCGGCCTCGCGGTGACGCGCCCGGCGCGGCGATTGCGCGCAAGGAGGGGCGCTTTGATAGCGCCGTCTGGCAGCGGTCGCTCCGCGCCGCTGCCAGCGAAGACCGTGACAATGCAAAAGGCTCCTCGGACTCCGCAGATCCCCGGCGCTGCCCACGCCTCTGGCTCAATGCGGCGCGGAGCGACCGCATCGAGAGGGCGCTTTCAAAGCGCCCCTCCTTGTTCTCGCCGCCACGCATTCTTGGACAGGGAATGAATCACACCCAGTTCTACGACCGCCTTGTGAACAGGGTTGTCTCCCAACCATCCGTATGCCGCTCCCTTTTTCCATTCGCGGACTCATCGTCTGCGTGTCGCTTTTCCCGCTCTGTCTGCACGCCGCGGATCCAGCCGCGTTCCTCGACCAGCACTGCGCAAAGTGCCACGACGCGGAAACGAAGAAGGGCGGCCTCGACCTCGCCGCGCTGAAGCCGGACTACGCGGATCCCGACACTTTTGCCAAGTGGGTGAAGGTCCACGACCGCATCCAGTCGGGCGAGATGCCGCCGAAGAAGGAGAAGAAGCGCCCGGCGGCGGATGAGATCAAGGCGACGACCGGCACGCTCGCGACATCCCTCATCCAGGCAGAACGCGCCCGGCTCGACCTGGCGAATCGCACCGGCATCCGCCGCCTCACTCGCGCGGAGTATGAGAACACCGTGCGCGATCTTTTTGATCTGCACGGCATCGGCCTGCAGATGATGCTGCCCGCCGACGGCAGCGCGCATGGCTTCGACACGAACGCCGACGCGCTCGACATCTCGCACGTCAATCTCTCGAAGTACATCGAGGCTGCGGACAAGACGCTCGACATGGCCATCGCCATACAGCCCGAGGCCCCGCCGGTCGAGTCCGTGCGGCTCTCGCTCGCGCGCAACTACGGTCCCGACCTCATGCTCATGAGCGGCGATGCGATGCTGCTGCGGGACAAGAAGATCGATCCCGAGTTTCCGCCAGCGGGCGAATTTGCGCACATCAACATGGGCGCGCACGAGAGCATCGGCTCGTTCGATCGCATGAGCAGCGTCGGCGTCTTCCGGCACGAGGACGAGTCGTTCAGCCCATACTTCCAGAAGTTCGTCGCCATTCATCCCGGCATGTATCGGATGAAGGCTTCGTTCTGGAGCATGTGGTGGGACAGGGGAAAAATCCTGCCTGCGCGCGGCGTCGAGGCGGCGCGGCTGTCCGTCGTGCAGTTCAATGAAAATGGACGCGGCGGCCAGCATCCGAGCTACGTGCTCGGCTACTTCGATGCGCCGTCGCTGGAATCCGCCGTGCATGAACAGACGGTGTGGCTGAATCCGAAGGAGGCGTTCGGCTTCAACACCGCGTCGCTCGCGCATGTGGTGCTTTATCGCGTCGGCACATGGGGGCAGCTCGATCGCACGATGGGCTACACCGGGCCGTGCATCGTCAGCGACTGGCTCGATGTCGAAGGGCCGATCAATGACGTGTGGCCGCCGCGCAGCCATCGGCTGCTATTCGGCGATCGCCCGCTCACGGAGTTTGTGCCGAAGGATCACAAGGACATCCGCCCGCCAACGCGCAGGCCGCTGAAGCAGGAAATCATCGGCGCGAGCAATCGCCCGGCGCCGATGAAGGAAACATGGACCGTGCAGAGCGACGACCCGATCGCAGACGCGGGTCGCCTGCTCGCCGGTTTCTTGCCGAAGGCATTCCGCCGTCCGGTGGATGCCGAGGTGCGGAAAGGCTATGTCGCGCGCGTCGCCGAGCGGCTGAATGCGGGCGATTGCTTCGAGACTGCGATGCGTTCGGCATACCGCACCGCACTGTGCTCGCCGGACTTTCTGTTTCATGTCGAGGAAAGTGACGCCGAGACTCCCGTCCCCGGTCGCGAGGCACGGGTGGCGGACAAGAGTGTCCGCCTCACTTCATACTCACTCGCCTCGCGTCTGTCGTTTTGGCTGTGGAATTCGCAGCCCGACGACGCTCTCACCGGGCTCGCCGCAAGCGGCAAACTGCGCGATGCAAAGGTGCTCGCCGCGCAGGTCGAGCGGATGCTCAAGGACGCGAAGGCGCAGCGGTTCATTGATGATTTCCTCGGCCAGTGGCTGAAGCTCCGCAGCATCGCCGCGAACGATCCGGACAAGAAACTCTACCCCGAGTTCAACCCCTACATGCAGGACTCGATGGTCGCCGAGACACGCGCGAATTTCCGCGAACTCATCGAGAAGAACTATGACGCGAGCCATCTCGTTAAATCCGACTTCGCGATGCTGAATGAAAAGCTCGCCGTGCTCTATGGCATCCCCGGCGTGAGCGGCCCGAAGATCCGCCGGGTGAAATTGCCCGACGGCTGCGCGCGCGGTGGCTTTCTCACGCAGGCCGCGGTGCTGAAAGTCACGGCCAATGGCACGACCACATCGCCGGTGCCGCGCGGTGCGTTTGTGCTGGCGCGTCTGCTCGGCCAGCCGCCCGAGCCGCCGCCGGCAAATGTCCCCGCCGTCGAGCCCGACGTGCAGGGCTCGACCACGATCCGCGAGATGCTCGACAAGCACCGCGCGGATGTGTCGTGCGCGTCATGCCATGCGAAAATTGATCCGCCGGGCTTTGCACTGGAGAGTTTCGATGTCATCGGCGGCTTCCGCGATCGATACCGCTCGCTGAATGAGCAGGCCGAGAAGGCTCCGCGCGGCAGCATTGATCCGAAGATCCCGATCAAGTTCACACTCGGCCCGAAGGTGGATGCGACCGGCAACTTTGCCGACGGACGAGAGTTCACGGACATCCGGCAGTTCAAGGAAATCATCGCCAGCGACACGCATCGCCTGCTGCACAATCTCGCGCACCAGATGCTCATCTACGCCACCGGACGCGACATCGCATTCGTGGATCGCGCGGAACTGGATGCCCTCGTCGCACGCGCAGAGAAGCAGGGCGGCGGGATCCGCACGCTGATGATCGAGATCGCGCAGAGCGGCCTTTTCCAGTCCCGATGAACGCTCGCACTCCCAAACATTCCGACGCCCCAACGGGGCAAACCATGCCAGCCCAGGGCAACGACCTGAGTAATCGTCCAATTGAAATGAAAGCCCTGAAGGGGCGGCACACTCTGCGCATTTTCGCCGCGGCGCTGACCGCTTTCTCCCTCTGTGGGACACTCTGCGCCGAGGAGCAGACGACCACCGTGCGTGTGATCGGCTTCAGCG
>Ga0105044_10007553_pt1 | contig 14970 bp, 15 predicted proteins | sample MAT01_FD_78092 | JGI IMG/M metagenome (GOLD analysis project Ga0105044, IMG submission 78092) | Freshwater microbial communities from Lake Fryxell liftoff mats and glacier meltwater in Antarctica - MAT-01 | ecosystem: Environmental > Aquatic > Freshwater > Ice > Liftoff microbial mat | place...
CCAGTTGGCGCAGGGGGTCAACGCGATTGAATTCACCAATCGTTATCGCACCGCCGATGGGAGCTATAAGTGGATTAGCTGGAACTCGGTGGGGTCGGTTGAAAACCAAACCATCTACTTCGTCGCCCACGATATTTCCAGTCAACGGGAAGTGGAGATGCAGCGCGAAGAGATGCTCCGCCTTGCTGAAGAGCGTGGCGAGTTTGCCCGCCAAACTGCCGAACGTCTGCGCGAAGTGGATCGCTTGAAGTCGCAATTCCTCGCCAACATGTCGCATGAGTTACGCACCCCGATGAACTCGATCATCGGTTATTCGGAAATTCTATTGGATGGGGATGATGGCGACTTAAGCGCGGAAGCGGTTGAAGATATCGACATTATCCATCAAAGCGGGTTGCATCTGCTCAATCTGATCAACGAAATTCTCGATCTGGCGAAAATCGAAGCGGGCGAGATCCAACTGATGCCGGAAAGTATCCACTTGGAGCGGATGGTCAGCGATGTCGTGCAAGCGGCGCAAGTGTTGCTGAAGGGACGCCCAATGAATTTGACGCTGATGGTTGAAACACCTGATCTTCAGGTGATGGCAGACCCGCTCCGTTTGCGCCAAATCGTGACGAACCTTGTCAGCAATGCCTTGAAGTTCACCGAAGAAGGTAGTGTGACGGTCGAGATTGGGCAGCATGATCGCTATATGGCACATATCCGCGTGATTGATAGCGGTGTGGGCATCAGCCCCGAACATCTGGACGCGATTTTTGAACGCTTCCGGCAAGTGGATGGTTCTTCGACACGGCGCGCGGGCGGCACAGGGCTGGGACTCGCCATTACGAAGAACTTGATCGAATTGTTGGGAGGGGAAATCACCGTGGAAAGCGAAGTGGGCAAGGGTTCGACTTTCAGCTTTACGGTGCCACTGTACCAAAGCCAGTTAGCGTAACGGAAGACCGCCCAAAGGGACGCGCCCGCCGCGCGTCCCTTTAATCAATCCTATTTATAATGGTTTCGGAGCCGCTGATGTATCTCACAAAACTGGTTTGCCAAGAATGTGGTGCCGAACATGCCCCCGAAGTGATGCGCTTGACCTGCGAGCAGTGTGGGTCTGGTTGGTTGAATGCGCGCTATGATTACGCGACGGTGGCACCGCTTTGGCAAGACCTAACCGCTTTTAGGAGTCGCGAGCGGTCGTTGTGGCGGTATGGTGAGTTGCTGCCGATCTCGGAACCTGATCCTACGATTTCGTTATATGAAGGCTATACCCCGCTCATTCGTTTGGTTCAATATGAGCAGATATACGATCATCCGCATATTTATGTGAAAGATGAACGCCAGAACCCAACCGGATCGTTTAAGGATCGGCAAGCGGCGCTCATGGTTACGGCGTTGAAGCAAGCGGGGATCACCGAATGTGTTCTCGCCTCAACTGGCAATGCCGCCGCTGCTTATGCGGCTTACTGCGCGCGCGCAGGCATCAAATTGTGGTTGTTTCTCACTAGCTTAGTGTTGTCGGACAAAATGCGTGAAGCGGCATTGTATGGCACCGAAGTGGTTAAAGTCTCGGGCACGTATGACGAGACCAAGCAGATCGCGGCGGAATTCGCCAAGCGACGCGGGATTTATTTTGATCGCGGGGCGAAGACGATCCCCGGCAAAGAGAGCATGAAGACGCTGGCGTTCGAGATCGCCGAACAACTGGGGCTGCAATATGACCGCGCTGAGCAACGTTGGCGCAGCCCCGATTGGTATATCCAAGCGGTCAGTGGCGGCATTGGTCCACTGGGGGTTTGGAAAGGTTTCAGTGAACTGTACGAGATGGGCTTAATTGATAAACTACCCAAGTTGGGGATCGTCCAAGCGGCGGGTTGCGCCCCGATGGTGCAGGCGTTCCAAGACGGCAAGGCGACGGCAGCGGCAGTGGTGCCGCAAACCTTGATCACGGTGCTATCGACGGGCGATCCGGGCATGAGTTACGTCTTCCTGCGTGAAGCGGCTTTGGCGCACGGGGGGACGATGATCGCGATTGAAGACGGCGAGACCTTTGCCGCCATGCGTCGGGTTGCCAGCAAAGCGGGGTTATCGGTGGAACCAGCGACAGCGGTGGCTTTTGCCGGATTGGAAAAAATGCTGACCGATCAAATCATCCACCCCGATGAAGTGGTGGTCGTCAATTGCTCTGGGCATACCTTCCCAGCCGAAAGCCATATCCTCGGCGATCAATACCTGATCAATCTGCAAATCAATACCCCCAGTCAAATGACGGCGGCGGCTTTGCCGGATGAAGGCTTAGGCGCGGCATTTCGTCAAATTGATGAGCAGGTCACGACTATTTTGGTAGTGGATGACAATCCCAATGATCGTCGCTTGATTCGTCGCTTGTTGAAAGCCAATAAGCAGTATCGTATTTTTGAAGCCAGTGATGGCATTGAGGCGATGCGCGTTGCCGCCGAAGAACTGCCTGATCTGATCGTGGCGGATTTGACCATGCCGAACATGGATGGTTTCACGTTGTTGGAGAATCTGAAGACCAACCCTAAACTGGCGAAAATCCCGGTGGTGGTGGTGTCGGCGAAGGCATTGACGGCAGGGGATCGCGATTTATTAGATCGCTATTCCGAATCGGTCTGGACAAAAGGCGACTATAGCACCCGCCAATTGGTCGATCATATCGTGCAAACAGTGGGGGATGTGCCGGTGGAGCGTAAGACGGGCGGGCGCTTAGAGGCTCCAGACGTAAAGGCGCGCGCTATGCAACCCGCCTCTCGTTCGGTACTCATTATCGATGACAATCCAGATGATGCGCGGCTGATGAAACGCTTGATCGAGTCGGTTGGTGATGTGCGCGTGGATGTGGTGCATACCGGGCGCGAAGGACTAAAAGTAATCCATGAACATCACCCAGATTTAATCATCCTTGATTTGATGTTGCCAGATATGGATGGCTTTTCAATCCTTGAGATGTTGCACAATGATCGCAATTTACGGGAGCTGCCGACCATTATTTACACAGCCCGTGTTCTAACCACTGGCGAGCGTTCTCAGTTATTGGCACGGGTCAAAAGCATCGTCGAAAAAGCAACAATAGACAAACAATTGTTAATCTCAATGATCGATGAAGTGTTGGCATGATAGAATTTGGAATATCTGGTTCAACGTAGAATTAATGGGGCGTGAAATGAGTATTAAAATTCTATACATCGAGGATAACCCTCAGAATATGCGTCTCGTCCGTAAGATATTAGGCGCGGCGGGATATCATGTGATCGAAGCTGTTGATGGCGAAAGTGGTTTTCGGGCACTTCTTGAGTCGCAACCCAATATCGTGTTGATGGATGTCAATTTGCCTGATATTGATGGTCTGGAATTGACGCAGCGTATCAAGTCCAACCCGGAACTAGCATCGATTCCCATTATTGCATTGACCGCTAATGCCATGCACGGCGACCGGGAACGGTGCCTTGATGCGGGCTGCAATGGCTATATCCCCAAGCCGGTCACCAAGCTGAATTTATTGAGTACCATCGCTTCGTTTCTGCCTGTTGATCAAAACAGTGGTTCGGCGGTCTAGAATCGATAGGAAGTGCGAATGTGAGCATCATCGTTGTCATTGAAGATGATCCCAACAGTGCGCGTTTGGCTTCGCGCTTGTTGGAACGTGCTGGACACCAAGTGGTCACGGCGATGGATGGTGAAACGGGGCTAAACGCTGTCAGTGAGCATTCGCCTGATCTCGTATTGGTCGATTTGGGACTCCCTGATTTTGATGGACAAACGGTGATCGGGCTGTTGCATGAGCAACCGACTCCGCGCCCGATGTCCATCCTTGCTTTTACCGCGTGGCCCGAAGAAACCGCCCAAGTGATGGCGGAAGCCTATGGTTGTGATGGGTTGATCTCGAAGCCCATCAATACCCGTACCTTTGCCGATCAGGTTGCGGTTTATTTGCCAAAAGATGATACTACCTCAATGGGGTCGGGTTCGTCACAGATATCCCTTTAATAGAATGCCGCTTACTCAATGGTTGCTGGTCGCCCTAAATTAATCCCTGCCAATACCTATGGCTTTGAAACCCTTGCCCAAATTTATAACGAAGCGCGCACTGATTATATTGTGCCGATGCCGATGAATGCCCGCCGTATGGAAGAATACGTCCGCTTTTATGATGTCGTTTTGTCCGCATCCTTCATTTCGTTGAATGATGCCGATGAAGAATCGGGGATCGCGATGTTGGGTTGGCGCGGTCAGCGGGCATGGATCACCCGCTTGGGTGTGATCCCAGAGCGGCGCGGCTCCAAAGTCGGGCAGACGTTGACCGAAGCGCTTTTGGATTCGGGGCGGGGGCGAGGGGCGACGCTGTGCCAACTGGAAGTGATCGAAGGCAATGAACCCGCGCACCGTTTGTTTGTGAAGCTGGGGTTTGAAGAGACACGTCGGTTGTTGGTGATGCGCCGCCCGCCGTCGGCGCGGGGTGCCACCGGCATATTGAATGTCGGTATTGAGATCGAGGCATTGGATGCCAGCGCTATCGCCGCGCAATTGCAACGGCGTACTGATGCGCCATCATGGTTGGATGAAACGGCTTCGTTGCTCAATGCCGGTAGTTTGCAAGGCTTTCGTATCGATCATCAGGATGGACGGTTCGCTTGGATCGTGTATCGCTTGGTCAGTACCCCCGTCACCCCGCAACTCGTGCGCCAAAAATTATCGCATTTTGTCCTCGATTCGTCTGACCCCGACATGACTTATGATTTGTTGCGGGCGCTGCACCAGCGTCACCCACAGGTGGATACCGAAGTTGAAAATATGCCCGCTGACAGCTCTCATTGGGCGAGTTTTCAACGGGTGGGGTATGTCCAAAGTTTTCGCCGAATCGAAATGTTGATGCACCTCTAACACGTAGCCCCCATAATAAAAATCAGCATAAAAAATTCACGATCCAAAAACCTATCTGGATAGACAAGGGGTGTTGATTTTTGCATCGTTGCCTCCCTTTGTACAAAGGCGAAAATCATGGCGAGTTTTAGTGAAGTACGCACGCTGATTGTGGCGGATAGCCCGTTGGCGCGGGCGGGGTTATCGACCCTGCTTGATCCCTCTAGCGGCGTTTTGATTGTGGGTGGGATCGGCACGGAAAGCGATCTGCTGGATGCGCGGCGCGTGTATCACCCCGATGTCCTCGTATGGGATATGGGCTGGGATCCGATGCAATTATTGGAGCGGATCGCCGAGTTGCGCGATGCCGTCTGTATCATCGCGCTCTCGGCAGATGTCGGGACGGCGGTCGAAGCTGCGCCGGCGTTGTTGGGCGCGGGTGTCAAGGGACTCCTGTTGCAAGCCGTCGATGGGGATGCCTTGTGCGCGGCGGTGCAAGCTGCGTCTCAGGGGATGGTGATCATGGACGCGGCGATTTCGGGGGCGCTTCATCCGCAAGCCTTGGTGGGGACATTGGTCTCCAATAGTCTCATCGACTCGTTGACGGGGCGTGAACTGGAGGTTATCCGCTTGATCGCCGAGGGCTTGCCGAACAAGAGCATCGCGATCCGGCTTGCCATCAGCGAGCATACCGTTAAATTTCATGTGAACGCCATTTTGACCAAGCTGGGGGCACAAAGCCGTACCGAAGCGGTGGTGCGCGCTACCCGTTTGGGCTTGATCACCTTGTGATGCCTACCCATTTGTTCAGGTCGATCCTCATCCCATGAGCGATGTTTCGCGATAACGGTTGCGAGTACATTTAGAGTATCGGCGCAGGCAAAACAAATTGTGGTGCGCTAACGATTGAGGAAAGACAAACATGAGTATTTTACAAGACCTTTCAAACGACTTGGCGGCGGCTGTTCAAACAGCAAGCCAAAGCATTGTCCGCGTCGAAGGACGTCGGCGTATGGCAGCGACTGGCATCATCTGGTCGGCGGATGGCTTGATCATCACTTCGAATCACGTCGTTGAACGCGACGATAATCTGTTCGTGGGTCTGCCCAATGGCGACCGTGTAGAAGCGACGTTGGTCGGGCGTGACCCCACCACCGAGATCGCCGTGTTGCGGGTGAATGCGACTGGCTTGACCGCCGCGACATGGGTCGCAACCAGCGATGTCAAAGTCGGTCATATGGTTTTGGCGCTCGGTCGTCCCGAAGCGGATGTGCAAGCGACGCTCGGTGTTGTCAGCGCGATCAGTGGGGAATGGCGCACGATGGCGGGTGGGCGCATTGATGCCTACCTGCAAACTGATGTTGTGATGTATCCCGGCTTCTCCGGCGGACCGCTGATCAGCGCCGATGGGGCGATGTTGGGCATGAACAGCTCCTCGTTGTCGCGCGGGGTCAGCTTGACATTGCCCGCCGTCACTTTGCAGCGCGTCGGTCCAACCTTGGCGTCGCATGGGCGTGTCCGTCGTGGTTACTTGGGCGTCAGCGCCCAACCGGCGCGTTTGCCCGCTACTTTGATCAGCCAGTTGGGGCAAGAAACTGGGTTGTTGATCGCCGCTGTTGAACCGGAAAGCCCAGCGGAAAAAGCCGGTCTGTTCTTGGGGGATACCCTCTTCCACATGGACGGTGCCAGTATTCGCCAGATGGATGATTTGATGGCAGTCTTGACCGGGGATCGGGTTGGGCAGGCAGTCGCCGCGCGGGTGTTGCGTGGTGGTCAAGCGCTCGATATCCAGATCACTATCGGCGAGCGGAATTAAGCATATGAGTCGGGTGTTGTCCCAACTCAACTTAGCGCTTTCGGGGATGGTGGATGGGGTTTTGCGGTCGGTGGTGCAAGTGCGGGACTCGGCGCGCGGCGCAGGGGCAGGCACAATTTGGCACAACGATGGCTTGATCATCACCAATGCTCACGTCGCACGCGGCGGGGCGTTGCAAGTGGCGTTATACGATGGACGGGTACTGAATGCAACGGTCATCGCCCGCGACGACAAGCGTGATTTGGCGGCGCTGTCTATCGAGGCGAACGATCTGCCCACAATCCCATTGGGCAATTCGGCACAATTGCAGGCGGGGCAATGGGTGATGGCGCTCGGTCATCCATGGGGCGTGATGAACGCCACAACGGGCGGTGTCGTCATCGGCGTGGGCAAGAATTTGCCGGAACTGCCGGGGATGCGTCAGGATTGGGTGGTCGCGGATTTACACTTGCGACCGGGCAATTCGGGCGGACCGATGGTCGATGTCGCGGGACGCTTGATCGGCGTCAACACCTTAATGACCGGCCCCGGCGTGGGCGTGGCGGTGTCGGTGGATGCTGCCAAGCAATTCCTGCGTGATGTCCTAGGCACCCCGACAGCGGATGCCGTCACCGATAGTCAGAGTCAATACGTCTAGGGACGCGGGGTGGTGCGCGTCCGTCTTTAACCAGTAGTAGCCCCCTATAATAACCTGCAACGAGGGCGTTTTGGTGAGCTTCACCATGCGCCCTCGTTTGCGTCTAGCGCCTAACCGGTCGTCTTCATGCCCGCCGCGATGCCGTTGATGGTCGCCAGTGCCCCATTGAGCAAAGCTTCATATTCGTTGGTGCCGGGGGTGGCTTCGCGCAAACGCCGCAACAGCGTCACTTGAATGTAATTGAGCGGGTCGATATATGGGTTACGCTGCTCAATCGAGCGTTTCATCACGGGCGAGTGATCCAGCAGATCGGCTTGATTCATGATCTGGCAGATGTGCTGGCGCGCCAACAGATGCTCGTTATAGAGGCGGGTATAGATGGCGTCGCGATTGACGGTATCCTTCACTAGGGACGCATACAATTTGGCGATGCCTAAGTCGGCTTTGGCGAGGTCTAACTCGACATTTTCGACCAGTGCCTTGAAGAAATTCCATTCCTGAACCATTTCTTGCAACAGCGCCAACCCGTTACCCTCGGCACAGAAGGTTTCCAACGCAGTGCCGACGCCAAACCAACTGGGGATGATGGCGCGGCTTTGCATCCACGAGAAGATCCAAGGAATAGCGCGGATCGACTCGAAACCGCCCGCACTGCGTTTTGCGGGACGACTGCCGATGGGCAAGCGCGCCAGTTCGTTGATGGGGGTCGCTTGCTGCCAATAATCCAAGAAACCGGGTGTTTCATAGACGAAGGCGCGGTAGGCGGTTTCGCTGTTGCGCGAAAGCTGAGTCATTGCTGCGCGCCATTTTGGATCAATATGGGGATGATCAGCGGTGGGTGTGCCCAACGCCAACAAGACGGCGTGCATCACCTGTTGCAAGTGTCGGCGGGCAATGGCGGCATTGCTGTAGCGGTAGGCGATGACTTCGCCCTGTTCCGTGATTTTGATACGTCCCTTCATCGCCCCCGGTGGTTGCGAGAGGATAGCGCGATTGGTCGGTCCGCCGCCGCGCCCGATGCTGCCGCCGCGCCCGTGAAACAACTCCAAATGGATGCCGTGTTGTTCGCAGGTTTCGGCAAGCACTTGCTGTGCCTCATATAAGCCCCAGTTGGAGGCAAAATAGCCGCCGTCTTTGTTGCTATCGGAATAGCCCAACATAATTTGTTGGCGGTCGCCGCGATTACGCAAATGCTGGCGATATTCGGGGTTGTTGAACAGCGCCGTCATGATGGCGGGGGCACTCTGCAAGTCTTCAATAGTTTCAAACAGGGGCACCAGATCGACCAGCGGGCTGACGCCGACTTCATGGGCGAACAACAGTAAGGTCAAGACATCGCTAGGGGCGGTACTCATGCTGGCGATCACGCTGTCGATCACCATCGTGCCATATTTTTTGTGTGCCTTAGCGATCATGCGCCATGTTTGAATGACGCGGTTGGTCGTGTCCGAAAAGGTGAGTTCGGCGGGGAAGAAAGGGCGCGGGTTGGCGATCTCGGCGCTGAGCAGTCGTTGTTTTTCTTCTTCCGGCAGGGTGCTGTATTTTTCGACCTGTCCATAGTGACGTAGCAGTTCGTCCATGGTCGAGCGGTGTAAACGGGCGTCTTCGCGCACATCCAACGGCACCAGATGGAGACCGAACAAGCGCACTTTTTCGATCAAACGATGGAGCGTGCCCCCGGCTACCCAACGTCCGCGATTTTTGAGCAGACTGTCTTGCACCATCGTTAAATCTTTGAGGAGTTCGACTTGGGTGGGATACTCGTCTTTGTTGAGTTTTTCCCAGATGATGCCCATGATCAGACGATAAATCTCATCGGCGTCGCGTTCGGGGAAGCCCGAGCGCGAAACCCATGTCATGAGTTCGGGCGAGATGCTGATCTCGTCAATGGAGTGGGTGAGGTGATCGCGCAGGAAGGCGATATCGTCGAGATAAAATTGGCGGGCTTGGGCGCGCAAAGTCGCTAGGGTCGCCAGCGTGATATCCGCCGTGACATTGGGGTTGCCGTCGCGGTCGCCGCCGATCCACGAGGCGTATTGTAAGACGGGCGGCAAGCGATCCCAATTTTCGTCCGGATAGGTCGCTTCTAAGGCGGCGCGCAGCTCGTCATAGACATCCAACGTTTGATCGATGATCACCGAGGTGATGAAATAGAGACCAAAATCGACCTCATCTTCGACTTTGGGGCGCGAGGCGCGGGTGGGGCGGGTTTGCCACAATTCTTCGATCTCTTCGCTTAGGGAGCGTTCCAAAGCGCGCATTTCACGCGGGAGCAAGTCCACCGCGTCGTGGTGCGCTAGCATATCGGCGATATGGCGCAGCTTGATGAGGATCTCTTTGCGCTTGGCTTCCGACGGGTGGGCGGTGATCACCAAACGCACCCGTAGTTGTTCGAGGATAGCGCGCATTTGGGGTGCCGTGACCCCCGCCGCGCTGAGATCGTGAATGGCGAGGATGATACGTTCGGTGAGTTTGTCTTGCGCCTCGCGCACACGCAGCACGCGGATGCGCTGTTGGTCTTCGGCAATATTGATGAGTTGGAAATAATTACTGAAGGCTTTGGTCAAAATGCGGAGCGAGTCGAGCGATAAGTTTTGAAGGACATTTTCTAAATCGGCGGCGGACTCGTCTCGGCGGCGGGTTTTTGCGGCGGCGCGCACGCTCTCGACCAAGTTAAAATCAGCGTCACCGTGTTGTTCACGGATCACGTTGCCTAGTAAATTGCCAAGCATTCGAATATCGGTGCTTAAGGCGCTCACGAGATCGGTCTCTGACATAGTGGTTTCCTCGCCTATGGGCAATATCGTCAAATATCAAGAACAAGCTTTGATCCTACCGCATTCGTTTAGAAATGCGAACACGAGACCATTTGTATGATTTGTCTTAAAAGGTTCTGCCCAGTTGTGAACGCTTTCGCAGATGGGCGGGTAAGAGTAGTATGTAGTATATGGAAATTGTCGGTTAAGTTCATTTTGTCCAACCCCTAGAGACCAAAAAATCATGCTTGATGTGAGTTTCAAACCAATTCGTTTGTGGCGTCAACGGCGTGCCTTCGTGTTGCTGGGGATCACGCTCTTGAATGTGATACTCGGCGTGGTGTGGGTGCTGGCGCAAGCACCGGGCACGGCGGGGGTAGATGATCCTTATTTCCCGAACTTGGGCAACGGTGGCTATGATGTCCAGCATTACCTCATCGAAGCGAGTTTCGATGTCGAAGACAATCATATCGAGGGTCGCACAGTGATCACCGCGCGGGCGATACAAGACTTGAGTAGCCTGAATTTGGATTTTCAAGACTTGACCGTGCAAAGCGTGCGGGTGAACGACAGCGCCGCCACTTTTGAGCATGAAGGCGGTGAATTGATCATCACCCCCGCCGAACCGCTCCTTGACGCGGCAGAATTTACTGTCGAGGTCGTCTACGCCGGCAATCCAGCACCCAATCCGAACAGCGCCACCTTTGCCGATAGCGGGTGGTACGATCTCGATACGACCTTGATCGCGATGGGCGAACCAGCGGGCGCTTCGACATGGTTTCCGGTCAATGAGCATCCCATCGATAAAGCGACGTATACGTTTCGGCTGACCGCGCCTCACCCGTATACCGCTGTCGCCAATGGGCTTTTGGTCGAAAAAATCGACAACGCGACGGACGCTACCTATGTGTGGGAGATGCGGCAACCGATGGCGAGTTACCTGTCGCTGGTGGTCGTGGCAGAAATGGATGAATTGACGGATGAATCGCCCGATGGCGTGCCTTTGCGCAATTATGCCCCACCCGCTTTAAGCAATCGCGCCCGCGCCACCTTCAACAAACAAGGCGACATGCTCGATTTCTTTGCCGACACCTTCGGGGAGTATCGTTTTGATGCCTATGGTGCCATTGTCGTCGATGGTCCCTTTGGTTTTGCGCTGGAAACCCAATCGCTATCGATGTTTGACGCGAATATCATCACCGCGCCCATACAGTCGAGCGAGATGACGGTGGCGCATGAACTAGCGCATCAATGGTTTGGCAACAGCGTGACGCTCTCCAGTTGGAACGATATTTGGTTGAATGAGGGTTTCGCCACGTATTCCTCGTGGCTGTGGTTTGAACATGCCCAAGGCGCTGCTGCCCTAGATGCGATCATTGAAGGCACCTACGAGTATTTGCAATCGGCGCGGTCAACGCCGGGCAACCCTGCCTCCGATCCGCCCGTCACTGCCGATCCGACGGTGCCGCGTATTTTTGACGGTGCGCTGATTTATGTGCGCGGCGCGATGACCCTGCACGCCTTGCGCTTGGAAGTGGGTGATGACGTTTTCTTCGAGATTTTGCGCACCTATTGTGAGCGCTTCGCCTATGGCAATGTCTCGACCGCCGATTTCATCGCCACTGCCGAAGAAGTGAGCGGGGAATCGTTACGGGATTTCTTCGACCTGTGGATTTATCAGCCCGCCTTGCCGGAACTGCCAACGCCGCAATGATGTTATCATGCCGCCAGCGGATGCCGTGTTGGGCACCCCGTTAAGGAAAATTAAAAATCGTGGGGGCATGATAGTTCATGCCCCCGACACGGACCCCATCAAACCGACCTTCACCGTCATTTCACATCAGGCGTAACCCTTAGCTTGGTGTCTATGGGACGGGCAAAAGCCAAACACCAGCGACTCAACGATCAGAGTTATCAGCGATCAATCGCCAGAATAGGAAGAGCGACCCACACAAACGCGGAACCCAAGAGATTCGCCTATGTAGACAAGTGCATCCTCGGAAGCGTGATCCGCCGCGCGCACGACGCCGTGACCGCTGTCCCAAGAACCACCGAACATAGTATGATCGGGGATCGCGGTTTTGGCAACGGGGCGTCGGCTTTGTCTGTGGGTTGTCATCGTTTGCCACCCACATCGTTACGAAGTGCCCACAAGATCGAGTAAAATAAACGGCTCATGCTGTGATGTAGGTGGAAACCAGATGCGTTATTTAGCACATGTCCGCGAGTTGCCGTCACTCGATCACATGACGGATGAAGAAAAACAACAAGTCGATAAACGCTTCGACGCCAATGATTTTGAACTCAACTTTGATGGCAATGCCGTCGAGTGGGGGCTGATCGACGAAATGGAGATCGTGCCAGCGGCGCGCCAGAACACCCCGGCGGGGTGGTTGGTGAAAAACCTGCTGTTTCGCGGGGAACGCTATCATATTGGCGTTTATTTCGGGCGGGAAGAAATGATCTTGACCAATATCACTGAAGAGATAGCGCGCTTCATCGCTCAGACCATCGCCTATTATGCGCGCCAAGAGGTGCGCTATAAAGGTGTCGAGGATGTCGCCCCGTTGGCGGATGAGGGCACCTAAGTGGGCAGCACCGCCGCCACCGCGCGCGTGGTGATCTGCTTCTGCCTGTTGCTGCTGTTGAGCGGGGCTAACGGATACGCCCAAACCAACGAACCCGTTGGGCGCACCCCCGTCAACGTGAACCGCGCGGAACAGCTTGATCCGCCCGCAGTGGCAATATCATCCCTCTGGGCGGATACGGCGCTGATCTTTTGGATCGGCGCGGATGAGCGCGGCGTGCATCAGGATGCGCGCCGCTGGCAAGGGGGTGTCTTGTCAGCGGTGGTGACGTTGCCGTTGCCGCCGGTCGCCCCGTATGCCCAGACTGCCGTCCCGATGGCAAATGGGGGGGCGCTGCTCTTGTGGTTGGATCGCACGCCAGAGGCGGAGACGGGTTTGTTTGCCGCGCTCATCACCGATGCTTTGACGGTCGAGCGCGGACCCATTTTAATCTCCACCGAGCCTGTTTATGATTACGCGGCTTTGCCCCAAAGCGATGGGGAGGTGATGGTCGTCTATAGCGGCGGCGTGGCGTCCGAGCCAACGTTGGTTGCCCGCCGTGTGGATGGCGCGGGACGCGCTTATGCGCCCATCCCGCTGGGCGTGGTGGGTACGTCGCCAGCACTGAGCATCGATCAGGGTGGGGCGATTTGGTTATTTTGGATGGCGGAGGCGCAGGTGTGGGCGGCACAGGTGGGCGCACAGGGGCTGGTGACGACACCCAACAGCTTGACGAGCGCACCCTATCTGCAACGCGGGGACAGGTTGTTGGATTTGCGCGTTGGTAGTGATGGCACGACCGCTTATCTGTTTTGGAATATCGCGCGGGCGACGGGGACGGCAGAGGCGTGGATGGCGACGGGACAACTGGTTGCTGATTTTTGGACGCCGCCTGCGTCGATGAGGGTCAGCTATGCCGCGCCGCTGGCACAAGCCGCCACCCCGCTCCCCGTCGCGGTCACACTTGGGGAGCAGGTCAGCCTCCGGTATTGGCGGGCGGGTCAGCAAGTGGCAGAAGCGACGAATGTTTCCTCGGCGGCAATGTTACGTCCACCTTCACTGAGTGCGGCGCGCTCAGGTGATTTGTGGTTGGCGTGGGCACAACCCGCCTTAGAAGGTGCGGCGCTGATGGTGTTGCGTCTTGCAGCCGCGAACGCCAACTAGCAAGCGTTCATCCGGTCAAACAATTCTAGAATTTCGTCGATAGAGGCAACGATGTCTTCTTGACCATCGAGCGCCGCGCGATCTTTTGCCGCCAACAATCCGGTCTGATGGACATTGGCGAAATCCCCCACTGGGAATACGAGGGTTTCGGGCGTGCCGTCGGGCACGTCGGCATTGGTATTGGTTGCCAGATACCATTTCGACAATTCATTGAAACCGTGTGCCGCCATGTAGTTGGCGCTTGCCTTTGGGGTCGGTTGATTGTCTCGCCAGATCGAATTAATCCGATACTTGCCTTCACCGATGAGTTGCAAACTGTACTGCACGGCTTCGGGATTGAGCTTGATCGTCATGATGATGCTCCTTGATAGGGATTAGGATATAGGGATTGAGGGTTAGGGTGATATAGCGTTGCATATCTCCACCCCAAAATGGATGGTTTACACCACTGATGATAGCTATACCATACGTCTACACAGCAATCATGTGCCGATGATCCCAATTTCTATAGGCACTAGACGCGATCTGCGGGATGACTCTTACCTACTCGGCGGCGCGGAACAGCACGCGGTAGGCGATGACGGCTTGCTCGCCATTGGGAGTGGTACACGGCACTGCCGACAGGGGTTGCCGGATGGGGTCGGCACGACCGGGCATATCGATGATGTAGTCGATGCCGGATGCCATCGCGAAATCGGCGTAACTGTCCCCGCGTTCAGATTTTAACCCTGTGAAAAAGCGACTTTCGCCACCACTCCAACGCGCACGAATTTCCATGCCGGGGATGCCGGTGCTGCCGTTCAGTTCATAGACATCGACCATGATCAAGCCCGATTGTCCGAGGCTGCAATTGGTGGTGACGCTGATCAGGTCAAAGGCGTTCTGGGGGGCTTGCGTCGGCACAATAAACAGCAGCGCAGTCGGGGTAGGGCGGTTGTTGAGCGGCGTTGGGGTCTTGCTGGGCGGAGGTGTCAAGGTCGTGGTGGGGGTAGGCAAGTCAATCGTGACCACGCCCCCGCTTTGACTGCTGTTGGCACCGATGATTTGATCCGCGCAACCCGCGCGCCCTTGCAATTGGTACAAGCGGATCATGGTCACGAGTGCGTCCAAGCCACTGGTGCTGTTGGCATAACCGGTCGAAGCGAGCTGACAAGCGATATC
>Ga0105044_10007554_pt1 | contig 14970 bp, 14 predicted proteins | sample MAT01_FD_78092 | JGI IMG/M metagenome (GOLD analysis project Ga0105044, IMG submission 78092) | Freshwater microbial communities from Lake Fryxell liftoff mats and glacier meltwater in Antarctica - MAT-01 | ecosystem: Environmental > Aquatic > Freshwater > Ice > Liftoff microbial mat | place...
ACCGGTCGGTGACCTTGGTCATTTGGTCACCTAAATTTTAAAATCATAAAACTCATCAGGTAATCGACGTTTGCTAAAAACATCAATTTAAAAACTCATCCACCAGATTGTCAAAGATCGGTTGTGTGCTCGACGTCGAGACCGAGGTTATCGGCCAGCATCTCGCGATTTCCCCGCCATTCGTTTCGTGATAGGACAATTTGCCCAATCGTTCAACTCAACCCACTTACGTCGATTGTTGCGTTCGGCCAGAGCTGTCCGCAGCGAGGAGGCGAAAAGATAGTGGCACCCCGGCGGACGTGCAAGGGGCAAAAGAGTTTTTTCGAATGGCTTTTTTCTCCCACCTCGGCGGCGTTGATCTGTTGACGGCAAAACCATTTTTTCCACGTGCGCGATGAAAGGGTTGCAATAGTTCTTTTTCGCAACGGGATTGGTTGACCGCACCCACCCAACCGTGCCGAGCTAACGAGTTGCCGTTGTGTTTTCGCCCATTTTGTTCAGAGAGCGTCCGTTTGCAATGAGCCAAATCAATCAGCCATCCACACCCTTCGGTCGTCCGGTCAGCAGCCCTTTGCCGCCCCCTAAGCCATCTTCCAGTGGATTGGAAGAAGCGCTAGAGCGGATTAACCGCTTGTCATCGCAGTCGGCAACCTCGCCACCAACAGCGTCTTCAACGGCAAACTCTGAATCACCGGCGAACTCTGTGCGTCCAGCAGGCAATCCGCAGTCGAATGAGCCTGCCCAGGCTCAGGCTTCCACAAAAGAAATCGGTCAGTTGAACCCTCTTCTCCGGATAACCAACAATCCGGACGAGCCGATCATTCCCACTGAACCCCCGACGATTGAAGCGACTGGCGTCAGTCCACAGGTCGTCGAAGAGATCATCATGCGATTTTTGCTCAGTCGCGGGGAAGCGCCCGGCAGAGAGATCTCTGACCAAATCAAGCTTCCGTTCAGACTCATCGAGCCGACGTTGAGTCGACTGAAATCCCAGCAATTGACCGGTTACTTGGGTTCAACAGCCATGAACGATTACATTCACACCCTGTCGGAATCCGGCCGCGATAGGGCCAAGCGTCACAGGGAGAAGACGACTTATTTTGGATCGGCGCCGGTTCCGCTCCAGCAGTACGTGGACTCAGTAAGATTACAATCGGTCGAACTTCAACATCCGTCTCGAGACGCTCTCAAAGCGGCATTCTCGGATTTGTTAGTTCCGCCTCAATTGCTCGCCCGCCTCGGTCCGGCCGTGAACAGCGGGCGGGGGATGTTCCTCTTTGGGTACCCAGGAAACGGTAAGACCAGTATCGCGGAACGGGTCACTCGGGCGTTCGGCGAGTACATTTGGATACCAAGGGCTATTTCAGTGGACGGAGATCTTTTGCGGGTTTTCGATCCCCTCAGTCACGAAGAGTCCCCGCACGAAAAGAGCGATAGCTTGCTAAAGGACAGCCAAATCGACCAACGCTGGGTGCGAATCCGTCGACCAACGATCGTCGCTGGCGGTGAATTGACCATGGCGATGCTCGAGGTTTTCCGCAACCCAGACACCAATATCAGCGATTCCCCGCTACAGCTCAAAAGCAATTGCGGAGTTCTGCTCATCGACGACTTTGGCCGCCAGCGCATGAGCGTCGACGAATTGCTCAATCGCTGGATCGTTCCGTTGGAAAAACGCTACGACTATCTGACAGTCAGCAGCGGGAAAAAGGTCCAAGTCCCCTTCGATCAACTGGTGATATTCAGCACCAATCTAGAGCCAAAAGACCTCGTCGATGACGCATTTCTCCGAAGAATTCCCTACAAAATCGAGGTCCCAAACCCCACCGAAGAAGCATTTCGCAAACTCTTTGAGATCATGTGCAAAGTGGTCAAAGTTCCCCACAAACCGGAGCTCATCGAATATCTCATTGAAAAGCACTACAAGCCGATCGGGCGACCCATGCGAAACTGCCATCCCCGCGACTTATTGTTGCAGGTAAAGTCCTACTGTCATTTCAACTCGCTGCAGATTGAGTTGAAGAAGGAGTATTTGGATTTTGCGGTCGAAAACTATTTTTCGATCATGTGATTGCTTGGCTGGAGGTCCACCAACATGGAAAAGCAGTTGGCGCACTCGAAATCGTGCGGTTTCTAAAGAATAGTACTAGCGAACGGGTTTCGTCGAACCACACTCCTAGCTGAATTCGGCGAAAAACTCGCGCAGCCTACGATCGAAAAGATCGGTAGGATGATCAGTCGGTTTTCCCGATGTTGACAGATTGGGTACCCGGATTAGCAAATCGATTCGTATTCCTATCCAAACGAGACCCTTTTTTGAGCAAGCCCACTATGGCCTTTTCCGTCCCATCAACCACCGTACCCTTCACGATCAACAGGCTCTATGTCGGTACGATCGTGGTGGTTCACCTGCTCGCACTGACGCTTTTCATTCCTTATTTTTTTTCGTGGGTTGGTGTTGTGACCATGTTGATTGGTATTCATGTCTTCGGACAGGGAATAACGATTGGCTACCACCGACTTCTAACGCATCGCAGTTTCAAAACTCCGCGATGGGTTGAGCATACGTTTGCTATTTTGGGAGTCTGCTGTCTGGAGGATTCGCCGGCTCGGTGGGTTGCCATCCACCGAATCCACCATGTTCACTCGGACCATCAACCAGATCCGCATTCGCCGCTGGTGAACTTCTTTTGGTCGCACTTCGGCTGGCTGATGGTAAACAATCGCGAAACCCATTCCATTGCGGCGATAGAGAAGTTTGCCAAGGACCTACTGCGAGACCCCTTTTATATGTACATGGAGAAGCGGCCGCTCACCAACTTGTTTATCGGTTTGTCCCAAATCCCCATATTCTTTCTGGCTGGGTACCTCATTGGTTGGATCGGTTGGGGACAATCCAGCGCGATGCAATTAGGATTTAGCCTGGTTGTTTGGGGGGTGTATGCTCGTATCGTCGCTGTCTGGCATATCACTTGGTCGGTTAACTCATTGAGCCACATGTTTGGCTATCGCAATTACGAAACGGGCGAACACAGCCGGAACAACTGGTTGGTCGCGTTGTTGTCGGTAGGCGAAGGCTGGCACAACAACCACCACGAAGATCCCTCCTCGGCCAGCGTCCAACATCGATGGTGGGAAATCGACATCAGCTACTACGAAATCAAGCTATTGGAGAAACTGGGCCTGGCGTCGGAGGTGATTGCACCTCGACATACGCGGCGTGTGCAGAAGGCGAACGCGGCTTAACCCTTTCGGTCCAGCAGCAATTAGGTCAAGGCACTTGGATTTCGCACCTCAGGATCACCCTTCGGCTCAGCGACCGCTAGCCAGCAGTGGCCGAGTACCGCGGCGGTAGAAACGGCTGTTTCGACACGTTGGATTCGCTCTCCGAGCGTCAGAATATGTGCACCTTGATTCGCAGCATCGGTGACTTCTGCATCGGTGAAACCTCCTTCCGGGCCGATGAGAAAAAACAGTTGTTGGTATGGGAGCTTGAACGCATTCTGGTTGGCTTCCCGAATCGAAAATGCAGGGTGTCGTTCCGGAATGCTATGAGGATGCAAAATCCAAAGGGCTCCATCGCGGGAGAGGGTCGAATCGATGTCGTTTATGCTGAGAGGCGCCCTAATGGTCATGAGTCGATTGCGTCCGCATTGTTTGCAGGCTTCGATGACGTAGCGTTCTAGTCGCTGGGCATTGGACTCCGTCACGACGGCTACGGAGCGTGAGGTGACTAGCGGACAGAGAGAGTCCACCCCTAACTCCACGAGCTTCTCAATCGCACTCCGCTGTCGATCGCCTTTGGGCATGGCGACGGCGAAATGGAGCCGGTTGTCATGATCTCTCGGAGCGAAGGAGACAGATTCTAAGGTGGCGGTAACGGATCGTTTGTCGATCGACTCGATGGTTGCGAAAGCTTCGTGACCGACGCCATCAAAAAGTACGACTCTAGTTCCGATCTGGCAGCGGAGGACCCTGCTGGCGTGATGCGCCTCGGCGTCGGGAAGGACGACGCGCCTCGGTGGACCAACGGGGTTCGTCGCAGATAAACTGGGGACTAGGAATCGGTGCAAGGTCATGGGATTCTTTTCACAAGAGAACTAAGGGCTTCGATCATTGCCTTGGAACCAGTGGGATATTGCGGTACGATAAGGCTGTATGTCACCCATCCATAGACCCAACTACCACCAAGTGTTTTTCGCTTTTGCACGCAATAGTCTTGTGCGGGACATGACGTTTCGCAGCAACTTTCTGTTGGACTGCGTTTCCAGTGTGTCTTGGTTATTGATGAATCTCGGCTTTTACCTAATCGTGTTTCATCACGTGAAATCCATTGGCGTCGCCACCGGTTGGGGTCAGAACGAATTCTATGTTTTTCTGGCAACGACTTGGTTGATCAATTCGCTGGTTCAAGCATTTTTGATGCCCAACGCTCAAGAGTTTAGCGAACTGATACGGACCGGTGGGCTCGACTTTGCGTTGCTTAAGCCGATCGACACGCAATTCCTTATATCGTTTCGCAAAGTGGAATGGTCCTCGCTAAGCAACTTCTTTCTGGGAGTAATCATTTTGATCTATGCGATGGTTCAACTGAGCTATCGTACGGATCCGGTCTGGTCGGTAGGGCCGGGGCTCGTTTTGCTTTACATGGCTTACATCTTGTGTGGCGTGGTGCTGCTCTACAGCCTCATGATTTGCTTGGCGGCCACCAGTATTTGGCTGGGACGCAATCAAAGTCTGTACGATTTTTGGTTCTACATTACTAACTTCTCGCGCTACCCGATGGAGATCTACCAATCGGGTTGGGGCATTCCGCTTTGGTATGCTTTTACGTTTGTCATTCCGGTTTTAGTAGTGGTCAATGTCCCTGCTCGTTTGTTGGCCCAACCGCTTGCTCCGCGCCAGTCATGGGAATGGGGACTGGTCGTTTTTGCGTTCATTGCGTCGATTGTATCGGTGTTTGTGAGCCGTTGGGTTTTCCGGAGAGCACTTCGAAGCTATGCTAGCGCCAGCAGTTGATTGGCCTAGTGGACTTTCGAGCGGCTGAAGGTATTCTCTATGGGGTTTTGAATCCACCGCTCAACATGCCTGCTGATCGACGTAATCCGATGCCAAAACTATTTGTGAATGAAATTCAGCCGCAAATGCAGGTAGATTCTTGCTTTCGGATTGCCGATCGCCAGTTGAGGGCCAATCGACAAGGAAGCCTGTATCTGCTGATGCAGCTTCAAGATCGCACGGGGGTTATCTCCGGGATGCGATGGAATGCTGAGGAAAAGCTAGCTGAACGCTTTACGCGCGGAGCTTACGTGCAGGTCCAAGGGACTTCGCAATTGCATAATGGCGTTTTGCAGCTGATCGTGAACCAGATCTCATTGGCTGATGAAAAAGGGCTGGATCCGGCCGATTTTGATGCTGGAAACCGTGTCGATGTGGAGCTGCTTTGGGCCAAACTCGGACAATGGATCGAATCGATTGAGAATGAAACGGTTCGAAAAATTGCCGAGAGTTTCTACTTGGATGCTCAGCTAGCGAAGTTGTTCGGTCTTGCCCCCGCCGGCATCAAGACACACCACGCGTACCCAGGTGGGTTGCTAGAACATGTCGTGTCGTTGATGGAGTTAGCGGACCGAATTGCTTCGCATTACAGCGTTTTGGATCGCGATCTGATGTTGGCAGGGGCCATGTTGCACGATATTGGCAAACTGGAAGAGCTTGCTTTCGAAGGGGAGTTGGCGTATAGCGACGCTGGCCAATTGCTCGGACACCTGGTCCAGGGGGTACAGATGCTAGATACCAAAGTGAATGGCATCGTGGCGGGTGGTTTCGCCGTGGATCGCGCCGTGGTGATGCGATTGCAACACATCATTGTGAGCCACCACGGGTGTTTAGAACACGGCAGTCCCAAAGTCCCAATGACACTGGAGGCGATCGCATTCCACTGTTTGGATGAGATGGATGCAAAGTTGAATGCGGCGCTCGGATTGATTGAAAGCGATCGAACACGGGACGCTTGGACAACGTATAATCCGACTCTCGGACGAAAAATCTTCAAGCCAAACGTTTAGGGATACCATGGCACAAAACGAACACAAACGGCAGCAGAAGCTGGCCAAAAAAAACAAGCGATCCGCAGATATCAAGAAGCGGCTCAATCAATCCAAGAGTATTTCTAGCCGAGAGTTTTTGCTTAAGTCGGCCAGGGCAAGCTGGGTGGGTTGTTACGCTCGAGGGGCTGACGGGATGACGAACATTATGGCGATTCGTAGAATTCGCACCGGTTTCGTCGCATGTGTTTTCTTGGTAGATTCCTATTGCCTCGGGGTCAAGGATACTACCCTGATACGAGATTTTAATCTGGAAGCATTCCGCGGTGCGGACACTCAGAAGGAATGGCAGCCACTGTCTCCCGCCAAAGCGATGAAATGGGTTCGCGATGCGATAGACTACGCACGTGGGATTGGTTTTGAACCACATAGCCAAACGGCGCTTTGCCAATTGATCTTTGCCGGAGTCGACATCGAAGAATGCACCGAGGAGTTTGTATTTGGCAGAGACGGAAAACCGTTTTATATGAACGGTCCGCACGATACACGCGAACGACAAGCGGAAATCGTCCGAACGCTAAATAAGCTTGGTGAAGGAAGCTATAATTTCGTTTTGGGTGGGCCTGACGGCCATCTCAACTCCATCCTGAGCCGTCAAGACTTTCTCGGCATCGAGGGGGCAGATCACGAATGGGACGTAGACGAAGAAGTTTCCGAGGACTTGGAAGAAGAGGAGTCTTGGTCGCGAGACGATCAGGCTCTGAATCTCCTGCCTAGTCCACACGAGCGGCCTCACGATTCGGTCCAGCGTTCCGAATCGGCGACGATTCGAGAAAATGAGTAGTCTTGGTATTGCGCCTGAGCTCTTTTAAAGCGCTTGATTCTTTTGTTCTGGCGCTACTTGCAACCACCCTTATCGCGTCGCTCGTTCCTTGTAGAGGGTTCTTGGCGACCGTGTTGGGCCGTGCAGCCGATGCTGCGATAGTGTTGCTCTTTTTTTTACATGGGGCCAGACTCTCCAGGGAAGCCATTGTTGCGGGAGTGACTCACGTTCGACTTCAGCTTACGGTACTGTTGGTAACGTTCCTTGTCTTTCCAGTTTTGGGAGTATTGATTTCTCGAATACCCGTTTTGGATCCCGCCTTGGCGATGGGTATTTTGTATTTGACCGTGCTACCGTCAACGGTTCAGTCCTCGATAGCATTCACTTCGATGGCGAATGGCAATGTACCCGCGGCGGTTTGTGCGGCGACCCTTTCGAACTTGTTGGGGATGTTTCTCACGCCCGCCCTGGTTGCGATTTTGATGAAGATGCCGAGAGGCAGCGAAACTTTTTCGCTCGATTCGGTTTGGAGCATAGGCTTGCAACTTTTGCTGCCTTTCGTGGTCGGTCATCTCGTGCGGCCATGGTTGGGTGCTTGGGTACAAAGCAACAAGCGGCTGGTGGGAGGCTTGGACCGCGGATCGATATTGCTGGTGGTCTATACGGCCCTGAGCGCATCGGTAGTAGAGGGTCTCTGGTCTCGACTGAGTATCGTGAGTCTACTCACCTTAGCGGCCATAGGTGGCCTCCTGCTGTTGGCAGTGCTATGGCTTTGTTGGCAGTTAGGCAGATGGCTGGGACTGAAGCGTGAGGATCGGATTGTTTTGTTGTTTTGCGGCTCGAAGAAGAGTTTAGCGTCGGGGGTACCCATCGCGGGTGCTTTGTTCTCCGATGCTCAAGTGGGCATAGTTTTGTTGCCAATTATGTTTTTCCACCAGATCCAGCTCATTGCATGTGCGATGCTTGCGAAACGCTTGGCGGTCGAGCGCCGGTAAACAGCTAGAAAACCGTCATAATCGGGCACCCTTAACGGCGGGTTAGACTTTACTCAAAACGGATCGATGTTGAATTTTCGATGAATTAATTGTGGGTTGGCCCGCAATTTTGCATGAAATCGCTCATACGCATGGAACGGAAGATTCTTGCTAAAGTAATCCCCCCATTTGAAACGAAACTAGGTGCAGGACGGCTTCATCTGCGCTGGACAACTCGAGAGAGTCAAGTCCAGTAATTTGAAGAGCCGGCCGAATTGTTGTTGGGGGGGGAAAATTGCTTGCAATCCGTAGCTTCATGGCACGGATGAAGCTATCGGTACGCACATCCTTTCGAGCGATGTGCGGTCGATAGTGGCAGGACATTCTCTACCCCTAGCCAGCTCGGCAGGTTAACCGGATTCGATCCTTGGGTTGGGCAAATGCGTTCCGTCGTAGGGGTGCGGTTGCTCGACAAATGCTCAGGCTAAGAATTGAACTCGGTTCAAAGCAGGATGGTTCGCAGCGAAAGACGCAGAGATGGAGCTTTGCATTTTGCACCGTGAATCAGTCGTTCGACAATGATGTTTATGCCCGGACCCAGTTGTTTCTAGGCAGTCGATCGCTCTGCGAATTCCTTTTGGGGATTTAGCGGTGTGGTGGCGGCAGAGACCGACAAGGGCAAATACTGTCATGGGTTGATACGCATCGTATTCATCCCGGACTCACTCACTATTGGAAGGTAACGGAGACCAAAAATATGAAGGTGTTCACCACAGGCCAGGTCGCGAAGATCTGCAAGGTGGCCCCGAGAACCGTTAGCAAATGGTTCGACTCCGGCCGACTCAAAGGGTACCGCATCCCCGGTTCACAAGACCGACGCATCCCCCGCGAGTATCTGATCAGATTTCTCAAAGAGCATGGAATGCCATTGGGAGATTTGGAAGATGAGGCCATGGCCAAAGTTCTGATCGTTGCGCAAGATCAGGTCTTGATCGAGAATTTGAAGCGAGAACTCCCGCAGGAAAGAAGCTTCAAAGTATCGGTCGCTGCAAGCGGTTTCGAGGCAGGTATTCAAGCGGAAAGTTTTCATCCAGATTGCATGATTGTCGACTTCTCAGTCGGCAAGCTCGAAGCATTGCAAATCTGTCAAAACCTACGCAAAAACGCGGACTTTACCGAAATCATTTTGATTGCCCTGCTACCAGACGACGGCAACACGATGAGCTTCGATCGCTCGAGCATCAACGAAACGTTCAAGAAACCATTTGACGCCCGTCTCTTGGCCGAACGACTTCGCACGCTGATCGGGGCAAAGAAGGAACTGGTCTAGTACCGGATTCCTCTTTAGTCAAAACGAAACAAACCTTCGCTGGACAATCTAGCGGAGGTTTTTTCGTTGGTTTAGCGTGAGAACCAGTGCGCGGGTTAAACGGTGGCTATTCGTCAGAATCCCATCTTTCTTTGGTCCCATCGGATGAACCCGACGGGCAGCCGATAAACAGATTTATCATGCCGTCGCTGAAGAAACGCTACGTCGTGGTCGCGGGGATCTTGGGTGGTTTCGCGATCGCTTTTCAAGATACCACCACAGCGATTTGGAACCGAGTCCAGAATCAGTTTGCGTCTATCTCGATTCCAAGTCCACAACTAAGCCAAGATCCAGCACGCCATGCTTGGATCTCCGAGATGCCGTTGGCCAGTTCCAGCCAAACACTACCGAGCACGTCGAGCGACTATTCCGTGCTAGCCAATTCCTCGCTCGGCCAGCATATGCGAGCGGGAGAAGTTCGTGTCGACAGTGCCCGCGAACCGAACTCGACTCAGTTGATCTCATCGGGGATCCCACCAGCGCGTCCCACGAACCCGGCGAAACTACCTACCATTCGAATCGCCTCCTTTAGTTTGGAAGCGTTTGGTGAATCCAAACTAAAGAAGAAGGCGGTTGTAGAAACCATCGCCAGTCTGCTAAGGCAATTCGATGTCATTGCGCTGCAAGATATCCAATCTCGCCAGCAAAACATCTTGCCCGAATTGGTAGATAAAGTGAATCAGAGCGATCGCCGATACGACTATTGCATTGGACCCCGTGTCGGGAGTGAGTCCAATCCTCAGCAGTTTGCATTTTTGTTCGATACCGACCGACTTGAGACCGATCGTCAACAGCTCTACACGATCGACGATCCGCAAAGCCTCATGGAGTTCGATCCGTTGGTGGGTTGGTTTCGATGCAAAGGGGTGCCGAGCGATAAGGCGTTTACTTTTACGCTGGTCAACATTCGCTTGGATGCGCTATCGCATGGCCGTGAGCTAAAGTTGTTGCCGGATCTATTGCGAAGTGTTAGGCAGGACGGAAGGTCCGAAGACGATGTCCTCCTGTTGGGCAATTTCGGCTACTCAGATCGAGAGATGGATTCGCTTCGAAACGTGGGGATGCTGTTCGCACTGGAGGGGACCCCAACTACGGTGACAGGCGAGTCCATGTTGGACAACATCATTTTCCCCACGCGGGCAACCGACGAGTTTACGGGCAGAGCGGGAGTGGTCGATTTCCTGAGACAGTGGAACTTGTCGATCGATCAAGCGTTTCAGGTAAGCACGCACATGCCTATATGGGCAGAGTTCTTTGCTGCCGAAGGGGGGAGTCCAGGATATGTTGCCAAATAGCCAAGCCACGTTTCCAGGGGGCGGCAAAAACCGAGCTTGTGCTATCGAAAGATTGACACCGAACGGAGCGTATGCTCTGTTAGTTAGTCGGAGGTTGTCGATGAACGAATCAGAAGAACAGATGTGGCTTGGGCAGATCCCGAAATCGCCACCGTCTCGATTGCGAGCAAAATCGATTTCATCGATCTTAGATAAAGTCCTTGTGGACAAAGGCTACGCGGCTCAACAGTCCACCCAGTTGCTTCAGGAACAGTGGAGTATCGCAGTGGGAGAATCCCTGGCAGGACAATCGCGGATAGGGAAGATCCAACGGGGAGTTTTGCAAGTTTTTGCACTTAACACGATTGTCATGAGCGAGCTGGAGTACGCCAAATCGAAAGCGCTGCAACAATTGAAAACTGCGTTACCGAACTTTCGGCTAAAAGGTATTCGCATCCAATTGGTCAAATGATTCCTTTGAATGCACCCGGGGTTCAATGAAAGTCACAGAGCAAGCACAGTGTGCTATCAGTTTCGGCTTTGCAACCATCATCGATCAGTTCAAGCTGCCCAGTGCCTTTCCGTCGAATGTGTTGGACGATGCGAACGAAGCGATCGCTTCCAAGAACGGGAGCGGGCGGCCAGCTTGGTGCGAGAATCGTCGCGATGTTACACACTTGCCATTGGTCACGTTAGATCCGGCTTCGTCGACCGATCTGGATCAAGCTTTCTGTTTGGATCGCGACGGAGAAAACCTGGTTCTTCATTATGCATTGGCCGACGTGGGAGCTTTCGTTCGCATAGGAAGTGCAATCGAAACCGAGGCCTTCGAACGAGGGGTGACGATTTATGGTTTGGCAGAGAAAATACCTTTGTACCCCAAGTGTATCTCGCAGTCTGCGGCGAGTCTCCTGCCGGATGGCCCACGGCCAGCGGTATTGGTCACGGTCGCGGTATCGCCCAGCGGGGCTCTTCAGCTTCGGGGTGTTGAGCGGGTTGTTTGCCAAAGCCAAGCAAAGCTCGCATACGATAGCGTCGACATGAGCAAGCTTCCCTATTTGGAAGAGTTTGCGAGGCGAATGTGGATGGATGAACAGGCCCGCGGAGCGGTTCGCGTCGAGTTTCCTAAGCAAGAAGTGATTGTGGACGAGACTGCACCGGGTGGAGTACGTTTGGATTTGCTGCCGCGAAAGCCATCTGAATCGGTCAATGCAACCTTATCTTTGGCGGCAAACATGGCCTTAGGAAGCTTGATGAAAGAAGCCGGAGTCGGGTTGTTTCGAGTCATGGATGACCCGGAACCGAGAGCGGTAAACGCCCTGCGAAGAGCCGCGCACGCGTTGGGTATTGGATGGCTGGAATCCGAAAGTCTCCGAGACCTGCAGCGCCAAATGGATCCTTCGAATCTCACTCACCAGCGATTTTTGTTGGAGGCGAGGCGAGCGGGCGGGCGGGCAAGCTACGCTAAATTCTCACAAAAAAAGGCACCTTGGCATTCGGCGATCGCGGCCACCTATGGGCATGCGACCGCACCCATGCGAAGGCTGGCCGACCGCTATGTACTGGATCTGGCCTGCCTATTGGTCAATAGCGAACCGGTGCCTGCCTGGTTGTCCGAACGGATTGCAAACCTACCCGCCGTCATGGCGCGATGCGAAGGGAAATCGGCCAGCGTCGATCGAGCGGTCATCGATTTGCTAGAGGCTGTCTCGTTGCAACACCGTATCGGAGAGGTGCTGGAAGCCGAGGTTGTCGACGCAGATGCAGGCATGGTTCAAACCCGTGATTCTGCGATCCGTTCTAGAGCAACTAAGCTTCCAGCGGTCAAGAACGGGGACATCGTTCGGGTGCGAATTGATGTCGCGGACCCATTGACCCGGAGAGTTCGGCTTTCAGTAGCCTAATCGCTCGACCAAATCTTTGCGAGCTTTCGAGTTCCCCGGTACGTTCTTGCATATGTCTTGCACCTGTGCAATATTGGTATTAACCGTCGCCTCGTTCCGCTGGCGTGTAGGGAACCAGTTGGTAGAATGAAACGGGTATCGTTTCGAAAGGGTACTTACCCTTTACACCGTAGCCAGTCAAAAGGACTTTTGGAGAACACATGAGAAATACGAATTGGTTTCATTTTACGGGTTTGATTGGTTTGGGGCTAACGCTATCGATTGGACTATTGGGCTGCGAAACGAAGTCTGTCCCCGGTAAACCTCTTGTCGCGACTGGCAATGCTGGTGGCCATAGCCACGGGGACCATAAGGAGGCAACTACCATGGCAGAAGCGATCAAGGAGATTGACTCACATCGCATAGCTATCAAAGATGCCTTTGCAAAAAAGCAACCTGAGGACGCGCACGATAGTTTGCATGAGATTGGCCACGTCATTGAGTCGATCACCGCTTTGGCGGCCGAGCATGCAACGACCGATGAGTCAAAGCAAGTTGTCAAGAAAGCTGTAGGCGAATTGCTAGACTGCTTCGGCGCTGTCGACGAGACACTCCATAGTGAAAAAGGAAAGAGCTACGAGGAGGTTTCGGAGAGAGTGGACGCTGCCATGGCTTCTCTGACAGCATTGATTAAACCGTAAACTTCGAAGTCGCTTCCTCCCTCAACGCATCGGGAAAACAGAACTATGCTCAGCAAGATATCTTGGTTCAGCCTCCTTTTCACAGTTTCGCTAGCAACCCTAGGCTGCCAAGGGGTGGTCGATCCAAAACTAGTAGAGCTGAGAAACAAGTTTTTCGCAAAGGTGGAGCCCGAACATGCGTCGACGTTGACGGAAGCAAAGAGTCTTTTGACCGAAGAGTCCGACGTGGTCCTATTCGGACAGATTTTTGGCGGCGACTTCGAACCGTTTGAGAAGGGCAAGGCGATTTTCGTTCTTTCGGAAGCACCATCGGATCATGGAGACGGAAAGAAACACGAGGCGAGCGAATGCCCTTTCTGCCGTCGCAAAGCAGAGGCGGCGCCGATCGCTCAGATTCAGTTCCAAGACACCGATGGCAAAACGCTTCCGTTAGGCGCGGAACAACTCTTTGATTTGCGAAAAGGGCAGATTGTCGTGGTTCAAGGCCGAGGGAAGTACGAAAGCGAATCCGACACACTGATGATCACCGGATCGAGTCTTTATGTTCGACCGTAAACAGCGGTCCCGGTTCTAGATAAATCGGCGAATAGCATTTACGCATCGCTCTATTTCCTCGTCGGAATGGAGAACGGACAAACTGATACGCAGAAGACTGCTGTTTGCCGGCACGGTGGGTGATCGAATCGCGGGGATATAGATGCCTGCCTCCAACAGTCGACGACTCAGCTCGGTCGTTCGTTTGTCATCGCGAACATAGATCGGCACGATTGGGCTACTCCCCTCGCCGACTTCCAACCCCAATTCCCGTAAACTTGCTCGCAATAGTTCTCCTTTTTGCGCGAGCACTTGACGTTCTTTTTGCATTCCTTGCACTAGCGAGATCGCTTTACAAGCGGCAGTCACCGTTGGCAGCGGTGCCGCGGTGCTATAGATCCAAGATCTCGCGTGATTGGTGAGCCAATCGATGAGTGTACTGGAACCAGCGACAAAGCCACCCACGCAACCGATCGCTTTGCTCAACGTGCCTATACTCACGATCCGTTCCCGCGAGAGGCCAAGGTGTTCGACCAGGCCGCGTCCAAGTTGGCCATAGACTCCAGTTGCATGCGCTTCATCCAAAATGCACTGCATATCGAATTCGTGGCATAGAGTATGGATCTCACGAAGGGGTGCTGTGTCGCCATCCATGCTGAACACTGAATCCGACACGACGAACGCGTGGCGACCACGGTGTCGATATTCTTTCACTAGTTCCCGCAGGGATTCAAAGTCACAGTGTGGATATATGTGAGTTTCCGCGCGACTGAGTCGACAACCGTCGATGAGGCTGGCGTGATTCAAACTGTCGCTGAAGAGGACATCTTTGTTCGAGACCAAGGCCGCGACGGTGCCGACATTGGCGGCATAGCCACTGGCGAATACGATCGCCCGTTCGGTCGCTTCGAAGGTAGCGATCGTTTGAACGAGCCGGTCATGGCTGGGCGAGTGGCCTGTGACCAAGGGGCTTGCTCCGCTCCCAAATCTGTCACAACCGGTTGCAGCGTCCAGAATGGCTCTACGAACGTCTGGGTGCCACGCAAGACCGAGGTAGTCGTTCGCCCCAAAATGGACGGCACGCTTCCCGTCTCGCTCGAGGGTCGTGGGACCGATGGGTACTGAAACCACGGCTTGACGATGGAGCCCAGCTTCTCGCCGTTTCCCGAGTGACGCCTCCAATTCAGTCCAAAAGGCCGGCTGTGACGACTTATCCGGCAAATTAGTTTGTTCTAGAGGCGAAGAATGGGAAAACGGGTTTGATTCGGCGGGTTGCATCATCAATAATTGTCAGCGTCACTTGTCATTTTGTTTGTTTCCGTAGCCATGGTATTGGAGCGTACGAGTCTAGTCATGCAAATGCTA
>Ga0105044_10007556_pt1 | contig 14966 bp, 14 predicted proteins | sample MAT01_FD_78092 | JGI IMG/M metagenome (GOLD analysis project Ga0105044, IMG submission 78092) | Freshwater microbial communities from Lake Fryxell liftoff mats and glacier meltwater in Antarctica - MAT-01 | ecosystem: Environmental > Aquatic > Freshwater > Ice > Liftoff microbial mat | place...
CGTTGGCGGCACCGCCGATGGCCATGGTGGCGACGGGGATGCCGTCGGGCATCTGCACGATGGACAGCAGCGAGTCGAGGCCGTCGAGGTGCGGGCGAGGCACTGGTACACCGATGACCGGGAGCGTGGTCGCGGACGCGATCATGCCGGGGAGGTGCGCAGCGCCGCCGGCGCCGGCGATGATCACCTCGAACCCCCGGTCAGTTGCACCGACGGCGAACTCCAGCATCCCGCGAGGGTCTCGGTGGGCGGAGACGACCTCGACGTGGTTCTCGACGCCGAACCGGTTCAGGTTGTCGATGGCCGGTTGCATGGTGGGCAGGTCCGAGGAGCTACCCATGACCACGGCGACCGTCACGGTGTCACCACCGGTACGGCCTGGCGGACCGGCTCGAGTGCGGGTCCGGTGAGCTGGTGCGCGACCTGGAGGGCGGTACGGCGCAGCGCGACCTGGTCGCGACCGCACACCGTGACGTGGCCGACCTTGCGGCCCGGAAAAGGGTCCTTGCCGTAGAGGTGGACCCTTGCTCCGGATGGGGGCACGACGTCGCCGAGCGCAAGACGGTCGGGCGACGAGGCGATGAGGTTCGCCATGACCGCCGCAGGGGTGATCAGAGACGGGTCGCCGAGCGGCCAGTCGAGCACGGCGCGCAGGTGGTTCTCGAACTGCGACGTGACGCAGGCGTCAATGGTGTAGTGCCCGCTGTTGTGCGGGCGAGGCGCGAGTTCGTTCAGGAGCAACGTGCCGTCGACCACGAAGTACTCGACCGCGAGCACGCCGACGTAGTCGAGGGCGTCGGCCAGCGCGACGGCCCCTTCCTGCGCTGCAGTCACCAACTCGGGTGTCGTGTCGGCCGGAGCAGTGACGGCGATACAGATGCCGTCGCTCTGCTCGGTCCGCACCACCGGGTAGCGGACATGTTCACCGTTGCCCCGTCGAGCGACCAGGGTTGCGAGCTCGGCGCTGATGGCCAAGACCGGTTCCACCAGGAGCGGACCGGCGTCGAAGTCGTAGGCGCCGATGAGGGCGTCGAGGTCACTCGGGCCGTGTGTCCACCACACCGCCCGCCCGTCGTAGCCGCCACGAGTGGCCTTGACGACAGCCGGGAACCCGATCTCACCCACTGCATCACGCAGATCAGACGGGCTGACGGTCTCCACATGCGGCGCCACTCCGATGCCGACCGCGGTGGCCAATTCGCGTTGGGCTGCCTTGTCCGATGCGAGCGTCATCGCGCGTGCACGTGGATGCAGAACCGCCCCCAGTTCCTCGAAGGCTCCGAGCACGGCGGGCGACACGAGCTCGTGGTCGAAGGTGACCGCGTCGCAGCCCTCGGCGAACCCGACCAGGGTCTCCAGGTCATCCCAGTCACCCACGATCACGTCGGGCACCACGGTCGCCGCCGCGTCAGCCTCGCTGCGGACGAGGACGCGCACATCGATGCCGAGCGGAATGGACGACTCGAACAGCATCCGGGCGAGCTGACCGCCACCGATGATGCCGACCCGCGGCGAGACCCCCCTCGACCCGCCACACATGCGGTTGGGTTCGTGAGGCATGGTTCGTACCTTAGGGTTCGGATAACTGGAGGACAACCTCACTGGAGAACCGCGAGACCCGAAACTCGCTTCGCTACAGTGCGAGGGCGATCCAACTCCGAGGAGGGGCGATGTCGATACCGGCCGGTGCTGAGGAACGTCCCACGTGGACGTTCCTGACCAACCACGCTCATGTGCTCAACTGCATCGCTGCGGACCCCGACACCCGACTGCGTGACGTGGCCGTCCGTGTCGGCATCACCGAGCGAGCCGCGCAGCTCATCGTGGCCGACCTCGTCGCCGCCGGGTACCTGACCCGCACTCGGGTCGGTCGACGCAACCATTACCAGATCCACCCCGACATCCCGCTTCGCCACCCCATCGAAGGCGACCACGAGATCGGCGCGCTCCTCGCTGCCCTCGGGGTCATCCCGGCGCGCTGACCGACCCGGCTCCCTGCGCTCGCACCACCGTGGGTGTCCAGGCGAGCAGGTCGTCGATGTCGGCCGCAGCGAAGCCGAGGAGCTGGAGCTGACGCCGGGCCTCGACCGCATCCGACGGAGACGGCGACGGCGACGCCGGATCGGCTTGAGCGAGCCACCGATTCGACTCACCGTCGAGCTGGAGGTGAACGTCGAGATCGACCACCGCCGTGTCGGCGAACCAGGCTTCGGCAGCGTCGGCGGCGCGTCGCTTCACCTCGGCGAGGGACGCGCCGAAGGTGAGGATGCGAGGTTCCTCGACCACGAACGCGTTCCACGCGCTGCAGTCCGGCTCCGGCCGCACCACCAGGTTGAGGCGAACCGACGCGAGCGCCGGTACCCGCGCCGTCTCCGCCGGCGGCTCGACCGGCGGCTCGGTGAGCCACCCGCGACCGAGGCGAGGCTCGAGGCTCCACTCGATCACCCGGGCCGACCACGGCGAGAGCTCGCGCGAGTGAAGGGGAACCACGATGCGGTCACCGTGGTGCTCGTACAGCGCGTGGTCACCCGTGTCCCGTACCGCCCGATACCCGTGCGCGGCCAAGCGCTCTTCGACCCGGTCTCTCGTCATCACCATCGGGATCCTCTTCCTTCCAAGGTTCGCGGACCATTCGAGTTGTTGCCTGCGTGGTGTGGCTCCGTCAGCCACGAGACCCCGCGGCGTCGCATGCGGCTCGGCCGTCGTCGTGCGACCGCGGCCCGGTGACGGGCGCGAGGCGACGGGATCACGCGAAGTACTCCGGGCGACCGACGTAGCAGTCCGACACGAACATGACGCCCGGTCGCTCGGAGAGCAACGTGCGCACGCCCGCGATGAGCGCATCGGCTCGGTCCGCCGGGGTGACGGCCAGGAGCAACGCCTGGGAGGCGTGCTCGTTGAACAGGAGCGATCCTTGGTGGTAGCCGGCGTGACCGAGGCCCGCGACTCCCGACACCATCGTGAAACCGCCCACTCCGGAGGCTTGCAACAGGTCGCGCACGAGCGCGACGTCGTCGCCGTTCACGACGACCTCGATCCGAACCATCGGGGCCAGCTCGTCTCGGTAGGTCATCGTCGTGCTCCTTCGTCGTGGTCCGCCCATCCTTGGACGGTCCAGGTCGCCCACTCGTCGTCGGGGTCGGCGCGCGCAACCACGGTGATCCACTCACCTGCGACCAGATCCCGCAACGACGGGTTGCGATCGATGATCGACGCGACACGTTCGAGGGGGGCCACCACGACGGCGAGCAGCCGGAGCGGCTCGTGGACGAGCTGGTCGCCGACTGCGATGGACTGACGCGGAAGGCCGAGTTGCAGGTCACCGGTTCGACCGGCGAGGACTCCGACCGTACCGATGGCGTTGTGAACCGTCTTGGTACCCGATCCGAACACGTCCGGGTCGGTCGAGGAGAAGTAGTACTGGCAGTTGATCCACTGCGCCACCACCAGCGGAGCCGTGAGGATCGTCTCGAGGGCAAGGCCGTCCTGGTCGAGTGCAGCGTCGTAGGAGTGGAGGAACACCCGGCGCTGGAGGTCGAGGCCCGAGGTCATGGAACGGGGACCGACGACGAACGCCGCGTTCCCCGCAAGGCCCCACTCCGGAAAGGTCTCGGCCCAGTCGTTCGCCCGCCTCGCGACGTGGCGTCGGGCGTGGCGCCGATGGCGCGGCTCCGGGGCGCCGGGAAGGTCGGCGCACCGCTCGGCAGCGTGCTGCTCACCCGCGGCGTCGAGGTCCCCCCGCAGTCGATCGACCTGCCCCCGGTGCGTGGGCGGGATCGATCCAGGATCGAGGATCCTCACCGTGTCCGACGTGGTGTCGTGCTCCGCGGCGAGGAAGAGGGTCCCAGCAGGGATCTCGATGGCCCCCACGCCGCGTCGGATGGCCTCGCGCACCTCGGCGTCGTTGAGGATGGCCGCCAACACCCGGGCGTTGGGCCCGCCCGTGTGACCACCGCACGCACCGCACCGCAGCGCAGCCTCGTACGGGTTCGCCGCGGTCGAGCTCGTGTGCCCGCACAACACCACCAGAGGGGCGAAGGAGCCGAGGCCCATGGTGGTCAGAGCCGTCCGGGCAGTGAGGATCCGATCGGTGAGCGGGATGCCGTCCAGCTCCACGCCGGACGCGGGTTCGGCGACGGCGCGCCGGTGCACCCAGCGGGTTGCCCGTGACCAGCGCCTCGGTGCCACCGTGCGCAGCGCGGCGGCGGGTCCGGTAATCCACCCGACGGCCTCCGCGAGGACGAACGCCGCACCTGGGGTCGACTTCGCGTCGTGCAGACCGTCGAGCGCGCCGCTCTCCCCGTCCAAGCCGCGCCGGTAGCGCTGCATCTCGCGCACGGATCCGGTCGCGGACTCGGCGACGGTGTGGCGCGGGCTCACCAGAGCCGGGCAGCTCGCGACCGCGCCACCTCCTGACATCGGCTCCCAGGTGATGGCGACACCGAAGAAGCCGGCGAAGCCCAGCGTCTCGTAGCGGCCCTGTCCCTCGATGGCGCGCCGGAGGCCTTCCGAGCGGACGTCGATGCAGCAGACGATCTGCGCGTCGGGTTCGACGGCTCGCTCTTCGAACGATCGGCGCCCACCGAGCGAGTCGAGGAGCTGCGAGCGGAACCCCCGCTCGAGCGCCGCCTGCCAGATGTCGAGCCGGTGCCGGGCGTCCAGCGTCCCCTCGCCGGCGTCGCCGCCGCCCGTCGGCGCCGATCCGAAGCGTCCGGGATCGTCCAACCAGGGCGCTTCGGACATCCCGAACGAAGCTGATCCGCCCAACCCGGTGGCGCTCCAAGCGCGCCCGGCGGCGGTGTCGGAGATTCTGTCCACCAAGACCGTCGTGTAGCTGAGCCGCATCGCGAGGTAGTCGAGGAGATCGATGTCGTGATGCTGCTCGGCGCGCCACCGGATGTGGGCCGCCCAGCCCGGGAGCGCGCTGAGCTCGGCGCGGAACACGCACCGGTGCTGACCGGGATCGACGCCGAGCCGTTCGAGCGCGTCGAGCACGGCATCGTCGCTCCGCTCCGGCAGCCTCGAGAGCAGACGCCGGGCGCCCGGGTCGAGAGTCGGGTCGAGGACGACGAGGTCTCGCCAGGCGCCGTAGAGGCCCGCCTCTCGCCCGGGAAGGCGCCACTCGGCCTCCGCTCCGAGGTAGGCGGCGCACCATCGGATCGCGTGCTGGTCGATCTCGAGCGCCAGATCGGTGCCCATCGCCGCATCGTGGTGCTCGGCTGCAGTGCGAACGGACCGTGAGGCCGGCTCGGGGATCGTGGCCGTGAGGAGCTCGTCGACCAGAGCCGATTCGGCGCCTACCGTCTGGCGATCGGGGTGGGGCGCGGAGCCGTCGGGCTCCAACGGAGGTCGAGTGCGGATCGCCCACCGCAGGTCGGCTTCGACGATCCGCCCCTGGTGGTAGAGCGCGCGATAGCTGGTCTCCGGCAGATACCCCCGGATCCCGTAGAGCTCCTGAGCCGCGTGGACGGCGTCACCGAACGCCTGATCCTCGAAGCCGGCAAGGGGGTTGACCGCGACGAACTCGTCGAGCGGACGGGCCACGGGAACGACCCGGCTGGCGAGCACCGCTTCGGCTCGCACCCGCGCCCTTCGGGCGTCGAGGTCGTGCTGTTCTGCGACGACGGTGGTCATGACGAGGTCTCCGATCCGGAGAGGGCGACGGATGGGGGCGGCAGGGGGGAGCCAACGGGGTCCAGGTCCAGCGGCCTGGTCGACATCAGGGGCTTCGGCCCCGGGCGGCGAGCCGATCGTCCACTGCTGGCTGATGAGCGGACCGCGTGGGTCTGGGCAAGGAGCACGACGTAGGCCCGTCGGTGCAGCCGTGAGGTCACTGGGATCCACGCCCGGCCGACAAGTAGGACCAGCAGGCCACCGACGAGCGGGGCGAACGCGAGGGCCCCGGGACCGTTCGTGCTGGACGGCAGGGTCGGCGCGAGGGCGTAGGTGAACGCCGCCACTCCCACGACGTACAGCGAGGTGCTGATCATGACGGAGCCTGCGGCGACTGCGACCGTGGTGCCGTTGTGGGCTCGCCCGAGCCAGCCGCGCAGCGCGATCGACGCGGTCGCCCACGCGAAGCACAAGAGCGCCACCTTGGCTGCGTCGAGCTCGAGGGCGATGCCCGTTCGGTCGAGCAGGGCAACCGTTGCGAACAGCGAGACCCCGGTCGCCGTCACGGCGACGATGTCGAGCGGCCAGCCGGCGGAGCGCTGCCGAGGCGGTGGGAGCGCCCGGTAGGCGGTGATGTCGTGGACGGCGCTGCCGGATCCGAGGAACAGGGCCGCCTTGTAGAGGCCATGCGCGACGAGGTGGGCCACCGCCGCAGCGGGCAGGCCGGCGGCGACCGTCACGATCATGAAGCCCATCTGGGCGGAGGTCGATCGGACCAACGATCCCTTCACGTCGACGGTCACGCTCATCACTGCGGCGGCCCACAGCGCCGTAACGGCTCCGATCCCCGCAGCGAGGTACCACGACGATGCCCAGGCATCGAGCACCGGCGCGAGCCGTATGAGGAGGAGTCCGCCACCGTTCACCGCTCCGGCATGGAGGAGCGCCGACACGGGAGTCGGCGCCCCGAGGGTGGCGGGGAGCCACGAGGAGAACGGGAACAGCGCACATCGGGCGGACGCCGCGACCACGACGAGGGCCGCTGCGACGAACGCCCATTCGCCGGCCGCGTCGATGCGGCGAAGGAAGACATCGGCGTCCTGCAGCGGGATGGTCCCGACCAGTGAGGACAGGATGAGTGTGGCGAGGATGAGCGAACCGTCACCGAGCGCGAAGGCCGTTCGGATCCGCCGTCGATCGCTCGCCAGGCTTGTTCGGGTGGGATGGAGATCAGCCACCGCGACGATCGTCACGCCGGTCACGGTCCACGCGATCGCTACCGTCACCAGCGTCCCGGCGCTCACGAGTGCGACACAGCCCACCGTCAGAGCGACGGTCAGCCCCACGAAGCGAGCTTGCGTCGCCTCTCCGCGCAGATAGCGGCGTGCGTAGGACTGGACGGTCGCCGACACGCCGGTCACCAGCATGAGCAGCACGACGGTCAGACGATCGACTCCGAAGCTGACCCACGCGTCGCCGTCCGCCCGTACGAGCGGACCACCGGTCGCATCGGAGAAGGCCACCGTGGCGACGATCGTGCTGCAGGCGAACGCGGCCCAGGTCAGCCGAGCGGCGGCCAGGGCCAAGCGATCGCTGCCCGTCCGAGTCCCGTAGGTCAGCGCCATCATGCGGCGTATATTACACGTATTGTGCTTCGCTCATCAACCTTCCGCTGTTTTGGACGCCGTCCCGCGTGAGGGGTGGCCACCTTGGCCGATGGCGGCAACGATCCCGTCACCTGCGAGCCGGCGGTGCGCCACGACGTCGGGCTCCAGACCCGTTCGGTCAGCTCGGGCTCGGCGCAGCATCGGCGATCCCCGAGATGTCGGGCACTTCAGGCACTTCGGGGACGAGGTCGGCGGGGAGGATCTCCGATGCTCCCAGCGCGTCGCCCGCCGCGCCGACGTCGGCACCGAGTGCCTCAACGGCGGCGGAACCTTCACCCGCAACGGCTCCGATGTGGTCTGCGAGTCCCGTCGACTCGAGCGCCGACTGGACCCCCTCGCCGCCGAGCACTCCCTTTATCATGTCCAGGAATCCCATATCTGTCTCCTTGATGTTGGTTTCGGCTACGGATTCGTCGGTCTCGTCCAGAGGGAGGCAACACCGCTCGATGTCAGGGAGGTGCGTGCTCCGATCGCCACGCGGAACCTCGCTCGCTCGAGCACGGCACAGATGGTCGGACCTCCGCCGGACGAGCCGACCGGTCCGCCCGACGGCGCGCTGGCAACGTGAGGGTCGTCCTCGGGTGGGTTGGCGGTGACGGCGCAGCCCCCACACCATCGATCAGCGTCACGTGGCCAGCGGGGTGAGACGTCGCCCCTGCACCGCGATCGACTGGCGCCCTTTGCGGGATACTCGCTTTCGTCTCCAATTATACGAACCATGATTCGCGAATGCAACCACCCTCACGAGTCGCGAACCTCCGATCCGCATCGCTCGTGGGTGGTCAGCGCTGCGCCCGTGAGGAGATCCACCGTCCGGCTCGCGCCAGCGCTCAGCGCGACAGTGCCATGACCCGATCGCGCGTGGCGGAGCGCACGGCCTTGTGGACCCGGTCCACCGCGATGACGAACGGGGCAGCCAGTGCGGCCACGATGAGGCCTGCGAGAGGTGGTGGTGCTTGATCGAGGAACTGGGCGACCGCCGGCACCATCAGGAAGAAGATGAGCGCGACGACTTCGGCCGCAACTCCCCACAACAGCAGTCGATTGGTCCGCCAGCCGAGCGCCCACGGCGGACGACTTGCGCTGCGGCACGCGAACGCGTTGCCGGCTTGGCCGAGAACGACAGCGGCGAAGGCTGCACCCGACGCCGCCAGGAGCGCGTGACCGGTCGGAAAGGCGTCACCCGGTCGCCAGCCGGCCGCGAGGAGCGCCACGATGAAGGCCGACATCTCGACGAACGCCTCGGCCGGCCCGAGGATCCCGAACACTCGGATGAGCAACGGTCGATCGATCAGGTGGCGCCGCTCGGGAGCCTGCGTCATCAGCCCTGGGCTCGGCGCCTCGTTCCCCAGCGCCAAGGCCGGTAGCAGGTCGGTGCCGATGTCCAGGCAGAGGATCTGCAGCACGCCGAGCGCGAGCGGGAACCGCCCGCCGGACAGGGCCCACACCACAAACGGGGTGAGCTCAGCCACGTTGTCGGTGAGGTGATAGGTCAAGAATCGTCGGATGTTCGTGAACGTCGCCCGACCCTGCTCGATCGCCGCGACGATCGTCGAGAAGTCATCGTCCAGCAACACCAGATCGGCCGCGGCGCGCGCGACGTCGGTCCCGCTGGCGCCCATCGCCACACCAACATCCGCGGCCTGCAGAGCCGGGCCGTCGTTGACGCCGTCACCGGTCATCGCCACCACATGGCCACGGGTCTGGAGCGCCTGGGCGATGTGCAACTTGTCGGCGGGCGACACCCGAGCGACGACGACTCCGTCATGGTCGAGCAACTCCGCGAGCGCGTCCTCGTCCGCAGGGAGGTCCGATCCCTGCAGCACTCGCTCCTCACCGGTGAAGAACCCGATCTGCCGGGCGATCGCCGCGGCGGTCTCGGGATGATCACCGGTCACCATGCCGAGCTTGATCCCCGCCGAACGGGCGGCCTCGATCGATGCCGCGACGCCGGCTCGCGGCGGGTCGTGGAGGCCGATGAGTCCCAACAGCGCCAGATCCGTCTCGGCCGCATGCGCATCCATGGCGACGGTGACTGCGGTCGGCTCGCGACGGGCAACGGCGAGGACGCGCAGACCTTGGGCGGCGAGCGCGTCGACCGCCCGGGCAGCCTCGCCATCGGCCCGTCCGATGCAGAGCGGCAGGACGGCGTCCGGTGCGCCCTTGACCAGCAGGCCGTCGTCGGTGAGCACGGACTGGCGCCGGCGGACCGGATCGAACGGAAACCTCCGATGAACGGTCACCTCGTCGGGATCTGACACGGTGCCGATCAGTCGTCTGTCGAGCGCATCGATGGCGGCTTCCATCGGATCGCCGACGGCCACCCACGCACCGTCCACGTGGTCGACGCGCCCGTCGCTCGCCCCTCGAGCGGTCGTCGCGAGGACGCTCGCTGCGTGAAGGGCGGCGTCTGATCCATCCGCGGATCCCACCGGGTCATAGCCGTCGCCCACCACCCGCACGACGCCGTCGGGCGTCCAGACGTCGGTGACGCTCATCTGGTTCCGAGTGAGCGTGCCGGTCTTGTCCGTGCAGATGAAGCTCGTGGATCCGAGCGTCTCGACCGCCTCGAGCCGGCGAACCAGGGCGTGTCGACCCGACATGCGCTGCGCGCCCATGGCAAGGGACAGCGTGACCGTCGGGAGCAGTCCCTCGGGAACCAGAGCGACGGTGACACCGACGGCGAAGAGGAACCCGTCCTGCGCCGGGCTGCCCAGCAGCAACGACACTCCGAAGAACGCCGCGCCCACGGCAACGGCGATGCTGGCGATCGTGCGGACGATCCGATCGATCTCACGGGCAAGCGGTGTCGGTGGCTTGCGCGCCGTCGAGGTGAGTTGGGCGATCCCGGCGAGCTGGGTGTCAGCCCCGACTGCGTCGACGGTCCCGAGCGCGGCACCGGTCACGACGTAGGTGCCCGCATGGACGGTCGCGCCGACCGAGATCGCCTGTGGCTCGCTCTCGCCCGTGAGTGTCGACGCGTCGACGGAGACTCCGTCAGCTTCGATCAGCGTCATGTCCGCCGGGATCCGGTCGCCGGGTGCGAGCACGACGAGGTCACCGACGACCACGCCGGAAGCCTCGATCCCGACGGGGCGCCCACCCCGGCGGACGACAACCCCGTGTGGCAGGAGGTCCTGCAGACGCTCGGCGGCCTGATCCGCACGCCGTTCCTGAGCGAACGCGAACGCACCGTTGACGAGGACCACCACGAAGATCGCGATACCGAGCTGCGGCATCCCCGCGACCATCGCCAGCACCCCTGCCACCCACAGCATCAGTGCGAAGAAGTGGGTGAGTTGGGCGATCACCTTGCGCCACACGCGTGGACGGGGCGAGACCGGCAGTTGGTTCGGCCCGTTGGATGCCAAGCGCCGAGCCGCCTCGTCGGGCAGGAGGCCCTGCGATGAACGAGCGCCGATCAGATCGGGCATCGCGCTACCGGGAGCGAAGGATGCTCCGACCAACGCGATCGTTCACCAAGCTCTCGAGCTCGGCTGCTGAAGAAGTAGCCGGCGCCGTTGACCGCCCGGACGATGATCAAGAACGCGTTGGCCACGACATACGCCACGAGGTTCGTCGCGGGGTCACGCTTCTGCTGCAGTCGTTGGCGGACCGAGGCTCGCACATCGGTTCCGGCAACTCCGCCGTCGGCGTTCATCCTGGTTCCAGGGTGCGCCGCCGTCAGCAGCGGTCCCAGGGCCGTTGGTCCCAACTCGCCCGATCGAACAGGGCGACCCACATCAGTCTTCCGGGTTCGTCTCGTCGGGGCGCGTCGATGCCCCGACTCGCAAGCCGGGGCATCGACGACCGGACCGCTACGACAGCGTCAATGCTGGTCGTCGCGACGGACAGCGTCGTTGGAGGTGGCTCGGGCCGTTCCGGGATCGGGGATGATGTCGCCGTCGACCTGGTCACCCTCCGGGTGAACGGCTGCGGCCACCCCGTGGCCGGCTGCGCCCCCGACGATGCCGCCGACCACGCCGCCCACCACGGTCCCGATCGGACCGCCGAGCACCGTCCCGACCACGGCGCCCGTCACGGCGCCGGCGCCGGTTCCGGTCGTCGTGCCCACCGGGTGGTGATCACGGTTCTCCACGCCGGGATCGGCGATGCGCCGATCGTGCTCTCCAGCGTGGGTCTTGTCCTCGTTGTCGATGTTGTCGTTGTCCATTTCGGCTCCCCGATGTTGTGACTCTTGACCTGTTCCTACCCTCGTCGGCCGCTCCCATGACTCAACCTCAGAAGCGGGGTCTCGACACCGGAACCCTGCACGCGTCAGAGGCGACCCCGGACGCTCAGGTCTCCTCTCTGACAGCCACCCATCCCCGTAGGTCGGCATCCACCGCGTCGACATGAGTCCCCCGTTCGGGCGCGGAACGAGGTTCCCGTCGATCGCCCTTCTCAAGTCCCTCTGGCGGTCGCCGCAGCGTCCTACCCCTGGTGCACGGAGCGGAGCGGGCGGGTTGCCGGACCAGTGAGCACCGTGCCGTCGGCCTCGAACCGGGAGCCGTGCAGCGGGCAGTCCCAGGTACGTTCGGCGTCGTTCCAGGCGCAGACGCCACCGAGGTGGGAGCACACGACCACCACCTCGTCGCCCTCGGGCGCACCATCGCCCACCGGCAGGATCCCGCGACGGTGCCGGGCACCTCGGCCATCAGCGGCCGGCGGCTGGTCGGGGTGGACCCAACCGGTCGCGAGCTCGACCGCCACCTCGGCGTTCATGCGCGCCGCGCGTACGAAGCCGTGGCGCGCCAGGCGGGTGGGACCGAACCGGTCGGCCCAGGGTGCGGAGGCGCCGGCTGCGTCCTCGACGATGCGATCACGCAGCGCCAGCGCCGCCGCCGTACCCATCGTCATGCCCCACTTCTCGAACCCCGTTGCGATGGTCACGTGGGGTGTCAGCGGCGACGAGGGGCCCACCCACGGCAGGTGGTCAGCGGTTTCGTAGTCGTGCGCGCTCCACTGCGCCACGATCTCGGTGACCGGGAGGTGCTCGCGGGCCCAGTCTGCGAGGTCGGCGTACCGTTGCGCGTGGGGTGCGTCCTTACCGGTGGGGTGGCCCATGCCGCCCACGAGCAGGAGCTCACCCTTGTCGTCGCTCGCGGTGCGCAGCGAACGCATCGGCTCGTCGACGCTCAGGTACATGCCGGTAGGAAGCTCGCCCGAGGCGCGCAGCGCGACGATGTAGGAGCTCTTGGGCTTGGCCCGGGCGAAGAACAGCCCTCGGTCGAGGATCGGCAACAAGGTCGCCACGACCACGTGGGGGGCGCGCACCCGTTGCCCTTGCTCGGTGACGACCACGTGGTCGCGATGGCCCTGTACGGCGGTGACACGGGTCCCCTCGAAGACGGCACCGTTCGGCGCCGCGTCGACCTCTGCCGCGAGTGCTCGGAGGTAGGGACCGGGGTCGAACTGAGCCTGGTCCTCCAACACGACGGCGGCCGAGGTGGGGAACGGAAGTCCGACGTCGTCTCGCAGGTGCACCGCCAGCCCTGCGGCTGCAGCGGACTCGGCCTCCCGCTCGATTGTGCGTTGCCCGTCGGCGGTGGTTGCGTACGAGATCGCAGGGCGCCGCTCCCACGCGCACTCGATGGAGCGGTCGCGCACCTGCGCGTCCATCCAGCGGAGCCCCTCGAGCTGCGCTTGGGCGTACTGCTGAGCGGCCGCACCTCCGTGGTCGCCGACGATCTTCTGGTAGCGGGAGCCCTGCAGCGCGCTCACCTTCGCCGTCGTGTAGCCGCTCGTGCCGGTGCCGACGGCGCGGGCCTCGAGCACCACGACCTCACGGCCGCTGCGAACGAGGAGAGCGGCAGTCGTCAGCCCGACGATCCCTGCCCCGACCACGACGACGTCGGCCGTCCGGTCGTCGGGCAGCGAGGGGTACAGGCACGCCGGTCCGCTGGCGCCCTCGTCGACCCAGAGCGATCCGCGGCTCATCTCGACAGCTCCCGGGCGGTGCCCTGCGATCGGGCGCTCACGATGCCTTGCGGCGAGCCTTGGTGGCTCGCAGCTTCTTGTCCGTCTCGATGGCCCGCGCCTTCGTTGCGGTGGCGCGCTTCGATGCAGCGAGCGCCTTGCGCTCGTTGGCGATCTCACTGGCCTTCGCGGCGCGCTCGGCCTTCGCGAGGTCGTTCTTGCGCTTCTGCTCCTGGCGGTTCGCTCGCTCTTCACGGGAGCGGGCGTCGGCGGCCGCCTTCTGCTTGGCTTCGGAGCGCTCGGTCTCGGCGTCCTGCTCGCGGCGGTCGGCCCGTTCTTGGACGGCGCTCCGGTCGCGAGCGGCGGCCGCCTGGCGGTCCTGGAACGTACGATCCGCGCCATCCTTGGTCTGGGCAGCGACCGCTTCGAGGGTGAGGGCCTCGCGCAGGGTGGCGACGCGGGCCTTCTCGAGCTCGCCCTGGCGGACGAGCTCCGCGTCGCTGAGAAGCGAACCGAGCACCTGCTTGACGTTCGCCTGGAACGCGTCATAGGCGAGAACAGGGGCCCACTGCTCGTTGCCTTCGTTGCCGGTCGCCCGCTCGGCGATCCTCAGGGGGATGCGGCTGATCTGCAGCGACGTGCGGACATAGGTGCGGGGGATGGTTTGGAGTTGCATGGTTGTCCTCTTCTGGGGGATCAAGATGGGTGGGCGGCGTCGTCGAGTGCGGCGGCCTGGTCGAGCTTGCGGGCAGCCTCGGCTTCGAGCGCGGCCGCCTGGCGACGCTCGTCGGCGAGCTCCTGAGCGGCGTTCGCCTCGTCGCGCGCCACGGCATACCCCTCGGCAGTCTCGTCGTGCTGGGCTCGGGCCTTGCTCTCGGCCGCATGTCGGTCGGCCTCGGCCTCGTCGGCCACGCGAGCCCGCTCGGCTTGGGCAGCCTGCTGGGCGGCCGCTTCCTCGGAGTCGAGCTGCTTCTGCTCGATCTCGAGCTCCCGCTCGCGTTCGGTGAGCTCCGCTTCTTCGGCGCGCTGCTCAGCCTCCGAATCGAGGCGCTCGATCTCGTCGAGCTGCTCCGCCTTGGTCTGGTGCAGCTCGCCCTCCTTCGCAAGGGCCTCGTTGCCGGTGATGTGACCGGCCAACTCCTTGGCCCTGCCCTTGAACCGCTCGACGAACGGCGCCGCGTCCTTCTCGGTGTGCTCTGCCATCGGATGCTCCTGCTCGGTGAGGGACCGCAACGGCAACTGTTCCGCGGCCTGGTCGGCTCTACCCGGGTCCGCTCGATCTAGACAGCGCGGACCTGTGGCACGTGCGACACCAGCAGCACGATGGCGGGTCAGGACCGGTAGCTCCGTCAGCGCGCTCGACGTCGGGGACCGCATGGACGGGGGCGCCGCGGGTAGGAGCGTCCACGCTGCTCGAATCCTGGAGGTACGAACGATGGAGCCCGGCGACGTCCTGTCAAGTGAGGATGAACCGAAACCCCTCGCCGATCGAACGGCCCGCGAGGAGCGAACGGGGTGGACCGAGGCCATCTCGGACCGCAACGACTCGTGATCGACGCACTGGGCCAGTCTCCGTCCATCTGGCGCGTCATCGGCGCGACCGTCGGAGATGCCGCCGACACGCGCCGCGTCGGCGCGTTCAGGTGTCCAGCAACGTGGCCCAGCACTCCTGCGGCGGTCGATCGCCTCCTCCGACGATCACGAGCGGAGGGCTCGGCCGAACGGGTCGCCCCGATACGAGCCGTCGCCGAGAAGCTTCGACCGGAC
>Ga0105044_10007557_pt1 | contig 14966 bp, 12 predicted proteins | sample MAT01_FD_78092 | JGI IMG/M metagenome (GOLD analysis project Ga0105044, IMG submission 78092) | Freshwater microbial communities from Lake Fryxell liftoff mats and glacier meltwater in Antarctica - MAT-01 | ecosystem: Environmental > Aquatic > Freshwater > Ice > Liftoff microbial mat | place...
ACCCTCGGACTCTTGAGCCCTGGAAGGGCGATTGAACCTGGACTGAGCCATCGCATCGCGAATGTCGCTGCTTCAATCGTCCCTCCGGGACTCTGGTTTTGGTTGTGTACTCTCACCAGGGGTGAGGCTTTGCGAACCCCTGGTTACTCTCGGTCGCCGCTCCGCGGCTACAAGAGCGATCACGGACCGGGACAACCTTTACTGCCAAACCCGACAGTTGATGAGGCGCCAGCCCTTACACCCCCCGCTCGCCAGGTGGATGGATCTCCTCGAACGGCACTTCCCACTGCCCGAGGCCGACGCTTACCGTCACCGTTTGCTTGCGAACATCCACCTTCACCACCCGGCCGTTCGCGTCGAATCGGGCCACTTTCACCACGTCGTTGGCCTTCAGCTTGCTCCGCATCTCTTGCAGGGCCGCTTGCTGCTCGGCGTCCTTCGTAATCGCGGCTCGCTTGCGTTCGTACTCCTCGCGTTCCTTCGTGGCGGCGTGCGTCGCGGCGAGCGCTTCCTCGCGGGCCTTCTCCGCCTCCTCGCGAAGTTCCTGCAATCGCGCGAGGTCGCCGGTCTTCCCTTTCCTTCGCTTGAGATACTTGTGGGCTCGCTTCAAAAGCTCCTTCGGCAACTTCAGCCGCCTGGCGATCTTGAGGGCGTTGCTCATCCCAAACTGGCCGATGTGCAGCCGATAAGTGGGCCGCATCGTCTCGATGTCGAACTCGACCGCTCCATTCTCCGCCCGCGGGTTGTTGAAGGCGTACGTCTTGAGGTTGCCCAGGTGGGTCGTCACGATCGCCCGGCAGCCGATGGAATCGAGTTGATCCAGGATCGCCCGTCCGAGCGCCGCCCCTTCCGTGGGATCGGTGCCGGCACCCAGTTCATCCAGGAGCACCAGGCTGTTGGAATCGGCTTGCGCGAAGATCGAGGCGATGCGCGAGATGTGCGAACTGAATGTGCTCAGCGACTGCTCCAGACTTTGCTCGTCGCCGATGTCCGCGAGGATGTGCTTGAACATCGGCACCGTGCTCCCCTGGTTTGCGGGGATGTGCATGCCGCACTGAGCCATCAGGCAGAGCAGGCCCACCGTCTTCAGGGCGACCGTCTTGCCGCCGGTGTTCGGTCCCGTGATCACGAGCAGGTTGAAGCCGAGGCCAAGGCGGATCTCGACCGGCACAACCTTCTTGGAAATTGCGGATTGCGGAGTTCGGATTGCGGAGTTTCCCGATGCCGGGACTTCTTGGTTTGGGTACTTCTCTTGATTCCGGATTCCGGATTCCGAATTCCGAAATAGCGATTCTAATAGAGGATGACGAGCCTCCCTGAGCCATAATCGTCCTTCGAGATTCAGGTCGGGTTGCCACATCCGATATTCGCGGCTGAAGCGGGCCTTCGCAGTGATGAGGTCGAGCTTGGCGATCACGTCGAGGGCATACGAAAGAGGCTTCGCCACTCGGCCGACCTCGGCGCTGAGGCGGCGGAGCACTCGCTTTTCCTCGCGATCCTCCTCGGCTTTCAACGAGACTCGCTCCGCGCCGAGATGCGCGATCGACGCGGGTTCGATGAAGACCGTCTCGCCCGTGCCACTGACGCGATGGACAACGCCGGGCACCTTCGCGCGATGGTTCGCCGCCACGGGCAGCACGTAGTGGTCGCCATTCACCGTGGCGTTCGGGTAGCTGAGAATCCGGCGAAGCTCGGGATCGCGAAGCAGTCGGCGGATCTCGTTCTTCACCTTGTCGTCAATGTCGAGGAGTCGCTGCCTTACGTTCGCGAGTTCCCGACTTGCCATGTCCAGCACATGGCCTCGGCCGTCGATGCAGCCTGCGATGGTCTTCGCAACCATTCCGAGGTCGTCGATGCCGGACAGAAGTTCGATCAGGCCCGTGAGGTGCTCGGCAAGCCTCATGCGGTAGCGATACATGGCTCCGGTGACGCCGAGGGTCTCGCCGACTTCGAGGAGTTGTTCCGCGGTGAGCATGGTGCCGATGGCCGCCCGGCGGACGACAAGGCGGACGTCGTGCACGCCCGTGAACGGAGGTGCCTGGCTGAGGCCGAGGGCTTCCGCCATCTCGGTGACGAAGGCGAGTTCACGGCGAACCGCGGCGATGTCGGCGTTCGGTTCCAGTTCCTGAGCGAGATCACGGCCGAGGCTCGACGCCGCATAACCGGCGAGGAGTTCGCGGACCTTGTCGAACTGGAGGAGTTCGAGCGTGTGTGCGTCCATCAGTGGTAAAGTTTCCTCGGCGACCATGCGTTCAAGACAGAGCAACCACCCATCGGGTTCGGCCCTGCGAATAGTGGAATTGTATAACAGCGGCATGGCGACCCACCCAGACCTTCTCATCATCGGCGGCGGCATCATCGGGCTCACGACGGCATACTTCGCGGCCAAGGCCGGGCTGCGTGTCGAAGTCTGCGACCGCGGTGATCTCGGCCGGGAAGCCTCCTGGGCCGGCGCAGGCATCCTGCCGCCCGGGAACGTCGTGCACGCCGCCACCCCGATCGACAAACTGCGGGCCCTCGGCTCGGAGGGCATGGCCGCGTTTGCCGACGAGCTCCGAGAGCTTACGGGTATCGACAACGGCTACCAAAGGTGCGGGGGTATCGAATTCCTCCAGGAAGAGGATCGATACGCGCTCAAACTCTGGGAGTCGGAGCAGATTTGCTACGAATTCATTGATCGCGAACGGTTGCACGAGATTGAACCTCACGTGGGCGACATCGCAGGAGATGCGTACCTGTTGCCGGAGTGCGGTCAGTTGCGGAACCCCTGGCACCTGCGGGCTCTGATCGCGGCTTGCAAGCAGAGGGGCGTAGCGCTGACGACGAACCAACCCGTGGTAGGTTGGCGGTTCGACGGCCCTCACGTCCTCGGCGTCGGCTTCGCGGATGGCTCGGTTCACCATGCGGGACGCATTCTTGTGGCCTCGGGTTCGTGGAGCGAATCGCTGCTATCGCCGCTGGGGATTTCACCAGGTGTGCATCCTGTTTTGGGGCAGATCATCTTGTACAGGCCCCGCCAAGCCGTGCTCTCGCGTGTCCTGATGCTTGGCAAGGAGTACCTGGTGCCTCGGGCGGATGGCCGGGTGCTTGTGGGCTCCACGGAGGAACCCGAGGCGGGCTTCGAAAAGCGAACGACGACGATGGCCTTCGAGCGATTGAACTCGCTGGCGACCAAAGTGGTGCCCGCCTTGGCACAAGTCGAGGTCGAGAAGCAATGGGCCGGGCTGCGTCCTGCCTCACGGGACGGGCTGCCCTTCCTGGGCGAGGTTCCCGGCACGGCGAATGTCTTCGTGGCGACCGGCCACTTCCGCGCGGGAGTCCAGCTTTCGCTCGGCACGGCCCTGGTGATGACCTCCTTGATGATGGGAGAAAGGCCGCTCGTCGAGTTGAGCGAGTTCCGCCTCGATCGAACCCCGACACGGCCGAACCCGTACAAGAATGCGTTTCGATCGTGAGAAGTGTCCGCGGAATCCATTGACCTTGCGAGCGGGAACTGACGTCCCCCGCTCGCAAGGTGGTGGATGCATCGGATTCGCCGATTTGGTGATGAGATCTCGGTGAAACTCCGGTATTGTGAACGCTGTCTCAGGTCGCCTGCCTCTCCCGTTGTCGTTTGATGTCTTGGTCCCTTTCCCATCGCGAGAACCTCGATGATCACGAACCACCGCCCCTGCCAGGACTGCGAGGCTCCGGAACTGAGCCGGCGGCAGTTCTTCCGCTCATCCGCGGCTGCGGCTCTCGCGGCAACCGCCCTGCCCCACCTCGCCGGGGCTGCCGAGAAGAAAGTCTCCACCTCCGAGACTCTCGTCAAGTCGCTGTACGACTCCCTGACGGAAGACCAGAAGAAGAAGATGTGCTTCGCGTGGGACTTCAGCGAAACCGAGGGAAAAGCCCCTCGCGGGTTGCTTCGCACGCACGTCTCCAACAACTGGCAGATCGTACCAGGCACCCGCATCACCGGCGACAAGAGCATCTACACGAAGGATCAGCAGCACTTGGTGCAGGACATTTTCAAAGGCCTCACGAACCCCGAGTGGCACGAACGCTTCCTGAGGCAACTCAAGGACGACTCCGGCAAACCCTGGGGCCAGGAGCAGTCCATCGCGATCTTCGGCGAGCCGGGCACGGACAAGTTTGAACTTGTCCTCACCGGCCGCCACCAGACGCTGCGTGCCGACGGCAACAGCCAAAACCATGTCGCGTTCGGTGGGCCGATCTTCTACGGGCACGCAGCCCAGGGCTTCGATGAGAAGCCGGACCATCCGGGCAATGTCTTCTGGCCGCAGGCGCAAGCCGCCAATGGCGTCTACAAGATGCTCGACACCAAGCAGCAAAAGCGGGCTCTCCTCGAAAAGAGCCCTCGCGAAAGCGCCGTCGGTTTCCTGGGCAGCAAGATCCTTGAGGCCCCCGGACTGCCCGTGAAGGAGATGAGCAAGGATCAGCAAGCCGAGATGCAGAAGGTGCTGAAGATGCTCATCGATCCCTTCCGAGTCGAGGACCGTGACGAGGCGATGGCTTGCCTGAAGAAGCAGGGAGGCCTCGAAGCGTGCACCCTCACCTTCTATTCCGACGGGGACATCGGCGACGACGGCGTGTGGGACAACTGGCGCCTCGAAGGCCCGTCCTTTGTTTGGTACTACCGCGGCTCGCCCCACGTTCACGTATGGGTCCACGTCGCGGACGACCCCAGCGTGGCGATCAACGCCCGGGGATAGAGGTTGTCGCTGAGAAAGAGTTCTAGCACTCGGGGACTGTGGCACCGGCGGCCCGCCGTGCGTGGAATCTCGCACCGGCGAGACGCCGGTGCCACAGTCCGATCCTGCAAAAGGTGCTACAGTCCGGTCCTCCAAGAGGCGCCACCAATGGCGACGGCCCGAGCTCTCCTTGCAATTCTCATGGCGACGTGCCTGACGAATCCGTCACCGGCGGCAGTCATCGTCGTCGGCAATTACACCCTTCAGCCCGTGATTCTCGTGGTCACCCAGGCCGAGGGGCCGGCGCAAACGGTGCGGCTGGAATCCCTCCAGCTTTCACCCATCACAGTGTCCGGAGCCGTCGACGTCACCTTCCCCACGCGCACGGGCAACACCAAGTTGCGGCTCGAACCGTCGAATGCTTACGTCCTCCTGCAGGACGAGAAAACGGGCGTCCGCATGGAGGGAATCGCCCAGCCCGGCGATCCTCTCGCAGAGGATACGAAGCCCGGTGAAGGGCTGGCGCCGAAGAGAGTGCCTTACAAGTATCCGGTCACGCTTTATGTCGACGACACCGATCCGCGGAACGAGAAGTTCTGGCAGGCAGCGCTGCGTCAGCGTTTTGAGGAAGCGGCCGAAACCGTCTCGAAGCACTCCGGAATTCAGTTTGAACTCAAGGGCTTCGGCACCTGGAATGCCAGCCCGGAGGCGTTTGAACCCACGGGCATGCTCGCGGACTTCGAGAAGAAGGTCCGCATTCGAGACGGCGAGCTTGCCATCGGTTACACGAGCCGCAAGGTCGAGGACAAGCCAGAGATCCCGTTCGGTGCGTGCCGGGGGGCGCTCAGCACTCACCTGCTGATGCGCGAGGGCCGGCCGAAGAACGAGGCGGAACGCGTCGAGGCTCTCACGCACTTTCTCGGTCAGGCCGCGGGGGCGGTGCTCAGCCCGGATCCGGGCTCGGCGATGCGGGCGAAGATCGCCAACGGGCTGGCGATCTCGGCGAAGTACCAGGTCCGATTCGACCCGCTGAACACCCTCGCGATGAGTTTGTGGGCGGAGGAGCTTCGGAAGGGCCCTCGCCTGACGCTTGCGGACGTGGCCCCCGCGAACAAGGCCCGGCTGAGCCGTGTCTACAAGGCTCTCGCGGCAGCGATGCCGGACGACAAGTTGGCGACGAACTACGCGACAGAGTTCGACAACGCGATGGCGGCGGTGCGGCCGAAGGTAAACCCGATGGCTGGCGATCCTCCGGCGGTCGTGGAGCCGGCGCGGTCCGGGCGGACGCCTTTGCAGGAAGCGACCCGGCAGGTGCTGCTCGGCATCGTGGCGCGAGCGGATCTCAACACCCGGGCTCCCTCGGTGGCGGCGGAAGGTGAACTCGTTCGCCTCCAGGGCGATCGCCTGACGGAGGCTTACATCCGCGCCGCGGCAGACGCCGCCTGGACGGTCGAGGAACAATTCCGCCCCGATGCCTTTCTCATGGGCCTCGGGATCGCACTCGATGATGCAGGCCTGCTTCGCTCGGACTCGGTGATGGAAAGCTTCGTGAAGGCGGTGGAATCCGAGACGGAGCGTGAGAAGCGCCTCGCACTGTTGGGCCAGCCGACGCTTCGTTCGCGTCGCGATCTCTGTCGGCGCTTCGCGGCGGCCGGCGCCATGACGAATTTGCTCGGCGCGTCCGCGGCTCAGCAAGGGAGCGTGAAAGTCGCCCTGGCGCAAGCGGCGCGCCCCACCGGATTCAGCTTCCCGGCGCTGGCGGCCGATCTCGCGGGACTGGAATTCGCCCAGCAAGTGAAGGGCCGCCCGGAGCTGATCGCGAAGTGGCGCGGCGGCGTCAATATCTCCGAAGCGCTGCCTGCGATGGATTCTTTGCGTGAAGGAATAAGTCCGCAACGCTTTGAACGCGACTTCGGCGATCCGAGTGATCCTCGCTTCACACGTGTGCTCGACGAGATTCGCGAACGGATCGCGAAATTGCCAGCGTATCGGTGAGGTGCTCCAGGAACTCAGGATCAAAGCCCACGGTGTCTAGCCGCTTGCGGCGTGGCGCTGCGAGGCTCGGTCACTTGATGAGGAACGCGACGCCGAAGTGATGCTCCAACCTATCAGTTGATCGCGCTCGGCAGCGCTTTGCCGCGAGCGGCAATCCTTCCCAAGACGCAGTGGTGCTGACAATCCGACCGTTTGTGGCAGTCCGCTGAAGCCACTCGCGTTCGTGGCAGGGACTCAAGTGACTGGTGGGGCCACACCGGGGCTGACGCTTCGGGTTCACCTAGATGTACTGCCAGAGGAAGCAGGGAATCTTGCCGTTGTAGAAGGGTAAGCGTTTCTTCACCTTCAGGCCCACGGCGCGGGCGAGTGGCTCGTTGCTTGTGAAGACGAAGAGACGCCAGCCGGGCCAGTGATGATAGATGTTGTCGCCCAGGGCGCGGTAGAGGCCGAAGAGTTCCTGTTCCTCGCCGATGCGTTCGCCGTAAGGCGGGTTGCAGATGACGATGCCGGGCGGACCAACGGGCGGGCGGGCGTCGACGAGATCACGTCGTTCAAACTTCAGTAGATGGCCCACCCCCGCGGCTCGAGCCCCGGCCTCGGACATGGCGATCGCGTCACGGCGGATGTCCGAGCCGACGATTGCTGCCGGCAGCGACGTCACGATTCCCTGCCGTGCCTCCTCGCGGATCGCACTCCATAACGACCGGTCAAAGGATTTCCAGCCCTGGAAGCCGAACCACTTTCGGGTGAGGCCCGGCGGTCGACGCGAGGCGATCAACGCCGCCTCGATGCCGAAGGTGCCGGAGCCACACATGAGGTCGACAAGCGGTTGGTCGGGCTTCCAGCCGCTTTGCATCAGGAGGCCGGCCGCGAGGGCTTCGTTCAGCGGGGCCCGGTGCATGGCATCACGATAGCCTCGCTTGTGCAGTGAATCCCAGGAGCTATCCAGGCTGAGCACGGCGTGATCGCGGTAGATGTGGAGGTTGAAGCCGACCATCGGCCGTTCGGTGTCCACGCTGGGGCGACGGCCGACACGCTCGCGGAACTGATCACAGATGGCGTCCTTCACGCGGCGCGAGGCGTACTGCGAATGCGTGATCGCCGAGTCGCGAACGTTGCAATCGACCGCCAGCGTGTGGTCCGGCGTCATGTACTCTTCCCAGTTCACGCTCCGCACCGCGTCGTAGAGATCGTCTGGCGAACGCACCTCGGCTTCGAGCACTTTGCGAATGATGCGGACGGCCGTGCGAGCCCACAGATTGGCGCGGTACAGGATTGCCTCACCCCCGGTGAACGAGACGCCTCCCCGGCCGGCGGCGACATCCGCGGCACCAAGGTCGGTGAGTTCGCCAGCGAGGATGGCTTCGAGCCCGCGGGCACAAGTGGCAAAATACGAGGTCATCGGTCAGCGTTGCTCCCCACCTGCCAGCGGCCGATACCCTGAAAAAGCTTGAGGGGATCGAGCAACGATGGCGAGACCGGCTCCGTCGAGTCCGGCAGCACCACCTTCACGGCGTTCGACACCAGCATATGACGATCGAGGTGCCAGAGCGGGATGAAAGGGACCGTTTCGTTGAATCGCTTGTGAATCTCGTGGGCTCGGGGGATCAATTCGCCCGTGAGATCGCGGTGCGTACGCACGTCCGCCAGCAAGCTGCGCAGGCGGAGATCCTCCGCGCTCGAGTGCGTGCCGGCCGCGAGATAGCCCAGCCAGTTCCGCCCGCCGGGGTTCGCCGCCTGGGAGTCGAGGAAAGAACCGAGCCCCAGGGGATACCATTCGTCCGGATAATCGAACGGGATGTATGCGAGATCGAAACGGTGCTCGTTCTGAATCACTTCCAGGAACCGCGGCACCTCCACCACCTCGAGTTGCAGCTTCGGCACCAGCGAAATCACCTGCTGCCGGATGCGATCCGCCACGGCCCGGGCGAGCGGCTCGCCATGAGGCACGGCGAGCGTGAGGTTCTCCTTGCCGCCCTCCGCAAGATACTTCTCCAGCTTCGCACGCGCCAGGTCTGGATTATAGAGCGGCAGCATCTTCCCTTGCGAATCCTTGGGCGTGGCCCAGGATCGCGGCGGGAACGGGCCCGTCATCGCCATGTGATACTCGGGATTGCCTTCCCGCAGAGTGTCATTGAGAATCGCGTCCCGAGGAATCGCCATCGAGATTCCGCGGCGAAGATCCTCGCTCTGCATCGGTGATCGCCGATGGTTCACCGCCAGGATATGCATCCGCCGATGGTGATTCGTGGAGTGAATCTTGTAGGCCGATTCCAGCAACGACTGGCTTCGAAGGAACTCGATGTCCCCTGTCGGAACGTCCGTGTGGATGTGCAGGCGGGCGGCTTTGAGGTCGTCGATTCTCTCACGGAGGTTGGCGGCCTCGATGAGGCGGATTTCACGAATCGCGGGCTGGCCCTGCTTTCCCTGGCGACGGCTGTAAAGCGGGTTATCGAGAAAGACGGCCATCGGGGAAATCGAACCTGCGAGGGACTGCAAGCCTGCGAAGCGGAACGGGCCCGTGCCCAGCGGTTGGCGTGCGAACTCCGCATCGTCGATGGGGCGATTGCGGTCCAGGAACCAGCGTGACGGCACGATCTTGAAGCTGAGCGCCGCTCGCGGGTCCGGATACGGCTGGCGGAAGTTGAGCCTCACACGGCCTGGAGTTTCGAGGTCCACGCGATCGTCCCACCACTCACGGGCGAGTCCGTACCAGCTGTCGGATTTCGCACGCATCAGTCGAAGCGTACCGGAGACATCATGCGCCTGCACGGGTGCTCGATCCACCGTCGTCCAGGCTGCGGCTCGCGCCAGCGCGACCTCACGGCCGGAACCGGTCGGAATCGGTGAGCCATGCGCCAGCGAGGCGTGGTAAGTCGTGTTCCCCTGAGCGTCCGGCACCTCGTCGTAGAGCCCTTCAAACACAAGCTCGACGCCATACTTCTCGCTATCGAGACGAGCCGTCGCGGGGGACATCCTCACGAGAAGCGGTTCGCGTGGAAGCTGCGGCACGCCGACGGTGAGGACCTGATAACTGCTCTTCAACTGGCCCTGAAATTCCCGCAAGCCCGGCATCTCCGGGTCGAGAGAGTTCGCGGTACGAATCATCTCCTGGGCGATGGACGAGTTGCCGAGAGTCTGTTCGACCCGGGCTTTTTCAAAGTATTGGCGGGCTCGTTTGGAGAGTTCGGAACGAATCCGCTTGACCATTTCCGGGCCGGCCCCGGGGTAATTCGTCTCGAAGGCCGCCAGCACGTCGCGAAGCTTTTCAAGCTCGGCGGGGGAGCCCGTCTTCAGCGTTCGTTCCGATTCGCTCAGGTAGCGCGTTGCCACCTTCTCGAGGACGACTGCGTCGCGAGGGTAGAGGCTCGCGAGTCGTGCCGACTGCTTCGCGAGTTCCGCAGGGTTGGCGTCGTCGATGCCGCGGTAGAATTCGAGTCGCACTTCCCGCAGGCGATCGTAAAGGTCGTTCCTCAGTCGCGGCCAGAAGCGACCGACCCGGCGATTATTGTCCCGGCTCCAGTCGTGGAAACGCAGGGCGGCCGCGAGCGTGACCTCCGCCGCCGCCCGACGCTCGGCCAGGGGGGCATTCTTGAGCGTTTCGTCCCGGCCCTTGAGCATGCGATCCACGGATGTGAGCACGACACGCTCGAAGGGATCGATTACGGACACTTGCAGCATCGCGACCGTGACCGGGGCGCCCGGCGTGTTGGCGTCGTCGAGAACAGTCACTGCCATTGTGGGCGGGAAGGGATCGAGCCCCTTCCACTGGGGAATCGGCTGAATCCTTTGCTGCGGAGCCTTCGGAACGGTCATCAGATCGAAGGGCACCTCGAACCGCTTGAGAAACTCCTTGATCGCGGGGGAATTCACCTGATCGAGCGCCCGGGTGATTTCGTCGAGCTTCACCTCGGGCGAACTGATCGGAGCAAGAACGCCGGTTCCTGGCGGAGGCTCCTCGACCTGGATCTTCTTCGTTTTGCCCCTGGTAGCTTCTTCTTCCTCCGTCCCCACTTTCTTGGTCGGCTTCGCTTTGGGAACCTCGTCTTCGCCGATCAGGCGTGGAGCGGGTGCGAGTGCCAGACTCACGGCCAGGGCTGTGAAAACAGCGAGGCTGGCGAGTTGGCGGGAGAGATTCCGAAGATGACGTGTCTTCGACATGAGGAAAAATCTCGAGAACAACCGGAACCCTTGGGCCTCAGTTGGGTTCATCATACTATGACCGTGAGTGCCGGTTATGGCGGAGCCTACCGAGATTACGAAGAATCGGTTCTTATGGATGCAAGGATTTTCGAGAGAAGTCGCGAATGATCCTTGCCTCGGAACTGGAAACGGAATTCAATAGTCCCGCCTTTCGCAGATTGTGTCGTGAATCATGCCCGATCGGTAAGGTGCCGTTTCGGATCATGATACGTCGAATGGTTTCTACCCCTGGAGTCTTTCCCATGCGTAAGCTGATCGCTGCTCTCGTTGCGTTCACCCTGTCCGTCGGCATCGCCATGGCCGCCGAAGTGACCTTCGTCAAGTTCGAAGACGGCAAGCTCACCGTCAGCGAAGGCGGCGCCGAGAAGACCTACAAGGTCGGCGACAAGGTCAAGACCGAGATGTTCGCCAAGGCCAAGTCTGGCAAGTCCAAGATGGACATCACGGTCGAAGGCGACACCGTGGTCAAGGCCGCTGGCGTGAAGAAGGCCAAGTAAGCTTCGTCAATTGCAGTGCAACGCCAGTCCCTGCAGCAATGCCGGGCCTGGCGTTTTTTCATGGGCTGAACGGGATTCGCCATCCCGAGCGGTAGGCAATTGATGTCGAAGTGTCCTACAATGTCACCATCGACCTCTTTCGCCACCGAACACCCGCCCGTGGGCAACTCATGGCACGCAAAGTCTCGAAGCCCCAGAACAAGTCACAGATCGTCGCCTTCAAGGTCGAGGCCGAACTGGCCGAGTTCCTGGACAAACTCCCCAACAAGAGCGACTTCATCCGCAAGGCGATCCTCGCCCAGTTCGGCATGACCTGCCCGCTGTGCAGCGGTTCCGGCGTCGTGCCTCGCGGCGTTCACGACCACTACCGCCCCGTGATCGCCGAGCACAACACCCACCCCTGCGAGAAGTGCAAAACCGCGGTCGCCGTTCCCCTGTCGAGCGATGCCGTGCCCGCCGCGGATCGTAAACGGTATGAGCAGTATCTCCACGGCGGACCGCTGTACTGCACGAAGTGCTACCCCACTGTTCCCTCGTGCGACGACTGCGGCTGGCACGTTGCCATGGAAAGGGTGGCGGATCACTTCAAGAAGGTGCACGCCCATGCGTGAGTCGATGTGGAGGAGATCACGCGACCGCGGTGATCAGTGGCAGTAGTGCGTGCAATGCCTCCGGAGCAAAGTCCGCCCCATTCGGCCAGGCCACGGTCCCGCACACGGGATCGAGTTCAAACTTGGCGAAGAACGCGGGATCCTTGAGCATTTCAAAGATTGGGCCTTCCAGCAACGAACTCAATTCCACGAGGCCCCGAGCGCCATCGTTGAATTCCAGCCAGAGATGGTGCGGACCGTCAAGCTTCGCATGTTGGACTCGAAGGATCATGCAGCAGTCTCAACTCAAAGGTGGAATCGGCGATTACGGCTGACTCGCATTGGCGTGGCCCCGGTTCGCCATCAATTCACCCTGATGCAACGTCCACCACTCTTTAACATACTGCATCGATCGCCGTAATGGCCCGCCCGCGATGACCTGCCCGGAGGCAACGTCGCTCGCCGCCTCGTCCTCCCCGCTGATGGCGTGGAAGTGAGGCGGCACGTGATCGAGATAATACAGGTAGATTGCGATGCCGTGGAACTTCGAGATACGAGGCATTCGACAAATCTGTTGTATCAAAACTGGTCCAGCCAGAAGTGGTTGCCGCGGTAGTACTTCATCGGGGTCCACAGCTCGTATCGCCAGCCTGGTTCCTTGAAGGCGGGGTAAGCCTGGTACGCCGGCGGGCGGACATAGGGATGCCCCTTGGGTTCCGGCCACTGCGGGCTGTTCGCCGGCCAGTAGCTGTGGGGGAAGTAGACATACGGGTAGTAGAAGTGTCGGGGCAGCGGAGGCTCATCTCCGGCCTGGGCCCGGGAGCCGTTCGCCAGCCACACACCCGTCATTAGTGCCACCACGGCCGCCCGGCCGAGCCACGTTCGCAGCATGTCTTTCTCCTTCTTCGTCCGGTGATTCGGAATCCACCGTTGCTAACAGTTCTTTCGACAAAGCACGGGGAAGCCCTCCGCCGCCCGGGGCCCGAAATCGTAAAAACACCCTGCTCCCGTGCCGGTTGCCAGGGATGCCCGACCTGCGTCAATCCTGCGGGACCACCCATGATCTTCGCCAACAAAGCGGAGAGGTTTTCCTCAAGTATCACGAGCATCATGAATCTTCCCACCGATGTCTACGATAACCCGCTCATCGGCCGCTACTCCTCGAAGGAGATGGCCGAACGCTGGGGTCCCCTTCGCAAGTTCCGCACCTGGCGGCGCCTGTGGCTGGCCCTCGCGGAGGCGGAGCACGAACTCGGCCTGCTCAGCGCTGACGGCACAAGCCCCCGCATCACCCTGGCGCACCTGGCGGAACTGAAGGCCCATCTCGACGATGTCGATCTGAAGCGGGCCGCGCATCACGAGAAGGAACTCCGCCACGATGTGATGGCCCACGTCCACACGCTGGGCGAGGCGGCGCCGGGCTGCCGGGAGATCGTCCACCTCGGGGCGACCTCGTGCTATGTGACGGACAACGCCGACCTGATCCTGATGCGTGAGAGCCTCGACCAGCTTCGCGACACGCTGGCGGCGGTGATCCACGCCCTCGCGACGTTCGCCGAGAAGTGGAAGAGCGAGCCGACGCTGGGTTTCACACACTTCCAGCCGGCCCAACTCACGACCGTGGGCAAGCGGGCAACGCTGTGGCTGTACGAACTCGTGCTCGACCTTCGCGAACTCGAACGCCGCAGAGACGAACTCCCCTTCCGCGGGGCCAAGGGCACGACCGGAACGCAAGCCAGCTTCCTCGCGCTGTTCCGCGGCGACCATGAAAAGGTGAAAGAACTCGATCGCCGTGTGGCCGCCAAGATGGGCTTCGAGCGAAGCTTCGCCGTGACCGGGCAGACCTACACGCGGAAGATCGACACGCAGATCCTCGACGCACTCTCAGGGCTGGGTCAGAGCTGTCACAAGTGGGGGAACGACCTTCGCCTTCTGGCCCATCGTCAGGAAGTCGATGAGCCTTTCGAGGAGAAGCAGATCGGCTCCTCGGCGATGGCGTACAAACGGAACCCGATGCGGGCGGAACGGCTCTGTTCGCTGTCGCGATTCCTCATGGGCCTTCCGGCGATGGCGGCGAACACCGCCGCGACGCAGTGGTTCGAACGCACCCTGGACGACAGCGCCGCCCGGCGCCTGTACATTCCGCAGGCATTCCTGGCAGCGGACGCGGTGCTGCGGATCTCGCTCAACCTGGCGAACGGCCTCGTTGTAAACCGGCCCGTGATAGCCCGGAACGTTCGCGAATATCTGCCTTACATGGCGACCGAGAACCTGATGATGGCGGCCGTGCAGGCCGGGGCGGATCGTCAGGAAGTGCACGAGGTGGTGCGTCAGCACAGCCATGCCGTCACCGATCGCATCAAGCAGGGCGAGGGTTCGGCCACGGAATTGCTGGCGAGACTCAAGGGCGAGAAAGCGTTCGCGAAGGTGGACTTCAACGCCGTCCTGGATGCGAAGGAATACGTGGGCCGATCGCCAGAACAGGTGGACGAGTTCGTAGCGGCCGAAATCGGACCGATCCGCCAGCGCTACGCAAAGGTACTGGGGCAGACGGCGGAGTTGCACGTCTAGCCGCTTGTGGCTCAGCGCTGTGACCCATCAATCAATCACCTGGAAGTGTGTGACCCGACTTTGAATTGAGTCTCAGGTAACCATAGCGCGAATCCTCATGCGGGTGACCACACTCCCAAGCTTTTGGACCACGCCCATGGCTCAACCACTTGTCGTCGCGCATCATCTGGTTTGGACTGCCTACCGAAGGCGGTTGGAAGGTGTTCCAGTTTCATCCCGAACGGATTCGCAATACCATTCGCTACATCGAGCGGAACCCGCTACCAATCGGCGAGCCCATTCCAAGGTGGCCCTTTGTGGTGGACTATGATGGTTGGCCTCTTCACCGCGGGCATAGTCCAAATTCGCCGTACGCGAAAGCGTTGAGGGCAGCGGGACTTTACATCCACGAAGACGACGATGATCCGCGTGTTGAG
>Ga0105044_10007558_pt1 | contig 14966 bp, 14 predicted proteins | sample MAT01_FD_78092 | JGI IMG/M metagenome (GOLD analysis project Ga0105044, IMG submission 78092) | Freshwater microbial communities from Lake Fryxell liftoff mats and glacier meltwater in Antarctica - MAT-01 | ecosystem: Environmental > Aquatic > Freshwater > Ice > Liftoff microbial mat | place...
CTGGGCAAGGCTCATGTCGGGAAAGTTCCGGGGATCAGGATCTTGCGGTCGACCTGCTCGATGTTGCGGTGACCACAAAAGGCCATCGTCACATCCAGCTCTTTGTGGATGATCTGCAGCGCCTTGGTCACACCCGCCTCACCCATCGCACCCAGGCCATAAGCCATCGCGCGGCCGATCATCGTGCCGCGAGCGCCCAAGGCCCAGGCCTTCAGCACGTCCTGGCCACTGCGGATGCCACCGTCCATCCACACCTCGGTTTGCGAGCCCACCGCAGCGACGATGGCCGGCAACGCATCGATGCTGCTGGGCGCGCCATCCAGTTGGCGGCCGCCGTGGTTGCTGACGACGATGGCGTCAGCGCCGTGCTGCACGGCCAGCTTGGCGTCTTCGGCATCCATGATGCCTTTGAGGATCAGCTTGCCGCCCCACTGCTTCTTGACCCATTCGACGTCGTCCCAGTTCAAGCGCGGGTCAAATTGCTCGTTGGTCCACGAGGCCAATGACTTCATGTCGCTGACGCCTTTGACATGGCCCACCAGGTTGCGAAAGGTGTGTCGCCGCGTGCCCATCATGCCCAGGCACCAGCGCGGCTTGGTCGCCATGTTCAGCAGGTTGCCCATCGATGGCAAGACCGAAGCGCGCATCTTGTTCTTCAGATCCTTGTGGCGTTGGCCAATCACCTGCAGGTCCAGCGTCAGCACCATCGCACTGCACTTGGCAACTTTGCAGCGCTCGATCATGCGCGTCATCGCTTCGCGGTCACGCATCATGTACAACTGAAACCAGAATGGCGCGGTGGTGTTCTCAGCCACGTCTTCGATCGAGCAAATGCTCATCGTGGACAGCGTGAAAGGGATACCGAACTTCTCAGCCGCACGTGCGGCGTGGATCTCGCCATCGGCATGCTGCATGCCGGTCAAGCCCACGGGGGCAATGCACACCGGCATCTTGACGTCCACGCCCACCATCTTTGTGGCCGTGCTGCGCCCTTCCATGTTGACCGCCACGCGCTGGCGCAACTTGATGCGCTGAAAATCTTCGGTGTTGGCGCGGTAAGTACCCTCGGTCCAACTGCCGCTGTCGGCGTAGTCGTAGAACATGCGCGGCACGCGTTTCTTGGCCAGCACGCGCAGGTCTTCGATGGTGGTGATCACGGGCATGGGGTGAGTCTCCTTGTCTGTCGGATTGTGTCTGCTTTGACAAGACGCCTCCACCCTGCGCCAGGGATAACGATCACACGCCTTGCCGCGCGGCATTGATGCATTTACGTCGTCACCGGCTTGGCGGCAGGGATACCCTCCTGCAGTTGCTGGACATGGCTGCGCGCCAGCGCGGCCATCGCGCCGAGATCGAGTTGTTCAACCCATCGATCGAACTACGAAGCGCGCAAACCCGCAGCGGATACGCAGGCCGCGATCCATTCGCGGCTGGGCTACGCGCCTGAGGTCCAGCCCTCACCCAGGCGGGGTCTGGACCGGCACATCCTGCAGGCCAGCGCGCCCAAAGCCCGAGTGGCACCGCATGCCGGTCCCGGCAGGGGCGGCTGATGGTCAATCAGGCTGGTCAATCAGGCGAGCGCGATCTCGATCACCACTGGCGCGTGGTCGCTGGGCCTTTCGTTCTTGCGCGGCAGCTTGTCGATGTGACATCCAAGCACGCGGGCGCGCAAAGGCTCGCTGACCAGGATGTGGTCGATGCGCAAGCCCTGGTTCTTGCGAAACGCCAGGTTGCGGTAGTCCCACCAGGACCAGGACCTGGGCGGCTGATCGAAGAGCCTGAAGGCGTCTACCAGCCCCTGCTGCAGCAGCCCCTGGAAGTGCCCGCGTTCTTGCGGTGTGCAGTGGATCTGCCCGGCCCAGGCCACGGGGTCGTAGACGTCGCGGTCTTCCGGCGCAATGTTGTAGTCGCCCAGCAGCACCAGGTTGGGGTGGCGGCTGAGCTCATCCTGCACCCAGGCCTGCAGGGCATCCAGCCAGCGCATCTTGTAGACGAACTTGTCGCTGTCAGGTGCTTGCCCGTTGGGAAAGTACGCACCGATGACCCTCACACCCGCGCCGTTGCCGGCGTCTGCTGCGGCACCTTCAGCCGTCAGCGCCGAAGGCAGCGTCCCCGCGATGACACGTGCCTGATCGTCTACCAGGCCGGGTATGTTCTTGACCACCTCACTGGCCGCCTGGCGGCTGAGCAGTGCCACGCCGTTGTAGGTCTTCTGTCCGAACCATTGCACCGCATACCCCGCGGCCTCGATCTCGGCCTGCGGAAACTTGTCGTCGGTGAGCTTGGTTTCCTGCAGCACCAGCCCATCCACCGGGTTGGCTTGCAGCCAGTCCAACACTTGGGGCAGCCGCACGGCCAGCGAGTTGACGTTCCAGGTGGCGAGTTTCATTGGCTTCTCAAACTGTTGATACTTTTAAAATCAGATCAGACCGGCGAGAACGGGTTCTTCCATCTGACGCCGGTGCCGCTGAAGTCTGCCCCGGTTCGCGTCACCACGGTCAAGTCGTTGACCCATGTGATGGCGGCGATCTGCTTGTCGAGTTCGTGTTCCGGATGTGGTGTTCGCAGCCGCCCCCACACTGGTCTGCGCCGACGCTGGCCTTCGACGCCAAGACGTCGGTAAAGCTTCGTCTGCGTGGGCGCGCCAGCGCAGTGGCCAAGATCTCACGATGTTCGGCTTCAGCACTTCGGCCATGCGCTCGGGCACGCTCCTTGAGCGCCCTGACAACTTTTTCATCGACACCGCGAACAAGCAAATCAGCCACCGCGCTCTCCCCCTGACTGGACGATAGCAATGTTTTCTTCTGGGTGTTGGAGCGTCAAATGGAGCGTCAACGTGCATGCACCCGCGCCGCACGCCGTCACGGAAACGTCCCTGCGACCGGCCGCAGGAGCGCCTGGCTGCTGAAGCCTTGAGGAGGGTCCCCAGCAGCGGAGCCAGGCCTGCGCGCACGCTCGCGCCGCGGCTGATAATTCGTCGCTTCCCAACCTCGAAAGGTCCTCGACATGCTGAAGTTCTACTACTCGCTCGCACCCAACCCGATGAAGGTGGCGCTCTTCCTGGAGGAAGCCGGTTTGCCCTACGAGGCGATTGCGGTGGACACGCGCAAGGGCGAGCAGCACAGCGCCGCCTTCATGGCGCTGAACCCCAATGCGAAGGTGCCGGTGATCGTCGACGGCGAGGCCACCGTCTTCGACAGCAGCGCCATCCTGATGTATCTGGCCGAGAAGACCGGCCAGTTCGGCGCGCCCGACACGCCCAGGGCCAAGGCCGAGCTGCTGTCCTGGATGATGTTCACGGCTTCGGGCATTGGGCCCTTTACCGGCCAGTGCGTGCACTTCAAGCACCACGCGCCCGAGCCCAACCCCTACGCGCTGAATCGCTACGACTTCGAGGCCTGGCGTCATTGGCGTTTGCTGGATGCCCGCCTGGGCAAGGGGCCTTTCATGCTGGGCGACAGCTACACCATCCTGGACATGGCCGTCTGGGGCTGGGCCCGAGCCGTGCCGTTCGCGCTGGGCGCCGAAGCCTGGGAACAGCTGCCGAACATCAAGCGCCTGCTCGACACGATCAACGAGCGACCTGCGGCGCAACGTGCCGCAGCGCTGAAAGATCGCCACGCCTTCAAGACCGAACTGGATGATGAGGCCCGACGTGCCATGTTCCCGCAGAACGAGCGCCTGAAAGTCTGAAAGGCTGAAAGCCTGAAGAGCCGAAGGGGGCTGGCAGCGCTGCACAAACAGCGCGGCGCGGCAGTGAGTCGGCGGATGCTCAAGCAACCGGGTGCCCCATCGACCGAGTTTGTCCTATTGACAGAACATTGGGACTGCACTTAAGGTCCGCCCCGTGAGCCCCCTGCTGCCCTTGCCCAAGTACCACCAGATCTACTTGGTGCTGCGCGAGCAGTTGCAAGAGGGTCGTTTTGCCGACGGCCTGCCGGGCGAGCTGGCGTTGGCCGGCCAGTTCGGTGTGGCGCGGGTCACCGTGCGCAAGGCGCTGGAGCAGCTGTCCGCCGAAGGCCTGATCGATCGTACGCCCGGTCGTGGCACCCGCCCGCGCCAGAAGCCGCCCGGTGCCGGCGCCGCTGCAGGCCCTGCGTCCGCCCCGGGTTCGCGCATGCAGCTCACCGGGCTGCTCGAGAACATCGTCAACATGGGCCTGCGCACGAAAGTGCAGGTGGTGAGTTGCGAGCTGATCGCCAGCTCCGATGAGGTGGCGCAGGCGTTGGGCATCCAGCCCGGCGCCCGGGTGCAAAAGGCAGTGCGCGTGCGCAGCACTGGCGAGGGGCCGCTGTCGGTGATCACGACCCACGTGCCCGAGCCGCTGGCGCGCGGCTTTGGGCGCAAGGAGTTGTCCCGCCAGCCCATCCTGCTGCTGCTGGAAGCCTCTGGCGTGCGCATCGGCCGCGCCGTGCAGACGCTGTCGGCCCGGCTTGCAGATGCCGTGGTGGCGCGCCGGCTCGACGTGCAGGCGGGGTCGGCGCTGCTGGCCGTCACCCGGCTCATCTACGACGAGCAAGAGCGGCCGGTGCAATGGTTGCACGGCCTGTACCGGCCCGATCGTTACCAGTACCAGATGCAGCTGTCCCGCGTGGGCAGCATCGACGCCAAGTTGTGGGTCAGCACCGAGGTGTCGGCTCATTTCCATTGATTCCTTCCGCTGATTCCTTTCCCTGATCTCGTCCCTTGATCCCTTTTATTGATCCCGTTCATTGACACTGTGAAACCCACCAGGAGCCTCGCATGAGCAACCGTCGCAAGTTCATCCAGCAATCCGCCGCCGGCAGCGCCGCGCTGGCTTTCCCGCTCATCGGCGGCGCCCAGCCCACCTCAGTGAAGGTCGGCATCCTGCACCCGGTGACCGGTGCGCTCGCGTACTCTGGCTCGCAGTGCCGTGAGGGCGCGTTGATGGCCATCGAGGACATCAACAAGGCCGGCATCAAGTCGATGGGCGGCGCCAAGCTGGAGGTGTTGCTGGGCGACGCGCAGAGCACGCCACAGGCCGGCACGGCCGAGATCGAGAAGATGAACGAGGCCGGTTGCGCGGCCGTGGTGGGCGCGTTCGCGTCGGCCATCTGCCTGGCCACCACGCAGGCCGCCGCCAAGTACAACCTGCCGCACGTGGTGGACATCGGCGTGGCCGACCAGATCGTCGAGCGCGGCCTGAAGAACACCTTCCGCTTCGGCCCCGGCTACCGCACCTGCGCGCAGACGGCTGTGGCCAACCTGCATGTCCTGAACACGGCAGCCGGCAAGCCCGCGCGCACCGTGATGATCATTCACGAGGAAAGCCTCTTCGGCACCGGTACCGCCAACCTGCTGGCGCGCGAGTTGCCGGGCTACGGCTACGAGGTGAAGGAGGTCGTCAAGCACGCCAACCCCACGCGCGACTTCAACAATATCGTGCTGCGCATGAAGTCGATCAACCCCGACATCGTGATCCCCGCCAACTACTACAACGAATACGCGCTGCTGGTGCGCACCATGCAGCAGCAAAAGGTCATGCCCAAGGCCATCTTCTCGGTGCTGGGCGGCGCGGCTTCAAGCTACAAGTTCCTGAAAGAGTTTCCGGACGCCGCCGACGGCATCATCGACTGCAACCACTGGTTCAACCCGAAGGACAAGCGCAGTCTGGCGCTGAAAAAACGCGTCGAAGCCAAGGGTCTGTTCTTCAGCTACGAGGTGTTCAACACCTACACCGCCGTGCGCCTGCTGGCCGACGCCATCGAGCGCGCCAAGAGCGCCGACCGCGCGGCCATCATCGACGCACTGAGCAACAGTACCTTCAGCGATCACTTCATGCCGTATGGGCCCACCCAGTTCGTCAACGGTCAGAACACCGGCGCGCAGCCGCTGATGACGCAGGTCATCAAGGGCGACATTCGCGTCATCATCCCGCGCGACTACCGCGAGGCCGACCCCATCTTCCCGCTGCGCGCCTGAAGCTCCGGGCTCGATGCTCGAATTCGGCATCCTGTTCCCGTCGGTCCTGAACGGGCTGACGACCGGTGCGGTTTATGCGTTGATCGCGCTCGGGCTGACGCTGATCTACGGCGTGCTGCACATCATCAACTTCGCGCATGGCGCGTCGCTGATGGTGGCGCTGTACGCCGTGTACCTGCTGAAGCAACACCTGGGCATCGACCCCTACCTGGCGCTGCCGATCGTGGTGCCGGGCATGTTCGCGCTGGGCTACGGCCTGCAGCGGTACATCATCAACCGCGCCAGCCACGGCCGCGACGAGAACATCCTGCTGGTGACGCTGGGCATCTCGATCGTGCTGGAGAACCTGGCGCTGATGTTCTTCAAGAGCGACACACGCAGCATCGAGACGCCCTACACGCTGACCACCGTGGCCATCGGCCCGGCCATGATCTCGTTGCCCAAGCTGGTGGCCTTTGCCGGGGCGCTGGTGACCTCGGCGCTGCTGCTGTGGGTGGTGACGCGCACCGACCTGGGCCGCGCGATCCGCGCGGTGGCCAAAGAAAAGCACGGTGCCAAGCTGATGGGCATCGACGTCGACCACGTCTACGCCATGTGTTTCGGCATCGGCCTGGCCTGCCTGGGCGCGGCGGCCTGCTTTCTGCTGCCGGCGTATTACGTCAACCCGCAGGTGGGCAACGGTTTCGTGCTGGTGGCCTTCACCATCGTGGTGCTGGGCGGCATGGGCAGCTTTGTCGGCGCGCTGGTGGGCGGGCTGCTGATCGGCGTGGTGGAGTCGGTGGGCGGTCTGTTTCTGGGTGAATCGCTGGGGCAGATCGGCATCTTCGTGATCTTCATCGCGGTGCTGCTGTTCAGGCCGCAAGGGCTGTTCGGCGCCAAGGCATGAAGCGCGACCTCGCTGCCATCGTCTTGTTCACAGCGGTGGTGCTCGGCGTCACGGCCACGGCCGACTCCGGGGTCGTGCTCACCTTCGTGATGATGACGCTGTACGCCACGCTGATGGCGCAGGCCTGGAACATGCTGGGTGGCTACGGCGGGCAGTTCTCTTTCGGCCACGCGCTGTTCTTCGGCACCGGGGCCTATGTGCAGGCCATGGCGCAGCTGAACCTGGGGCTCAACGCCTGGCTGGCGCTGGCGCTGGCGGTGGTGGTTGCCGCAGGCGTGGGCCTGTTTGTGGGCGCGCTGACCTTCCGCTACGGGCTGAAGGGCTCCTACTTCGCGCTGGTGACGCTGGCTTTTGCCGAGGTCTTCCGCATCATTGCGGTGTCGGTGGGCTTCACCGGCGGCGGCGTGGGCTTGATGCTGCCGCTGCAGGAGTCTTTCGCCAACCTGCAGTTCAGCTCGCGCAGGGGCTACATCATGCTGGTGCTGGGCTTCGTGGTCGCGGCGCTCGGGGTGACCGCCTGGCTGCGGCACTCGCGCTTCGGCGCGCAGCTGCAGGCGGTACGCGACAACGAGGACGCTGCGCGCGCCATCGGCGTCGACCCCTGGCGTGTCAAGCTCGGCGCCATCACGCTGTCGGGCGGTTTCATGGGCGCCGCGGGCGCCTTCTATGTTCAGGTGTTCCAGTACATCGACCCATCCATCGCCTTCGGCCCGCACACCTCGGTCGAGGCGCTGGTGGCCGCCATCGTGGGCGGCATGGGCACGTTGTGGGGCCCCGTGTTGGGCGCGCTGGTGCTGCATTTGCTGGCCGACCTGACGCGTAACCTCTTCGGGCAGTTGCCGGGGTTGAACATGGTGATCTACGGCACCGTGCTGGTGGTCATCGTGATGTTCCTGCCGCGCGGCCTGTCGGGTGTGGGGCGTTCGGTGCGCGATGCGTGGCGGGGCCGCAAATGACACGCCAAGTGCCCGAGCCGCTGCTCGGCCTGAACGGCCTGTCCATCGCCTTCGGCGGCCTGCGCGCGGTACAGGACGTGAGCCTGGACGTGATGCCCGGCACGCTGACCGCGCTGATCGGCCCCAACGGGGCCGGCAAGACCACGCTCTTCGCGCTGATGTCGGGCTTTCTGCAGCCCGACAGCGGCAGCGTGCGCTTCAATGGCGCCGACATCACCGGCCGTGCACCGCACCTGAACGCGCGCGCCGGCATGACGCGCACCTTCCAGATCGTGCAGCCCTTTGCCGCGCAGACGGTGCGCGAGAACATCGCCGTGGGCGCACACCTGCACGAGCCCCGGCGCGCAGCGGCCCTGGCCGCGGCCGAGGCGGTGGCGCAGCGCGTGGGCCTGGCGCCGCAGCTCGACAAGCCAGCGGCCGACCTCACCGTGGCCGGCCGCAAGCGGCTCGAGCTGGCGCGGGCGCTCGCCACGAAGCCCAAGCTGCTGCTGCTGGACGAAGTGCTGGCGGGCTTGAACCCGCAAGAGATCGCCGAGATGATCCCGGTGGTGCGCAGCATTGCCGACAGCGGCGTCACCGTGTTGATGATCGAACACGTGATGCAAGCGGTCATGAACCTGGCCAGCCACGTGTGGGTACTGGCGCAGGGCCAGCTCATTGCCTCGGGCACGCCGGGCGAGGTCACTTCAGACCCCCAGGTCATCGAGGCCTACCTCGGCCCTGGCGCCGCGGCGCGACTGCAAGGGGCCCATTTGCAAGGGGCCCGTTCGCAAGGGGGCCATTTGCAAGGGACCCATTTGCAAGGGGATGGTGCATGACGCCGCTGCTCGACATCCAGGGCCTGCGTGGCGGCTACGGCCGCGTCGAGGTGCTGCGTGGCGTTGATCTTCAGGTCGGCGCGGGTGAGATCGTGGCGCTGCTGGGCAGCAACGGCGCCGGCAAGTCCACGCTCAACAACACGGTCTGCGGCATCGAGCGCGCCTGGTCGGGCAAGGTTTTCTTCGACGGCCGAGACCTGACCCGTGCGCACTACCGCGAGGTGGTCAAGGCCGGCCTGATCCAGGTGCCCGAGGGCCGCAAGGTCTTCCCCAATCTGAGCGTGCTCGAGAACCTGGAGCTGGGCTCCTTCACCCGGGCCCGCGAGCGCCGCGCCAGCAACCTGGAGCGCGTGTTCACCATCTTCCCGCGGCTGAAGGAAAGGTTGACGCAGAGAGCCGGCACGATGAGCGGCGGCGAGCAGCAGATGCTGGCCATCGGCCGCGGCCTGATGGCCGAGCCGCGGCTGTTGATCCTGGACGAGCCGTCGCTGGGCCTGAGCCCGCTGCTGGTGGAAGAGATGTTTGCGCTGATCCGCCGGCTGCACAGCGAAGGCCTGTCGGTGCTGCTGGTCGAGCAGAACGTGGGCCAGAGCCTGGAGATCGCCGACCGCGCCTACGTGCTGGAAAACGGCGCCGTGCGCTTCAGCGGCCTGCCGGCCGAACTGCTGGCCAGTGCCGAGCTCAAAAGAGCCTATCTCGGCCTGTAAGGGACGCCTGCGATGCCCGCGATGACCCTTGCCCAGAAGCTGATTGCCAAGGCCTGCGGCCGCAGCGCGGTGCAGCCTGGCGAGGTCGTGACTTGCGGCGTCGACCTGGCCATGTTCCACGACTCGAGCGGCCCGCGACGTCTGCAACCGATGCTGGCTGAGCTGGGTGCCGAGATCTGGGACAAGCGCAAGGTGGTGCTGGTGATGGACCACTACGTGCCCGAGACCGACGACGAGTCACGCCGCATCGTGCGCATCGCGCGCGAATGGGCGGCCGAGCAGGCGCTGCCGCATGTGTACGACAGCCTGGGCATCTGCCATGTGGTGGTGCCGCAGAAGGGCCACATCCGCCCCGGCATGTTTTGCGTCGGTGGCGATTCGCATTCGCCCACCGGCGGCGCCTTCGGGGCCTACATGTTCGGCATCGGGGCGACAGAGATGTTGGGCGTGGTGACCACCGGCGAGATCTGGCTCAAGGTGCCGCGGACGATCTTCATGCGCTGGAGCGGCCGGCTGGCCGATGGTGTCAGCGCCAAGGACATGATGCTGGCGATGATCGGCCGCTTTGGCCTGAGTGGCGGCGACTACCAGGCGGTGGAATTCTGCGGCGAGGCCGTCACCGCGCTGCCGATGGCCGAGCGCATGACGCTGGCCAACATGAGTGCCGAGCTCGGCGCCCAGGTCGGCCTGGTGGCGCCCGACGAGACCACCCGGCAGTGGCTGCAGGGCGCCGGCGTTTCTCTGCACCGGCAAGACCTGGCACCTTGGCACAGCGATGCCGACGCGCCGGGCATCTGCCACGCGTTTGATGCCTCTGCACTGGCGCCACAGGTGGCCTTGCCGCACAGCCCCGCCAACGTGCGCGCGGTGGCTGAGCTGGCCCACACGCCGATCCAGGTGGCCTACATCGGCGCTTGCACCGGCGCCAAGCTCGACGACTTGCGCGCTGCCGCGCGCGTGCTCGCCGGCCACCGCATCGCAGCGGGCGTGCAGTTGATGGTGGCGCCGGCCAGCGTGCAGGACTTCGATGCAGCCAGGCAAGAAGGCCTGGTGCACCGGCTCACCGAGGCCGGCGCCACCTTCTTGCCCAGCGCCTGCGGCGCGTGTGCCGGCTACGGCAGCGCCATTCCCGAAGGCAGCACCGTCATCTCGTCCACCGCGCGCAACTTCAAGGGCCGCATGGGCTCGGCCACTGCGCAGGTCTACCTGGGCTCGCCATTCACGGTAGCGGCTTCTGCCTTGCGCGGCCACATCGCCGATGCCCGCGAGGTGTTGGCATGAGCGTGCCGGGCAGCCTCCAAGCACGCATGCCGCAGCGCGCGGCGCGCAGGGTGTGCCCATGAGGGTGTGGAAGTTGCCGCCCGATGTCGACACCGACCAGCTCGCGCCGGGTTCGGCGATGAAGTTCGGCCTGGACGTCATCGCGCGTCAGTGCCTGCAAGGCGTGCGGCCCGATTTCGCCTCCGGCGTGCAACGCGGCGACGTCATCGTGGCCGGTGCCGGCTTCGGCATCGGCTCGTCGCGCGAGCAGGCTGCCAGCGTGCTGGTGCACCTGGGCGTGGCCGCCGTCATCGCGCCCGGCTACTCGGGCCTGTACTTTCGCAATGCCTTCAACGTCGGCCTGCTGTTGCTGACCTGCCCGCAAGCCGGGCGCATCGACGACGGTGAGGCCATCGCCTTCGACGCCCGGGCCGGCACTGTCACGCGCGGTCACAGTGACGGGCACGGTCAAGGTCGCGGCGAGGTACTGCCGCTCGACCCCATTCCCGGCTTCCTGCTCGACATGGTCGACGCCGGCGGCCTGCTGGCCCAGCTGAAACAACGTCTTCATCCCAAGGAAATGCGCCCATGAGCAAGCCCGCCCACAACGCCGCCCACGGCCCGGAATTCGACCTGCTGATCAAGAACGTGCGTGTGGTGCGGCCACAAGGCAACGTGGTCTTCGATGCCGACATCGCCATCACCGGCCAGCGCGTAGCCAAAGTGGCGCCGGGCATCGACGCCACGCGCGCCAAGATCGTGTACGACGGTCGCGGCAGGCTGGCCTTCCCGGGCGTGGTGGATGCCCACATGCACAGCGGCATCTACTCGCCGCTGGAAGAAGACGCCGTCACCGAGAGCAAGGCCGCTGCCATGGGCGGCGTGACCTCCAGCCTGAACTACTTTCGCACCGGCCAGTACTACCTGAACAAGGGCGGGCCATACCGCAAGTTCTTCCCCGAGGTGCTGAAGATCAGCAAGGGCCGCTTCCACGTGGACTACGGCTTTCACCTCGCGCCGATGGACAAGACGCACATTGAAGAGCTGCCGATGCTGATCGAGAAGTTCGGTGTCGCCAGCTTCAAGATCTTCATGTTCTACGGCTCGCACGGCCTGCACGGCACCAGCAACACGCAGCGCGACTTCTTGATGATCGGCGAGAACGAGCGTTACGACGTGGCGCACTTCGAGTTCGTCATGCGCGGCGTGCAGGCTGCGCGCGAGGCCATGCCCGACAAGGCACGCCAGATCTCGCTGAGCCTGCATTGCGAGACGGCCGAAATCATGACCGCGTACACCAAGCTGGTGGAGAACGACAAGTCTCCCAATCGGCTGAAGGGCCTGGCTGCCTACAGCGCGTCGCGCCCGCAGCACAGCGAGGGCCTGGCCGTCTTCACCGCCGCCTACCTGGCCAACGAGACGGCACTGCCCAACATCAACCTGCTGCACCTGTCGTCGAAGAAGGCGGTGCAGGCCGCGCTGATGATGGCCGAGGTGTTTCCGCACATCGACTTCAAGCGCGAGGTGACCATCGGCCACCTGATGCTCGACATCAGCTCCAAGGCGGCGGAGCTGGCCAAGGTGAACCCGCCGATCCGCCCGCGCGAAGACGTCGAATACATGTGGGAAGCGCTGCTGGCCGGCGAGCTGGACTGGGTGGTCAGCGACCACGCCTGCTGCCGCCAGGAGATGAAGATCCCCAAGCACTACTTCGGCAACATCTGGATGGCCAAGAGCGGCTTCGGCGGTACCGAGTACTTGCTGCCGGCGCTGGTCAGCGAAGGCACCCGGCGCGGCATGGGCTACAACCACATGGCGCGCGTGACGAGCTGGAACCCGGCGCAGCGCTACGGCCTCAACCACAAGGGCGACATCGCCGAAGGCTTCGACGCCGACATCGCCATCGTCGACCCCGCCAAGACCTGGCAGATCGCCGCCAAGGATTCACCGTCCACCCAGGGCTACACGCCGTTCGAGGGGCTGGAGATGTCGGCCCGCGTCGACGCCACCTTCTTGCGCGGCATGAAGATCTTTGAAGACGGTGAGGTCATCGGCAAGCCACGCGGCCAGTACCTGCATCGGCCGACGGCCTGATGAGCTCTGGCCAGGACGCTGACGAGGACGCCGCGCCGCGCGTGATGCGCGCATCGGCGATGCCCGAGGGCACGCCGGAGGTGCCGGTGGCCATCGTCGGCGCCGGCGCTTGCGGCCTGACCGCGGCGCTGATGCTGCGTGACGCCGGCATCGACTGCGTGCTGCTGGAGCGCGATGCCTTGCCGCAGGGCTCCACCGCGCTGTCGTCAGGCTTCATCCCTGCAGCCGGCACACAGGTGCAACGCGCGGCGCAGATCGACGACTCGCCCGAGCGGTTTGCCGCCGACATCCAGGCCAAGGCCCACGGCACCGCCGCGCCGCATCTGGTGGCCGCCTACACGCAGGCCATCGCCCCGGCGCTGGACGCCTTGCAGCAGCGCCACGGCCTGGGATTCGAGCTGCTCGACGGTTTTCTCTACCCCGGCCACGGCGTGCGCCGCATGCACACGCTGCCGCAGCGCACCGGGCAGGCCCTGGTGTCGGCGCTGGCGGCAGCCGCCGAGCGCGCTGGCGCACTGCTGCTGACGAATGCGCAAGTGCAAGAGATCTGGTGCGACGAGGTCGCTGGCCGCGTCATCGGCCTGGGCTACCGGCGGCCCGATGGCACGCAAGAACACCTCGCCTGCCGCGCCCTGCTGTTGGCCTGCAACGGCTTCGGCGGCAACGCCGCGATGGTGCGCGAGCTGCTGCCCGAGATGCGCGACGCCACCTTCGCCGGCCATGCCGGCAACGACGGCAGCGCGATTGACTGGGCGCGTGCCCTGGGCCTGGCGCTGGCCGACCTGGGCGGCTACCAGGGCCATGGCTCCTGGGCCGTGCCGCAGGGCGCGCTGATCACCTGGGCGCTGATGATGGACGGCGGCGTGCAGGTCAACGCGCGCGGCGAGCGCTTTCATGACGAGACGCAGGGCTACTCCGAAGCCGCCGTGCACGTGCTGGCGCAACCCGGCGGCGTGGCCTGGAACGTGTTCGACGACCAGGGCCTGGCACTCGGTCGCAGCTTCCCGGATTTCGTCGATGCGCAGGCCGCAGGCGCTGTACGGCATGCCGCCGATGCGCCGGCGCTGGCCGCGCTGATCGGCTGCGATGTGCAGGCCCTGGTCGCCACACTGGCCACCGCGCGTCGGCCGTTGGGCAGCCCGTTGCACGCCATCAAGGTCACCGGCGCGCTGTTTCACACGCAAGGCGGCATCGACGTCGACGCCGGCTGCCGCGCGCTGCTGGCCGACGGCTCGCCACACCCCAACCTGCTGGCTGCCGGTGGCGCCGCACGCGGCGTGTCGGGCAATGCGGTGTGGGGTTATCTGTCCGGCAACGGCTTGCTCAGCGCGGCTGCGGGCGGATTCATCGCGGCGCGCTCGGCGGCCAGCATGCTGGAGTCATCTTGAATTCGAACCCAAACCCAAACCCGAACTCGACCCTGAAGACAAGATTGCAGCAAGCCCACCTGCTGCTGGCCCCCGGCATCTACGACGCGCTGTCGGCGCTGATCGCCGAGCAGGCCGGCTTCGAGGCGCTGTACCTGTCGGGCGCTTCCATCGCCTACACGCGGCTGGGCCGCAGCGACATCGGCCTGACCACCTTCACCGAGGTGGAAGACACGCTGGCCCGCATCACCGAACGCGTGCGCGTGCCGGTGATCGTGGACGCCGATACCGGTTTCGGCAACGCGCTGAACGTGCAGCGCACGGTGCGCGGTTTCGAGCGCGCGGGGGCTTCGATGATCCAGATCGAGGACCAGACCTTCCCCAAGCGCTGCGGCCATCTCGACGGCAAGACGCTGGTGCCGGTGGCCGAGATGCAGGGCAAGCTGCGCGCAGCGCTGGACGCCCGCCGCAGCGACGCAACACTTTTGCTGGCGCGCACCGACGCGCTGGCCACCGAAGGCATCGATGCTGCGATGGAGCGCGCCGAGCGCTACCTCGAATGCGGTGTCGATGCGCTCTTCATCGAAGCGCTGCGCACGCCGCAGCAGATGGACACCGCCTGCGCCCGCTTCGCCCACCGCACGCCCTTGCTGGCCAACATGGTCGAAGGCGGCAAGACGCCCGTGCAGGGCGCGGACGAACTGGCACAGCGGGGTTTTCGCATCGCCATCTTCCCCGGCGGCACGGCGCGCGCGGTGGCGCACACGCTGCAGGGCTACTACGCCAGCCTGCAGGCGTGCGGCAGTACCACGCCCTGGCGTGATCGCATGCTCGACTTCGATGGGCTGAACGGCGTCATCGGCACGCCCGACTTGCTGGCGGCCGGCAAGCGCTATGAAGGCGGCTGAGGGCCTGCGCTTGCTGCCGGGCGCCGC
>Ga0105044_10007559_pt1 | contig 14964 bp, 11 predicted proteins | sample MAT01_FD_78092 | JGI IMG/M metagenome (GOLD analysis project Ga0105044, IMG submission 78092) | Freshwater microbial communities from Lake Fryxell liftoff mats and glacier meltwater in Antarctica - MAT-01 | ecosystem: Environmental > Aquatic > Freshwater > Ice > Liftoff microbial mat | place...
ACCGGCAATCACCGCGTTATTCGCACTCAGTAACCAGATCGCTCTTGGCGCCCTGCGTGCCGCCGCCGAACTGGGTCGCGTGGTGCCGCGCGATCTGTCGCTGGCGACCTTTGACGATCTGCCACACGCCGAGTTCCTGAATCCACCGCTCACCACGGCTTGCCAGGACGTGCCAGCGCTCGGACGACGCGCCGCCGAACTGCTGCTCGCGCGCATCGCCGGCGAGGCCAAGCCGCGTACGCGCCTGCAGCGCATCCCGGTGACGGTGATCGAACGCGCGTCGGTCGCTCCTCCCAGTCACAAGGGAAAACAATGAATGCCCTGACTTCAACCGCCACGACGCCAAGACACCAAGACCGCTCTGACAGGGAGGACCACAGGACCGGAGAAATTCAGCAGAAGAACGGGAAGACCGCTGAGGTCCTCCGGCCCGCTGCTTACCGGCTCGCTCAGGTCCTCCGGTCCTTCATGTCAGTCCGCTCGTTTCGGGCGGTGACTGGCGAGCGAACCGCCCACGGCGCGCTGACATGACCGCGGTGACAGCACCCGCACTGGTGGTGGTCGGCTCAATCAACCTGGACTTGGTGGTGCGCTGCGCCGCCCTGCCCAGGCCTGGGCAGACCGTGACCGGAGATGACCTCGCCGAGCACGGCGGCGGCAAAGGCGCCAACCAGGCGGTCGCCGCCGCGCGTCTGGGTGCACGCACCACGCTGATCGGTCGCGTCGGCGGTGACGGCGCGGGACAACGTCTGCGCGCGGGTCTGGCCAGCGAAGGCGTGGCAGTGCCGGACGATCTGGTCAGCGCCGAGGCATCGAGTGGCACCGCGATCATTGCCGTCGAGCGCGGTGGCGAGAACCACATCCTGCTGGTGCCGGGAGCGAACGCGCTGCTGACACCGGCGGATGTGGAGCGCCATGCCGCACGCATCCGCAGCGCGCGGGTGCTGCTGCTGCAATTAGAAATCCCCACCGCAACCGTCATCGCCGCCGCACGCATCGCCCAAGCGGCGGGGGTAAAGGTGCTGCTCGATCCGGCGCCTGCTCCGACACATTTCGATCCGGCGCTCTACCACGTCGATCTGCTTTCACCCAACCGCAGCGAAGCCGAGGCCCTGGTCGGACGTGCGCTACCCACCATCACCGATGTTGCCGAAGCCGGACGTGAACTGATGGCACGCGGTGCCGGCGCGGTGGTCATCACCCTCGGCGCCGACGGAGCGATGCTCTGCGCTGACGGAAAAACGCTTCATCTACCGACGTTTCCCGTACACGCGGTCGACGCCACCGCCGCTGGCGACGCCTTCAAAGCGGCTCTCGCCCTGCGCTGGGCGGAAGGCGCGTCGTTGGAAGACGCCGTGCGTTTCGCGCTCGCCGCTGGTGCGCTCGCTGCCTCGCGGCCCGGTGCGCAGCCCAGTCTGCCACGGCGCTCCGAAGTCGACGCGCTCCTCGCCACCCACATCGCTTCTGCACTCACCCCCACCTGAGGAACCGCCATGAACACCACCCAACGTGCCTCCTTCGCTTTCCTTGCTGTGCTGCTGCTCGGCCTCATTGGCTGCGGCGATCAGGCCGAGGTCACCGTCACCAACGCGCCAGCGAAACCCGCGACGGGTAAACCGCGCGTCGCGCTAGTGATGAAGTCCCTCGCCAACGAGTTCTTCGCTGGCATGGCCGACGGCGCAAAGGCGCATCAGGCGGCACACGCCGGCGATTACGACCTGGTGGTGAACGGCATCAAGGACGAGCGCGATCTGACGCGCCAGGTCGCGCTGGTGGAGGAGATGGTCGCCAGTGGCGTGCAGGCCATCGTCATCGCGCCAGCGGATTCCAAGGCTCTGGTGCCGGTGCTGCGTCGCGCGCGCGAGGCCGGTGTGGTGGTGGTGAACATCGACAACCGCCTCGACGCCGAGGTGATGGCGGCAGAGAAGCTCACCGTCCCCTTCGTCGGCCCGGATAACCGCGCGGGTGCGAAAAAAGTCGCTGAACACTTGGCGAAGACGCTCAAGGCCGGCGATCAGGTGGTGATACTCGAAGGCATTCGCACGTCGTTCAACGGCGCGCAGCGTCGCCTCGGTTTCGAAGACGCGCTCAAAGCCGCGGGCATCGTGATCGCCGACAGCCAGACCGCGCAGTGGGACATGGCGCAGGCTAACATCATCGCCTCATCGATGCTGACGCGCCATCCGCAGGCCAAGGCCGTGCTCGCCGCAAATGACAGCATGGCGCTCGGTGCCATCGCCGCGGTGAAGGCCGCGGGCAAGGCTGGTGCCGTGCAGGTGGTAGGCTTCGACAACATCCCCGCGGTGCGCGAAGCGCTCAAGGCCGGCACCGTGCTCGCCACCGCCGACCAGCACGGTGATCAACTCGCGGTCTATGGCATTGAGGTCGCGCTCAAACTCATCGCCGATCCCAAGGCGCCGGTCGCCGACCGCGAAACGCCGGTCGATCTGGTCACCGCCGCGGATGTGAAATGACGAATGGGGAAATCGTTCTGGAGATGACCGGCCTCGGCAAGACCTACGCCGTGCCGGTGTTGGCGGAGGTCGACCTCACCATCCGGCGTGGCGAGGTGCATGCGCTGCTCGGCGCCAACGGCGCGGGCAAGAGCACGCTCAGCCGGATCATCGCCGGATTGGTGACGCCGACGGCGGGCAGCATGCGGCTCGACGGGCAACCCTTTGCGCCGATCGATAAGCGCGCGGCGGAAGCGGCTGGCGTGCAGATCGTGCAACAGGAACTGAACCTTATCCCGACGCTGACGATCGCGGAAAATCTGCTGCTGACGCGCCTGCCGCGGCGTTTCGGGCTGATCGATCGCGCGCGGTTGCACACCGCGGCACGCGCCATCCTCGACGCCAACGGGCTGGCGGCGCTGCCCACGGATCTTCCTGTCAGCGCGCTTGGCGTCGGCCAGCAGCAACTGCTGGAGATCGCCGGGGCCCTCTCGCGCGATTGCCGCGTGCTGATCCTCGATGAGCCGACCGCGGCGCTCAGCGTCAGCGAGGCCGATGACCTGCTGCGACGCCTCGATGTGCTGCGCCAACGTGGGGTGGCGATCATCTACATCAGTCATCGCTTGGACGAGGTCGCGCGTATTGCCGATCGCATCACCGTGCTGCGTGACGGCCGACGCGTGCATACCGGCCCGGGCAAGGAACTGACCACCGAGGCGATGGTGACGCTGATGAGCGGCGATGATCAACGCGTCGCTGGCGCGTGGACCTCGCACGCCACTGAACGCGTGGTGTTGGAAGCGCAGGGGTTTCGTTCGTTGCCACGCCTGATCGACGGCGGATTCAGCGTGCGCGCTGGTGAACGCCTCGGCATCGCTGGGCTGGTGGGTTCGGGCCGCAGCGAACTGCTGCGCGCAGTGTTCGGCGCTGATCGCGCGTCTGCCGGGACGCTGACGCTGAATGGAAAGACCGTTCGCTTCGCTTCACCGGCCCACGCAGTTTCCCACGGCTTGGCGCTGATCACCGAGGAACGCAAACGCGATGGCGCGCTGCTGTCGTTGCCGGTGCGCTGGAATACCTCGCTCGGTGCGCTGCCGTCGCGCTTTGGTTTCGTCGCGCGCGCGGCGGAAAATCAGCTCGCCGAGGATTACCGCCAACGCCTCGACACCCGCTGCACCTCCATTGAACAACCCATCGGTGCGCTCAGCGGCGGCAATCAGCAGAAGGTGGTCATCGCCCGCTGGCTGGCGCGCGATGCGGAGATCTATCTGTTCGACGAACCGACGCGTGGCATCGATGTCGCTGCGCGCCGTCGCATCCATCAGGTGTTCGCCGAGCTGGCCGAACGTGGCAAGGCGCTGGTGATCGTCAGCAGCGATCTCGACGAGCTGCTGGAAACCTGCGATGCGATCCTGGTGATGTCCGCCGGTCGCGTGGCCGGACGTTTCGAACGCGCGACGTGGTCGCGGGACGCCATCATGCGTGCGGCTTTCAGCCACCATCTGACCACCGCCCAGGAAGTCGCATGACCCAGGATCCTGTCCTGTCCACCGTTCCTGTCCGACCTCGCCTGCCCGCCTCCGTCGTGCAATACGCCGGCATGGCAGCGGCGCTGCTCGCGCTCATCACGATCTTCGGTCTTGCCAGTCCGACCTTCGCCACCGCGTCCACCGCCGCGTCGATCGCCAACCAGATCCCTGACCTGACCGTGGTGGCAGTAGGCATGACGCTGGTGCTGATCGTCGGCGGGATCGATCTGTCGGTTGGGTCGTTGCTCGCACTCAGTGCGGCGGTGATGGGCGTGGCGCTGACGAAGTGGGGCTGGCCGCTCGCCGCGGCGATACCGTTGGCACTCGTCATCGGCGCCTCTGCGGGACTCATCAACGGCACCATCAGCGTGTGGGCGCGTATCCCGTCGTTCATCGTCACCCTGGGCATGCTGGAGGCCGCGCGCGGTGGCGCTTACCTGGCGACGGATTCACAGACCGCGTACATCGGCTCATCGGTAGAATGGATCGGCGCGCCGATCCGTGGCCTGGGGCTGTCGCCCGCGGTGCTCACCGCGCTGGTGGTGGTGATCGTCGGACAGGTGGTGCTGACGCGTACGGTGTTCGGCCGTCACCTGATCGCCATCGGCACCAACGCCGAAGCGGTGCGCATGGCCGGCATCCGCACCGCGCCGTACGCCATCACGGTGTTCGCCATCAGCGGCTTGCTCTGTGGCTTGGGCGCGGTGATGCAGACCGCGCGGCTGTCCTCCGCCGATCCCAATGCCGCCGTCGGTATGGAACTGTCCGCCATCGCCGCCTGCGTCATCGGCGGCACCAGCCTGATGGGTGGACGTGGTTCGATCATCGCGACGTTCTTCGGCGTGCTAATCATCGCCGTGCTGCAGACCGGCCTCGCCCAGGTCGGCGCGTCGGAGCCGCTCAAGCGCGTCATCACCGGCGGCGTGATCGTCGCTGCGGTGTTGCTGGATGCGCTGCGGCAACGGTGGGGACGTACGGGCTGAGAGCTGTCCCCACTGCGTGCCTGTCACCACCGGTCTCAGGACCAATCATGTCTGTCACCTGTAACGGATTGCCCGTATCTGAAGAGTTCACTACGACATCTCGTCACCACCTGTCGCATTTGAAGCCATGACCATCTGCTCCCTCGTTCCTGCGCTCGCCCTCTCCACCGTGATGTCGGTGGTTATTTCTGCCGCCGATCACGGCCCGCCCAGTGAGTACTGTTCCAAGATCCCCACCGGTTTCACCGCCACGGTGTTCGCCAAGCCGCCGCTGGTCAGCTATCCGGTGCAGGTGTGCGCTACCGCCACCGGTGAGGTCTTTGTTACCTGTGACGGTAACGGTGCGCAGGGACGCGATGCCAAACGTGGACGCATCGTGCGCTTGGTTGATGCCGACGGCGACGGCACGGCGGAGCGCTCGGACTTGTTCGTGCCGGATGTCGATTCGCCCCGCGGCATCGCCTGGGACGGCACCACGCTCTACTGCCTGCATCCGCCCAACATCACGGCGTACCGCGATGCCAATGGCGACGGCAAGGTCGACAAGCAGGCCGACATCGTGCTCGACATCGGCTGGCGCCTGAGCCACCTGTCCGCCGACCACGCGAGCAACGGCCTCAGACTCGGTATCGATGGCTGGCTCTACGCCGCCATTGGCGACATGGGTTTTCCCGAAGCGAAGGGCACTGACGGCGCGAAGCTGACCATGCGCGGCGGCGCGGTCATCCGTGTACGTCCCGACGGTAGCGAACTGGAGTTCGTCGTCCGCCACACGCGCAACATCTTCGACGTGGCCATGAGCCCGCTGCTCGATGGCTTCCTTTACGACAACACCAACGACGGCGACGGCTGGAACAGCCGTTTGAGCTACGTGGTGAACGGCGCAGAGATGGGCTACCCCTCGCTCTACAAACGCTTCACCGAAGAGACCATGCCGCCGCTGCACGATTTTGGTGGTGGCTCGGCGGTGGGCATGCTGTTCGTTGACGAGGCCGGCCTGCCTGGCTTCAGCGGACCGACGCTGCTGAGCGCCGACTGGGGCACCTCGACCATCTACCAGAACGGCGTCACTGCCGATGGCGCGGGCTTCAAGGGCAGCCAACGCTCCGACTGGGCCAAGGTCGAACGCGTCACCGATGTGGATCTGGATGGCAGCGGACGTTTCTACGCCGCGTCGTGGAAAGGCGCGGTGTTTAACTACAACGGTGAGAACGTCGGCGCAGTGGTGCAGTTCAAACCGAGCGATGCAAAAGCACCGGCGTTTCCGGATCTGAAGAAGGCCGGCGAGGACGATCTGCTGAAGCACTTGGCGTCCGGTAGCGGCGTGCTGCGGTTGGAGACCTCGCAGGAGATCCTGCGGCGTGGCACCAAGCCGGCGCTCAAGACCGGCCTGCTGGCGTTGGCGAAGGACACTGCAGCAGCGGTGCCGGCGCGGGTCGCGGCGATCTTCACCTACAAACAGGTGTTTGGCGCGGCGGCGAACAAGGAACTCGAAACGCTGTGCGCCGACACCACGGTGCAGGAATGGGCGCTGCGGGCACTCGCCGATCGCAAGTCGCAGATCAAGGGCATCAGCACGGAACCGTTCCTTACCGGACTGAAGAGCCAGAATCCCCGCGCGCGGGTGCAGGCGCTCATCGGCCTGGGGCGCATCGGCAAGGTCGATACGGCCAAGGCGATCCTGCCGCTCGCGGCCGCGTCATCGGACATGACCGGCGCGGCGCGCATTATCCCGCACACGGCGGTGCGCACGCTCATCGAACTGCGCGCCATCGACGCCTGCCTGGATGCGGTCAATCCCGGCGCGACCTCCGCACAGCTCGACGGCGCGCTGTGGGCGCTGAAGTACCTGCACGATCCCAAGACCGTGAAGGGGCTCACCAGCAAACTCGCCAGCGGCGCGACGGGCTTCAAACAGAAGATCGTCACCGCGCTGGTGCGGCTCTACTACCAGGAAGGTGAATGGGACCGCAAATCCTGGTGGGGCACGCGACCGGATTTCCAGGGACCGTACTTCCAGCGCGCGACGTGGGCCGGAACGCCGGCGATCGAGGCCGCGCTGATAGCCGCGGTGAAGAACGACGCGTCCCTCGCCGGCCCGATGCAGGAGGCACTCGATTTCCACCAGGTGCAGATCAAGGGCCTGAGCAGCGAAGAGCTGGCGAAAAAGCGCACGCAGGACGACGCGGCGTTGCTGGCCAAGGCCCAGGCCGCGGCCAAAAAAGTCGACGGCAAGGTCATCGGCAATCTGAAATACGAGGACGTGTTGGCAGTGGCGGTCGGCACCAAGGGCGACGCCAAGGTCGGCGAGCAATTGTTCCTGCGTCAGGGCTGTATCGCTTGCCACACGGTCTCACGCGATTTGCCACAGAAGGGCCCGTTCCTGGGTGAGGTCGCACGCCAGTACAACCGCTCCGAACTGGTCGAGGCCATCCTCAAACCGAGCGCCAAGGTCGCGCAGGGTTTCACCACCCAGTGGTTCGATCTGAAAGACGGCACCCGCGCCATGGGCTTCGTCACGCGTGAAGGCGCTGAGCAAATCGAACTGCGTGACATCACCGGCGCCGTGCGCGACATCCCCACCGCCGACATCGCCAAACGTGGTGAAGATAAGAACTCCATGATGCCGGTCGGGCTGGTGAACAATTGTTCGGCGGAGGAACTGGCGGCGATGTTGGCGTATTTCGAGTCGTTGGTGAAATAGGACGCCGGCGATCTGTGTGTTCGGTATGTCACCTTCCATATCCCTGGTGATCCCCCTCGGGCTGCTCGGACTCGTGTTTACCGCCGGCATCATCTCGAATCTGGTGACCATCATCTTCTACCGGAAGAACCTCGTTGCTTACGGTGGCTACGACAGCGCGATCGAATCACATTACCATGCCTTCAACGACCTCGGCTCCCTACCGGATTCGTTCGTCGGTTCTCGTCTGGATGTGTCGTTTGCCGTACCCTTCTACATGCAGGTCTGCGTAACCTTCAGTGCGGGTCCGAACCAAGGCGACCAATTCCGCAGTGGGTTGCTCACCTTCTTTGGCGCTCACATCGAACTCTGGGGCGAATACTAAGATTTGGGGATTACCCAAACGCCGCGCGCAGCACGTGGTCCCCGCCCGGTCCGCGACTGTCGATCATGCGCAGCACCGCGGCATCGAGCGCTTCGTCGCCCAAGCGCAGGCAGTCGCGCAGGTACTCGCCGTCGCCCAGGAATGTCGGCCACACTTGGCGCATGGCCTTGGGATCGAAGCTGCCGAGCACGGTTTCGAGTTTCGCGCGCCGATCGCCACTCTCCGGCAGATCAGCATCCGCACCGGCGTAGAGGAAGAGAATGCGGCTGGCCGCTGGCACCGACAACGGATGGCGCACGTCTTTGCCACTGATGCCGCACACCAAGCCATAGAGGAACGATGGGCGCTGATAATCGAACAGCGAGTGCAAGGTGATCTGCACGTATTCCGCGCCGCCGCGATCTTCGGCCAAGCGGATGAAGAGTTTGTCGCCGAGCGCCTCACACGAGCCGTGGTAACTGTAGTGCATGCGCCCGGCGTCGCGCACCTGCATGCTCGCCTGATCGCCCTGGATGCGGATTAGACTGCGTTGGATCCGGCCGTCGTTGAGGAACGAACACGAATACGTCAGCCACCAGCCGTCGTGGAATCCCTGATCGGTGCGATAACGGCCGTACTCCTGCGCCAGTTGTTCACGGTGGTCGCGTGCCTGCACGGCCTGCGCTTCGGTGGAGGCCAGGCGTTCGCGGATCTCCGGCGGCGTCTGCGCTAACAACGCGAGGTCGATGAACTGGCGACGGTGTTCGGGGTCGAGGCGCAGCGCATCGGCCCAGCGTGCAAGCTGACGCGCGTTCGGCTGGCGCGCGCCGGTGCGGATGCGCGACAACGTCGACGCGCTGACCTTCACCTTGCGCGCGAAGTCGGCCATGGTCAGGCCCTGACGTCGCACTTGGGAAGCCAACAGGTCACCGAAAGTGGCATCGTCGAGCATCATGGGAACCTACCTCACTTGCCGCAGGACGGCAACGCCGGCAGGGGAAATCCGCCGGCCCTGTGCGGCGCGCCTACGTGAACGTACGGTTTTAACCAAGCTCGGCCGGTCGCCCTAGTCCGACCTGGCAATTAATTGCCAAAAACGCGCACGCAGTACCAGGCGCGCCTACGCCCCGGGCATGGCTGACGCACGACCCTGGGGCTACCTTTCCGACAAGCAGGCGGAGGTTGCCATGACTGATCACGAACCCACGTCCATCATTCCAAACGATGACGACGTGCTGGCGCTGGAATCGCAGCCGACGCCGGCGGATCCGCGTCGCACCACCACGCGCGTGGTGCGACGCGGTCGACCGTTGCCTGGGCAATCGACGTTCCTTGCCTGGCCGGCGGCATCGAGCCTGATCTTCCTGCTCAGTGCCGCCTGTCTGCTGGGTGGTGCGTGGACGGTGTTCACCAGCCTGGGCATCGATCCGGAACAGCTCCGCGAACGCTTGGCGCTGATCGGCACCGTGCATCTCTACGAACTGGCTCTGGTCGCGGTGGCGGTGGTGCTCTGTCGTTTTCAGCGCGCCAATCCGGACGCCATAGGACCGGTGATCCTGGGCGCGTGTTTTCTGGTCGGTTCGGCAGTGACACTCGACCTGGTATCGATCGATGCGCCGTACGTGACGCTCGCGTGTGGTGCCATCGGTTTGTTGCTGATGTGCGCAAAGGGACTGGTGCTGGCACGACTCGGTGGTGGCGCGAGCCACATGTTGCTGCTCCTTCCGCTCGCGCTGCTGATGAGTTGGAATCTGCTGTGGCCCGGGGTGATGGGCCTGTACCTGCACCACACCGTCAGCGGTCTGGCAAGCACCGCGTGGTGGATGCCCGGTTGGATCGTGGTGCTGGCTGCCACGGCCCTGCTGGTGATCGGCATTGTGCGCGATGACGGTGTGGGCATCGAACGCCTGCGACCGTTTCTGCGCCGCAGTACGCTGCGCTGGGTCCTGGGATTGGCGATCGCCGGCTGTTCGGCGATCCACCTGCAGGTGCTCGGATATCTGCACAGCCTTGATGTGACCCTCGGCGAGGCGCTGCCGATGCTTGCGTTGTTGTGCCTAGGGGCGGTCGATCTGCGTCATCGTGCCGCGGGTCGCGCGAAGGAGTTGGATCGTGTGCTGCTGGCACTGCCGTGTGGACTCGCGTTGGCCGCGATCCTCGCCGAAGAACACGGCGTGATGTCGAATCCGCAGGCCTCGGGCGTCGTCTTTGCGCCAGCGTTGGTGCTGCTGGCCTACGCCGCGCTGGTGTGGCGCCTGGGGCATCATCGTGGGCAGACCGAGTGGCGCTGGGTCGCGGCTGCCGCGGGAGCATTGGGCGTGTTGCTGTGGGGTGCGACCTCGTCGCCCAGCAGCTTTAACTGGAGTCTGACCGGTGTTGCGATCACCGCGGGCATGGCGCTGCGCGCGGTCCAGCGGCGGCAGCCGATCGCGCTCGTCAAAGCGCTGGTCATCGCCACCGCCATCGGGCTGCTGCAACCATCCGCGATCTCTTGGCAGCTGGCCCACAGCATGTTGCCGCTCGCGACGTTGGTGACGGCGATCGGCGTGGTGGTGCTGGTGGTGGCACTCACGTGGGGTGCTGAGCGGCGCGCAGCGGTAGTCCGCCTAGCGTTGTGGCTGGTGACCATTGGCGTGGTGCTGTCATGCGCGAAACACGGCGCGTTGTCGCTCGTCGCCCTGGCCGGCGGCGGCGTGCTGGTCGCCGTTCACGTAATCGCGTGGTGGCGGACACGTGATGCGTGGACGCTGCTGTCGCTGAGCGTTCCAGCGGTGCTGGTCGCACTCGCGCCAGAGAACAAAGGCTGGCTCGCGGTGTGGGCCGCGTTCATCCTGCTTGCTGCGGGTGTCTGGATGAGTTGGTTGCGCATCCGGGCGCAGGCGACGCGTCCGCGCCGTGATCTGCCGCGCTCGACGACGAACGCGCCGAGGTCAGTGCCGCAGGGCGTTCTCGAATGACGATTCGACCATCGCCTTGAGCGAGGCGCTCCACGCGTCGCTGAGCGGGCCGTCGGGGCGGATGACGATGAAACATTCCGCCTCGTGCAGCAGGCGCGTGAGGGTCTCCTGGTCGCCGACGTGACAACGCCGGCTGAGGTAGCGCTTGAGCGTCAGTTCCGTGGTGTCGGCGCTGAGCGCCCAATCACGCATGGTGAACCCGCGCAATTCCATCAGCGGAGCGAAGCGACGAACTTCGTTGAGCAGGTGGGCACTGAGCATGGAAGTATCCTCGCGTCCTGCCGAAAGGGCAGGGGAGGTGATCCTACGCCGCCGCCCCGACGTGGGAACCAGATGTGCGGGGCTGCTGCCACGCGGGCGAGTGGGACACGATGTCGAAAACTGATGCCGCTGGCGAGGCCATCGGCGCGTATGGCCTCAACCCATCGAACCAGAGATCGGATCGAACAGGAGGCGCAAAGACGCGGAGATCGGAGGAGGGGAAAGAGCATGTCGTTCTGCGCAAGACCGTCTTCGCCGCCTCTGGCCTCCGCGTCTGCGCAGCTCTTGTTCGCTGGCTGAGGTCTTCTCCGACCCTCAATTCCCAGGTGCCGGCTCGGCTGGTGCCGGCGGCGTGGGTTGTTCCGTGGGTTCTTCCGCGGGTTCTTCGATCACTTCGATCACGGTCGGCGGTTCTTCGCTGCCTTTGCGTATCGCCGTCCAACTGGTCGGACGGTCGACCTTGTCGGTGACGCGGGCGTTGAAGCCCTGATCGTTTTCGCCGAGGGTGAAACTGAAGCCGCCGTGCTGCGTGCCCTGGCCGGTCCATTTGCCGACCACGTGACGGCCCTTGACCTCACCCGTGAGCGAACCGTCTTTCCACGTACCTTTCACCGCGGCGCCATCCTGCGTCAGGGCGAGTTCACCCCATTCTTCGCTGCTGCACAACCAGGTGCCGATCCACGGTTCGTACTTCGCCGTGAGCAACTGGTCGACGGTATCCTTGAGGCGTTTCTCCCACGCCCATTTGGTTGAGCCGATGGTGACCTTCACCTGCGTCAGGATGGATTTGCGCAGCACCACCGTCGGCTGGTCGTCGGGATCCAGGGACAGTTGTTTCGCCAGTTGGATCTGGTCACGGATGATGACGAAACGCAGGAGCTCCAAGGTTGCCACCACATCCTCGCCGGACGGTGGCATGGCCTTGGCGCCACCGCCGGATTCCTCCGCCAAGCGCGTTTTGTCACGCGTGGTGATCTGCTCCCGCAAGGCACGGTCTGCAGTCTGTTCCGCTGGCGTCATCGCCCGTTTGCGCGCGAAGAGGTTCTTGAGCTTCGGCGACTTCGCATCGATGCGGCGGGCGAAGGCGACCGCCTGTTCGCGCAGCTCCAGTTCCAACGAACCGCCTTTGTTTTCCCCACCGACATTGGCGTACTCCACCACTTGATCGATGTGCGTGGCCTTGAGTTTTTCCCAGGTTTCCGCGGTCGGCGGCGCCACGTAGACGGGCGGCGCCGGGGGCGCGGGTGTATCGACAGCGATCAACACCACGGCCAGCAGACCAAGCGCAAGCGGACGAAGACAATGGCTGCAGCGCGTCATGGCGGACCCTCCAACGGTATTCCCAACGACGCCGTATCTGCCCGTTTCCGGACCGCCTGCTACTTCGCTTTGGCATCTTCGCGTTTGAATGCGTCAGTCGCCGCCGCGATCACCGCCTTGTGGACCTCAGGATGCAGCGGGCTGGGTACCAGTTCGTCCGGACCCGCCAAGGAGCTGATTGCGCGCGCGGCGGCGATCTTCATCGCCGGGGTGATGGACTTGCGCCGGCCATCAAGCGCCGCGCGGAACAGGCCGGGATAGGCCAGGGCGTTGTTGACGCTTTTGCCGTCGGCGGCGTACGCGGCGCCGGCATCGAGGGCTTCCTCTGGGAAGATCTCGGGGATGGGATTCGACAGCGAGAGAATGATCTGGCCTTTTTGGATCATCTCCGGCTTGATCAGGCCGACCACGCCGGTGGTGGCGATGACGATGTCGGCACGTTTCATGGCGTCTTCGAGCGTGGCGATGTCGCCGCCAACATTTTCCAAGCGCGCGCAGGCCGAGTCGTTGCGATCGACGCCTAGGACTTTGAAGCCGGCCTGGATCAGCAGTTTGGCGATGCCGAAGCCTGCCGCGCCCAAGCCGATCTGGGCGCACACCAGATCACGGCGGCCATCACGGTTGGTGTGGCGCAGGGCGGTCAGCACGGCGGCCAACAAGACCGTGGCGGTGCCGTGTTGATCGTCGTGCATGACCGGCTTGTCGAGGCGACGGATGAGTTCGTCCTCGATACGGAAGCAATCCGGCATGCGGATGTCTTCCAGGTGGATGCCGCCAAAGGTCGGCGCGACGCGCACCACGGTGTCGATGAACTCTCCCGGATCCTTGGTGTCGACCAGGATCGGCACGGCGCTGATGCCGACGAACTGGTCGTAGATCACCGCCTTGCCTTCCATCACCGGCATACCGGCGACGGGGCCGATGTCACCCAGGCCGAGCACCCGCGTGCCATTGGTGAAGATGCCGACGCTGTTGCCGATGCCGGTGAGTTCGAGGGCCTTGGCCGGATCACGTTGGATGGCGCGGCAGACCCGCGCGACACCCGGCGTGTAGATGTAACGCAGGTCGGACAGCAGCTTGATGTCTTGCTTGCGCCCACAGTGGATCTTGCCGCCCTGGTGCCGGGCGAAGACCAGGTCACAGGTCTCGACCACTTCAGCTTCGGTGTTCGCGCGGATAGCGGCAAGCACCTGCGTCAGGTGATCATCGTCGTACACCGATACGGTGATCTCGCGGATGCTGTGATACGGCGAAACGCTGCGCGTGGTGAGGTCACCGACCAATGCCCCGACCTCGCCGATGGCGCTGAGCAATTTTCCGAGCGCACCAGCGCGGTGCGGATTACGCACCACCAGCACAATGTCCTGATCGGGGAAACGTGGGCGTTTGTGATCCATGCGGACTCCGGCTGGCTGGCGACACCGTAGGAACGCCGATGAAGCCGCCAAGGAGGCGGTGTGTGCGGAGGGGTGCGAAGGGTAGGGACCGGCACGTCCAGTGCCGCACGATGAAGCGCTTGCGGAATCGGATCGCACGCGGTTACAGCCAACGCTCTCAACCAGGGACAACCGTCACCACCGAGCCGGATCAACGGAAACCGTGTGTGCCGCGTGACGTCTTCCTCCGCATGAAGTGGCTTCTGCGTCCGCACGGACTACAGCACTATGCGAGCCCATGAACACCCTCAGCGAAACGCATCAGATCGGCGCCAACACTCGCGAGTGGATGGTGGGCATGGATACCTGCCCGCCGCTGGCGTCGCATCGCATCAAGCTCACCGGCATCAGCGATGGCAGCTACGGCTTCAGCTTCGTGCGCCATAAACCGGACATCAGCCAGATCCTGGCGTGTTTCAGCGGCTGGGGCGAAGTGCTGATCGATGGTCAATGGCGGCCATGTCGCGCGGGCGAGGCCTACCTGACGCCGGCCGGCAAGCTGCACGCCTACCGCGCGGTGGCGGATCACGACTGGGGCGTGTGCTGGATCTCGTACGACGAACGCCCAGGAAATCCGGTGTCGCTCGCCGCAGCGCAACCGCTGCTCGCCGCGTACGATGCGCGGCCATTGCACGATGCCGTCCAAGGTCTCTACCGCGAATGTGTCGGCCCCAATGATCCCGCGCTGGTGCATCACTGGACCGAACTGGTGCACCTGCTCGGCCTGCGCGCCGTGCGACCGTATTCCACCGATGAACGGCTGTGGCGCCTGTGGGAGAAGATCGACGCCGACCTGGGACATCACTGGACACTCGGTGAACTCGCCGGATTGGCCGGCATGAGCAGCGAACATCTGCGGCGGTTATGCCAGAAACAACTCAGCCGTAGTCCACTCGAACACGTCACGTGGTTACGCATGCGCCGCGCGGCGTCGTTGCTTACCGGCAGCGAACGGCGTATCGACGCGATCGCCACTGC
>Ga0105044_10007561_pt1 | contig 14963 bp, 13 predicted proteins | sample MAT01_FD_78092 | JGI IMG/M metagenome (GOLD analysis project Ga0105044, IMG submission 78092) | Freshwater microbial communities from Lake Fryxell liftoff mats and glacier meltwater in Antarctica - MAT-01 | ecosystem: Environmental > Aquatic > Freshwater > Ice > Liftoff microbial mat | place...
ATGAGACGAACAACCCACCGCGTATGGGGCTTACTACTGGTTTTGGGCGGCATCATCGGTTTCGCCGGATGTTCGGGCTTAACCAGCGAACCCCCCATCGTGACGACCCTCATTCCAGCGACTAGCGCCCCCATCGAATCGGACTTCCCCGCCAGCGCGCCTCGTTTGGCGCTCGGTGCCCAACTCTATGCCGCCAACTGCATTCGCTGTCACGGGGAGCGCGGGGGCGGGGATGGCGAACTCGTGCAAAGCGGGCAAGTGCAAAATGCCGGCAACTTCTTAGACCCCCTCACCGCCGTCGTGCAAACCCCGTCCGACTGGTTCAAGACGATCACCAATGGGCGTATCGAAAATCTGATGCCGCCGTGGCGGGATGCGCTGACGGCAGAAGAACGCTGGGCGGTGGCGCTGTACACCTATACCCTGCATTACACCCCCGACGCCATCACGCGCGGTCAAGAACTGTACACCGCCAACTGTGCGGAATGTCACGGCGAGAGTGGGCGCGGTGATGGACCCAAAGCCGCCGAATTGAGCGATGACCCCGGCAACCTAAGCGACCCCGCTGGCATGGCGTTCATCGCCGATGCCGAAGCAGCCGTCTCGATCCATGAAGGCATTGGCAACATCATGCCCGCCTTCGGCATCGAGTACGGCGGGGAGCTGACCGCCGAGGAGATCACCGCCATTGTAGGCTACATGCGCACCCTAGCCGCACAGGATAGCGATGCTATTGGGCGCACAATCACGGAATTGGCGAGTTTTCGCAACAGCGCGCAAAACCCCACCCGCGCCCCCGTCGATCCTGCCACGACCGAAGAGGCAAACGCGCCCATTACCGCCGATACTAACGCAACCCTCGTCGCCCCAAGGTTTGTGCGCATCATCGGTCAGATGAGGAACGGCACCGCCAGCGGCACCCTGCCCGCCGCCCAAGAATTGAAGCTCTTCGCCTTCGATGCCGACTTTAACCAAACCGAGACCATCGCCGCGACCGCCGCAGATGGCAGCTTTGTCTTTGAGGGTATCCCCCACGCGCAAGGCGCTGCCTATATCGTGACCACCAATTATCGCGAGCGCGTGTTCGCCTCTGACCTGCTGCGTGGTGAAGCACTCGACGCCGCTGCCGCCGACGGTTTGGTCGAACTCCCGCTCACGATCTACGAATTGACCGACGACCCCGCCGTCATCTCTATCTCTGGTATCGTCACCCAAGTCAACATCATCGGGGATGGCATGGAGATCGCGCAGATCTTCAACGTCACCAATACGTCAGATCGCGCCTTCACCTCGTCGCAATTGACCGAAGACGGACGCCCGATCTCGCTGGTGATGTCCTTGCCACCGGGGGCGGTGGTCGCCAGCTTGCCCAATGGCGAAAATCGCTTTGTTGTCGCCCCAGAGGACTTCAGCCTGATCGATACGCTGATGGTCTTGCCGGGCGAAGAACACCTCGTCAATGTGATCTACCTCGTCCAGTATGGCGGCGGCGCGATTATGGAACAGCCGCTCAATTATGCGCTCAATGGCAATGTCCGCCTATTGATACGCCCCGAAAACATCCGCGTGAGCGGGGAACAGTTTGCCTCATTGGGTCCGCAACGGATCGGCAATACCACCTTTGCCAGTTATGGCTCCACCTTGGCGTTGGGTGCCGATGCCTTGCTACGCTATGAAGTGGGCGGCGCGGGTGCCGAAGCCGGACAAATAGACCGCACGAGCGGTGTGGTCAGTAGCAATAACCTGCCCTTGATCGTCGGCGCTGTACTCGTCATCGTGGGGATCATCGTAGTGGGTATTTATTTCTTGGCGCGCGATACCACCGCCACCGACCAGACCCAGCAAACCCAGATTGACGCGCTGGCATTGGCAGTCGTGCAACTGGACGGCGAACATGCCGCTGGCAAGATCAGCAGTGAAGACTATCAAGTGCAACGGGCGGCGCTCAAGGCACGCATGGCGCGCTTGATCGCCCAACAAACCACTTCATCCGAGCCGAAAGGGTCATAGGTCTTCCATGCCCCTGATCGAAGTGCGTAAGCTCGTCAAAGCCTATGGGATGCAACCCGTCTTGCGGGGGATCGATCTCGACATCGAACGCGGGCAAAGTGTGGCATTGTTGGGCGTCAACGGGGGCGGCAAATCAACGCTGATACGGCTGATCGCCGGCTTGACGCCCCCCACCAGCGGGACGATCACCATCGGCGGGTGGTCTCTGCCGCGCGAAGCCGACGCCATCCGCGCGCAAATCGGGCTGGTCGCCCACCGCACCTTAATTTATGACAACCTGAGCGCCCGCGAGAACTTGCGCTTTTTCGGGCAACTCTACAATCTTTCCGATCTGGACGCCCGTATTGGGGAGGGTCTCGCCCGCGTCGGGTTGGCGAAGCGCGCCGACGACATGACCCGCAATTTCTCACGCGGGATGCAGCAACGCCTCGCTATCGCCCGCGCCCTGCTCCACGATCCTCCGGTGCTGCTGCTGGATGAGCCGTACACCGGCTTAGATGTCGAGGCGGCGGCGATCCTTGACCAGATCGTTTTAACCGCCCGCGCCGAAGGGCGCATTATTTTGCTAACCACCCACGAGATCGAGCGCGCCGCCCGTTTGACGGATAAAGTCGTCATCTTGGTCAAGGGGCGCATCGGCTATGAGGGTGCCATGCCCACCGATTTAATGGCGACCTATCGCGCCCTCATCGGCGGCGAACCGACCGAGACGAGCCTCCCCCTTTCATGAAAACCGGATTCTTCAAAGCCGCCTTCGCCATCGCCGCCAAAGATTTTCGCGCGGAACTGCGCAGTCGAGAACTGATCAGCTCAATGGGGCTATTCGTCTTGCTCAGTGTGTTGATCTTCAGTTTTGCCCTCGAACTCAACCGCCAAGCCCGCGCCGAAGCCATCGGCGGGGTGTTGTGGGTGACGGTCGTGTATGCCAGCATCTTGGGCTTAAACCGCAGTATGGCAATGGAGCGCGAACAAGGTAATTTCGAGGCGCTCTTGATCGCCCCCATCGACCGCAGCGCCATCTATATCGGCAAACTGATCGGCAACACGGCTTTCACACTGGCGGTCGCCTTGCCGCTCATGCCGCTGATGACGATCCTCTACAACGTCGCGACGATCACGCCGGAAGTGATCGTCGTCATTTTGTTGGGGACGTTCGGCGTCACCGTGATCGGCACCCTCCTCGCGGCGATGACCGTGCAAACCCGCTCGCGCGAAACGCTGTTACCGATCATCATGCTGCCGATTGTGCTGCCCTCGCTGCTGGCGGCGGTACGCGCCACCAATGCCATCCTCAGCCGCGCCCCCGCCGCGCAATGGAGCGACTGGATCGTGATTCTGGTGGTGCTGGATATCATCTATTTTGCGCTCTGCCTTGTAACCTTTCGTTTCGTGATGGAGGAATAAGGGGGAAGAGCCGGGGTTGGGGAGTAGGGGGAAACCTCATCAACGCGCGATCCCATGGGGATTGTCTTGAAAATCGGTAGGAAGGCGGTGGCAAAATGACAACCTGTGCCTTTCCTACCTCCCAATCCCTAAATCCTAATCCCTGATCCCCAATCCCGCCTTTGTTTCTTCATGTAGAAATGCTAAGATTTCTACAGATTTTGTGAGATTTTGAGTTTCGGAGTTGTAAAATTCATGACCGCTATTTCTAATCAACAAGTCGTGACGACAGCCCCTACCGTCAAGTCGGTGCGGGCATCCATGTTGTTGAACGCGCTCACCCTCGTCACCCTGATCGCCGTCGCGGTCGGGTTGTATTTCGCGCTCGTGGTTGCGGGCACCGATATCGAACAAGGCAATGTCCAGCGTATTTTCTACATCCATGTCTCCTCATTTGCGGGAGCCTTCATCGCGTTCGGCGGCACGGTGATTGGCGGCGCAGCTTACTTGATCACCCGCAATCCTAAATGGGATCAACTGGCGCTCGCCGGTGTCGAAGTCGGGCTGGTGTTGGCATTCATCAACCTTGTCACGGGGTCAATCTGGGCACGCCCCATTTGGAATACATGGTGGACATGGGATCCGCGCTTGACCAGTGACGCGATCATGTGCCTGACCTATGCCGCCTATCTGATGCTGCGTCAAGGGATCGAAAACGCCGATACCCGCCGCCGTTTCGCTTCCGTCTATGGCATTTTCGCCTTCATCACCGTGATCATCACGCTGGTGATCATCCGCATCCGCCCCGACACCATTCACCCCGCGGTGATCGGTGTCAGCCCCCAAAATGCGCAAGGCGGCTTTGGCTTGACGGAAAGCATGATCACAGCCCTGGGCGTCAATATGGTGGTGTGGAGCGTGTTCATCCCCGTCACGCTGATATGGTGGCGGTTACGTTTAGAAACTTTGGCGGCGCGCGTCGAAAGTTTGCGCATTCAAGTGATGGAAAGTTAAGCGATTATGCCCGAAACAACCGATTATCTCTTCTTGGGACTGGGCGCTGTCGTCACGATCACAGCGCTATTTTTAGGCTCGCTCACGCTGCGCTATCGTAATCTGCGCCGCGATGCCGCCGCCTTAGAAGAGATCATGCGCGGGGACTGATCCGATCTGTGTGCGGACGACGTTTTCCCTTTTTTAAGCAGGGCTACCAAGCACCCGTAATCGCCGCTATCCTCTTCCTTATGGCGGCGGTCGGGGGCATGGTGTTCCTCGTCGCGACCACAGTACAGCCACCTGTGCCGCCGACATTGCCCCCCTACCCCACCCCCATCCTGACCAACGCTGCATGGATACCCGTCACCCGCGATAGTGGTGGCGTGATCATGGCACTCGTCCCCGCAGGATGCTTCATGATGGGCAGCGATACGGGCGAAACCGATGAGCAACCCGTTCACAGACAATGCTTTGAGCAGCCCTTCTGGATCGATCAAACCGAAGTGACCCAAGCGCAGTTTGCCCGGTGGGGTGGGGTGCAAGCCCGCCCCCATACCTTTGTGGGAGCGCAGCATCCGGTCGAAAATAGTTCGTGGTTTGAGGCGCATACCTTTTGCGAATTGCGCGGCGCACGCTTACCGACCGAGTCCGAATGGGAGTACGCAGCGCGCGGACCCGACTCGTTAGCCTATCCGTGGGGCAACACATGGGTGAGCGGGTATGCCGTCTGGTCGGGGAATGCCGGAGACCAAACCGCACCCGTCGGCACGCATCCTCAAGGCGCATCATGGGTGGGGGCACTCGATCTGGGCGGCAACGTCCTCGAATGGGTGAGTTCGTTGTATCACCCCTATCCGTATGACGCGGCGGACGGGCGCGAAAACAGCCAGCAGCGCACCGATTATCGCGTCTTGCGGGGTGGTTCGTGGGAATTTAGCGCGCAATTTTTGCGGGCTGCCAATCGCAGTTGGTACACCCCCGTCGGCAATGACTTGTTCGCCAGTTTTCGGTGTGCAGCGTCGTGAGAGATGGACTCTAACGGCTTCCCCAAGACGTTAATGGCGCAACTCCTCAAAGTGAGTAACAATAGAGAGCAAATCTAGCATACCCACAGGAGCGTTCCATAATGCGTCTGTCCCGATTCTTTTTTAGTGTTGTCCTCACCGTGTCGCTGTTCGCCTTTGGCACAGCCGCCTTCGCCCAAGAATACGACCCCAATGCCGAGCTCCCCCGTCCAGTAAATCCCGCCAGCGCCATCGAAGGCTTGTCCGGTTATTTGATCGTCAACACCGACAACCTCTTCTTGCGCACTGGCGACCGTGCCCGTTATTCGCCGATTGCCATCCTCGACGGCGGCACACGGCTGATCGTGCGCGGCTACAACGGACGCGAAGAACGCCCCTGGTGGTATGTTGAAGTCGGCGGCTATAAGGGCTGGGTCACGGATGAATTTGTGGTCGTGCGTGGCGACTTGCGCGGCACGCCGATTACCGACGTAGACGGCACCATTTTGTCGCCCGCCCTGTACATCGGCTATGCCGCCCCGATCTACGACATCCTGTCGCCAGCCGGCGAGGTAATTTGCAGCGTGGCGGGCAACCGTTTCTATCAAGTCGTCGCCCAAAATTTCAGCGCCGACCCCACCTACTTCAAGATTCGCGCTACCTGTGGCGGCGCGACGGTCGAAGGTTGGGTGCAAGCAATACGCGGCATCTTGCGCAATAGCGGCGGCGTCACGATCCCCGTCTTAGAGTCATAACGGCGGGTCATCGTGTGTGAAGCGCCCGTTGCTCGCTGACCAACCCGCCCCATCCCTCGCTATAATAGGAGTCAGGATGGGGCGGCGCACAGCAAAACGGCAACACAAGGGAAATCGGGGTATGACGACACAAACGCGGCTTACGCTCATGGGGCGGTTCTTGCTATGGGGATGCCTTGCCGTGATGGTGAGCGCCTGCAATTTCGCGGTACCGCAAGTGACACCAACGGTACTGATCACCGTGACCGTCGCCGAGACCCCCACTGCCCTGCTAGAATCCACCCCTACCGCCACCGTGACCAGCAGCGCCACGACGACCCCTAGCCCGACCCAAACGCAAACGGCAACCGTGACCAGCAGCGTCACCTTGACCCAAACGGCAACTGACACGACGACCCATACCCTCACGCCTAGCCTGACCGCCACCCTCACCCACACTGCCACCACCACGCCGTCACTGACCAGCACCCTAACGCCCTCGGTCACGCCCACTGGGACGCCGCCGCCCAGCAACACACCGACTCAAACGAACACGTCCAGCCTGACGCCTACCTTCACCGCGACCACAACCCAGACTGCCACCCGAACGCCCAGCCTGACGCTGACCATCACCCCAAGCTCAACCTTGACCCCAACGCCGACGGTCACAGCATCCTTGACGCTGACGCCCACTACCACGTTAACGATCACGCTCTCGCCGACGCTTACCTTGACGATCACCCCTAGCCTGACCGCCAGCGTGCCCCCAACAGCCACCGTCCCGCCCTCGCCCACGCCGTTGCCGATCATCCCGTCTAGCACGCCTGCACCGACCGATTCTCAAACCCCGACTGCGACGATCACGATCAGCGCCACCGCGCTACCGAGCCTCACCGCGATACCGAGCCTGACATCGATTCCGCCCACCTTAACGCCGCTTCGTCCCCCACCGCCGCCCACGCTCACGCCACTACCCCGCCCCTCACCCTTGCCACTACCGCAGACCCCTTTACGAGTCCCGCCGACGGTTTTCATCACCGTCGCCGCGCCCAGTGCCACGCCGCTCATCCAAGAGGTGCCGCCTACGATCTTCATCATCGTCGAAGGCACCGGCACCGCCGTACCGGGCACGCCCGCTCTCGGTGAGATCGCGCCCATTGGCGAGCGCACCGCCATCCCCAATAACCTGACGGCGTTCATCGCCCCCACCACGCCCGCCGAAACCCCCACCGCCCTGCCGTTGATCGCGCCGATCCCGCTCAATGTCCCTGCTAATCCTTTGACGCGGGCATTCGCATTGAGTACCACCAGCGGCGGGGGAATCCTCGGCAGTGGCTTCGCCTTGCCCTATGGCGGCGGCGCGGTGCGCTTTGCCCGCAATCCCGCTGACCCCAATCAAGTCGCGATGGTCGATCCGCGCGGCGTCCTCTACCTCGTGCGCGATCTTGCCAGTGGCGGCAGCCCCTCCCGCCCAGAATCATCGCCCTTCTCATCCTTTGAGCCGGGCAATGCCGAAGCCAACAACGCCCTCGTCGTCCAAGTGGCTTATGCCCCCAATGGCAGCATCTTGGCATATCGCATCGACACCGAAAGTGACACCGCCACGCAAAACGACTCGCTCAATGATGGCATTTGGCTGATGTACCCAGATGGCGCATCCCGCCAAGTCTTGCGCGAATGCCCGCCCGTCGTCGCACCCCTGTGCGCGGTGGATCGCACAGGCGGACCGTTCGTCTACAACAGCCTCGATTTAGCATGGAGCGCGGGCAGTGATACCCTGCTGATCAACGTCGATTTGCCCGAAGAAGGACGACGCGCCTATATGCTGGTCACCCCCAACAGCGATCCCAATCGGATGCCGCGCGTCTATCGCTATGATGATGCGACATGGAGCTTTGATGGGCGCATCGTCGTCAGTGGGCGCGGCTTGGATGGGCAGCCGATGATCGGCATCATTCGCCAAGACGGGACGCCCGATTTCATCCGCCGCGCCAACGAGATCGGCTTAGCGTGGACGCAATCCGCTATCCAACAACCGAATGGGCGGATCGTCATGCTTGGCTCCCCCGATGGTGGGGATCGCCCGCTCCGGCTTTATGATCAAGATGGGGCTGCGCTCACGCCTTATATCGGCGAAGCGCCCGCCGAGCGCCTCTCGTGGAGTCCCGATCGCCGTGCCGTGCTGGTGGTCACCCGCCCGGTCCCCGATTTCAACATCCCGCGCCGCTTTTATGTGGCGGAGGTCAATGGCACAGTCCGCGAGATCACAGCATCAGTGGCGGGGGCGTTGGCGGTCGAATGGGTGACGGATGCGCCCCCCACCACAGCCGATATCGTGGCATCGCCGACGCCAACCGTACCTTCGCGCGTCGGCATCGCCGTTGGGCAAACCTTGCAGATCATCGCGGTGGCGGGGGCAAATCTACGCACCGAACCTTCGGTCAACGCGGCGGCGATCTTGCGCTTAAATTTTGGGGATACTATCGCCATTGTGGAGGGACCGGTACGGGCGGAAACGCTGTTGTGGTGGAAAGTGGCGACCCCCAACGGATCGTTGGGATGGGCTGCGGAAAGCGATGGTTTTACCCAAATTTTAGGGGTGATTCAAAACCCCTAAAATTTCAAAAATGAGGCATAATAAGCGTCTTGATTAGGGATGGATTGTTCCTATAGGGGGGATAACCCAATGGCTCCACGTCCGACTACTCGTGCTATCACTCGCACTGGCTCCATGCCGCGTATCGAACCCTTGGATGCGCCCCAAACTTTTCCCGAAGACACACCTCATTTGCCCCCCGACCTGCCAGAGATGCCAGCCCCCGGCGCGACGACCGGCAATATTCCTGTCGTCACCGATGCCGCCGACCCCGCGAAGTATGCCGATGACGACGTGCGGGGGTATCAATCGCGCAGTTAGCGATTCAAGGCGCTCCGGCGGGTGTAAAATGAACACCACGCCGGAATCGCGCACGAGTTTTATTGATTCGCCGCTTCGATCACGGCGGACAGGACTTCAATCGGCACACTGCCGCGATCATACGTCGTCCCCTCGTGGGTAATGAACGCGAGATCGCCATCGTCATAGCGCACCGCGACCGCTGGCGTCCCCGAGACACCCAGTGTTGTCGCCAGTTCGTAATCGGTCAAAATTTGGTTGCCGCGCCACATACAACCGAGCATCGACAGGTAATCAGCCCCCAGTTCAGTGGCGATCAACTTGCCCAAGGGGTCTTGATACCGCCCTGTCTGGGCATATTCATACAACAACTCGTGGGCTTGCCAAAAGCCACCCGCCACCATGACATCGGCGCATTCCGCCACCACCGCCGCATAAATCGTGCGTCGTCCGCCCGCTGTGGGGAAGGTGCGAAACTCGAAGCGCGCTTGCCCCGTCGCCACATATTGCTCGATCACTTGCTGCGTGACCTCACGGTAGGTTTGGCAATGTGGGCACGCAAAATCCGCAAATTCGACAATCGTGATCGGCGCGCTGGGGTCACCGATCACGAAACCGCCATCCGCTTGGCGTCCTTGCGGTAGCGATGCCAACAATGCCCGAAAGTCGTCTTGGGCGCTTACGAGGGTCGTCCCCATCCACAAGGACGCTATTAAGGTGATAAACAACAGAGAAAATCGTTTTTTCATGCGGCTGTCTTTCTTGATGAACAATCGATACGCTCTATTCTACTACGTCAATGTGTCGTGAATATGGCAAAAAAGGATGCTTTGCCTCGTAGGGGGATCCATGCTTGCAAAACGTATCAATGGTTCACTTGTCCGATAAAATTGTTACAATAATAAAAGCGAATTGAATTTGCAGCACCCCATGCCGTCCAAATCATCAACGTTGAAAAGAGCAGAACTTGCCATGTCCCAAAATCCACCTCTTTTGACCGTTGGGCACGCCCAGATAGACGAATTAAATACCCGCGCGCGGGCGCACACGGATGTCGATGTCGCCTACACATTGGCACTGGAGGCTGCCACGCTCGCCCAACAAACCACCCCACGTTATCTGCGCGGGTGGGCAGAAGCTTTGCTGACCCTCGCTTCTAGCGAAGAACGACAGGGACAGTATCGCGATTCGCTCCGCGATGTTAACCACGCGCTGACCCTGTTTCAAGAATTGCAACTGTCCCCCTTCGTCGCCAGTTGTTTTTACATTTTAACGTGGAATTATTATGGCTTAGGGGATTATCCACGCGCGATGGAATTCGCCCTGCATCATCTGCAATTAGCGGAAATCAGCGATGATTTAAAGGCGCAAGCCGAAGCCCACAACAGTCTGGGTGCCATCTATAGCATGATCTTGGAGACGAATGGGGACGCCCTCCAAAAATCACTCGATCATTATCAACTCAGTTTGTCCATTTACGTTCGTTTAGGCGAAGTCAAGCGCCAAGCCGTGTTGTTGAATAACTTGTGTGTCAGCTATCAATACATGAAACGCTATCCCGAAGCCTTAAGCCACGCCCTACAAAGTCTAGACCTGAGCCGCCAAAGCGAGGATATCTACAGCGAAATTTTGGTTTTAGGCAATCTCGCGATCATCGAGCGCTATCTCAACAATTATGCGCAAGCGCTTGAATATCACACCTTGCGCCTGCACATGATCCGCAGCTATGGCTATGGCTCGTTGGAAGCCCACACGCTGCTCAACCTCGGTTGTGTGTATGTGGACATCGCCGATTTTGACAAGGCACAGGAAGCCATCACCCAAGCGTTGCAACTTTCGGAAACCTTTGGCTACCGAAAATGGATCTACGAATGCCACGAGCAATTGGCGCTCATTGCCGAGAAACAAGGGGATTTTGAGCGTGCCTTGACGCACTATAAAGCCTATCATGAAATCGAATATACCTTGCTCAATGAACAAAGCCGCACCGCCGTCGAAAAGCTCAAAATCGCCTATGACACCGACCGCATACAAACAGAACTCACGCGCGAGCGCGAACGGCGAGCCAGTGATCAGGAGGCGTTTGAGCGCCTCAACCGCCTCAAAGATGAGATCATCAACACCGCTTCGCACGACTTAAAAAGCCCCTTAAGCAGTCTCTTGCTCAATGGACAAATGTTACAACGGCTCACCAAGACCAGCGATGAGCGCGTTCAATCGCTGACACAACGGATAATCACCGAGACGTTACGGATGCGCGACCTGATCCATCAACTACTGGATAAGGCACAGCTCGAAATTGGTCATAGTTTGCTGGAGGAAACCGTCGTCCTCCCCGATTTCATCCAGCAGCGCATCAGCGATCAAGAGACCCTTGCGGCGCACAAAGATATTCAAGTGATCTTCGTCTGCCCCTTCCTCTATGTGCGTTTTGACCAGCGCCGGATACGGCAAGTGTTCGACAACCTTTTGAGCAACGCTATCAAATACACGCCCGCTGGAGGGAAGATCACCATCGGTGCCGCTGTCGGCGCGGAGTCAGACCTGATTTTGACGCTGCAAGATACCGGCATCGGTATCCCCGCCACTGCGCTGCCGAATCTATTTAAGCCCTTCTATCGCGTCGATCTGCCGCACCATCGCGCCCAAGAAGGCAGCGGACTCGGCTTATCCATCGTCCAAACCATCATCCACCAACATGGCGGCATGATCGCCGTCGATAGCACCGAAACGGTAGGAACGACTTTCACGATCACCCTGCCGGGGGCGGTTATACAGCAAGCCTCGGCACCAGATACCCTTCGCGGTACCAGTGGGTGACCTGAGCGCTCGTCGCCCCAACCGTGACCGCCTCCCCGACGGTAAACCCCTCCGGTAGCGCCGCAACCAACGCCTCCAGCGCCGCATCACGCAGATAATCCACGCGAAAATCGTGATAGATGCCCCGCATGGGCGAGCGATAACACCAGATCGGCAGGACATAGCGTGTGGTCTCATCCAAAGGCGCGGCATGGAAGGCGAGCGGTTGTGCCCCCTGTGCCGACGTGATCACGCGGGCATAGCCCTCCAGTTGAGCGGTGATGCTGAAGTGTTCGTGCAGATATGCCATCGTCTCCGGTGATGTTCTACGGTGATCGCGTAAAATTCCGGCGGCGATCTGAGCAGCGGTCTCGTGATCGCCATAATCCACCTTGTCGATTAGCGCCTCTGGCAGCAACTCACGATGCGTAGATACCCGCGCCACCAGCGACGGCGTGCCACAACCGAGCGACTCATACACGGCATTACCAAACGACTCGACAAAGTGCCCCAATGAAAACATCACCGCCCCCAAACTATAATATTCCGGCAACAAGTCAACGGGTACCCACGGGTGAAACACAAAATGATCGGTCAAGCCGCGTTCGGCGAGGCGGGCGTCCACGCGAGCGTAAAAATCGCGCACCCCTTCGTCTTGATCCGCAAACAACCAGCGTGGCGTCAATACCCGCACATTGGTGATGCCGTACTGATGCACCAGCCGATCCGCGACTTCAATCGTCTCCCACATGCCCTTGCTCTCTTCGGGGCGGTGCGGATGCAAGATGATGGCGTGTTGCGCTGGGTCGATGTTGGGGATTAAGTCGAGGATGTGGCGCGGCGCGGTCGGCTGAAACCGTGACCAGTCGATGCTGTTGCGGATGACCGTCAGGCGGGCGGGCAGGTCGGCATAAAAGCGTCCCGCCGTTTGCAAAACAAACGCCCGCGCATATTCCGAAATCACGATCAGCCTATCGGTACTAAAGTGAAACATCCCCTGAATCGTCTCTGGATAGACATTATCCCGCAACCCGATCACGGTCGGTGTGCCTTGATACACAAAAGGGAAGGTGAATTCGCCGTCATGGATGTAAAAGACATCGGCGCGCACCATCAGTTCTGCTACATCTTGGATGATGGTGGCGAGGTTGTGCGCGCCGGTGTCGTAGGGTGCAGGGAACGGCTGTTTGAAACGCAAAATCGGCAGCACCTCAGCATTGGGGTGCCACCAAAACGGGGTATGGGTGTCCTCGCGACGGGTGCAAACGAGGGTGATCTGATGCCCCTGTTCGGCAAGGTGCAGTGCGATTGTGCGCAAGTGCTTCTGTCCGCCGCCCATATCGTGCTTGGGGAACAGCGGCGTGATCGAAAACATCAAGATTCGCATGGGCAATGGCTTTCGGGTGAACTGTGATTAGTCCCTTTAGCCTAGCATCACTTGATGACTGCCAGATGAACAACCGCCCGCACAGGCGCGAAAGATTTTTGAGAACATCCTAAGCGCGCCTTGCGGTGCCCATGCAATGGGGGGAAAATGACGCGATAAGCAAATACGAGAGGCACCACCATGGATCAGATCCGCATCGAATCGTTGCGATTACGCTGCATCATTGGCTTTAATCCCGAAGAACGCAAGAATAAACAAGATGTCGTCATCTCGATGGACTTGTTCACCGATTTGTCTTTGGGCGGTGAAACCGATAACCCCGACGATATTTTGAATTACAAAACCGTCAACAAAGCCGTGATCGCTCATGTCGAGGCGTCGTCGTACAACACGTTAGAGGCGTTGGCAGTCTCGATTACGCGGGTGGCGATTCTCGACTGCGGCGTCGAACATTTACGGGTGACAGTGCATAAGCCCCATGCCCTGCGCTTCACCGATGATGTGATGGTCATCATCGAACGCACTAGCGCCGACTTCAAAAAATAATCTAGGAGAATATTCCCATGCTGCCCGAAAACGCGACCCCTGCCAGCCACCACCGCTATCAACTCGCTAGTCAAATCGCCGCGACGTGTCCGCCGACACTCGCCGCCGATATCGCCCTCACGGGTTCCTCGGCGCGCGGTTGGGCGACCGACGACTCCGACTTGGAGTTAAACCTGTGGAGCGAGACCCTGCCCCCCTTGGAGGAGCGCACCGCATGGCTGACGACGCTGGGCGTGCGCGATCTGGATATCGAGACTGCCGCCCGTGATGATGACTCGTACTGGATCGGGGGTGTTTACGAAGGGGTGCCGGTTGAGTTCGGCTGGCAGACCCACGCCGCCTTAGACGCCACCTGTGACCGCTTGCTGTCGGGCACCGTCACGGACCGAAGCGTCACCTTTTTGGCGACTCTCATTTTGAACGGCGTGCCTTTGCGTGATAGTGGCGCGGTCAGTACCCGACAAATCCGGTTGCGCGCCTACCCCGACACAGTACAACGGGCGAGCATTCAACGCGCCGTCGCCCACATCAAACGGGGGCATGTGCAAACCACGTTGGCGCTTGCCGCACGGGGAGAGACGATCTCCGCCGTAGAACGGTTGGTCACAGATTTAGACGCCGCCATTCAAGTGGTCTATGCCGCTCATCGTCAATGGATGCCCACCCGCAAATGGACGCTGACGACGGCGCGCACCTTTGCCCCGCCGGAACTGGTCGCCCGTTTCCAAATAACCCCCTTCATCGTCGATCCCCAAGAACGGATTCACGCGGTGGCGAAGCTGCTGCGTGATGCGTTGGCGTTGGTGCCCTGCGATATTGATGTCTATGGGACATTGGCGGCGCTAGAGTAGGGACATGCCCTATAAAACCACAGCCTAGCGCAGGGCACCAGCATCACCATCACCGATATCGTTATTCTTGACGTTTTCGCCAAAACTATCCCCATGGCTGCCTAGTCAGCACCCGATCACTTCATCATAGCTGCCGTCAACAGGCGAGGCACGAGCTTCACGCCAATGAGTTCGGAATGAGTCTGTTGCAAAAGGGTTAGCAATCGACGGGCAACCCAAGGTGGTCTTGGGCGTCAAGTTAAGGGTCTATTCTCTTGTTTTGCCTCAATCCCCACCCCCTAGCCCCCTCCCCATTGCATGGCTGAGGGGGGATTTTCAAAGTGCTTGTGCCGTTTTCTCCCCCTCTCTCACGAAGTG
>Ga0105044_10007566_pt1 | contig 14956 bp, 15 predicted proteins | sample MAT01_FD_78092 | JGI IMG/M metagenome (GOLD analysis project Ga0105044, IMG submission 78092) | Freshwater microbial communities from Lake Fryxell liftoff mats and glacier meltwater in Antarctica - MAT-01 | ecosystem: Environmental > Aquatic > Freshwater > Ice > Liftoff microbial mat | place...
CGCTCGGCAAAGTCACGGCATCGCACAAACATCTCAAGACGCTTCACCACTCTGACGGCTACACTTACCAGAAAGGACAAGGCGCTCTCCCTCCCCATGCCTCAAGGCAGGGGTATCCCGCGCTGATTCGATGATAAGAACAGCACAATGCATTGACAGTGCATCACATCGCTCATAAGAGCAAAACGTGTGGCAGAGGCCCCGTTTGAAGATCATAGCGCAGCACGGATTCAATCGACCCTATGACAGCACTTGAATTTACATTTCTCATGCCCTGCCTGAATGAGTCGGAAACGCTGGCAACATGTATCCGCAAGGCCCATCAAGGCGCACAAACGGCGGGCCTGACCTCCTATGAGGTCTTGATTGCCGACAATGGCAGCACCGATGGCTCACAGGAGATCGCCCGCCAGGAAAAGGCCCGCGTCATCGCTGTGCCGCAGCGCGGCTATGGCGCGGCGCTCCTTGCAGGCATCGAGAATGCTTATGGGGCTTATGTCATTATGGCCGATGCCGATGACAGCTATGACTGGTCACATCTACAACCCTTCATCGACACCCTTCGGAGCGGCATTCCTCTTGTGATGGGAACGCGACTGCGCGGCACAATTCAGCCTGGAGCCATGCCCCCGCTGCATCGCTGGGTCGGCAATCCGATTCTGACGTTCATTGGCAACCTGCTGTTTAAAGCAGGCGTGAGCGATTATCACTGTGGTCTTCGGGGATTTCATCGTGAGACCATCCAGAAGCTGCATCTGCATACCAAAGGCATGGAATTTGCTACTGAGATGGTGACAAAGGCCGCCCTCGCCCGCCTCAAGATCACAGAGGTTCCCATTGTCTATTCGCCTGATGGACGCTCTCGCCTGCCTCATTTAAGAACCTGGCGCGATGGCTGGCGTCATCTCAGTTTCATGCTGGTCATGAGTCCCACATGGCTCTTCCTCGCACCGAGTATCATGTTTATTGCCATAGGCGTCATTACAAATATTTTTCTTCTGCCAGGCGCTTTGAAACTTGGCAGCGTGACGTTTGATATCCATACGCTGCTCATTGGCAGTATGAGCTTTATTCTGGGCATTGAACTCGCCATGTTCTGGCTTGTGGCCCGCACCTATGCCGTAAGCACTGGTTTACTTGAACCGCCTGCCCCGCTGGCGTCGTTCTCACTCAACAACAGCCTGTTGATCGGCGGATTTTTGACTCTGATTTCTTTGATTCCGCTTTTGCATTCGCTTCAACTCTGGTCAAATGTTGAATTTGGGGCGTTAAACTATCAAATTGCTCTGCGTTCGCTCATTCCAGGGCTGACATTGGCGCTGACAGGGCTGCAAATTGTCTTTGGCAGCTTTGTGCTGGCTCTGCTTCGCTTGCGAGATGGTTAAAGACTGTAATATAGGAAGGGCACTTTTGTAGGGGCGCAGCGTGCTGCACCCAATCATACCAGAGGCCCAAATCAGGACGCAGCGTGCTGCGCCCCTACCATTGAATGGGATTGTAGGGGCGCGATGTATCGCGCCCTGATTGATTTGTAGGGGATTTGTAGGGGCAGGATGCATCCTGCCCCTACAAACCCACGATTCTCACGGATAGGTGAATGATTACGGGGCGACCCATGGGTCGCCCGTGTTGAAAAACCATGTTTTGGGCGCGATATATCGCGCCCCTACAGCCACACCACGCGATTATGCACACCTACCAGCGTGCTACGCCTTGCAATTTAAGGCGCTATTCTTCGGGCGCTTGTCATCGCCTCAACCATCACCCGTGAGAAAGCTTTATGCACACTGGCTTCATAATCCACGTGATAAGCGGGTAGAGAGCGCAAGACCCGTTCTCTTTCCGCGTTATGAAGACCGCGAGGCATCTCTCTGATTGCTTGCTGTAGCGCATTTTTGACATGACAGGCGATCCAATCCCCAAGCAAATCCTCATCACTGACACGCGACCACAGGAAATAGACATCATGCTTCATCGAGTAGGCCGCGAGAGACACAAACCCATGCTTTTCGGAGGTCAGATCAAGAGCGGGGTATAACGTGAGAAAGACCAGCGCCAGACCTTTTTTATAGGGAGCTTCATAGCGCACGATATGAAAGGTCGTTTTGCCCTCGACGATATCTTCCTCTACCGTTTTGATGCGTTGATCGGGTGTACTGTGCTGATTGAATTGCTGAATCACAGTTCCTAAGAGATTGACGAGACGCTCGGTTTGCTGCTTGATGAGCAGATACGGCTTGCGTTCCGAACTCTCTGCTCTTGAAGCTGGCGCTCGGCCTCAGCTTTATTTTTCTGATTGGCCTCAAGCATCGCTCGGACAAAATCATCTAACGGTTCCTTACTCACAAACGTGCTCCTCTAATGTTGCTGATCATCCCAATAGGCATCATGCGGATGGGGAAACTTTTTAGCAGGCAGATCATCATCGCGCCACAAATCGCGCGGCCCTGAGCGCTTACGACGCCGTGTGGAGTCGATATCATAACGATCCTCATAGCGGCGCGGAACAGGCACAGGCAGAAGGCTCTTGATCACAACAGCCAAGTAGAATCAAAAAAAGCCCACTTGCGCGGGCCTCTCTGAGGTTCATTTGGGGGTGGGTGGTAGACGGGGCTCGAACCCGCAACATCTTGATCCACAATCAAGTGCTCTGCCATTGAACTACTACCACCACATAAGTATCAATATAGCATTCTTCGGGAGAGAAATCTAGGGGGATTTTGCCCTTCAACTCCTCTCCCTGATGCCTGGCTCATACGCTAGATACTGATGATGAAGCGGCTGACTTCGTAGCCGCTGAGGGTATCGTTATAGCGCACATCAGGCGTCTTCTCGATCTTTAAGGTGTCGATTGCCAGCAGCTTACGCAGGAAGATATCGGATTCCTGGATGGCAATATACGCGCCGGGGCAGCGGTGCGTGCCATCGCCAAAGCTCATGACAGGCTCCGGCACTTTACCCTGTGTCGAGGTCATGGGGCGCGCCGGACACAGCGAGAGGCCCGTGCCGCCCGTCATACGCGGATCGGCGTTTGCAGCGAAAATATTGACATCGACCAGGGTTCCAGCAGGAATGGTGCGCGTAGCGCCTTCACTTTCAAGGCGGATCTCGCCTGTCGTCCGACGCTTGAGATGGCCCACAATCGGCTCAAGGCGGAGGATTTCATGCAAGATAGCATAGCGCTCCTCTTGCGATCCCACCAGCATCCGCTGGCGCAGATGCGGCTTTTCCATCAGATGCCACAGCGCAATCGAGATGAATTCCCGCGTCGTCGCCATGCCTGCCACGCCGTACACCAAGCATTCCGTCAGAATTTCCAGATCGCTGTAATCCCGACTGATGAGGTAAGAGATCACATCGTTTTGCGGGCGTTTACGGCGGGCGCGGATGGCAGGCTTCACATCGAACAGCAGGAAACCAATGACGTGACGCTGTACAAAGATCTGATGAAGGCGGCTGGATTTCAGAGTTTCTGAGACATTGCCAACATTCAGGATGCCCTCAAGCCGCTGCTTCAGGCCCGGAACCATGCTGCTGGTGAGGCCAACCACCTGCGCCGCCACCCGCATCGCCATGTCCAGCGTCAATTCACGCAAATCCATTTGACGACGAGTCTTGAGGCGCTCGATCAATTCTTCGGCAAACGTCTCCATAAAGCCCTGATACTGCTTATCCGTAATGGCAGGCGTAAAGAACTTGTTAGTCTCACGCCGCATCCGATGATGCTCTTCGCCTTCCAGAAAGAGAATAGGCGGTTTTCGCACAACTGTTTGCATACGCTTACCAATTTTCTCAGCCCGAAAGCCTGCCTGCTTTGTGAATTCACTTCGCAGGATTTGCCGCGCTTCATCATAGCCATTAATATGCCACACGCCCTCAGCATCAATGACGATGGGTGGACTCACCTCTTGTTCACTGAGGCTGACTTTACGTTCGTTGTGAACGGGACAATGGGCCTCAGATGTTGGTATGATGGTAGGGGTTATGTCGGTCATAGGTCATTCCTCAACGCGGTGTTGATTTATCGACATGATGTCTATAAAGTATAGAATAGGCGGTTTGAGCGTTATATCAATGTGGAGTTTATGCGATATGTCGATTAAACAACAAAAGAGATTTTCATGTCGATGAGCGAAAAGAAGCCAGATCCGCGAGTCGTGCGCACACGCAGCGTCCTGCACGATGCATTGATGACCCTCATCGCTGAGATGGGATACGATGCCATTACCGTGCAGCACATTACGGATCGCGCCCAGCTCAATCGGGCAACGTTTTATCTGCATTATCGGGATAAGCAGGATTTGCTCATGCACATCATCAAGGATGTGTTGGATGAACTGTCACAGACGCCCGCGCATCTGCAAACGATTGAGGCAACGGATACGCGCCAGTTGTTCACTTACTATTTCGATCACGTGGCGAAACACGTCCGATTTTATCGCGTGATGCTGCAAGAAGCTTCTGTCGCGCCCTACGTCGAGCAGATGCATCATCACTTGGAAGACATCATACGGCGCTGGCTGACGTCAGGTCGGACTGATACAAGTACCATGCTGACGCCGCCCGAATTGTTCATCAGCTTTATTGGATCGGCCTATTTCAGCGTGATCAAGTGGTGGGTGATGAACAATCAGCCCTACTCCTCAGAGTATATGGCCGCCCAATTTATGCGGCTCACTCTCAGCGGCTTACAGCGCGAGTTTCATCTCGTAGATGTTCTCGCCAATGTTGAGATGGAACTCAGCGAGATTCAATCGCAGCGGGGTGATAAAAAGTAGGCGTCCAGGCGGCTGATCGACTCAAGAGGAATGTTTTTGCGCCACAATCAGGGTGACGCGGCTGTGCGGCAGGTCTTCTTCATGAACATGCACCTCCCAGGCGGCATCCTCAAAATAGCCTGGGAGAGAGTCCGAGCGTTCATCGCCGCGCTGCCCAGTGATGTGATACAGCCATTCCAGAAAGCGCGTCCCCGTATCGCCGCCCGTCAGCGTGCCATTGAGCACGACCACCATCACGCCGCCCGGTTGCAAGATGCGCCGCACCTCGGCCAGAGTCGTGCGTTCCACGATGAAGGGCGTGGGAAACGTTGAAACAACTGCCGCAAAGGTCGCATCGGCAAAGGGCAAATGCTGCGCCTGCCCCTGCACAAGTCTCGCCTGCCCCTTGAGCTTGCGCTGCGTGATGCGGCCCATATACGGCGACAGATCGAGGCCAATGCTGCTGTAGCCGGCCTCGCGCAGATCAATCTGCATATCACCCGTACCATGTGCCAATTCCAGCACACGGCCTGTCTTCGCCATTGGCAGATAATTAAACGCGGTACGTTGCCACACACGCCACGCCCCAAATGAGACGAAGGCACTCACGCGATCATAGAGAAAGGCGCATTCGTTATACAGCAGGCGAAAGCCAAAGCGCACCAACCGCCACCAGACATTCATTCCGCCAGCGCCTTCAAAATCACATCCGGGGTATCGGTGATGAAGCCGCTGACACCCAGAGCACGCAGATGTTTGGCCCTCTCAGCATCGTTGATCGTCCACACATTGACGAGACGCTCCAGGGAGCGAGCCTGCTGCATATACGCCTCATCCACAACACTGTGTCTGGGATGCCAGGCTTCACAGTCGTCGCGCAGAATGGCGGCCTCGGTGTCGACACCGGGTGCGTCATAGCCCATCTCCTGCAAATAGCCGAGCGGAACCTGCGGCATGATCTGGCGAAAACGCTTGAGGATGGTAGGGTTGAACGACGAGAGGCCCACATGAGCCTGCATGTTGTGGCGCTGGATGCAGTCTGCCACGATCTGCTCAACGCCATCTGAGACAGGACGTTCGCCCTTAATCTCGACGTTGACGATCATTTTCTGCCCAACGAGGTCAAAGACTTCATCCAGCGTGGGGATTTGCACGCCTTTATATGCCTCACCAAACGAACGCCCGGCATCCAATTCCTTGATCTCAGCCAGCGTCATCTCGGTAATGACGCCGTGACCATCGGTTGTGCCATCGACGGTGTAATCATGCAGGATGACGGGAAAGCCATCTTTGGAGCGATGAACATCCAATTCAATGCCATGTGCGCCCTGCGTCATCGCCAACTCAAACGAGGGGAGTGTATTCATCGGCGCGTAAGCCCGTGCGCCGCGATGCCCCCACACAAGCGCCCGTCCCTGATACCACTGTTCAACAATGTCGCGTGGACTCATGCCTCGACCTCGATTTGTCCGTCTGTCACGCGCACATTATACCAGTTGACAGGCACCTGATTCTGATTCACGCAGTGCCCATCCCGAATATCAAACGTGGCCCCATGCCGTGAGCAGGTAATCGAGTACCCATCGAGAGGAACATCATTCCCCTTGAGGTCTTCGGTGAGGACATTGCCATCGTGCGTACACATATCTTCAATCGCGTAATAGCGACCACTGACCTGAAAGATGGCAACCCAATGATTTTTAATGGAAAAGACCGCTCGTGCCCCTTCTGGAATTTCACTTGAGGGACAGACGGGGATAAATGTTTTCATACACATCTCCTGATCACAGAGACGTTATAGCGGGAAAGCCGCATCAGGGGCAAGAGGAATCACATGAGAATCTGAAAACGCACCCCCAACAAAAGCGGGCTACAATCCCATATACATGTTGATGCCCTCTTGTAGCACTTGCAAGCTGAACAGCGCACACCGTTCGCGTTGTTCAGACAGCGGCATCCCGATCATCTCCAAAATATGCTGGGGTTGAAGATATTGCACCTCATTGACAGGACGACCAATCAAGTATTCGCCCAGTAACGACGCGGACGCCTGGCTCACCGCACAGCCCTCGCCCTCCCAGCCCACCGCCGCAATGTTATAGCTTCCATCAAGTTGAATCGTGAGGCGCAGCCAATCACTGCACGTCTCGCTCTGGAGCGCATAATCAATATCATAGTGCTCTAGAGCGCCATCATTGCGACGATTATTGGCGTGATCAAGAAGTCTTTCACGGGCTTCGTCCGACATAAAATTCTCCTTGCGTTGCAGCAGCGTATGAGAGCAATACCTATAAATCGTATTATAGAACCCTTCAAGGGTCTTGCGATATAAGATTAGGTTGCATCCGCGTTTAGAATGTGTTTCGCAAAATTAACCTGCCAGGAGCCGCTTTTAAGCGGGCGGGCATGATGCGGAACACAGCTTTCACATGATTCAGATCAGCCATCAGCGGCACTTTCTATGTGGAGGGGCTTGGCGTGCCAAGCCCTCCCATCACACCAAATTTGTTTCGGTTTTCTTTTAGCTCAGGATTTTGGCTTCGATTTCATCGTGCAACCGCGCCCGTACCCGCTCAAATGGGATGCGCTGGAGCAGCTCATGGAAGAAGCCATCGATGACCATCAGTTGGGCTTCATTGCGCGGGATACCGCGACTTTGCAGGTAGAACAGCGGCTCTTCTTCCAGCGTGCCAAAGGTGGCCGCGTGGGAGCACTTCACGTCATCCGCTTCGATCTCCAGTCCAGGGATGCCATCCATGCGAGCATTGTCGCTCAACACAAGGTTGCGGCACGCCTGATAGCCATCGATCTTCTGCATTTTGGGCAGCGATTTGATCATGCCCTGCCACAGCGTGCGGGCCTCATCTTTGGCCGCGCCCTTAAACAGCAGATCCGTCGTACTGAGGGCGGCGTTGTGATTCTGCTGTGTATCCAGATCAAAGAATTGATCCTTGTCCGCAAAGAAGAACGCCGACATCCGCGCATTGCCACCCTTGCCCACTACATCGACTTCGAGGAAGGCTTTGGTCAAACGGCTGCCCATCGTGCCCGTCACCCAATCGAGATTGGCATTGGAGCCGACGATACCGCGCTGATGGCTGAACTCGTAGGTTTCACGATTCCACTCTTGCAGTGAGACATAGCGCAGATTGGCGCTGTCACCGACGATGAGTTCTGTCGCGCCTATTGTTGCAGAGTGAGTCGTGCCTTCTGCCGAGGCATAATCGACCTGCACAGTGGCCTGGGCATTCTCCTCCACCACGACCAGGATATGCGGCAGACTTGCGCCGGATTTGGTGTTGTAGATCACCAGATGCAGCGGCAGTTCCGCCACCTGATTGCGCGGCACATACACAAATGCACCATAGTTCCACAGCGCGGCATGGAGGGCGGCAAATTTGCCATCTTGCGGGTGGACAGCCTTCGTCATGAGATTTTCGCGCACAAGATCGCTGTGTTCACGCGCCGCCGTGCTCAGATCAGTGAAGATCACCCCAGCCTGACGCAGTTCATCAGCCAATTCGTGATGCACCAGACGGCCATCCACAAAGACCATCAGTCCGCCCTGCTTGTCGCCAATGAGGGGTGCAAGATTCTTCTCTGGCACAACATCGAGCGTCGCGCCATTGGCGATGATGATCTGATCGGCATCTTCCCAGCGAATATGCCGATAATCGGTGCGCCGCCATTCTTCTTCCATATACGGCATGGGCAGCGATTCGTAAATATCCCACGCCACCAGACGTGAGGCTTGCAGCCAGTCCGGTTCGTTGTGCTGCTGGCTCAACGCCTGCACATCGGCGCGGGTATAGCGCGGCGCAGCCACGCCGCGTGCGCGTCTTTGAACGACCATAATGTTTTATCCCTCGTGTGATTGTGTAGGGGCGCGATGCATCGCGCCCTTCCATGCAAATTGTTTTAAATCGGGGTCTACCCAATCGAGCCTTCGAGTTGAATCTGGATCAGGCGATTGAGTTCCAGCGCATATTCCATCGGCAGCTCTTTCACCAGCGGCTCAAGGAAACCGTTGACGATCAGCGCATTGGCCTCATCTTCGCTCACACCGCGAGTCATCAGATAGAAAAGTTGATCTTCACCGATTTTACTCACCGAGGCTTCATGCCCCATCGTCACATCTTTGGCATCGACTTCGATGGTGGGATAGGTATCTGAGCGGCTGCTATCATCGAGCAGGAGCGCATCGCACACCACATTGCTACGTGAGCCGTGTGCTTCCGGCCCAATCTTGAGCAGGCCGCGATAGCTGGAACGCCCGCCATCCTTGCTGATAGACTTGCTGATGATCTGGCTGGTGGTATTTGGGGCGAGATGAGTGATCTTCGCACCCGCATCCTGATGCTGACCTTTGCCGGAGAACGCAATCGACAGGACTTCACCATGTGCGCCTTCACCTGCAAGGATGACCGCCGGATATTTCATCGTCAGCTTAGAGTTATGGACAATGAAGCCTTCGCAGACAAAATTGCCTGTGCCTTCGACTTCGATATCCCAGGTGGGCGCAAGTTCCGCCGACGCTTCCGAGACATGAACAGGCGCAATTTCGATGGAATCGCTAAGGGTGATCTGTGAGCGCCCGACTGTGCGGCGTACTTGCGTTGTAGAAAGAGGCTGGCTTTGAGCTTTCTCACGCAGTTTTTGACTGACATAGGGATAGAAGCGTTGATCAATTGGGAACACAAGACGATGGCTGCCATGAGCCGTACATACGACGCCCATAATGACAACTTGCTTATCTTCGCTGAATTCCGTATGGAAACGCGCACTAATGCCCAGTGTCACGAGAAGTGAGGCGATGTCTTCCAACAGCAGAAGATTGACCGATTTAAGGCTGAAACCATCTTTGTTGACTGTACCATCTGCATCCAGATAGCCAGCAATGAAGGCGATACGCTGCGATTCAGGGAGTGACCATACCCAACTCGGTACACGCTTATTACGGGCCTTGCCTGTAAACCCATTGAGTTCAAAGAAGGCCGCGAGTTCCTTGCTATTCCAAGCCAGATGATGCCCATCAGCACGTTCTGTGGGTTCAGCATCAATAATATCCACCATTGTGCTAAGCAGCTTACCACGCGCACGATCTTCACGCGGGGTTGAGAAACCCACCTTCGCAAAACGCACAACATCAGGGGTCTTTCCTGCCTTGATTTCGATATTGCCATCACCAACCCAATAGCCAAACATCCACATGATATCATCTGTTGTGTATTCAAGAGACTTCATGCGTGAAGTCTGAGTACGTGTCATGCTGAGGCTGTCAGCATATTGATTCATCGAGTCAAATGTGGTCGTCAACACAGGCATCGTCAACTGATGCGCTTGTCCATAATCAATGGAGCGCATTGGAACAATCGCCTCTTGCAACTGATCGGCTCTTACATAGGCCAGTTGATAGCGCCCCAGCTTTTTGGCCACCTCAGCATTATGAACATACGAGTAGAAGGGATGATTGGCCGTCACACGCACCTGACGCTGCTTCATCGTCACCGTATGGACAGGCTGATAGCCGGAGAATACTTTGGCTTTCACGCGGCGGAAAACAAGTTGACCACTGGTTTCATCGTAGGACAAAACCTCATCGCCAATGGCTAATTTTTCAATGGGTTTCAAGCCCTGGGGCGTGGTGACAGTTTCGCCCTCTGCGATACAGCCTAAATTCCCATCGACCCATTCCATCGTGGCTTTTTTGTAGGCCACCGCCCGCTTGGTCACAAGATTGTAAACGTTATTTGACCAGTTCTGGATGGTGGTGTAGCGGCAACGCCCATTGTCCCTGACGATGATCTCGACAACGGCACTGTGCAGGCTGTTTGAGCTGTACGTCGGAGCGGTGCAGCCTTCAACATAATGCACATACGCGCCTTCATCCACGATGATCAGCGTGCGCTCAAACTGGCCCATGTTCTGCGTGTTGATGCGGAAATAGGCTTGCAGCGGCATTTCAATCTTGACACCCGGTGGCACATAGATGAACGAACCGCCCGACCAGACCGCCGTATTCAGCGCCGCGAACTTGTTATCGTCCGAGGGAATAATCGTGCCGAAATACTGGCGCACAATCTCCGGGTATTGGCGCAGCGCACTGTCCATATCCAGGAAAATAACGCCCTTGTCTTCCAGGTCTTTGCGGATGTTGTGATACACCGATTCCGAGTCGTACTGTGCCGACACACCTTGCAAATACTTCTGCTCGGCTTCGGGGATGCCCAAGCGATCAAACGTGTCTTTGATCTCGGCAGGCACTTCGTCCCAATCGCGCTCGGTCTGATCGGTGGCACGCACATAGTAGAAAATATCGTTGAAGTCGATGCCGCTCAGATCGCCGCCCCAATTCGGCATTTCCTTCTGGAGGAAGATGTCATAGGCCGCCAAGCGAATTTCGGTCATCCAGGCGGGTTCTTTCTTCAAGGCGCTGATCTGACGCACGATGTCAGCATTCAGCCCCTTCTGGCTTTTGAAGCTGTAGGTGACATCATCGTCATGGAAGCCATAGGTATCATCATAGGAGCCGCGCACATCTTTGAGCGCTGCCTCATTTTCCGTGAACTGCTTATCAGATTGAACTTGTTCGGTCATCGTGTCACATCCTTAAATTAGAGTGAGTGAACGGTTATTCGGCTTGCGGCAGAGCGTACTTCGCACGAATCCAATCGTAGCCATTGGCTTCCAATTGCAGCGCCAATTCAGGGCCGCCGCTCTCGACGATCTGTCCCTGGAACATCACATGCACATACTGCGGCTTGATGTAGTTGAGCAGACGCTGATAGTGCGTGATGACGAGTGCGCCCAGGTTCGGGCCTGTGAGTTTGTTGACGCCTTCGGCCACGATCCGCAGCGCATCAATATCGAGACCCGAATCGGTCTCATCGAGAATGGCAATCGACGGTTCGAGCACCGCCATTTGCAGCACTTCGGCGCGTTTCTTCTCGCCACCGCTGAAACCTTCATTGAGATAACGGCCTGCAAACTGTGATTCGACGCCCAGATCGGCCATCTTCTTGCGCATCAGGCGTGTGAAATCGGGGATGGAGATGCCTTTGCTCGTCGGGTCTTTGGCCTTCACACGGGCATTGAGGGCATGGCGCAGGAAATTCGCCAGCGTGACGCCCGGAATCGCCACCGGATATTGAAAGGCCAGGAACAGACCTTCGCGGCTGCGTTCGTCAGGTTGCATCTCAAGCACATTCTGGCCGTTGAGCAGGATTTCGCCTTCGGTGACTTCGTACAGCGGATTGCCGAGCAGGACATTCGCCAGGGTCGATTTGCCGGACCCGTTTGGCCCCATCAATGCATGAATTTCGCCCTGATTGATCGTCAAATTCACACCGCGCAGGATCGGTTTTTCATCGCCTGCAACGCGGACATGGAGATTTTGGATGCTGAGAGTAGCGCCCATCGTGTTTCCTCTCGTCGGAAAGATGTAAAGCGGGTTAAATTTTATGTGTACCCGATGTTTAAACGTGCCTTTAGTATATCAAGGCGTTTCACGAAGTGTCAATATTTATGATGAATATCTGCTTTATTCAGACGCGGGCATGAACATGTCTCTTTCGTCTTCGCCATATCCTGTAAAGTCCTCCTATGAGAATGGAACAAAGTGACCTGCTGTGAGCGTTTTGTGTTATAAGACATAAAAGAGAGTCATGGGAGAGTGAGAGCATGTCTGCACCCAAACGACAGGCCGCCGCCGCTGAAATTTTTAATCAGCAGAATATTATGTCCGAAGATGTTGATGATCTCCGTTACAGCTTTGACAATGCTGAGAGCGAACAGGCTGACGAGTTTCAACTGCGAGGTATGTTAGCCGTTGGTTCAGTCATGGGTGGGATGCCCGCCCCGGCCTCTGCCCCCATGCCGATTCAGGCACAGGCCGCCTATGCTGCCAATGGCCCGGCTTACTTTGCCCAACGCAGCGCTCCGACTGCCAGGAAAGAGGCTGCGCCCCTCTTCAGTATGAAGACCTCGGAAGAATTGCAGCTTGAGAAAGAGCCGATACAGGTGCGCGAAACGGGCTTCTGGCTGTGGAAGCGCGTCATTGTGCCGCCCAATGCCTATGTCGTGCATACGCGCCTGGGCCGAAAAGAACCCGTGACGCTCGGCCTGGGCGTCTCGTTCCGCTATAACCCGAATACCGATGCCTATCTGGTCGTGCCTGCGGCCATGCAAACGATTGGCATCGTCGCCAACAGCATCTCGAAGGAAAAACAGGGCATCAATGTTCTGGCCTATGTGCAGTGGCAGATCAGCGATTTTTCGGTGGCCTATCGCAAGCTTGATCTGGCCGACCCGCGTGATCCCCTCGGCATCGTGAATGCCCAACTGCGCGAACAGGCCGAGGCCGCGATCAAAGACAAGATCGCCACCATGAGCGTTGAGGATGTGCTGGCCGACAAAGCCCCGATCATCGAAGAGCTGACGCGCCGATTGAGCGAAGTGAGCCAGGGGCGCTATCAGCGCGAAGACAGCGCCGACAGCGAAGGCTTGGGCATCAAGATTGTCACGGTACAGATCAAAGAGGCTCGCGTGAGTTCACAGCGCCTGTGGGAGAATCTGCAAGCGCCTTATCGCCATGAGCAGGAGAAAGAAGCGCGTCTGAGCTATTTGCAGATGCAGGAGCACATTCGATCCAAAGAACTGACCACCCGTCAGGTGACGGAGACGAGTGAGGCCGAGGCTCAGGTCGAAATCGAGCGCATCAAACAGAGCAAACAGACCGAGGGCCTGGAACTGCGCCTGACGGAAGAGCAAAAGCGCTTTGCCCAAGAACAGACGACAGCCCGCCAGCGCATCCAGCTTCAGGAGGAAACCACGCTGGTGAGCGAGGAATCCAAACGGCGCTTGGAGATTGAACGCGCCCGTTTGGAGCAGGGAGCGCGACTTGCGGCCCTGGAACGCCAGCAGGAAGAGGTCATCGCCCGCGCCCGCACCGAGGCCGAAGCCGAAGCACAGAAAAAAGTCCTGCGCGTGGAACAGCGCCTGAAAGAGATGATTGAGGAGCAGCGGCTTTCCGCGCAGATGGCCGCCGTTGAGCAGGAACGTTTGCAGCGCGAAGAGGCGCTCAAGGTGGTCGAACATGCGTACTTGCAGCGCGTGCAGGCCCTGGAAAATGAACGTGAGCAGCGGGCCACCGAAGATCGCCTTGCCCGTGAACGCCTCACGACCCACGCCCAGCTTGATCTGCAAGAGGCCGCCAATCAGACGCGCTTCCGTCAGCAGGAGTTTGATGCCCAGATTGCGCGGCTGTACCAGGAGGTGCGGAATCTCACCAACGCCCGCGATCTCGAACGGCTCTTCATCGAGCGGATGCCGGAATTGGCCTCGCACATGCCCGATATCCAGGAGATGCGCGTGCTGCAAACGGGCGATGCCCCCACAAGCCTCAATGCTGTCATCGGCGGATTCATCACGCTGTTCGATACGCTGCGGGCCAGTATGCAGCATGATGAAAACATTGAAGAATAGCAATCAGAGAACCCTTCCAGAGGAGGCCCTCATGTTGAGGTGTCTCCTCTGGAAGAGCATCGTGATCGGGCGAGTAGAGGGAGCGGAGATCGATGAAAAAACAGAAACGACTGCCGCCTGACGACTCATATCCGTCCATCGATATGAGTCAGTTTGGTGTCAAAAAGAGTGTCAGCATCTTGCCCTGGATCGGCAGCCGCGTGTGGTTTGTCGGCGTGTTGGCATTATTTGCGCTCGGCCTCTGCATCATGACATTGGCCGCTGGTATCGTCGTGCCCGATGCCAATGCCACACGAACACCCTATCATGTCGCGTCACAGCAGGCGCAGGTCACAAAATCTCCCGCCCCAACAGGCTCCCCTACCGCCCGCATGAGGCTCACACCGCTGCCGTTGATCACGCTCGGCTCCAGCGCCACAGCAGAAGGCAGATAGACCGTCATAGTGTAAGGACTATGAGTCGTTACATAGACATTAAGTTAAGACAAAATATTCGTTTTGGGCATACCTTATGGAGAAGCGAAACAAATTTGGCGTGATGGGAGGGCTTGGCGTGCCAAACCCTCTGCTTTGCGCCCAAAACGTCTTAGAAGTCGTTTGATAATGCAAAATGTTATGCATGATTCGTGTAGGGACAGGGCCTGCCCTGTCCATTTTCACGCGATGAACGGACAGGGCAGGCCCTGTCCCTACGCCAAAATACATTTTTTTGTAACG
>Ga0105044_10007568_pt1 | contig 14954 bp, 6 predicted proteins | sample MAT01_FD_78092 | JGI IMG/M metagenome (GOLD analysis project Ga0105044, IMG submission 78092) | Freshwater microbial communities from Lake Fryxell liftoff mats and glacier meltwater in Antarctica - MAT-01 | ecosystem: Environmental > Aquatic > Freshwater > Ice > Liftoff microbial mat | place...
CAACCGCTCTGGCAAGAGCTGGCCGGGTACGTGCAATCGCTGGACGACGACCAGTTCAAGCGTGCCATCGTCTTCCTGCGAAGGGCGTTCGGTGGCTTCGCCCCGCACCAGAAACGGCAGATCTGCGAGAACCTCGCCGAGCATTGGGGCGTCGATGCCGACGCCGCAAAAGAGGCACTCGCGAACCCGCTGACCGAAGTCGAGGAGCAAACGCTCACCGACCTGAACGAATTCAACTTCGACGACATTTAACATGCAAAAAACAACCGATCTCGAGCAACTTCGCCGTTGGCGGCTGATCCTAGGCAAAGACTCGCAAGCTTCGCTCGACAACATGGGTAGCTGCTCACTCGGTGGTGGCGACTCCGAGATGGACGCCGCACTCGCAGCCATTTACGACGACATTCCCGAAGACGACGACGCGCCCAAACAACGATCCGCCGGGCTGGGTGCATCCGCGCCGCGGCTCGCGAAATGGCTCGGCGACATTCGCACGTACTTCAAGGAAGACGTGGTTTCCGCCATCCAGACCGACGCAATCGAGCGAAAGGGACTCACACAACTGCTATTCGAACCGGAGACGCTGAAGAGCGTGCAGCCGAACATTCAACTCGTCGGCGTGCTGATGTCGCTGAAGGGCCGCATCCCCGAACGCACCAAAGAGACGGCCCGAATGGTGGTGTCGGCCGTCGTTGAGGAAGTCAAAAAGAAACTCGAACAGCGTCTGCGGCAGGCGATCATGGGGGCGCTCAATCGCAAGGAGCATTCGCCGATTCCGAGTGCATCGGCGATCGACTGGAAGTGGACCATCGGCCGAAATCTGAAGAACTACAACCCCGAACTCGGCACGATCATTCCGGAGCGAGTTTACTTCTACAGTCGGGCACAGCGTTCGAACACGTGGACGGTGATCGTCGATATCGACCAAAGCGGCTCGATGGCGGACTCCGTGGTTTACGGCGCGATCTGCGGATCGATTTTTGCCAGCCTGCCCGCGCTCGATACGCACGTGATCGCGTTCGATACGGAAGTCGTGGATCTCACTGAAAAGTGCGGCACTGACCCAGTCGATATGCTGTTCGGAATTCAACTCGGCGGCGGCACGGATATCAACAAATCGGTGGCCTACTGTGAGAAGTTCATCACCGACCCGAAGAAGACGCTCTTCATCATGATCACCGACCTTTACGAGGGCGGTAACGAGGCACAACTCGTTCGACGCCTCGGCGAGATGGCCGCATCGGGGGTGCGTGCAATGTGCCTGCTCGCGCTCTCGGACAACGGGGCACCGAGCTACGACGAAAGTCTCGCCCGCAAGCTCGCTGCGCTCGGCATCCCCTGTTTCGCATGTACGCCACAACGCTTGCCCGACTTAGTCGAAGGCGCATTACGCGGGGCCGATCTGACGCGACTCGCCACCAAAACCGCACCTGCAAAATAGCGATTGGGACGAGTACGATCAGTCCGGTAAATCGAACGAGGTCGAGCGATTTGCAACTGCTTGGAATGGCGTCTTTGACCGGAGTCAATCTCCCTAAAGTGTGAATTGGGCACGCGATCCCTCATCGGCCGAAGCGGAGACTCCGCCAGGATCAGACAAGAATGGATACGTCGTGTCATCTGAAAAGGGATCCGTTTCAGCCGCGAGAGGTGTAGCGAAGTAGTGGGAACATATTCACAAGTAGCGGGCTCGGAGTTGGCGGAGCAATTCGAGTAGTGGCTTTGTCTTCGCGGTCGCATCCAGTAACCCGTTGGGCTCCTCGTTGGTTTGGTCTAGCCAACGATCCCAGCAGAACGTGCGAATGTGCGGCGTGCTGAGGATGACGGCGGCCACCGACGCGCCCCAGTCGCTCTGGGCTTCGGTGTTGTCGGTTCCCTTCCAGCATCGGCTGAACAGCGGCATCTCGCCCGAACCCGGACTCATGGCGACACCCGACGTTCGCCCCGGATGCCTTGCGATGACATCGAGCGGTACGCCGAGCACGCCGAACAATTCGAGAAGCCGAAACAGTTCGATGCCGTCGCGCAGGTTGCTCGCTCGCGGATCGTTCCCGCAATAATACTCCAACTCGAACCCGTTCACGGGCAGCCCGCTACGTAGCAGCGTGTCGGCAAACACGAGCGGCGAGTACGTGTACTCTTCGCGCTCGAGGTAATCGCCCCACGGTAGTGACAGGCCAATGGTCCACTGGCCATCGGGGTCGGCCATTCGCGCCGATTCGAGTAGCCGCACGACGAGCCGCAGACGGTCGTCTTCGGACAATTCGAGATGATCGCTGTGGTTGAAGCCCGTGCAAACGGTCCAGTTCTTGACACGGTCGCGGTAGCGGTGGACAATCGTTTCGAGGAAATCGCAAAAATACGCCGCGAGGCTCGGCAGTTCGCCTTTCGAATCCGAGAGCCACGCCGGTAGCATCTTGCCCGTCAAATCGATGATCGGCCCGATCGAAGTGCGAATGCCATTCGACTCGGCCCAATCGAGCAGCGCATCGAATTTCGACCAATCGCTGTTTGACGGACTCGATTCAATCTCTGCCCAATCCGGCACGAGTTGCACTGCGTTCAACGTCCCCTGAAACGATGCAGTCGTTTCCTGGCTCGGAACGGCACTCAGGCGGCAGGCCATCCGAGTTGGCAGTCGGCCGCGCGATAGCCGCGTGTCCATCGCCGCTTGGCAATACTCGTGAGCAACAGCATCCGCAATTCGATAACACCGTTCGAGGCACGCGGTCGCATCGACATCGGCTTCGTGCTCGCGCTGATTCAGCACTGCGCGGATGAACGATTTTGTCGCCATCCGCACATCGGCATTTACCGCTTCAGATAGGATCAGACCGAGTGTCTTCCACTCATACAACTGATTGCGAACTTGATTCAACTTCCCGCGAGCCAGTTCAACGAGCAGGTGATACGGTTCGGGGCGTTCCCGCAGCGTCGTCGTGCTGGTAATAGGGAAGCCGAACTCGGGGATCGGCCACGGGACATTCACGAATCCGCTCTCGCTCTGGCTGCGAGTGAGCTTGAGCAACAGACCACTGATGTGCGTACGCGTCGGAAATGGAGTGCGGTCGTAACCGCCCGCGAATCGCGCACGTTCCAGTGCAGGCTTAGCACCCGCAGGCAAACTATCCGGGAGTTGGAACGAAATCGAACCCATAACAATCCGCAGAGGCTGATTCCGGAGACATCGAGATTATTTACTGTTATAGCTTATTGCCCGTCGCGTTACTGTTTGCGAATGAACGATTCACCAAGTTTCCGCACCGCAAACCATAAGCTCATGCCACAGGTCGTACAATCGATGCGATCGCGATACCATACCGGTCGGCGAGCGCGATCGTAAATGGCTCGTCGAGCAAGATTGTCTGCCCGGCTTCGATGCCGAGTGCCGTGGCACCCGCTTGATGCATCGTCTCGATGGTCGTAGCACCCACTGTCGGGACGTCGAAACGGCGATCCTGCTGCGGTTTCGCGACTTTAACGACTACGAAGCCCCGCTTGCAGAGTTCGCCCGCACGGCGAATCGCGAGGTCTGTTCCTTCGATCGCCTCGACGGCAATCACCGCTCGCTCTCTTATCATTACGCTCTGGCCGATATCGAGTTCGCCCATTTTTTTTGCGAGCACCCAACCGAAGTCGATGTCTTTCATTTCAGCGGCCGTTGGTTTGCGGCGGGTGAGCGTTCCGTTTCGCACGAGCAACTCCGGGCAGAGGTCCAGAGGAGAGACGCACTCGAGGCCTTCCTTGCGAAATTCGTCGATCAGGCCGAGCAACAGTGAGTCGTCTTTGTTATCGCTGCGGCTACGTGAGTACCAGTATCGTAGCATCCGCGCATCGGGCAAGAGTTGCAACCAGCGCCACGGGCGGAACAGAACGTGCTTGTGAAACTTTCCCGCCATCGACCAACGCTCGACGCCGCCGTTTTGAAACGAGCGAATCATGAAGCTCAGCGATAGACGCCGCATCGAGTGATATTCGTGGCAAATCCGGCTCAGGCTCGGGTCGGCCATCCCGTGAACGCCGATGCAGACGACTTTGATCCCACACTCGCGGGCTTTTTCGGAGATCAAGATCGGGAGCCGACCCGCACAGGCGATCAGCCCGACAGGTGACAAATCGACATCCGACATCATTCGTCCTCCATGCCGAGGTGATGCTTGATTTTCCGGATGTCCTTTCGCAGTTCGGGGAGTTTTTCCAGACTGACGATGATCCGCATCTGTTCGCGGTCCGGCGTGGCTGGGGCACCGAGCATCCGCGAATCGGCGGGCACGTCTTTGTGAATGCCCGCCCGCGCACCGAGTTGCACGCGATCCCCCACGTGAACGTGATCCGCGACGCCGACTTGCCCCGCCATAATGACGTAATCGCCGGTGGTGGTCGAACCGGCGATGCCGACCTGACTCACGAGCATATTGTGCTTGCCGATCTGGCAATTGTGCGCGATCATCACGAGGTTATCGATCTTTGTGCCGAGGCCGATTCGCGTAGCTCCGAACGTTCCGCGATCGATCGTCGTGCAGGCCCCGATTTCGACATCGTCCGCAATCTCGACGCTGCCGAGTTGCGGCACTTTGACGTTGCGCCCATCGTGGTGGCGGTAACCAAAACCGTCGGCACCGATCACCGAATTCGCGTGAATTCGCACCCGATTCCCGATAGTTGTCTGATCGTATAGTACGACGTGCGGAAACAATGCGACATCGTCGCCGATCCGGCATTCCATACCGATGCTCACACCGGCGTGGATCATGGCCCGCGCGCCGATGATCGTGCCTTCCGCGATGTTAGCATGGGGGCCAACCGTGGCTTCCGCACCGATGACGACTGTCGGGTGGATGCACGCGGTCGGATGGATCGAGGCGGCGTGCGGGTGGGCGATTCCGTGGAGGTGCTGTACGATTTTGGCAAAGGCCATGAGTGGATCGCGAACGCGAATCAACGGACGGCCGTTCACCGGAACCGACGAGTTCACGACAGCAGCGGCGGCGTGGGAATCGTGCCACGCAGACATATACTTTTCGTCTTCGACGAAGGTAATGTCGCCGGATCGGGCTTCGTTTAAAGGGCGTGCGTTGGAAATGACGCGTTCGCCGTCTCCGACAACTTCGCCTTCCACCCACGTTGCCAACTGTCGCACGGTAACGGTCACAGTCGGCTCCTTCTGGCCTGCGTATGCCACCCATATTGAAGGGTCTGGCGTGAAGGTAACGAATCCACTACGATTGGGCAAGTCCAAACGGACCGGCACGCCGTGGAGGATTCGGCACTCTTTGACATATCGACCGGGTTGCACAACTTTACGCACCGAGTTGAACGCGAGGCCGCACTTAAAAGGTGAATTCATGCGGATCGGGCAGGAAGTAGCGGTTGTGCCGTTCGATTTCACAATCCCGGCGAGTCACAATTTAATTGGGATCGATGGGTAATCCAACGCTTTTGGCGAAATCATCGGCGTTCATCGGCCCCGTTTCCGTCTGGATTGTGCCCTTCGTCGCTTTCGTTAAACAGTAGTTCAGCAGGTTCCACGAACGCACGAGTGCCGGTTCGCCAGTGCCCCACGTAACGCAAACGAGTTGCCCATTACGGCGCTTGACCGTGACCATGCCGCCAGTCATACCGATTCGCAGTTCGTGCCACGTCGAATCCGGAATTTCATCGGGGAATGCAGGCATCCCGTCGATCATGCGAAGCGTCGCCGTTTCGCCATTCGCAACTAGCAATCCACGAACGGCCGCCCAATCGGGCAGGACTTTCGGTTCGTGCGATATCGTGCGTTCGACTCCCATTTGATCCTCGATTTCTGCTACTTCTTCAGGTTGTCTTCGGGATATTCCTTTTGTTTTATGGCCAGTACTTCGAGCGGCTTCGATTATCACTGTCGTTTGCGCGAAATACGTGTAACTTCAATTCTCGTCTGATTCTGGTAACCGCAGGTCGCCGGTCTTTGGCCTGCGCGGGGGCATTTGCAATCGAAGACCGGTCGCGGCGAGTCTTCGAGACGGGACACAATCCCGTCGGAAAGGAATCTGGCTCATGGGTCGTTAGACTCGCCGAGATGGTCGACGGCGAAAATCCGCGAAACGAACGCAACGCCAAATCCGTTATCGCAAAGCAATAGCGAATGCGCAGTCGCTCAACAAATGGTTCTTTCGCGGCAAGGATACTGCTACTGACGTCGCAGTCGCGGCCATGCAGAAGACCGCAATAAAAAAGGGATTCCGAACGGACCGTCCATGTGATGTCAGGTGAGTATCCGCTAAAAGAAAGCTACCCGTAGGGGTATCGCGATACGATGAAGATCCGCTTCGACGAAGAACTTCCCGCCTGGAACTATCGTGCCGTTCCTGCCAAATTGGCCGGTTATTAAATTTCAGGTGCTTACGTCTATATTATTTTGCGTTTTGACAGGCTTGCGCAAACAGTCTTGCGGCTTGTTGCGAACGTGTGGGGTCGGTACGTAAGGTCTCGAAACAGGCTTTCGCTTCCTCCCATTGCTTCATCTGAAAGTGGCACAAACCGAGATTCAGTATCGCAGATGGGCCGAGAATATCCGTCGAAAACGCGGCGTTCGCGTCGTATTCGCCCGAGCGACCCAACGCGAGCAACCGATTCAGCCGTTCCGCACACTTCGGATAATCATGGGCCGCATATCGCTCGACGGAAAGCGCCCAGAGCACCGGTGGCGTTCGGGCAAACCAACGATCCGCGAGCGTTATGGCTTCTTCACGCGAAATCTGGCTGCGACGCTGTTCCGTAGAAACCGTCAACAGATACTCGAGGAACATGCCCACAGCGGGCGGCGGGGCGGTGCCGGTGGCTGCCATCGCACGAACGGGTTCGTCGGCCTGAGCCAGAATGTCGTGCCCGCGTGGGTCGTTCAACAACAAGGCGTTTCGACCGAGTTCGATCGTCAAATCGAGCTGTCCGGGTCGGTCCCGCAGTTCGGCTTCGAGTAGCTTCACGCCCCACTGCAACTTATCGGCAGTCAGTGTGGAAAGGTATCCGTGGTGCAGAATGCTGCTCGCTTTCAGCGCATCGACTCGCTGGCCATGCCGATGCGCGATGTCCGCGAGCGGCGTGACGAATGCCGGGTGCAGCCGACGGTAGTAACGCACCGCCGGGTCGCGGCGATACAACCGGGGTTCCCACGTTACCGGTCCGAAACCGGGGCGTTTTGCATCGAATTCGTGCACGATACGCACGTCGTACGCAAACACGTCGACGTCTTCAGTAGCTCGTGTTATTAGCGAAACTGTCTGCGGGTCGAGTTCTTCATCGGGGTTCAACCAGAGAATCCAGTCGCCGGTCGCTCGATCGAGTGCCGCATTTTGCGCGGTAGAGAAGTCGTCGTTCCAGGGAAACTCTACGACGGTCGCTCCGTGCTGATTCGCAACGTCGATCGTACGATCCATCGAACCGGTATCGACGACGACTAACTTCGCATTGAGTGCCCGCACCGAGGCGAGCGATGCCCCGAGGCTGGATCCGTGGTTTCGCGTCACAAAACAAGCGGTGATAAGCATGGGTACATTTTAGGTGAGGTAAAATCGATTGTTACCGCATGAATTGGTTGTACGGAACGCACGATGCAGGGAAGTTCGGGCTGCGAGGGTCACACCGGAGAAGCACGATAAACAATGACAGGTTTTCAGGTTGATTGCCTTGCGGGGTTTGGGAAAGACGGCTAAAAGTAATGATCGGATAATTTTCCCGGAATTCAGCACTCCGAATGAGCGAGTGGATCGTCTTAGTGATTACGGGGCACCGTAATTATTTTACGTCGTGAATTTGATGCGGAATCGCATCTCTGAGGTCGCTTGCGAACTCGGATACCGGGTACTCCACAAAATCTTCCCACTCCAGTGGCCGACAGGGTGTCCAATGTCTTCCGAACGATTCTCCCGCCTGTTCCGTTCCTGGGTCTACCGCGTTCGCCCGACGAACAAGACCGGTATCCGACCTTCGCTCCTCCCGCGTCTGCGTGTGCAGGAATTCGAAGAGCGCGTCGTGCCAGCCGTGCTGCCATTGCCAACGCAAACCCAGCCAGGGGCGGTGGTTTCGCTGCCAGGCATCGATGTTGCGGGCGACATCATCGGCCCCGTCGTTGTGGCCAGTCCGATTAACCCGTTGAATCAAGTGCTCGTTGCCACAGTCGTGCCGACGAACGGTCAGACCGGGATCGTCGGTTTCTCCTCGAACAACGGTGGTCTGAGCTGGGGCAGATTTTTAGATAATACTTTTCGCACCTCGCGGCGGAACGACAACAGCATCGATCCCACGAATCTGACGCCTGAACAGATGCGCTTCACGCACGCATACAACCCAACTGTCGCTTTCGATCGCGATGGCTCGGTTTACATCTCGCACCTGCAAACGAATGCCGCCAAAACGAGCGGGGAACTCGTATTCAATTCGTTCACTTTCGGGGGCGGTGCCCTGAATGGGCAGAAGTCGTTATACCAATGGATCGGCCAGGATCCCGCATTCAATCCGTACGTGGTTGTCGACAATAATGCCCCCGTCGTTACCGACCCTGTTACGGGCGGCGTTCGTACCAATCCGTCTTCGGGTAAAGGCGTGTACGTCACGTGGAATACCAACACCACGCTCGAAGATCAAAACCAGAATCCGTTCCAGAACCAGAACGCGATTCTCATCGCTGGTTCGGCGGATCGGGGTGCAAGTTTCTCGAATCCTGTGCTCGTGACCGACGGCGGTTATACGAAGAACGTATTCTTGAATTCGTTTTCATCTCTTGCGCCAGTCGCGGCGTTTGCGCCTGCTACAAGCAGCACGCCCGGATTTCTGACGATCGCATCGACTGGAAAAGCGGGCCTGATCACAATTGGCGGGACAACGCCGGATCCGGACGCTCCCGTCGTAACACAATCGTTTCCTGGTACGGGTGGAGCGATTGCCGATGGTATCGATCCGGGCAGCAACTTGCCACACAATAGCGGGATTACGCAATTTACGAATGTCGTCGCGTTGACTGCCCCGAATTTCTCGACTCTCAGCGACCTCGATGTTAAGTTGGCGATTACGCACCCGAACGTCAGTCAGTTACGGGTTGAACTCATCAGCCCTACGAACGACACCATTACACTGTTTAGAAATCGTACACAAACTAACAACTCTGCGATTGGTGGCATCGGCCTGCCCGCCACTGCGAATGTGGGAATCATCAACGGCTACTCTCCCGGTATGATCTTTAACCAGGAAGCGCCGCGAAGATCGAACAACGGTGTCAATGTCGCACCGTACATCGCGCATTTCCGGCCGGAATCCGGCGATCTGAGCTTTCTGTATGGCCGGAGCGCCGCAGCTCTGAATGGTACGTGGAAGTTGTCCGTGACGGACTCGCGAGCCGATGGTACACCCGTTCAATCGGTAGGGGAATGGTCGTTGAAGTTCGTTTCGCGATTCAATAACAGCGGATTCGGCCCCGACACGGTCAACATTTCGGCAATGCCCAACGGCGTCGATACCCTGCACCCCAATGCGGATGCGACATCTCCGGCATCGGGGATTGGGACGGGTTTGGCAATCGCGTACGACACGAGCGTACCGCAAATCAGCGCTGCCGGTGTCGTACTCCCCGGTACGAATGCGGGACGTCTTTACATCGCGTTCACGAGTGCTGGGGGCGACGAGAATGTCTCCGTTGCGAGTTCGGACAACGGCGGCTTAACGTTAACGAAAAATGGCGTCGTGCGGGTCAACGACGACTCGGCGAGCGATCACTACAGCGAAGGCAATCGCGCACAGTTCATGCCGTCGGTTGCAGTCGATCCACTGACCGGTACGCTCGCGGTGTCGTGGTTTGACGGTCGACAGGATGCGAGCGCGAAGCGTCTCGCCAACTACGTTGCCACGAGTATCGATGGCGGGGCAACGTTTAGCGCACAGGGTCGCGACGCCTACTTCAACGCGCCTAAACAAGCGCTCGATACGATCATCGGCAAGTCGTACAACCTCGAGCCAATTCCGAACAACTACACCGTCGGTACCGCTTTGACATCCGGTATGGGCGTTCGCCAGTCGTTGCTATACAGCGGTGGCAAACTCACCGCGTATTGGGCGGGCAATCAAAACGCGGCAGGCGTCGCAATTCTTTCCGGGCGAAGCATCACGGGCATCGGGCCACGAATTATCGACAGCGATATGGGCCCGGTTGGGAAATCCAGTACGTTCAACGGCTTTCAACCCGATGGTACGCCCCGCCTCGATGGCTTCCGCGTCACATTCGACCGTCCCATCGATCCGACGACGCTGACCGATGCCGATGTCGTCGTTCAGTTCCGCAGCCCGACAACGCCGCTGACTTCGCCCGCCACGAACATCCCGCTTGCAGTCGGTGCCGCGATCCCTATCGATGCGGCCAACACGACGTTTTTCGTACCGTTCCTTACACCGCAAACCGCGGTAGGGACTTACAGCTATGCAGTCGGCCCGAACGTGCTCGACAAACACCGCGGCAGGCTCGGGTTTACGACGTCAATCGCTTCAACCGACACGCCACTTGCGTTACCCGACCTTGCGACGACGACATCGACGTTGACAGTCGCACCGATCGCGGGAAATCCCACAGTGGTTTCGGTTCGCGTCGGCTTGAACATCACACACACGTTTAATCGCGATTTGCGCATCACGCTGATCGCACCGAACAACACGCAAGTTGTGCTTTCAAACCGGAATGGTGGTGGCCAGAATTTCACGGGTACATTTTTCAATGACAATGCGTCCACTGCGATCGCGTCGGGAACTCCCCCATTTACAGGTAGTTTCCGACCCGAGACGCCGCTGTCGGCATTCGCGGGTGGATTGGCATCGGGCACGTGGCGTTTGCAAATCGAGGATCTCGCCGGTGCCGACACGGGTACATTGTTGAACTGGACGCTCGAACTGACCGATTCGCGAACGTCGGTGACGCTCGGCAACTCGATGGATCAGAACACGGACGGTACGCAAAGCACAAACTTTGGCGTCGACACGTATTCGACGCCGCGCTCGACGACGGGGATTCCGTTCAGCGTCCCGTACGCCACGGATACGCTGCCGATCATCATTCCTGGCCCACGGTTCACATTCGCGGCCGTTCCCGGCAAAACAACCACGGGTACGGGCGATACGCTCAACCTCGATACGGGTGCCACGGGCGTCGATATCCTGTTCGACCGCGAGATCGATCCGCTCACGTTCACTTCGGCGGATGTTATCGGCATGACGGGGCCTGTTGGCGTCGTTCCCGGTCCGTTCACCGTTACGGGCCTCGGTTCATCGCCAGCCGTACCAACGAAGTCGTTCCACATCGGTTTTCCTTCGAAGATCATCGCGAACGGGCCGTATGCGATCGAAATCGGATCGGACATTCAATCGACAATCGGCGACCGGATCGACATGAACCAGAATGCGGGTCTGGCGGTGCTTCGCGGCACCGACCCGAACGCGAGTTCGTTCTCGACCGTCGTCCGAACGACGCTGGTCGGCCAGCCGGCGGCGGCATTCAGCCCTAGCGGTTCGGCTTCGCTGCCGTTGACTGTGCCCGATACATTCCAGATCGCACAGAACCTCCTCCTCTCGCCGGCCTCGCGGGTTCGCGTGACGGTCAACCTGACGCACCCGAACGTCAAGGAACTCGACCTCGACCTCGTTTCGCCCGATGGCCTGACGCGCGTCCGGTTGTTTACCGGGGCGAACATCCTGCCTGCGGCCCCCCTTGCAAACCTTCGCAATACGATCTTCGACGACGGTGCTGTCACGCCGATTCAACTCGGTGGCGTCGGACAGTTCAACGGGATTTTTAACCCCGAGCTGCCGCTGACGGGCATCCTCGGTAGAAGCTCGTTCGGTAACTGGACCCTGCAAGTTCGCAACAACGGCACCCAAGCGGGTACGATCGATAACTGGTCGCTCGAATTGCCGAAAGCCGACATCGGTTCGGGCCTCGGCGAACTGGTTGCCGACCGGTTCGATGTCGGCTTCCGGATCTTTACGCAGGAGCCATCGCAGGTCGTCACGAAGCAACAATGGACGCCGTTCGGCCCCGCGCCGCTCGCGGGGCAGTCGCGGATCAACCGCGTTACGGGCCTCGCAATCGACTCGTCGGACCCCTCGGGGAATACTGTGTTCGTCGGCGGTGCTAGCGGAGGTATCTGGAAGACGACAAACTTCCTCACGCTCGAAGCGGCCGGTCCGAACTGGATTCCGCTGACCGATTTCGGCCCATCGAGCAGCCTGAACACCGGCGGTATCGCCGTGTTCGCCCGCAACAACGACCCGAACCAGTCGATCGTATTCGCCGTCACGGGCGAAGGGGATACGGGTTCGCGAGGCGTTGGCGTGCTTCGCTCGCTCGACGGCGGCCGGAACTGGAAAGTTCTCGACAGCACGAGCAATGCAGACGGCATCGGCAACATTCTGCCGATCGATTCGGCGTTACGCGACCGTCGCTTCTTCGGTACGTCTTCATTCAAGATCATCGTCGATCCGAAGCTGACGCCAGCGGGCGAAGTCATCGTTTACATGGCGAACAGCCAGGGGATCTGGCGGAGTAACAACACTGGGAAAGACTGGTTGCTGATCCAGGCAGGCGATGCGACCGACGTCTCGCTTTCCGAAGGAAGCGTTTCGAAGAGCGTCGGTGCGAACAATAACCTGAACATCCTTTACACCGCAATTCGCGGGCAGGGCATCTTCTTCTCGCCGAACGCACAGAGCGTGACGTCGGGCGGGATGCAGCTGATGGCGGGCAACCAGGAGAATCCGCTCTTCCAGGAGTTCGGCACGGGCAAAGTAATCAATATTAACGGTGGGGAACGCAACAGCCCGAACGGGCCGAAGGGTCGAATTTCACTCGCCGTACCGGCACTGTCCGATTCGTCGCTCGCAAACGATTTCTACCAAGGCTGGCTCTATGCTTTCGTTGAAAACGGCGGGCTTTATCAAACGAAGGATTTCGGACGAAACTGGGTGCGGATTAGCTATCCTTTCTTCTCGCCTACGCCGACGAGTGCGTTCGGTACGAACAACGAGGGCACGAGCTTCGGGGCACCGAATGCCGATCATACGATTCTGGGTGCTGACCCGTTCAGCCGAGGTGATTACTGGATCGCAATTGGGATCGATCCAAACAACCCGAGTGTCGTTTACCTCGGGGGAACGAACAACGGAAACAAAGTGAGTGGCGGCGGCTTTATCCGCGTCGATACCACATTCGTCAACGACAGCCAGTCGCTGATCGCTTACAACAATAGCAACAACGACGGCGGGACGATTCAGTTCACCGCAGGCAACGGTCCTGTTACGGTCAACTCCGTAGGTGCGCCTTACGGCGTAAACGGTAATACCTCGGTCAACCGTGGATTCATCAACCTGTTCCGCGATCCCAACCAGCCATTCCTGTCCAATTCGACGCTGAACCTGACGAACGTCAGTGTCGCCGCTGGTTTCAACAATAGCGGGTTCGATGCGAAGTGGGCACCGTTCCCCGGCCAAGTGCAGACCGACGTTCACCGCATCATCACGTTCCGCGATCCGCTGACAGGCAAGTCGCGCATCATCAGTGGCGACGATCAAGGTATCGCCAGCACCGTCGACGATGGTACCGGTCTCGTGGTTGGCGGTATCGGTAACGCACGGTTCCCAGACAAGATCCGCAACGGCAACCTGCAACTGAACCAAATTTATTACGGGGCCACCCAGCCGAGCCAACTGGCGGCGGACATCGCAGGGGCGCTCTTCTATGCCACTACGCAGGACAACGGCTTCCCGATATCGAGGGCGAACCTCCTGACAACCGGCGACTTAAATTACAACGGCCCAGGCGGTGACGGTACCGGAATTGCCACCGATCAAACCGGCAGCGGCACCAGTTATTACTACGCATGGCCGTGTTGCGGCCCGCAAGCCAACTTCACCGACTTCTTCCAAGTGCGACTGCCGAACGGTGTTTCCATCGGGCGCACGAGCGGCTTGTTGCAAGCGGGCGATCAGATTACTGCGACGGGTACGACGGGGCAGTGGCGCTTCATCGGCGGCCACAACTTTGCGGTGAATCCGATCGACGGCAACGGCATCATCATCGGGTCAGGTGCGGGTCGTGTGTTCCGTACGACCGATCAGGGCGTCAACTGGTTCCCCGTCGGCGAACCGTCGCAAGTCGATGGCTCGGAGAAGACCGCACTCGCATTCGGGGCACCGAATCAGGCCAGCCCCGGCGTACTTAACAATTTCCTGTACATCGGCGGTAGTAATGGCAGAATTTACGTCACCGAAACCGGTGGTGCACCATGGCGAGACATCTCGGCAGGGTTGTCCGGCGGCACCGTGGGGCAAATCGTTCCGAACCCGACGCGCGGTAGCCGCGACGTCTATGCCGTCACGGGCGGCGGTGTGTTCTACAAGGCCGATTCGCGAACGAACGCCCCGTGGGTGAACATCACCGATAACCTGCTGCAACTCCGCAAGCCGGTGTTCGGCGAAGCGGTGGGAGTGGGGTTGAACCCGCCGCAGATTGTCAGCCTCCACGCGCTCGCCGTCGATTGGCGTTACGCGATCCCCGACGCCACGAACCTGACGGGTGCGAGGTTCCCGGTCGTATATGTCGGCGGCGAAGGCGGCGTGTACCGGTCCCGTTCGCGAACGACCGGTGCGATGTGGACGTTCTACCCGAGCGAAACCGAAGACGGTGCGGTGAGAGATGCGGGCTACTTGCCGAACGCGCAAGTCAGCGACCTCGACTTGTCGCTCGGTAACATCGACCCGACGACGGGCTTCCCCGTGCAGAACAAGGGTGGCCTGAACCTGCTGGTGGCCAGCACGTATGGTCGCGGTGCCTTCGGTATCCGCATCAACACGGACCTCGACCAGCAGTTCTTCGTGAACTTCCCGTCCGGCCCGCAAGTGTCGAACCTCGCCAACCCGAACGCCGTCGGCGGACCTTCGACGAA
>Ga0105044_10007577_pt1 | contig 14943 bp, 13 predicted proteins | sample MAT01_FD_78092 | JGI IMG/M metagenome (GOLD analysis project Ga0105044, IMG submission 78092) | Freshwater microbial communities from Lake Fryxell liftoff mats and glacier meltwater in Antarctica - MAT-01 | ecosystem: Environmental > Aquatic > Freshwater > Ice > Liftoff microbial mat | place...
CAGCGCCCGCGCATGGATCAGCACGATCAGGGCCGTGCCGACGATCCCGTATTCCAGCAGCACCCCAAGCCAGCCGATATCGGTCAGCCAGAAATCTGGCGCGTTGAAATAATCATTCAGCCCGTATTCCGAGAAGGTGGAGATGGAACCGGAGCCAAAGAGCAGCTTCAGCGGATCATCCGCCAGCCAGTTCCAGGCCACCGCCGCTGAACGGAGGCGAATGAAAAGGGATTCGTCGAAGACCTCGGCGAGGAGCGTGGGCACGCGGGAGCCTAGAATCATGGCCACAAGGGCAAGAGGCACAGTGGCGACGGCACCCAATACCCAGCGCAGCCGTCCGGGCAGGGAGGCGGCGATCACCATACCAAGAAGGAGAATGGCGACACCCGACGGGAGGCGGGCCTTGTAGATCAGCAACAGGCACGCGAGGCCGCCCAGAAGCAGAAGGCCATAGGTCCAGCGCCGCTCCAGCGCAAAACACTGACCGGCCCAGAACAGGGCCAGCATTCCGAGCATCATCGGCATACGGATGTAGTTGCCCCGCCCCTCATCCCACGAGAACATGTTCGAGCCGAAGCTGCCAGGCTGGTAAAGCTCGATGGGCACGGTGAGCCACAGCAAAAGCATGACGGCGAAGGTCAATGCACCAAGGCCCAGCATGTTGCGGGCCAGCATCCTCTCGGAGGGGCGCAGCAGCGCCAATCCCGCCGCTGCGGAGAAGTAGAAGGTGATGGGCCAAGTCTTCACGGCCGAAGCGAGCGCGTCCGCCAGGCCATTGGGCAAATAAAGCATGGACAGGAATGGAGTGAGCGCCAGGGCATAGACGGCAAAGACAAGATAGAGAGCCCGGTCTGGCAGGCTCAGCCCAACGATCCCGTAAAGGATCAGAGGGGCGAGGAGGACCGGCCAGATCTTGGCAAGTCCAAAGAGCGGGCCAGCTTCGGGCTTGTAATAGGTGATCTGAAAAAACATGATTGTAAGCACGGCCCACGCCAATCCCACTGCCATCCCTGGTCGGGCCGGAGGGGCCGGGTGACTCATCGGCGGAAATGAGGAGACATGCGCACAACTCACCCTAGAGCATCATCGGCTCAAATGGAATCATATGAGTGGATAAAGATGCCCGAAAAACAATGGGCTAGAGCAGGTGGAGTCAGCCCTTTCGAACGAGATCTGCTGTAGTCCGGATGATGACGGCACGGAAACGGGCGCCGCATTGAAACACGGATTGCCGATAAGTGTCTCTTTTAGAGGTGGACGTGCCGCCAAATGAGTGACAAAGGGGAAGGAGGTAGAGGAGATGCGCAAATTCCAAGGGCGCTGAAGATCGTGCCGCCTAGCGGCAAGGTTCCGCGGTTCCAGGGGCAACCTGCACCACCGGCCGGGGGGACCCATCCGGTTGCTGCCTTCTGCCAGTTCACCGCCTTTCTTGATCTCGTCTGCCTGGCACTCGCTTGCTTCCTTTGGTCCGAGGCCGCTCAGGTAAGCGCATTGTTCACTCCTTTGGAAGCTGGACTGGTCGCAGCTGGCATGGCCTCGCTGGGCTGGGTTTCCATGCTGCGTCTCGCGCCGACCAGCCTGGGACGGCTCCTCGATATGCCATGGGCCGTCGCGGATGCCTTGCTCGTCCCCTCCTTCGTGGGGGGACGGCTGCTTTGGCAATTTATGCCTTCGTTGGCTCCGCCCATGCCAGCGCCCTCATGCTCTGGCCTATAGCGGCGGTCACGCTGCTTTTGCCATGCAGGATCTTTATGGCCGGTCTTGCCAGGCGCGGCGTGCGCGACGGCTGGTTGCGCCGCAGGATCGCCGTGGTAGGGGCAACGGATATGTCCAGCCGACTGATCAATCGGCTCAACGGCAGGGACAATCCGGAGATTGTCACCCTGGTTGGGGTGTTCGATGATCGCGACGCAACACGTCGCCCGCCGGAGGTCGCCGGCGTGCATGTCAGGGGCGATATCCCGGCTTTGTGCGAATTGGCGACGCGCGAGCGCCTGGACCTTATCATCATCGCCCTGCCGCTCAGCCGGGCCCTGGACATTCTGCGCTCAGTCCAGCAAGTGCAATCCCTGACGGCGGAGGTCGTGGTGCTGCTCGATGGCGACAACAGCGCCCCGCAAGTTACTCAGCGCTCAATCATCGCCGGCCAGCCTGTCCTGCAACTTGTCCGCCAGCTGCTGCCGCCCGGGGCCTTGCTCGCCAAATCATTGATAGATTGTGTTCTCGCGGCGCTGACCCTGGTATTGGTGTCACCCCTCCTCCTGATCGCGGCCATCCTCGTGCGGATCGAAAGCCCCGGGCCGGTTCTCTTTCGCCAGCAGCGGGTCGGCCTGAACGGCCGGTATTTTCAGACCTTGAAGCTGCGGACCCTCACCTGGAACCCTGACGACATCGGCATCCATGGCGTGGTGCCGGGTGATTCTAGACTGACGCGGGTAGGCAACATCCTGCGGATTTTGTGCGTGGATGAACTGCCCCAGCTGATCAACGTCCTGCGCGGAGAGATGAGTATGGTTGGCCCGCGGCCGCACGTGGCCCATATGTTGGTCGGCGGCCAACCGATCGAGGAGCTTGTGCCCGGCTACGGGGCGCGGCAGCGCATCAAGCCCGGCATTACTGGCTGGGCGCAGGTCAATGGCCTCTCCGGAACGATGAACGATGCGGGCATGGCGCGCGCCGTTATCGCCCATGACCTCGCCTATCTCAGCGAATGGTCGCTCTGGCTGGATCTTCGGATTTTGGCGCGGACCCTGGTGATTTCGGTGTTTGGACGAAATGCTTTCGACGCACAGCTGCGTGAGTGGCGCGGACTTTAGAGCGCCTTTCGCCAAGCGGAACCGTGTCTAAAGCCGTGCCGCAAGACGATCCGCCAGCCGGAACATGAAGGGGTTTACGGCGATGGTGATGATGGCCGCAGCCAGGATCAGATCACGCCCTGCCTCCGGCAGCACGCCCTCACTGACGGCCAAGCCAGCGAGGATGAAGCTGAACTCCCCCACCTGAGCCAGCGCCGCGCCAATGCTCAGTGCGGCCTTGGGCTCCAGCCCGCGCATCCGCGCAATGGCATAGGCGGCAATGGTCTTGCCGACCAGCACGATCAGCACCGTGGCCAGCAGCGCAAGCGGCTGGCGCAGTACGATTCCCGGATCGAACAACATGCCGACAGCCACGAAGAACAGCACGGCAAAGGCATCGCGCAGCGGCAGGGTTTGCTCGGCGGCCTTTTGCGACAGCGCGGATTGGCCGAGTACCAGCCCCGCCAGGAAGGCGCCCAGTGCGAAGGAGACGCCGAAGAGCACATAGGCCAGGTAGGCGATACCCAGCGCGATCACGAGTGCCGCGAGCGAGAACAATTCGCGCGAACGAAGGCGCCCCACCCAGGACAACGCCCAGGGCAGCACCCGCGCGCCCACAATGAGCATCAGCGCCACAAAGATCGCGACCTTGCCCAGCGTGATGAGCAGCGTCAACGCCACGCCCTCGACACCGCCTGCGCCAATCACCAGCCCAGCGGCGGGGCGGTCCTGCGTGACGGCGGCCAGCACGGGCACGAGCACCAGTGCGATGACCATCGCCATATCCTCGACCACAAGCCAGCCCACGGCGGCATGGCCCTGCTTCGTGTTGAGCTCGCCACGCTCGGTCAAGGCGCGCAGCAGAACGACCGTGGAAGCAACGGCGAGGGAGAAGCCGAAGATGATACCCTCCGCATTGCCCCATCCCATGAGGCGCGCGAGGCCCCAGCCGAGCAGGGTGGCGCAGGCCATCTGCACGATCGCCCCCGGGACGGCCACGCCGCGCGCATCGGCCAATTGCTGCGGAGAGAAATGCAGGCCCACACCGAACATGAGCAGGATGACGCCGATCTCGGCGAGTTGCTGCGCGGCAGCGATGTCGCCCACGAAGCCGGGCGTGTGCGGGCCAATCAACATGCCGGCGACAAGATACCCCACGATGGTGGGCAGTTTGAGTGCACGCGCGGCCAAGCCCAGGAACAGCGCGAAGGTCAGGCCCAGCGCAATGGTGGCGATCAGGTCAGTTTCATGAGGCATTCAGATACCGCCCGCGCAAATGTTCCTGGAAATCCATTGGGTCCAGTGGCTTGCCCGTAGCAGCGCGCAGCAAATCCTGAAAGCCGAGCGATGCGCCATGCGCATGCACATTCACCCGCAGCCAGCCCACCAGCGGCGAGAGATCGCCCTCGGCCAGCGCCGCATCCAGCCCCGGTGTGGCAATCCGTGCGGCCTTCATGAGCTGTGCTGCGGCCATGGCGCCGGGCGTGTAGCTCGGGAAATAGCCAAAGCCGCCATCATGCCAATGGATGTCCTGCAGGCAGCCGCGTGCGTCATCGGGTGGCGTAATGCCAAGCAGGGAGCGCAGCCCCTCGGCCCAGGCGCCAGGGAGGTCGGCGATGGCGAGATCCCCGCCGATCATCGCGCGCTCCAGCCGGAAGCGAAGGATCACATGCGCGGGGTAGGTGAGTTCATCCGCATCCACCCGAATGAAGCCGCGCCCGACGCGCCGCCAGAGCTTGGCCAGGTTCCGGGTCGCATAGGGCGCGGCGTCACCCCCATACAGCTTGTGCAGTTCAGGCCCGAGGAATGAGAGAAAGGCATCACTGCGGCAGGCCTGCATCTCGATGATGAGGCTTTGCGATTCATGCGCCGCCATGCCGGCGGATTCGCCCACGGGCTGGCGCGCGAAGCCCTCCGGCAGGCCGCGCTCATACAGCGCGTGCCCCGTCTCATGCAGCACGCCGAGCAGCGCCTTGGCCGGGTCCGCCTCGCTGTAGAAGGTGGTGATGCGCACATCGCTGGGCGTACCGCCGCAGAAGGGATGCACGCTTTCATCCAGGCGCGAATGCTCCGCCTCCAGCCCCAGGCGCAGCGAGAGGCGGCGGCAGAGTTCGCGCTGCTTTTCGGCCGGGAACGGGCCGGGTAGCGGCAAGGGGGCGCCGCGCCGTGCCTGGATCTCCTCGGCGCGCGGCAGGGCCTCGCGCAGAAAGGCCTCATAGGCGCCAAAGACGGGCTCGACTTCGGCCGCGGTGACGCCGCGCTGATAGCCCTCCATCAGCGCATCATAGGGCGAGAGGTCAGTGGCGGCGGAGAGCGCCTGGGCCGTTTCGCGTTGCAGGCGCAGAACTTCTCCCAGGTACGGGCGCACCATGGCGAAATCGGAGGCGGCCTTGGCGTCACGCCAGATTTTCTCGCAAGCCGAATTGGCGCGCGCCGTGGCCTCGACCAGGGCGGTGGGCAGCGCGGTGGCGCGGGCATGAGCGCGGCGCATCAAGTCGAGGTTGGTGGCATCCCAGGGGCCATCGGCCGTGGCGGCCTGCAAATCCTCGGCCACATCCGGCGCGGTCATCATTTCATGGGCGAGGCCAGCAAGGGTGGCCAATTGCTCGCCGCGCGCGGCACCGCCACCCTTGGGCATCATGGTGCTCGCATCCCAATGCAGGATTGCGGCAGCCTCACCCAGCGCGCCGAGGCGCGACGCGCGGTGTTTCAGGCGGTCATAGGCAGAGTGGCTCATGTCTCGCGGATCCGTCGAAAGGCCCAAAGCAGAAAGATCGTGGTCCAGGCCAGCGCCAGGCCAAACCAGGTGACGGCATAACCCAGATGCGGGTTGTTGGGTGCCGGAAACCCATGCGCGGCATCGGGCAGCGGCCCGCGCTGTGGCGGCGGCGCACTGCCCAGGCCGGAAGGGCCGAGCGGCGCCGATGGCACCACCACGGCCAGCGCATAGGGCGGCGCGTCAGTCACGCCCAGGCTGAGCGCGATGGCGCGTACGTCGAAGCTGTAGAAGCGGCGGCCTGCGGGGTCATCACTGGCGGCGAAGGGGCTGCGCTGATCGGAGAAGCGGGCATATCCGGTGATCGTCACCTCGCCCTCGGGCCGGGCGATGTTCCCGCCCGCGAGCGGCACCCAGCCGCGCTCCACCAGCAAAGGCGGCTGACCGTCGCGGTCCAGCACGGCGATGAGGCTGGCGCCCAGCACGGGTCCGCGCACTTCGAGGCCAAGCAACGCTTCAACCCGGGGGCGGAAGCGTCCTGTGGCGGTGAGGTGCGCGAAGGGCAGCGGGTTTTCTGTGGCCTCCATCGGCGGCCGAGCCTGGGCGGCGGCGAGTTCGGACAGGATCGCGCTCTTCCAGGCCAGGCGCTGCACCTGCCAGGAGCCGAGGCCCAAGAGCAGTGCCAGGACAGGCAGGGCAAGGAAACTGGGAAGAATCAGGCGTTGCCAGGGCGTTGGGGAGCTCATGTCCCCATCATGTGGGCCGCCCGGCGGCGGAGCGCCAGGGCTAGTTCTTGACTTCCACCAGGGTGAAGAGCGAAAGCGGCGGGCAGGATTCCATCCGCTCGATCTCGGTCTCGCCTTCACCCAGCAGGTCACTCAGCTTGAAATCCGGGTGCCAGCCGAGGACGCGCGCGAGCGGTGCGGTTGTGCGCTCCAGCCACCAGCGGAAGCCATCATCGGCCGCGAAATGGTTGACGAAGAGCAAGTGTCCGCCAGGGCGCACAACGCGCGACATCTCGGCGTAGAGCTTCTTCGCATCAGGCACGACCGAGGCGGTGAACATGGCAACCGCGATATCAAAGCTGTCATCGGCGAAGGCGGTGTTTTCCGCGTCCATCTCGATCAGGCCATGGCAGGCGATAATGGCTTCAGCAGCCACGCGCTCCTGCGCCTTGAGCAGCATTTCGCGCGAGAGATCAATGCCGACGACATCCAGATCCGATCGGTAATGCGGCAGGGCCAGGCCCGTGCCCACGCCCACTTCCAGGATACGGCGACCGGCCGTCTGGGAGATGCGGTTGACGGCGGCCACGGCGCTGCGACGACCAAAGGCGGAAACCCCACCAAAGACCAGGTCATAAACCCCTGCCCAACGGCGATAGGCGCTGCGGACGGAGGCTGCGTCGAGCGCGGCGCGGGGGTGGGCGCGGTCGCCCTCCGAGAGGCCGAAGGTCGAAATGTGACAAATCCCTTGCGAGCGGGAGTTCGGGTTAGCGCGTGAGGGAGCTTGGCGCAAGGCGGTTTGTTGAAATCACGTTTCGGTTTTGGGACGATGCTGTTGCGGCAGGGCCGTCAGTACCCCGCCCAGGGCAATGATGGCGGCCCCGAGCAGCGTGATCCCATCCGGCCAATCGGCGAAAACCAGTATCCCCGCCAGCGTCGCCCAGATGAGTTGGCTGTAGGAAAGCGGCGCCAGAAGACTGGCCGGCGCACGGGCATAGGCCAGCACCAGCAGCCCATGGCTCAGCGCGCCCAGCAGGCCAACGGTGATGAGAATACCCCATTGCGCCGCATCGGGCGGGATGAAGACGAAAGGCTGCGCCAGCGAAGTGGCGAGCGAGGCGGCGAGGCCGGTGTGCAGGATGGTCACGCGGCTATCATCCAGCGCGGCCAGGCGCCGGGTGAGGATTTGATACACGGCGAACATGCCGGCCGTCCCAAGCGGCAGAAGATAAGCCCAATGCAGCGGCGCGCCGGTCAGGAAGGGCGGGCGGAGAGCCACCATCACGCCGATGAAGCCAATGGCGACCCCGCACCAGCGTCGCGGACTGACCCGCTCGCGCAGCACCACGGCCGCCAGCGCCACGGTGATGAGGGGCGATGCGAAACCGACCGCCGTAGCATCGGCCAGCGGGATGTGGGCGAGGGCTGAGGTAAACAGAATGCTGCAACCTGCGAGCAGCAATGAGCGCAACGCCTGCAATCCCGGCGCGCGGGAGCGCCAGGGCAGCCGCCCCATGCTCAGACGCAACACGAGGGCGACGGCGAGAAACGAGAAGAGGAAACGCGCCCAGATGATTTGCAGGACAGGGAAATCCGCTGTCATCAACTTCAACATCGTGTCCATCACGACGAAGAGAAGCAGGGCGCCCAGTTGGAACAGCACGCCCTTCATGTGGCGTGCCAAGGTTCAGGTCTGATGGCCTGTTCTTGCGGTATAGGCGCGCCCGGATCAGGCTGCGTCTTCGCGCCGATCCTTGACGCGGACATAGGCCAGTGCCGCATGCTCCGCGCAATAGGGCTTCCCGCCCATCGCGGGGTCCACGCAAAAACGAAAACCCTTGGTGCCGGGCTCACCGATCGGCCAGCAGCAGCTTTTGGTGCTGGCGCGCGGGAAGGCGCGGACAATGGCGACCGGCTTGGGTGCCACGGCGACGATGCGGGCCTCCGGCATGGCCAGCTTGGGCTCCTCACGGCGCGGCATGGCGGCGCGCAACGGCGGCAGGGTGGGGCGACGGCCAGCGGCCACGGGACGGGGCGCCGTCGGATCGCGCCGGATGGGGCTGGGCCGCGCCGGCAGATCCAGCCGATGCGCCTTGCCGACCACGGCGTTCTTCGAGATGCCCATGCGGCGGCCGATCTCGGCAGTCGAATGCCCCTCGGCCCAGAAGACGCGCAGGCGGTCGATGGCTTCAGTTGTCCAGTCCATAGGATGCATCCCTCCGTCCCTGATACCACATACAGTAGCAAATTAGAGGCTTGACACACAAGCTCTGGATTGTCCCGATTCGCCAGAAACTTGTGGAAAAGTCTTACCCAGCTGCTTTGGGAATCTGTGCAAGGCAATTCAGAGTCTTACGAATCATCGACGGATGAGAATGTAGTTCACGGTCAGGTCAATCGTGACGCCGTTGGGGTCTGAGCCGGGTGGGAAGGCCGGCAAGCGTGCCCCATTGAAGGGGAAGGTCGTCCCAAAATTCAGTGAGGGCGAGGTGGAGGGACCCACGAGCCGGACGCTGCGCACCGTGCCATCTGGGTTGGCCAGAACTTGCACGCGCACCGTGCCATCCTCACCCAGAGCAATGGCGCGCTGCGGGTAGCTCAGATTTTGATCGAGCCAGCGGCGGAAGGCGGCGCGCCAATCCGCGCCCACCTGTGCCCCGGTGACCCGCACCGAAGGGTCGGTCCGTGGGGTTCCTTCCAGGAAGCGCGGATCCACCGTGGTATCTGTGCCGCGGGCCTGCGGACGTCCAGCGGGCGGCGTGGCAGGGCGGCCGAGTTGTACGCCGCCCGGCGCCCAGATTCCTGGCAGATTGGGCTGGGCCTGCTGTGGGCGCTGCTGCTGTTGCTGGGGGCTGGGCGTGCGCGGGGGTGGCGTGGGCGTCGGAGGGGGCGGCAATGGCAGGGATTCCGCCAACCTGTCTGGAAGGCGCAGCTCGGTCGGCGGGGCAAAAATTTCAACGGTGCCGGGCAGCGGTGGCAGTGGGGCCTGGGCCGTCGCCGGCGGCTCCGGCCTCGGGGGCTGCGGAATCGGGGGCTGCGAAATCGGGGGGGGCGGAATTGGCGGGGGCGGAATTGGCGGGGGCGGAACCGGCTGGGCTTGTTGCATCGCCTGTTGCACGGGGGGCAACGGCGGCGGCGGTACGGGCGTGGGCGGCGGTGGCAAGGGCAGCGCCTGCTGGATGGGCGGCAATGCGGGCTGCGAAGGCACTGGCGGCGCGTTGGGAGGCGGCGGAATCTCGGCCTGATTGGGCGGGCTCGGCGGGTTGGGCGGCGTCTCGATCCCCTCGACAGGCTCCGCCTCCGGCCGCTCGGGCTGGCCACCCTCGAAGACGATATCAAAGCTTGGCGGTGCTGCCGGCGGCAGGGGGTTGGTGCGCGGGTCGGGCCAGAAGATGAGCAGCGCGGCAATCAACACATGCGCGGCGATCGAACCGAGCCAAAAGGCGGGAAAGCCAAAGAGCGGCGGCTTGGGCGTGGGCGGGCGCCAGCGCGAGCGCGGCGGCGCGGGGCGCCAGTTCGGACCCTGCGGTTCCCGACGCATCGCCAAGCGGCGGCGCGCGCCGAAGCGGGCCCGCGGTCTCAGCTTTGGGGGGGTAGGATTCGCGCGGGTCACGCGGTTCTGCCGAACATGGGGAGGGGCTTAAAGCAACTTCCTCTCGTCGGGAAACGCTGCGCCGTGACAAAATGTGCCTATGTTCGCGCAGCCGCTCCGGAGACCACGCCATGACGCTCGCCCGCCGACCCTTGATCGCCGCCTTGCTCGCCACGCCTGCGCTGGCCCAGGCCCAGGCCGAACTGGAGCGCAGCGAGGGCGGGGCATTTCGCCTGCGCACTTTGACCTCCGAGCTTTCCAACCCCTGGGGCGGAGGCTTCCTTCCCGATGGCCGTCTTCTGCTCAGCGAACGCCCCGGCCGCGCCCGACTCATGGCGCCCGATGGCACGCTCTCCCCGCCGCTCTCGGGCCTGCCCGAGGTGGTGGCCGAGGGCCAGGGCGGGTTGCTCGACCTGCAGCCCGCGCCGGATTTCGCGCGCAGCAGCGAGGTGTTCTTCGCCTCCGCCACGCTGGTGGAGGGGGGTGTGCTGACGCGGCTCTCCCGCGCGCGGCTCACACCGCGCGGCTTCGAGGCGGTCCAGCCCGTGCTGGACGCCACCCCCGCCCAGGCCAGCGGGAGACTGCATTATGGCGGCCGCATCGCCTTCAGCCCTGACGGCGCTCACCTGTTTCTGACCACCGGCGAGCGCAACAACAACCGCGAACGTGCGCAAAAGCTCAATGACCTGGCCGGCAAGGTGATCCGCCTGACGCGCCAGGGCGACATCCCGCGCGACAATCCCTTTTTCGGCCGCGCGGGGCATCGCGGCGAGATCTACAGCTATGGCCATCGCAACCCGCAGGGCATCGCCTTCAACCCGGCCACGGGCAGCCTCTTTGTCGCGGAATTCGGTCCGCGCGGTGGGGATGAGCTGAACCTGGTCACGCCGGGGCAGAATTTCGGCTGGCCCGAGGTTTCCTATGGGCGGGAATACTCGGGGCTGCGGATCGCGGGCGGTCGCACCTCCGCCCCTGGCCTGGCCGAGCCCTTGCGCCACTGGGTGCCCTCGGTCAGCCCTTCGGGGATTAATTTCGCACCTTCCCATGCGCAGCCGATCTGGCGCGGTGCCCTCTACATCGCCTGCCTCAACACGCCCGGCCTGCTGCGCCTGAACATGGAGGGCGACCGCGTGGTCAGCGAGGAGCGGCTGCTCTGGGGGCGTACGCGCTTGCGCCAGGTGCTGTTCGCGCCCGATGGCGGGTTGCTGCTGCTGACCGACGAGACGCGTGGGCGCGTGCTGCGGCTGGATGCGGTCTGACGCTTGCGTCACACTCCCCTGGGTGTCGGGGCTGAGGGTGCATGGCGGGTTCGGTGATTGTCTTGGGTGCGGGGATGGTGGGCGTCTGTGTCGCGCTGCATTTGCGGCGACGCGGCTTCGATGTAGCGCTGCTGGACCAGCGCGGCCCCGGCGAGGGCGCTTCCTTCGGCAATGGCGGGCTGATCCAGCGCGAGGCGGTCAACCCGCATCCCTTTCCCCGCAGCCTGGCCGAAATCCGGCGCATCGCTGGCAACCGGTCCGTGGATGTGCATTACCATCCCTCCGCCCTGCCCGGCTTTGGCTCACCCTTGCTGCAATATTGGTGGCATTCGGAGCCCGGACGCTATCAGCATGCGGCGGCCGCCCATGCTGCGCTGATCGCCTCCTGCCTCGATGAGCATCTGGCCCTGGCGCGGGGAACCGAGGCCATGGCGCTGCTGCGACCGATCGGCTGGATGCGGCTTTACACAAAGCCGGAGCTTTTCGCCGCAGCCCTGGCCCAGGCGGAGGCGGCACGCGCGCAGCATGGTGTGAACTTCACGGCGTTGGACGGCGGCGCCCTGGCCGCGGCCGAGCCGCATCTCATGGTGCAGCGCCATGGCGCCATCCATTGGACGGACCCGCTTTCTGTCAGCGATCCGCATTTGCTCACATTGGCCTATGCCCGGCGCTTCGCGGAGGGAGGCGGGCGCCTGATCCTTGGCGACGCGACGAAGCTGCAGCGCGCGGGGGCAGGCTGGTGCGTGCAGTCCGAGGACGGGCCGGTGGAGGCCGCGCAGGTCGTGGTTGCGCTGGGCGATGCCTCGCTCAAGGTGACGCGGCCGCTGGGTTATGCGCCGCCGCTCTTTGGCAAGCGCGGCTATCACATGCATTACCGGATGCAGGGCAATGCGGTGTTGAACCGCCCCATCCTGGACACCGAAAGCGGCTTTCTGCTGGCCCCCATGCGCGCCGGAATCCGCCTGACCACGGGCGCAGAATTCGCGCGAAGCGAGGCCGCGCCCACGCCCGTCCAACTGGAACGCGCGGAGCCCATCGCGCGGGGATTGCTGCCCCTTGCCGATCGTGTGGAAAGCACCCCCTGGATGGGCGTGCGCCCCTGCCTGCCGGACATGCTGCCCGCCATTGGCCCCATGCCGGGCCAGGCCAACGCCTGGTGCGCCTTTGGCCATGCGCATCAGGGGCTGACGCTGGGCCCCATAACGGGTCGCCTGCTCGCGGAGATGATGAGCGGGCAGGCGCCCCTCGTGGACCCCGCGCCCTATTCGCCGGCGCGGTTCTGAGGCCTGCTCAGGCGCCTTCGCAGCCCTTCTCGCGCAGGGAGGCCAGCACCCAGTCGCGCGGCCAAGTGCCAGCCTGGATTTCACCCTCATTGCGGATTTCCTTGGCCTGGTGGGCTTCGGCCGCGGCGATGACAGCCTCCGCCTCATCCATCGGCACCACCACCACGCCATCCTCGTCGCAGCAGATCAGGTCGCCGGGCATCACCACCTGGCCGCCGCAGGAGATGGGGGTGCCGAGCTCGCCGGGGCCTTCCTTCCAGGGGCCGGCGGGCGTGTGGCCGCGCGCCCAGACGCCCAGGCCCATCTTCGCCAGGGAAGCGACATCGCGCACGGCGCCATCCAGCACCACGCCGGCAATGCCGCGCTTCGTGGCATGGCCCAGCATGAGATCACCCATCAGCGCCGTGGAGAGATCGCCATTGCCGTCACAGACGATGATGTCGCCCGGTTCGGCCATGTCCACCGCGCGATGCAGCATGAGGTTGTCGCCCGCGCGCGCCTTCACCGTGAAGGCCGGCCCCACCATGCGCTTATGCGCGCCATAGGAATGGAAGGTGCCGCTGAGCGACTGCAATCGGTTCATCACATCGCCGATATTGGCGGCTGGAACTTTACCGGCGCGGGTGATGATGGCGGGCGCCACGCGGGCCGTGACGGGGCGGATGCGAAAACCGATGGTCATGGAAGATCCCTCCGAGGTTGACCCCATGCCAACACGGCGCAGCCTATTCGCAAACCCCGTCAGGGAATGCGGATGGCCAGAGGATGCGGCGCATCGGTGACGGTCAGCGGCAATGCCGGCCCACAATCGCCATCGCATTGCGTCAGGACGCCCTCGCCCGTCAGACAGACGGAGGCGCAACGGCGCAATTCCATGAAGGGCAGCCGGTGCATCAGGTTCAGCGGCATCGCAGCACCCGCCAGCAAGGCCAGCCCACGCCCGCCATGGCGCTGGATGACCAATGTAAAGCCCGGCTCCAGCGGTGAGGCGCCCGGCGCCACCAGATGGTTGCCCGCATAAAGCCGACCCTTGGTAACGATCAGGCTGGAAGCATCCTCCCAGGCCCCGCCATCGGCTGAAAAGCGCAGCGGACGGAAGTCATGGCGCGCCAATTCGCGCAGGGTCTGCCAGACATAAGCACCCTTGCCGATGCGCCGCTTCAACGCTGGCGGCAGGTGGTGCACCACCGCCGCATCAAACCCCGCACCCAGCATCTGCACGAAGAGGCGATGGCCTGCGATGCCGGGATAAATCAGCGCCTCGCGCCCGGCGCGGATGACGTGCGCGGCCACTTCGACATCGCGCGGAAGGCCGAGTTCCAGCGCCAGGACGTTGGCCGTGCCGAAAGGCAGTATGCCCAGCGCCGTGCGGCCGCCACTCAAGCCCGCAGCGACCTCCGCGACAGTGCCGTCGCCGCCGGCCGCCACCACGCAATCACGCCCCTCGGCGGCGGCGGCGGCCGCGATGCGCCGCGCATCGCCCGGAGCTGAGGTTTCCGCCAATTCCGCGAGAGGCTCCAGCACCGCGAGCGCGCGGGCCAGCTTTCGGCGGCGGCGCGAGCCCGCCACCGGGTTGAAAATCACGAGCATGAACCGTGGCCATTACCACCATGCCCTTTACGAATCGCGGTCGTTTCCGTGGCGATCCGAAGACATGCGCCCCAAGCGGCGGTCATGGAAGATTCACGTGCAGACTCAGCCGAATCAACGCATTCCAACAGTTATGCACAGCGCGGAGCATCGGTGATGCCGTCACGTGAAAAGACCATCCAGGTTCGCAGCGTCTTCGTCTCCGACATTCATCTCGGCACGCGCGGCTCGCGCTCGGACATGCTGCTCGATTTCCTGGCCAACGTGGAATGCGACCACCTCTATCTCGTGGGCGACGTGATTGACGGATGGCGCCTGCGCAAAACCTGGTACTGGCACGCGGAATTCGATCAGGTGATGCGCGCCGTCCTCGACCACGCCGAACGCGGTGCCAAGGTCACCTACATCCCCGGCAACCACGATGAGATGTTCCGCGAATGGCTGGGCCTTGAGATCGCGGGCGTAAAGCTCAAGCGCGAGGCAGTGCACGAGGGCGCCGATGGCCGTAAATTCCTGGTCATTCACGGCGATGAATTCGACGGCGTGATCCGCTATGCCAAGTTCATCGCCTATCTCGGGGACTGGGCCTATGACACGGCGCTGGAGCTGAACCGCTGGTTCAACCTCGCACGGCGCAAACTCGGCTACCCCTACTGGTCGCTTTCGCAATGGCTCAAGCGCCAGGTGAAGGAGGCGGTGAAGGCCATTGACCGCTTTGAGGGCGCACTGGCCGGCGAGGCCAAGCGCCGCGGCCTGGATGGCGTGATCTGCGGCCACATCCACCACGCCGAAATGCGCATGGTGAACGGCGTGATGTACATGAATGACGGCGACTGGGTGGAAAGCTGCACCGCGCTGGTCGAGCACGCCGATGGCCGCTTCGAGCTGCTGGACTGGTCCGCCCAGGCGCGCGCGCCACAGCACCTGCGGGAGGCTCTTCCCGCCTGATGCGCCTCGTGATCGTCTCCGACGCCTGGCAGCCG